>Ga0335076_10000770_pt1 | contig 30129 bp, 25 predicted proteins | sample Lox_Sample_25_FD_206717 | JGI IMG/M metagenome (GOLD analysis project Ga0335076, IMG submission 206717) | Soil microbial communities from Loxahatchee National Wildlife Refuge, Florida, United States - Lox_Sample_2.5 | ecosystem: Environmental > Terrestrial > Soil > Wetlands | place: USA... | reverse complement strand
CCTGAGCGCGTACTCGCGGGAATACCTCGAGCGACTCGGACTCGCGAGGCTGTACCAGGACGATCCGCGCGCTGCGCTCGAGAAGATGCGCGAGGGCCTCGGCGGACCCGACGAGCACGAGCGGTACCTCGCGCTCGCCGAGCTGTGGTTCGCACACGCGGACAAGACCGACGACCGCGGCGAGTACCTGGCCGCCGCGCTGTGCGCGTACGAGTTCCTCTTCCCGGGCGCCACTTCGCAGGCGACGAGCCCGTTCGACGTCCGGCTGCGCTTCGCGCTCGAGATCTACAACCGCTCGATCACGAGCGGCCTGGCGATCCGGGAATCGAAGCACGGCATGGAGATCGATCCCACGCCGCGCACCATCCTGTTCCCGTTCGGCACGTTCTCGCTGTCGCTGCCCGAGCAGGAATTCCGCTACGGCGGCTATCGCGTCACGCGACCGGTGGCGCTCGGCGATCTGCAGATCCGCGGACTCCGGAACCGCTACCGCCGGGTCGGGATCGGCGTGCCGGTCGCGGGAATCGTCGAGCCCGCCGACGGCAGCGCGGGCGATCCCTGGATTCCGCCCAACGCGAAGGTCGGTGTGACGGCGTTCGTGCGCTTCGACCCGCCCGCGCCGAAGCTCGCGACGGGCAGCGTGCACGGCACGCTCGAGTACTACGACGCCGACGAGACCCAGACGATCACGGTGGGCTCGACGCCGGTGCCGCTCGCCACCGAGCCGTCGGTGTTGCTCGCGTACCGGCTCGAGAGTTCGCCGCTGTGGGATTTCGAGATCGCGGGCTTCCGGCGGCCGGACTTCGGCACCGACTTCGAGCGCAACAAGGGGCTCGGCTTCCTCATGCCGTACCGGCCGGGGCACATCCCCGTGGTGTTCGTGCACGGCACGGCCTCGAGCCCGGCGCGGTGGGCCGAGATGGCCAACGAGCTACAAGGCGATCCGCGCATCACGACTCACTACCAGCTCTGGTTCTTCATCTACAACACCGGCAATCCAGTGCTGCTGTCCGCGTCGAAGCTGCGCGACGCGCTGCAGACGGCGGTACGGACGCTCGACCCCCAGGGGAAGGACCCGGCGCTCCAGCAGATGGTGATCATCGGCCACAGCCAGGGCGGCCTCTTGACGAAGGCGATGGTCGTGTCGAGCGGCTCCAAGTTCTGGGACGCCGTGAGCAGCGAGCCGTTCGACAAAGTGGCCTTCAGCGCGGAGACCCGCGCCCTGCTCCAGCGCGGGCTGTTCTTCGAGCCGCTGCCGTTCGTGAAGGAAGTGGTGTTCATCTCCACGCCGCACCGCGGCAGCTATCTGGCGGAGAACTGGCTGGGAATGCTGGCGCGCAGGTTCGCGAGCGCGCCGCTCACGCTGACGCGCGCGTCGCTCGAGCTGGCCACCCTGCAGGAGAACGACGCACGCGTGTTCCGGGGCGGCCGTTTCAAGCTGCCGACGTCGATCGACAACATGGACTGGTCGAACCCGGCGCTGCGGACGCTCGAGTCACTGCCGATCGCGCCGGGCGTTCACGCGCACTCGATCATTCCCGTGCTGGAGCCGCCGATCGAGACCGGCGAGGACGGCGTCGTGAAGTACTCGAGCGCGCACATCGAGCCCGTGGACTCCGAGCTCGTGATCCTCGGTTCGGGTCACTCGGCGCAAGGCACGCCCGAGGCGATCGAAGAGGTGCGCCGCATCCTCTACGAGCACGCCGGCATTCACTGACTCGCGTTCGGCGAGGCGTCCTCTTCGGTCTTCCAGGTCTGGTCGGGGTCGTACTTCGTCATCGCCGAAGCGATCTTCGCGGTGTTCGGGCCCAGGTCCTTCGAGTGCACCACGCCGTCGTGGTTCACCACGAACGTCATGATCCCCGAGTTGCCGTACTGCGCGGGATAGGCGACAAGCGCGAAGCCGCCGATCATGCGCCCGCGCACCATGTAGCTGTACGCACCCCCGTCTGCGTGCGGCCCCTGCGCCTTCAGGATCTTGAAGTAGTAGCCGTGGTAGGGCGCGCCCTGCTTCTTGCCGTAGCCCTCGCTGCGCGCGTCGGCGACGAGCTCGCCGAGCGGGCTCTCGGGCTCGTTCGGCTCCGACGGCCAGTAGAGGCCGTCCTTCTTGCCCGGGGTCGAGAGGATCCTCTCCGCGTAGTCGAACAGTCCGTCGCCGTTGCGGTCCTTCGACGCGTACTCGCGCTCCGCGTCCACGATCGCGAGGCACACTTGGATGGTCGACAGCTCGTTGCGGCCCACGCGCCGCGCGAGGATCTCCTCGCGTCCCGCCGGCGTGTCGAAGTGCCACTTCCCGTCCTTCTGCATGATGGGCACGGGGAACGGGAAGTCGTCGTTGCCGTACACGAGGATCCTCTTGTCGTCGCCGGACTTCTCGATGCTGTGCTTCTCGCCGTAGCCCTCGAGAAAGTCCTTGCGCACGTTCTCGTCGGCGACCGTGTCGCCCGAGGCGATCAGGTCCGTCGCGCCGGAGCCGAAGATGCCGACCATCTCCTGCTTCGGATCGGCCGAGTTGACTGCCGCGACGAGTGCGTCGACGGCCGCTTCGGGGGAGTCGAACGTCTTCGGGGGAGTCGCGGCGGGCTTGGCCGCCAGGGCCACGAGCGCGACCGCGACGAGCAGGCACGCGCGCACTGGATTCGAGTCTCTTCGAGTCATCGCCTTCTCCATCGCCTCGCTAGCGCCGCCGGCCGCCGCCGCCGCGTCCACCGCCGCCGCCACGTCCGCCGCCGCCGCCGCCGCGCGAGCCACCGCCGCCACCGCGCGAGCCGCCCAGGCTCTGCGAGCCGCGCGACGAGCTCGCGCGCGCGCCGCTGCCGCCGCCGGAGCGGTCGAACGCACCGCCGCCGCCACCACCACGGTTCCCCGCACTGCCGGCGCCTCCTCCGCGGTTGCCCGCGCCCGCGCCGCCGCGATCGCCTGCCCCGCCCGCACGGTTCCCCGCGCCTGCGTTGCCGCGGTTGCCGGCCCCCGCGTTGCCGCGCTGGCCCGCGCCGTTCTGGCCCATCTTGTTGTTCGCGCCGGCGCCACCGTTGAAGCCGCCGTTCTGCGTGCGGCCGCGGAAGTCCTGGCGCGCCGCAGCGTCGCGCGACTGGCCCTTGCCGAACTTGTCGCGCGTCGCGTTGTCCTTGTAGTTGACGCCCTTGCGATGGCTCGGGTCGTGCGACCACTTGCCGCCGTTGTTTCCGCCGCGGCCGTTGTCGCGCCCGCGATCGTTGCCGCGCCCGTTGTCGCGGCCGCGGTCGCCGTCGCGACCGCGGTCGTTCGCGTTGACCTTGTTGCGATCGCCGCGGCTGACGTCGTTCTTGTTCCCGATGTTGGTGCTGTTGTTGATGTTGATGTCGCCGCCTTCCCAGCCGCAGCCACCGCCCCAGTAGTGGGCGCTGGCAGTGATGGCGGCGCCCCAGAACATGCCCGCGGCGAACGCGGCGCCGGGCGGATACGGGTAGTAGTACGGCGGGTACGCCGGATACGGCCACGCGCCGTACACGACGGTCGGCTGGTACGTCGGCACGTACACCACCTGCGGATTCGTGGGCTGGATGACGATCGTCTGCGTCGTCGACGTCGCCTGCGCCGGCGGCGGCGGAGGCGGCGCTTCACCGCTCTGCTGCTCCTGCGGCGGCGGCGGAGGCGGCGCGCTGCCGGCCGGCTTCACGGTGACGGTCTGCTTGTCGTTGGTCTTCAGATTCCCCGAGTCGTACGCCCGAGTGCGCAGGCGCTGCACCGCGTCCATGACGTCCTTCTGCTGCTCGAGCACGGCGTCGCCCAGCTTCTGGGTCTTGTCGAGCTCCTTGTCCATGTTCTCGAGCACCTGCGGGAACGCGGCGAGCGCCTTCACGCTGTCGTCCCAGTCCTGCTTCGCGAGCGCCGCGTCGAGCGCGTCGCCCTTCAGCTTGGCGTTCTCGGGCTGCTTCACCCAGCGCGCGGCCTCGACGATTTCGAGCGGATACGTCGACGCCATGAAGATGTTCGCGAGCAGCGTGTCGGGGTAGAGCGCGATCGGAGCGACGAGCTGCTCGAGCTCCTCCGGCTTGAGCGGCTTCGAATCCTTCGCCGACGGTGCCGCGGGCGGCGTGGCTTCCGCCGTCTGCACGGGAGCCGGAGCCGGCGGCGCGTCCTGGGCCGCGCCGATTCCAGCGCCGAGCGTCGCCCACGACAGGACGCACGAGCACGCAAGGACGACGGTCGCATTGCGGCGCATTCCTACCTCCTCACGACCCGCATCCTACACCGAGATTAGAAGCGGTACTGGAGCCCCATTCGCAGCGCGAAATAGTAGAGCCCGTCCCCTTGCTTCAAACCGGTCGCGGAGATGTTCGCCGTGGTGAAGACGGTGTCGGCGCCCAGGTCGATCAGCACGTTGCGCGTCAGGTACATGTCGACGCCGAGCCCCACGCGACCGGTCCAGCTCGAGTGTTGGACGCTGATCTCGGGCAGATTCTGGCGGTCGAAGGAGAAGATCGAGCCGCCGCCGCCCAAGAGGAGGAACGGCTGGAAGCGGCCGAGCGGCGCGACGAACTTCAGGTTCGCGGTGAGCGAGTGGCCTTCGATGTCGGCGAGCGTGCGGTCGCGGAGCTTCGCCTCGAAGCGCGCCACCCACTCGTATTCGAGCTCGGCCGCGAACCACGACGTGGCTCGGTAGCCCGCGCGCGCGTTCAGGCCGAACGTGTTGTCGACGTGGAAGTTGTTGGCAAGCACGCCGTCGAGCGCGCTGTTGATGAGGTTGTGCGCGTAGGTCTCGCCCACGCCCAGGTAGAAGCCGTCGCGGGCGAAGCCTTGATCGTCGGCGCGCGCTGCGCCGGCGAGCAGAGCCAAGCCGAGTGCCGACGAAGCAACGAGCGCAGCGATTTTCATGGCGCGCATGCTACAACGGGCGCTGCTTTCCGTGTCGACATCTTCACTTGCGCCGTGCAATGCTCATTTCATGGACGGTACTCGGAGGGAGCCATGACTCGCACGCTCGTCGCCGCGTTCGCAGCGCTCGCACTCGTCGGGACGGTCGGTCTCGCGCGGAGCGCCGCCGCGCAGACGCAGGCCTGGAACCAGGAAGTCGTGACCGCGACCGCGGGCGAGCTCGAGGACGCCGTGAGCGGCCTGCGCGACGTGGTGCGCGGCAGCCCGAACCTCGACATCCCGACCAAGCGCCGGAAGATGTACCAGATCATGGACAACCTGCGGCTCATCGAGTACTCGGCGACCTCGCTCCACGCGTCGCTGAAGAACGGCGCGGGCATGGAGGAGACACTCCCGACTTACAAACGCCTGCAGCAGCTGCGCCGCGACACCCAGGTGCTCGCGCAGCAGGTCGACGTCACCGCCGTGACGAAGCCGAAGCTCGAGAAGTGTCAGGAGCTGCTCGCGAAGATCGAGCCGTTCTACCCGGCCGAGCCGCCGGGTCCCAACGACAAGGCTCCCGCCCCGGCCGACAAGATGTAGCGCTCACGGCGGCGCGAGGCGCGGCAGCACGACCTCGTCCGCCATGATCTCGCTGAAGAGCGCGCCGCCGCGCTTGTTCCCGTGCGAGCTGTCGTGAAACGCCTGATCGGGGAGCCGAGCGCTCTCGTCGTAGAAGGGCACCTGCGGCTCGCCGCGCACGCGCTCGAGCGCGCTCTCGTACGCGGCGTCGATCTTGCCGTCGAGAATGGCGCGCTGCGCGCTCGCGACCGGCGGCGCGACGAGCACGCAGTCGATCCGTTCGTCGTGGCACCGCGCGAGGATCCGGCGCAGCACGCCGAGCGCGCGGTCGCTCACCTCGTAGTCGCGCAAGGTGCGCGCCCAGCGGTGCGCGCCGTGCTTCGGGTCGTCGGCCTTCGGCTTTCTCGGCGGCGCCGCGGAATCGGGCAGCGACGAGAGATACGGCGGCGAGCGCCCCGTCCACCAGGTGAGCAGCTCGTTGCGGTAGCAGTACACCGGAAAGAGTCGCGCGCAGACGAGCGTGCGGCGCGTGCCCAGCACGAGCTCGGGGAACCAGTCGATCACGTCGCTCCACTCGAAGATCCGCAGCAGCTGGCCGTTCAGGAACGGGATCGGGTGGCGCAGCCATTCGGGAGTCACTTCGACAACCGCGAGCTTCGGGCGCACGCCGCGCGCGACGAGCTGCGCGAACATGAAGTCGGTGCCCACGAGGTCGCCGCCGTTGAAGGCGAGCGAGACGACGCGCGGCGCGGCGTCGCCGAGCGCCGCGCGCAGCTTGCGCTCGACGACCGCGGGCTCCACCAGCGCCTTGAAGCGCGAGCTGCCGAAGAACACCACGCCGGGCCGCGGCTCGGCACTCGCGGCGGCGAGCTTCACGACGCCGTCGCCGAAGCGCACCGAGAGCGGCGCGCGGTCCAGGCGCCAGCCGATCGCCAGCTGCGCGGCAAAGAAGAGCAGCGGCGTCCAGGCGAGCACGCGGCGCGCCCGGTGTGGCCCGGCCGTATTCGTCGCTTCGTCCATCGCGCCCTTCAGAACTGGAAGTAGATGAACGCGCCGCCTTCGTCCGGCGCGAGGAGCTGCGCCACGAGCAGCGCGCACGCGAGCGCGGCCGCGGCGGCCGGCGCGGGCAGCCGGCGCACGAACGCCTCCACGTCGCCGAGCCGCGCCCACAGGTGCGCGGCGAGCACCACCGCGAAGATGGCCGCGAACACCGCAACCACGCTCGGCGCGAGCGCGAGCCCGTCGGTCGGTGCGAACAGCCGCGCGTAGACCGTGCCCGCGTCCGCGAGGCTGCGCGCGCGGAACAGCACCCAGCCGAGACACACGCACAGGAACGTGAACCCGGCGCGCGCGGGCGCGAGCGCCGGTGCGCCGAGCCAGCGCGGCCACGGCACGGCGCGGTGGATCGCGAGCAGCGCGCCGTGATACGCGCCCCACGCCACGAACGTCCACGCCGCGCCGTGCCACAGCCCGCCGAGCAACATCGTGACGAGCAGGTTGCGGTACGTGGCCGCGGAGGAGCCGCGATTCCCGCCGAGCGGGATGTACAGGTAGTCGCGCAGCCAGGTCGACAGCGAGATGTGCCAGCGGCGCCAGAACTCGGCGACGTTCAGCGATACGTAAGGCACGTCGAAGTTCGTCGGCAGCTGCAGCCCGAACGCGTGCGCGCAGCCGAGCGCCATGTCGGTGTAGCCCGAGAAGTCGCAGTAGATCTGGATCGCGTAGCCGAGCGTCGCGATCCACAGCGCGCTCGTGGCGTACGCCCCTGGCGCCGCGTAGACGGGATCGACGAGCAGCGCCAGCTGGTCCGCGATCACCGCCTTCTTGATGAATCCCAACACGAAAAGGCGCAGCGCCAGCTCCAGCCGCTCCCAGTCGAACTTCTGCAGCACGCGCAGCTGCGGCAGGAACGACGCCGGCCGCACGATCGGGCCCGCGATGAGGTGCGGGAAGAACAACAGGAAGAGCGAGTAGTCGAGCAGCTTGCGTTCCGCGGGCAGGCGCCGGCGGTACACGTCGACCACGTAGCTGACCGTCTCGAACGTGTAGAACGAGATGCCGAGCGGCAGCACGATGTTGAACACGGGCGCCGACGGCCACACGATGCCCAGGAGGAAGTTCGTGTACTTGAAGAACGCGAGCAGCCCGAGCGTGACGCACAGGCTCGCGACGAGCAGCGCGCGCCGGCGCCGCGGCTCCTCCGTGTCCTCGATCCTGATCGCGATCCAGTAGTCGAAGAGCGCCGTGCCCAGCACCAGTCCGACCAGCCACGGGTTCCAGCGCGCGTAGAAGTAGATGCTCGCCAGAAGCAGCACGACCATGCGCGGGGTCTGGCGGCGCAGCGCCCAGTACGCGGCGAACGCGCACGCGAACAGGTAGAAGAAGCGCATGCTGTGGAAGAGCACCCGTCACCCCCGCTGGACCGACTTCGGTTTACCCCACCTCTGCTAGGATCGCGAGCCGCATGAAGCGCGTGGTCGCGATTCCAGGCGAGGACGCCGCGCCCGAGGCCTTCCACCCGACGGTCGAGCTGGTGAACCGCCTTGGTGTAGGCATCGAGTGGGTGTTTCCCGAGCCCGCCGACGCTCGCCGCGAGATCGACCGCTCCGACACCACGCTGTTCGGCGCGACGAGCGGCCGTAGCGCAGCCGCGCTCTTCCACCTGCGCTGGGGCCGCCGCACCTACGCGAACGTGCGGCCCACCCGCTGGCTGCCCGGCTTCCGCTCTCCGCTCGCGTGGCCGGGCGGGATCGACTTCGCGATCGTGCGCGAGAACCTCGAGGACCTGTACGTGCGCGCGGAGGGCGAGGTCGCCGCTCTAGCGCCGCTGGGCCTGGTGAGCGAGACCTCGCGCCGGCCCGTGCACGAGCTCGGCCCCGGGCGCTTCGCGCTGAAGGTGATCAGCGAGGCCGGCTCCGAGCGCGTGCTGCGTTTCGGCTTCGAGCTCGCGCGCCGGCGCCGCGCAGCGGGCCGGCCCGGCAAGGTCACCGTCGGCACCAAGCACAACATGCTGCCGCGCTCGGACGGCCTGTTTCGCGAGGTGGCGCTGCGCCTCGCCAAGGAGTACGCCGACGTCGGGTTCGAGTCGTACATCGTCGACGACCTGGCGCACCGTCTCGTCGCGCGCCCGCACGAGCTCGACGTCGTCGTGCTGCCCAACCTGTACGGCGACGTGCTGTCCGACGCCGCGGCCGCGCTCGCAGGCGGGCTCGGCACGGCGGCGAGCGGCTGCTACGGCGACGACTACGCCTACTTCGAGCCCGCGCACGGCACCGCGCCGGACATCGCGGGCCGCGGCATCATCAACCCGACGGCGACGATCCTCTCCGCGGCGCTGATGCTCGAATACCTCGACTTCGCCGGCGCCGCGGCGCGCCTGCGCACCGCGCTCGAGCGCGCCTACGCCGAGGGCCGCGCCCTCACGCCCGACCAGGGCGGCACCGCGACGACCGTCGAGTTCTGCGCGGCGGTGGCGAAGCTGCTCTGATTCAGCGCTTCGCGAGGTACTTCGCGAACCACTCGAGCGTGCGCGCCCAGGCGTCCTTCGCCGACTTCTCGTGATACGACGCGCGCACGTCGCAGTGGAAGCCGTGCTCGGCGCCCTCGTACAGGACGACCTCGTGCGGCTGCTGGGTCTCGCGGTCGAGCGTGGCCCGCAGCTGCGCGACGTCTTCGTTCGGGATGCCCTGGTCCTTGTCGCCGAACAGGCCGAGCCAAGGCGAGCCGAGCTTCGAGCTGTCACCAATCAGTGTAGGAAAGCCTGGCCTGCGCGCGGCCACGATTCCGCCGCCGTAGAAGCCGACCACCGCGCCCAGCTTGCGGCGCGTGGCGACCAGGAACGACACGCGCCCGCCGAAGCAGAAGCCCACGAGCCCGATCTCGGCGTCCCGAAAGCCCTGCGCGTGCAGGTGGGCGAGCGCCGCGTCCACGTCCATCAGCATCGCGTCGTCGGTCACGCCCTTGAAGAGCGGCATCACCTTCGAGAAATCCGTGTAGGGCGCCGTGCCGCCGCCGGCGCGGTGGAAGAACGCGGGGGCCACGGCGCGATAGCCCGCAGCCGCGAAGCGGCGCGTCACGTCCTGGATGTGGTCGTTCACGCCGAACGCTTCCTGCACCACGACGATCGCGCCGCGCGGCGCGCCGTCGGGGAGCGCTTCGTAGAGGTCCATCGGGCCGTCGGCGGTCGAGACGGGCGTCGTCTGAGTCTTCATGCGCGCAGCATAACACGCGGGTCCAGTCACTCGTCCTTCGCGAGCGCGCGCCTCCACGCGGGCCGCGCGCTCGCGCGGGCGAAGTGCTCGTCGATCAGCGACGCCTCGGGCAAGGCCGCGCGCGAGAACTGCACCACGCTGGCGAGCATGAGGTCGGCCGCGGAGAATGCGTCCCCCAATAGATAGGGAGCGGCCTCGAGGGCCGACACGATGCGCCGGTCCATGGCCTCGATCTCGGGCGACGCCTGGCCGGCGAAGCGCGCCGCGATCGCCGGCTCCATCACGCCCGCGTAGAACGCGAGCCACGTGAGATAGGCACCGCGCCGCGGGTCGCCGAGCGGCGCGCCGAGCGGCCTCTCGGGGAACAGATCCGTGAGATACAGCGCGATCGCCGCCGACTCGGTCACGAGTCTCTGGTCGTGCACGAGCGCAGGGGCTTTCTTGTCGGGATGCGGATTCTTGGGATCGGGACCGCCGAGCCGTCGTGACGCCGAATTGTGACGGCCACCACGTCGTACGGCGTCTCGAGCTCCTCGAGCAGCCAGATGAACCGGGAAGAGCGCGAGCGCGGCGCTTGATACAGCGTGATCATGCGCGCCATCGTACCGCGCAGTCTTGCGACGTTGCGTGACACTTGCGCGGGCGAGAAGTCGCCGCGCAACTCGCCCCGGGGTGCCGGGTTACACCGGCCATGATGAAAACCAAAATGGGCCTCTTCCTGATCGTGGCAGCGGGAAGCCTGGCTCTCTCCGTGGCTGCCTACGCAGACGACACGAGCCCCGTGGACCCCGGTCACCCGCGCGTCACCGAGGTGCAGGAGCGCCAGCAGAACCAGCAGAACCGCATCGCGAACGGCATCAAGAGCGGTCAGCTGACGCCGAAGGAAGCGACGAATCTCGAGAAGCGCGAGACGCACATCCAGAACCAGAAGGCGAAGGACATGGCCGCGCACAACGGCCACCTCACGAAGGGCGAGCAGCGGCAGCTGAACCGCGAAGAGAGCAAGACCAGCAACAAGATCTACAACAAGAAGCACAATGCGCGGACGACGGGCACGCCGCCCGCGGCCGCCGGCAAGTAGCGCACAGGCTTTAGGCCCATTCTCCGAACGAGCCCCGATCGCCGGACCGGCGGTCGGGGCTCTTGGCGTTTCGGCTGGCGGTGCCGGCGTCACACGGCGGTTCCTGCGCGATGCCGATGCGAAACCCCGACGCAGTGAATTCGCGCTCGGCGCGGCTTCTCCAACCAACTCGGGATAGGTCCGCATGGGCGCGGCCGGGAGACGGATGCGGGTGCGGCGCATGAGCAGGTGGGCCGTATTTCTCACGTTGCTGGGCGCCGCCGCGCTCGGCCGGGCCGACGTGCGCCCGCCGAACCGCATCGTCCAGACTGCGAACGACCGCGACACGCGCGTCGTGGCGGGGAACCTGCCGTCGGCGTGGCGGCGCCAGTTCGACCAGGGCCGCGTCGAGGCGAGCCGGCAGCTCGTGCGCATGGCGATCGCCTTCAAGCCGTCGGCCGCCCAGCAGGCCGACCTCGATGCGCTGCTGGCGGCGCAGCAGGATCCGACCTCGTCCCGCTACCACCACTGGCTCGCGCCGGACGAGTACGCAGCGCGCTTCGGCATGAGCGACGCGGACCTCGCGGCCGTGGGCGCGTGGCTGCGCTCGCACGGGCTGGTGGTGCACGAGGCGTCGCGCAGCAAGAACGAGCTCTACTTCAGCGGCACCGCGGCGCAGGTCGAGGCCGCGTTCCAGACGGAGCTGCACGACTATCTCGTGAACGGCGAGCTGCACGTCGCCAACGCGACCGATCCGTCCGTGCCGCGCGCCTACGCCGACACGGTGCTCGGCATCCGGCGCCTGGACGACTTCCGCCCGAGGCCGCACAGCCGGCACCGTGTGGTGTCAGATCATTTCACGTCGGGAATCACCGGGAATCACTTCATCGCGCCGAACGACTTCGCGGCGATCTACGACCTGGGCGGCCTGTACGCGGCCGGCTTCGACGGCACGGGCCAGAAGCTGGCGATCGTCGGTCAGACGGCGCTCGCTTCGCACAACGCCACCACCGACATCGACGCGTTCCGCGCGGCCGCGAACCTGCCGGCGACCAAGCTCACGCAGATCCTCGTGCCGTCGACGGGCGTCGACACGGTCTGCAACGGCGACGTCGGCGAAGCGGACCTCGACATCGAGTGGTCGGGCGGCGTCGCGCCGAATGCGACCGTCGTCTACGTGTACGTGGGAGTGAACTCGGGGCACACGTGCGCCAACGCATCGTTCAGCATCTGGGACGCGCTGCAGTACGCGATCTCGAACGACGTCGCGCCCGTCATCAGCACGAGCTACGGCGCATGCGAGGCCGCGAACGGCAGCGCGTTCGCGCAGATGGTGCGGAGCTGGGCGAAACAGGCGAACGCGCAGGGCCAGACCATCACCGCGGCGTCGGGCGACACGGGCGCCGCCGACTGCGAAGGCAACAATTCGATCGAGTCGACTACGGGCCTCGCCGTCGACTTGCCCGCCGCGATTCCCGAAGTGAGCGGCGTGGGCGGCACCGAGTTCGACGACTCGGGCGGCACGTTCTGGGCCGTCGGCAACGACGCCGGCGGCGGCAGCGCGCTGGGCTACATCCCCGAGATCGCGTGGAACGACACGAGCGAATCGGTCGCGTCGGGCGGCGGACTCGCCGCGAGCGGCGGCGGCGCGAGCACGATCTTCGCGAAGCCGAGCTATCAGACGGGCAGCGGCGTGCCGGCCGACGGCGCGCGCGACGTGCCCGACGTCGCGTTCAGCGCGTCGCCCGACCACGACGGCTATCTCACGTGCTCGCAGGGCAACTGCGTGAACGGCTTCCGCAACACCGACACGACGCTCGGCGTGGTCGGCGGCACCTCGGTCGGCGCGCCGAGCTTCGCGGGCATCCTGACCTTGATCGCGCAGGGCCTCGGCGCGACGAGCGGGCTCGGCAACGTGAACACGAGCTTGTACGCGATCGCCGCCAGCGCGCCGGCCGCCTTCCACGACATCACGACCGGGGACAACATCGTGCCGTGTCAGAAGGGTTCGCCCGACTGCCCGGCGCACGCGCCCTTCCAGCTCGGCTTCGCCACGACCGCGGGCTACGACCAGGTCACCGGGCTCGGCTCCGTCGATGCGAGCGTGCTCGCGGACCACTTCGCGACGAAGGTCGCGACGACCACCACCGTCGCGCCCGGCAGCGCCTCGTTCCCGGTGGGCACGAACGAGACGTTCACCGCCACGGTCGCGCCCGGCGCGGGCGGCAGCGGCTCGCCGGCCGGCGGCAAGGTGCAGTTCTCGATCGACGGCGCGCAGACCGGCTCGCCCGCGCTCGTGGCGCTCGACCACGGTGCGTACCACGCCACTCTCTCGTCGAGCACGCTCGCCGCGGGCGCGCACTCGGTGACGGCGAGCTACGGCGGCAACCTCGCCTGTCTCGCGTCGGCGTCGTCGCCGGCGGCGTTCAGCGTGTCGGACTTCACGATCTCGGCGAACCCGGCGAGCGCCACCGTGAACGCGGGTGACTCGGCGCCGTCGACCATCACCGTCACCGCGGTGGACGGCTTCACCGGCACCGTCACGTTCACGTGCACGCCGTCGAGCCCCGGCGACGAGATCGGCTGCAACTTCTCCCCGCCGTCGATCACGCTGACGAGCGGCTCGCCCGCGCAGACGACCACGGTCACGATCACCACCACGGCGGCGCACGCCGCGTCGGCGAACGCGGGCTGGCTCGGCGGCGAGCTCCTCGCAGCGCTGCTGCTGTTCGGCATGCCGCTGCCACGGCGCGAGCGGCGCGCCAGCCTGGCCCTGGTGCTCGCGCTCTTCGCGACTTCCGGTCTCTCGTGCGGCGGAGGCGGCGGGGGCGGCGGCGGCAGCTCGGCGACCGCGGCCGTGCGTCCGGCCGCGCCCACCGGCCTCGTCGCGACGCCGGGCGAGCTCTCGGTCATGCTCGCGTGGACCGACACGGCCACCCACGTGTCGCACTACGACGTGTCGCGCGCGACCGCGGGCGCCGGCCCGTTCACGAAGATCGCGAGCCCCACCGCGCCGAGCTTCACAGACACGGGCCTCACCGGCGGCACGACCTACTTCTACGTGGTGGACGCCGTGAACGGCGGCGCGAAGAGCGCCGAGTCCGCGCCGGTGTCGGCCACGCCGAGCAACCCGGGCACGCCGTCGGGGCACTACACGGTGACCGTCACGGGCACGAGCGGCGCCACCTCGCACGGCACGGCCATCGCTCTCACGGTGAACTAGCGCGCTAGACTCGCCGCGCGACGGACCGAGAGGCGAAGCGACCCCCGGCCGTGGTGTTCGGCCGGGTTCCGCCGTGGGTCGTGCGCTGCGCAGGCAGCGCGCGCTCTCTTTCGGCCCGCCCGTCTGCTGCAGCCGCATGAAGAACGCGGCCTCTTCCTCTTCGCTCCACGTCGTCTTGCGGAACCAATCGTCGCGCGGTACGGCCGGAGCGCAACAGATGCGGCGATCTACACGCCACGGTGTATGATGGAGGCGTGAAGCAAGGCGGGCGAACGCTCCTCACCGCCGCCGCAGTGCTGGCCGCGGCGTTCGCGACGGCCTGCACCGACGCCGCGACGCGCATCGCCTACGACCTGGAGGCGGGCGCGAAGTCGCTGCGCGCATCGCCCGCGCAGAGCGCGACGGTCGACCACGCGCCGCAGCGGCGCCCCGAGGGCTGCCCCGGCGGCTACAAGGTCCAGCTCAGCAAGGAGTCGGCTCTCGTCGTGTGGTGCGAGGACTCGCCGGACGGACCGTCGGTCGGGAGTCACACGACCACCTATCATCTCAACTGGGTGAGCGTTCCCGAGACGCTCTCGATCTACAAGCCCGCCGGCGAGCACCTCGTGCTCCAGCTCGAGAAGCGCGGCGACTCGATCGCCGTCGTGTCCGTGCGCTGAGCGATGCAGCACGCGGAGGACGAGAGCCGATCGCTGGTCCCGCGTCGCGAGCCGTTCGCCGCGCGCTTGCACGGCTTCGCGCTCGCAATCCAGCGGCCGCAGCGCGCGCTGGTCCATTGGCTGCGCCGCGACCTCGAGCGCGCGCCGCACTGGGTGCTGCTCGTGACGCGCGGGCGAAAGACGGGCCTGCCGCGCGAGGTGCTCTTGCCGTGCGCGCGCGACGGCGCGCGCGTGCTCGTGATCTCGACCTATGCGCGTCGCGCGGCCTGGCTGCGCAACGTCGAGGCGTGCGGCGACGTCCGGATCACGAGCGGCGGCGCGACGGTCGACGCCCGCGCCGAAGTCGTCGACGACCTCGCGTGCAAGCACGGGCTCGTCGAAGCGCTGCCCTTCATCCCGCTCGCGCCGTGGCGGTTCGTGCAGAAGCTCGCGCGCGGCGCGGCGAAGCCGCTCGCCGTGGCTTGGCTGCGCCGCTGGGTCGCGGCGCGGCCGGTCGTGCTGATCACGATTCGCTCGAACGCAGCTGCTCCGTAGGTCTTCACGAGTCCGATCTCAGAGCTTCGGCAGGATGTCGTCGACGAGCCGGCGCATGTCGCCGATCGTCTTCGCGGTCGGCGTGCCCGCGAACGGCGGCCAGAGCAGCGGCATGGTGAGTCCCGCATCGCGATAGCGCTTCAAGTTGTCGGTGAGCTGCTGCGCCGTGCCGACGAGCGTCGGCGTCGCCTTGCCGCGCTCGGTCTGATCCGTCTTCTCGCGCGTGATCTCGAACGGCAGCATGCTGATGATCTCGAGCTCGTCGATCTTGCGCGCGTGGCCGAGCTTCGCGAGCTCGCCCTCGATCGCCTTGCGCCACTCGGCGATCGCGCTCGGCGTGTCCATGATGCCGATCCAGCCCTCGAGCCCGTACTTCGCGACGCGCGACGCCGCGAGCGAGGGCTTCGCCAGCCCACCGACGAACATCGGCGGGCGCGGCTTCTGCAGCGGCTTCACGCCGAAGCCGCAGGGCGGGAAGTCGGCGAACTCGCCGTGGTACTCGAAGATCTCGTTGGTCCACACGCCCTGCATGACTTCGATCGTCTCGCGCACGTGCTTGTTCCGCTTGTCGTACACGTGCGCGGCGCTCGCCGCCGCGAACTCCTCCGGCATCCAGCCGGAGCCGACGCCCACGTTGAGACGCCCGTTGCACAGGTGGTCCCACGTGGCGAGCTCCGCGGCCAGCACGCCCGGCGCGCGGTACGGCGTGACGATGATGGAGACGCCCAGGCGCACGCGCTGGGTGAGCGCGGCGAGGTACGGGATGAGCGGCATGCCGTGCAGGAACTGGCCGCGCGCGGGCACGGGCAGCGCGTTCGGGAACTCCTTGATGAACCCGAACGGCTTCTCGAGCGCCGCGCGGTCCGACGCTTCTGGAATCACGATGCGGTCGAGCGACCAGACCGAGTCGAAGTCCAGCGTCTCGGCCTCGTGGGCCAGGTCGACGATCTCGCTGACGGTGATCCTGTCGCGAAGGTTGGGCAGGTAGAGCGCGAGCTTCACGTCGGTCCTCCTCGCGACAGCATGCCCGAATGCACGCCCCGATGTGCGATCCTGGGGTCATGTCCAGCTTGGCAGGCCAACGTGTCGTGGTGATCGGCGGGAGCTCCGGCATCGGCTTCGCGGTGGCGGAGCGCGCGGTCCGCGAAGGCGCGCAGGTCCACCTGGGATCGAGCAGCGCGGTGCGCGTCGAAGCCGCGGTGAAGCGGCTCGGCGCCGCGGCGTCGGGCGCGGCGGTCGACGCGAAGGACGAGGCCAGCGTCGCCGCGTTCTTCGAGCAGGGCGGCCCCCTCGATCACCTCGTCTTCACCGCCGGCGACTGGCCCGCACTGCTGCGACCGGCGGCGGTCGCGGAGCTCGACCTCGCCGGCGCGAACGCCGTGTTCGCCGTGCGCTTCTGGGGTGCGCTTTCGGCGATCAAGCACGCGCAGGGGCGCATCTCACCGCGCGGCTCGATCACCCTCACGAACGGCGTGGTCGCGCATCGGCCGCGCAAGGGAGCGGTGCTCAACACGGCGATGGCCGGTGCGATCGAGCACCTGACGCGCGCGCTGGCGGTCGAGCTGGCACCGGTGCGCGTGAACGTGGTTTGCCCGGGGCTCGTGCTCACCGAGGTGTGGAACAGCATTCCGGAGGAGACGCGTGCGGAGCAGCTCCGCCGCATGACCGCGCGGCTACCGCTCCCGCGCGCGGGCGACCCGGACGAGGTCGCCGAGGCTTACCTCTACCTGATGCGCGGCGGGTACTCGACGGGCCAAGTGCTGATCGTCGACGGCGGGATGACTCTGATCTAGGCGCCTGTTCGCTGGCGACGAGTCACGAGCAGCAGGCCGGCGACGCCCAGACCCAGCAAGGCGAGCGACTCGGGCTCGGGGGCGGGCGTGGTTCGTAGGAACAGCGTGTCGATTCCGAGATAGGCCGTGTCGCCGGTCGCGGAGTCGAGGCTGAAGCCGACCTTCGCGAAGGGCGCATCGCTCACGATGCCGAGGAACGGCGCCAGGCCCGTGCCGTAGCCCGATGGATTGGTCGATCCGTTCACGATGAACGAGGCCAGCACGTCGCCAATCGAGTCGTACGCCGTGATCCGCGCGATGAAGTCACCCTGCGCAACGGCGAAGACCAGACTCCCCGCGGCGTACATGCTGCCCGCGACGATGATGCTGTTCGCGTTGTTGCCCTGGTCGTTCGTCATGATCAGGTGGTCACCGCTCGCGACCGGCGGCGGCGCAACCAACCCGCAGCAGCCGAGCTGGTCGAAACGGGTGAAGTCGTCCGATTGGGTCTTCGACAGCGTGAAGCTGGACCCCAGCGACGATGTGACGGGCGACGGATTCGCCGCGAACGAGTCGTCGGGACCCAGCTGCCCCCAATCGATGAAGTCGTTCGCACCGAGGCCGGCCTGCGACGTGACCAGGGTGAAGGACGCTGCCCTGGCGCCAGCGTTTGCGCAGATCAGGACTGCTGCGGCGGCGAGAACGGACCAAGCGGCGGTCGAGAACCGTCGATGCATCGGCGTGCACCTCCACCCAAGCATCCTACGCGCGACGAGGCCACGGCGGGTCGACTTTCGCTGGAGTATGAGAGCGTACACATCCTGGTTTTACACTATTCTGTGTCGGCAGCGCCGCGTGATCAGGCGACTGCTGATCATCGACGGTGGGATGCCGCGGATCTTGCCGGTTAGAGCGCTGCCGACTCAGTCCGGCCGCGCATCGGCCGGGATCCTCTGACCCTGTTCGAGCAGCGAGGCTTGCGGCTTCTTGGCGCTCATCGTCTCGGCTTGACGTCAGCGCGCCATGTGCGCGACCGCGTAGTAGAGCGGCTCGGGGGAGATGCGAACCAGTCCGGTGAGCGGGTCGTCCAGCTCGAGGATCAGGAACACGGCGGCAGCCACCGACATCGAGCAGAGGAACAGGATGGTGAGCACCGTCCCGTTGGACGGGGCGAACAGACCGAAGCTCGCGAAGGTGATCGACAGCCAGCAGATCACGATGACGAGCAACACGGGTGGCACCGATCCGCGCGTGTCACCGAGCGCGACCCAGCGCGACGTCAGCAGTGACTCCGCGATGTCCTCCGCGCGGCCCTGAAGCCAGCGCTGCTCGTCGGTCTGGGGCGACAGGCTGCGAATGGTCGCGACGAGCTTCTCCACGGCGGCGGCGCTCCGAGCGGGGTCGATCGCGGCCACAGGGGAGCCCGCCGGCGGCCAGATCCCTTCGATCCGCGCCTTCACCGCGTCGCGCAGCGCCTCGCGCACCGGAATCGCTTCCGGACCGTAGCGAGCGAGCAAGCGGTCGAGCGACAGGAGCTCGGCGGAAATGCGCCGCACGTCCTGGTTCACCGTGTCGAAGGTGCCCTTCGCGGAGGCGGTCACGAGGCCGAGGATCAGCGCCGTCATGGTCGCGATCAGCGCGATGCCCACGTTCACGGTGCTCCGCGATTCATCGCTGAGATGATGCGCGGGCAGGACGGAGCGGAGCAGCATTCCACCCAGGGCCGCGCCGAACGTGCACGCGAAGACCACCCCTCCAGCACCGAGCGTGTTCAGGATCGCCCTCCGCGCTGATACCGCGCTGCAACGCCGTCCCTGGCGCGCCCAGTATGACTCGAACTCGCGCCCTTCAGGTCTGCGGGGATCTCAGCTGCCCAGGCCTTGCAAGTCGCCGGTCTGAGCGCGAGCACGGTCCTGCGCATCGGGAAACACGCGCGGGATCGAAGCCTGGAGCAACGCCAGCTCTCCTCGCAAGGCGGCCTGGCGCGCTTCGGGCAGCACCTTCGTCAGGTGCTCGATCATGGCCTGCAGCCGTCGAGCGACCTGCATGCTGCTGGCCCCGAAGTGGCGAATCTCGGTGACGGCCAGGCCGACGAAATCGGTCCAGTCGGGCGTCCGGTAGCACAGGCGCAGCTGGCCCTGCGCATCTCGCGTCTGTCCGGTGTCGAGTCGGCGCTTGCCGACTTCCAGCAGCAGGTGATGGATCTGATCCAGCGCGAGGACGGCAGTCGTCGGATCGTTGATGGCCGGCGACAGCGCCTTGTTTGCGATGTCCACCATGATGCGAAAAGCAAAGCGCGGATCCTGGTCCACCGTGCGCTCCGGGCCGGTGGCGACGCACGCGCGCAGCGCGTCGGCATCCATGGGACGGCCGCCTCGGCGGATGCGAAACAGCGGGTCGCCGCGGGCCACGAAGTCACCGACCTCCGGGACCAGCTCGATCACGGCGTCGGCGCGTTCTGCCAATGCGAGCAAGTCATCGAGGCTGAACGCGAGGACCACGCCGGACTTCCGGGTCTGCTCGACCACCACGACGTCGCTCTCCGGAGCCGGCGACCAGCCCGATCGCTTCTCGGCGGGGTCGAATGGCTCGGGATAGACGCTCTCGACGACGGCGTGCCCCTCGCCGGCCACGGCCTGCAGCACGGCGATCGGCCGCATCGCGGAACCGAGCCACTGCGCGTACCAGAAGAAGATCGCGATGCACGTCAGGTTGCAGCAGATGGCGAACGCGACCGGCAGTTGCGGTGCCGTCGCCTCGACTCGCCCGGATGCAGCGATGGTATAGGTGTAGGAGAATGCAAAGATGCACAGCACCCACTTGAGGCGCGGGTCGGCGAACACCATGGCGATGATTCGCGGCGTGAGCTGCGCGCTGGCGAGCTGAACGACGATCAGCAAGGAAGACACGACGAAGACGACCAGCGTCAGCATCGAGGCCGTGAACGCGCTCAGGATCGAGCGCGCGCCCTCCGGCGTGAAGTCGAACCATCGCCACCCGATGGCGCGATCGACTCGGAGGAGAAGCGGCGCGACCGCGCAGACGAGGACGACCGACAGCGCGGGCATGAGCCAGATCGACTGGCGAGTGAACGACCGGAGGTGCAAACGTTGAAGCCAGGTCATGCGCGACTCATCGCGAGTCCGAGCTCGCGAATCACCATTCGAGCAGGAAGGCTCTCGAGCCGCAATTGCCCGTGCCGTGCCAGCCGCAAAAGTGACTCCGAGCCTCAGGCCACCCGGCTGTGGCGTCGCACCACGGCGGTGAGACCGCGGCCCGAGCGCAGGCTGGCACGTTCCTCGCACGCGGCTCAGCCGGGAGGAATACGCCGGTGAACGCCGAAGAGCGGCGTCTCGAGGACGCACGGACGGGGAAGAGCTCGTGGAAGAAGTGGGGCCCGTACCTCAGCGAGCGGCAGTGGGGGACGGTACGCGAGGACTACAGCGAATCGGGCGACGCTTGGAACTACTTCAACCACGACCAGGCGCGTTCCCGCGCCTATCGCTGGGGCGAGGACGGGCTCGCGGGACTGTCCGACCACCAACAGCTGCTGTGCTTCTCGCTCGCCCTGTGGAACGGCAAGGATCCGATCCTGAAGGAGCGGCTCTTCGGACTCACGAACAGCGAGGGGAACCACGGCGAGGACGTCAAGGAGTACTACTTCTATCTCGATTCCACTCCGACTCACTCGTACATGAAGTATCTCTACAAGTACCCGCAAGCCGCGTACCCGTACGACGAAATCGTCGCGACGAACGCCAAGCGCGGCCGCAACGAGCTCGAGTACGAGCTGATCGACACCGGCGTCTTCGCAGGCGATCGCTACTTCGACGTCTTCGTCGAGTACGCGAAGGAATCGCCGGAGGACATCCTGATCCGGGTCACGGTGTGCAATCGCGGTCCCGAGGCGGCGTCGCTCCACGTGCTGCCGACGCTCTCGTTTCGGAACACCTGGTCGTGGGGCGGCGATGCGCCGCGCCCCGTGCTGCGCCAGGTCGCCGATGCGGGCGGCACCGCGCTGATCGCGGCGGCGCACCCGGACCTCGGCGAGCGCTATCTCGCCGCCGAAGGCGCGACGGAGATTCTCTTCACCGAGAACGAGACCAATTGCGAGCGGATTTTCGGGGCGCCCAATCGGAGCCCGTACGTGAAGGATGCCTTCCACCAGTATCTCATCGCGGGCCGCAAGGAAGCGGTGAATCCCGAGCACCAGGGAACGAAGGTCTCGACTCACTACGCGCTCGAGCTCGGACCGGGCGAGTCACGGACCCTGCGGCTCAGGCTCTCGGACGAGAGGCCCGCCGCCGAGGGGAAGGGACCGTTCGGCAGTGGCTTCGACACGTCCTTCCGGAAGCGCCTCCAGGAGGCGGACGAGTTCTACGCGTCGGTCATCCCCGCAGCGCTCGGCGCCGATGCGGGCAACGTCATGCGGCAGGCGCTCGCGGGCATGCTCTGGTCGAAGCAGTTCTATTACTTCGACGTCGACCGCTGGCTCGAGGAGCGCGGCGCGGATCCGTTCAAGCGAGAGCGGCGGCTGGCCGTGCGCAACGAGCGCTGGCACCACATGTTCAACGCCGACGTAGTGTCGATGCCGGACAAGTGGGAGTACCCCTGGTACGCCGCCTGGGACCTCGCCTTCCACGTCATCGCGCTGAGTCTGGTCGACGTCGACTTCGCCAAGCAGCAGCTCGATCTGATGCTGCAGGAGCGGTACCTGCACCCGAGCGGCCAGATCCCGGCATACGAGTGGAACTTCGGCGACGTGAATCCGCCGGTGCACGCTTGGTCCACGATCTTCACCTACCGACTGGACAAGCTGCGGCGCGGCAAGGGCGACGTCGAGTGGCTCGAGCGCTCGTTCCACAAGCTCACGCTGAACTTCACCTGGTGGGTCAATCGGAAGGACCGCTCGGGCAACAACGTCTTCGAGGGCGGCTTCCTCGGGCTGGACAACATCGGCGTCTTCGATCGGAGCTCGCCGCTCCCGACCGGCGGTCACCTCGAGCAAGCCGACGGTACCGCGTGGATGGCGCTGTTCTGCCAGAACATGCTCGAGATCGCGGTGGAGCTCGTGCAAGAAAAGCCGTCGTATCTCGACATGACGTTGAAGTTCGTCGAGCACTTCCTGTGGATCGCGTCGTCGATGCTCCACGCCGGCGACGACGTCGGCATGTGGGACGAGGAAGATGGCTTCTTCTACGACGTGCTCCGGCTGCCCGACGGTCACGCGCAGCGGTTGAAGGTGCGTTCGATGGTCGGCTTGCTCCCGCTCTGCGCGGCCACCGTCTTCGACGGTGTCGTGCTGGAGGGCCACCCCGAGCTCCAGAATCGCCTGCGCGGCTTCCTGCGCGCGCGGCCCGAGCTCACCGCGTTCATTCACGATCCGAGGCAGCTCGGTCACTCGGGCCGCATGCTCGCCTCGATCCTCAACGAAGAGAAGCTCCGGCGAGTGCTCGAGAAGCTGCTGGACGAGCGTGAGTTCCTGAGTGATTACGGCATTCGCTCGATCTCGCGCTACCACGCCGAGCACCCGTTCGTGTTCGACGCGGCGGGCAAGGAGTATCGCGTGTCGTATCTGCCCGCGGAGTCCGACTCGGGCATGTTCGGCGGCAACTCCAACTGGCGCGGGCCGATCTGGCTGCCCGTCAACGGGATGATCATCCGAGCGCTGCTGCTCTACCACACGTACTACGGCGACGAGTTCACCGTCGAGTGTCCGACGGGCTCGGGTCACCGGATGACGCTGTTTCAGGTTGCCGAGGAGATCGCGCGCCGGCTCGCGAGCATCTTCGTGCGCGACGAGCACGGTCGCCGAGCGGTCTTCGGCGGAACGCAGAAGTTCCAGGAGGATCCATACTGGCGCGACAATCTGCTCTTCTACGAATACTTTCACGGCGACAACGGCGCGGGGCTGGGCGCCAGTCACCAGACGGGCTGGACCGGGATCATCGCCCGCCTCATGCACCTCTTCGCGACGACGACGGCGGAGCAGGCCTTGGGGCTCGGGAAGCTCGCCGCAATCGTCGAGACGGAAAAGCCGCCGGCTCCCGAGGGCAGCCGGCCAGCTTCACGCCGGAAGTGAGTCACTTGTCACTCACTGCGAGGCCATCGCCTCAGAAGCGATAAGTCAGCCCGAGAAACGGTCCGCGCTCCTGGATGCGCACGTTGCGGTCGCCGGAGTCGCGGTGGAAATCGAGCAAGCGGTAGCCGGCGTGCGCCCTCCAGCTCTCGCTGAACGCCCAGGAGAGCATCGTGGTCTGCGACCAGGTGAAGTCCGAGCACCAGTTGCCGATGTTGAAGCCGCCGGCGTCGCCCGAGATGCCCATCACGACCGTGTCGGAGAGATCGATGCCGAAGCGCAGGCCGACCAGGGGGTCGACCCACTCCTTGCGGCTGCCCACCCGCGCGGACTGGTCGTTGACGGCGAGGTGGAGCTTCGGGTTCACGGACCAGTAGCGCACGCCGCCGTAGAGCTCGCCGGTGAAGTGCCGCTTGTCCGTGGGTCTCTGCGAGAAGAGGCTGCCGAACCGGAAGATTCGATAGCCGACGTTGGCATGGACGAGCCACTCGTCGAGCTCCGTCTTGACCTCCGCGCCAACGCTGATCCCGCCGTTGGGCCCGAGCTCGACGGTCTTGCTCTGCTTGCCCCCGCGGAGCTTCGCCCAGAACCCGTCCAGGTCGACGGACCACGGCCCCCACTCGCCGCGCCCGTGCGCCATGAGTCCGCCCGACAGGTGATCGAGCAGCTCGTGGAACGAGATGTGCTCGGACACGCTGGCCGTCTGGGTGTCGACCTTCGCGGCCATGCTCAGGCCCCAGAGGTAGACGCCGAGCTCGTAGTGCTTCTCGTCCGGCTGCGGAGCGCTGGCCGGGTCGGGGTCGGCAGCGCGCGCGCTGGCGGTTGCAAGCGCAGAGACCAGCACGAAGTAGACTGCGCAGCGAGCCACGAGTGAGCGCATCGGCTCCTCCCTGATCACTTCGGGAACAGCAGGGTCACCTGGAAGCGCAGGCCCCAATTTGGGCCATTCGCCGGAGTGGTGACGTAGCTCCGGTAGCCCACCTGGAGCTGCAGGATCTGGGGCCCCAGCCTCACGACCTGCGAGATCAGGAAGTTCACCGGCACGGTCCACCGCCCGCTGACGAAGTCGTACGTCGACTCCGAATTCACGGAGAAGGTCGTCGCGGTGTGCGTCGTGTAGGAGAGGAACGGCTGGAAGTAGGTCTGGTTGACGCGCTGCCTGTTGTTGCTCCCCGCGAAGCTCCAGATCTGGTTCCACAGAAAGCCCGTCGTCACCGGGCCCGCCATCTTCAGCACGACCGCCGTCGGTCCCGCGCCCCACTTCTCGGTGCCGAGCGAGCCGACGGTGGCGGTCGGGAGCAGAAGCGCAGGCCCGGCGCCCCAGATCATCCCGCCCCAGCGGCTAGGCTGCTTCGGCGAGAAGAAGAAGCTCTGGGTCGTGTCCGAGAGCCCGAAGTTGGGCCCGTCGAACGGCGCGACGAACCGGTTCGTGTAGATGACCGGCAGGATCGTGCGCGAGATGACGTTCCAGTCCTCCCCGATCGAGATCGGAATCACCGGCTGCATCCGGAGCATGTACTGCTGGCCCTTGTCGCTCGGCCCGAGGCCCTGGTCATAGTTGAACTGAAAGGGAACGCTGACCAGGTCGGCGACGGGATTGGTGAGCTTCTTCGCGAGCTCGTGATCGTCGTCGGCGCGCGCCGTTGCGGTCAGACCAAGCGCGCAAGCCACGCCGAGTGCGAGATACTTCCCCATGTTTCCGAGGTCTCCATCGATTTCGGATCGAGAGTGACCGCGAGGTCTGGCGAGAGTTCGGCGTCGCCAGACCTCGCGCACTCGCGCGTGGCTCGTCGGCTACTTCTTGAGAGCGAGCTTCGCGCCGGAGACACCGACCGTCAGGCTCAGCCCCTGGGTCGTCGACTTCAGGGTCACCTGCACGCCGTTCTGGTTCTGCATCGTGAGCAAGCCGCCACCGCCAGCGATCGTGGCGCCAGCCGCCACGGCCGTGTAGTTCCCATCGAAGTCCTCGAGCTTCTTCAGGCCGTACACCTCGCCGCTCGCGGTGATCGAGGTCATGCCCACGGCGCCCACAGTGAGACCGTCGATGGTCACATCGTACGTCTTTCCGCCGTACATCAGCTTGCCGCCACCCCAGCTATAGCCCGCGCCCGCGGCGAGTGATTTCGCCGACAAGGTCATGGTGGCATCCGGCTTCGCCTTCTCGTCGGCATGGGCAACCCCGAACGATCCCAACAGAAATGCGCCAACGACTGCGGCGCAAACAAACGACAGAGCCTTCATGAAACCTTCCTTCTTGCTTGGTTGTCTCTCGCGAACTCCGGTAGACGCCGTTCAACTCGCCCGCTGCCGGATCGCGCGGCAGCAGGAAAGCAACGGACATGCCAACGCGCGCACGCTGAGAGATGAAGGTGTGCAGGCGGCTCGGTGCGGCAATCCGCCCCGCGCGCGGCGTGCGCCAATCCACCCCACGTGAGGTTCTGATCCGCGCCTTCGCGGACGGAGACGGAGGCCTGGCTCTCGGACGGCGAGCCACCGCAGGCACACCCCTGGCATATCATGCCGAGGTGCGCACAGCGAACGCCTTCGAACGGTTGCTCGCCGAACTCTCGGCGCGGTTTGCGGGATTGTCCTTCGACGAGGTGGACTCCGAGATCGACGCGGCGCTGCAAGCGCTGACTCGCTTCTTTGGCGCCGATCGAGCGAGCCTCTTCGAGCTTCGAAGGTCCGGCATGGCGCTGACGCACTCGTGGGTGCGCCCCGGTCTCGTGCGGACGCCACCCGACGAGTCGATCGGACGAAAGCTCCGGTGGTACTGCGCGCAGATTCGCGCCGGGACTGTGCTCAACTTCAAGAGCTTGCCCGACGAGCTCCCCGCAGAGGCCCTCGCGGAGCGCGCAGAGGTGCTCGCCCTCGGGTTCCGCTCGCACGTCGTCGTGCCACTCGCGGTCGGGGCGAACTGGGTCTGCGCTGTGGCCATGGCGATGGCGGAGAAGGAGCGTTCGTTCTCGGAAGAGGAGATCGGGCGCATCCGGATCATCGGGGAGCTCCTGGCGAACGCGCTCCATCGCTGCAATCTGGAGCGCGAGGTGCGCGAGCTGCTGCGCCGGCTGAAGGCGGAGAACGCGTACCTCCGTGACGCCGTCGGCGGAGACGTGGGCTTCGAGCAGCTCGTGGGCAGGAGCCCGGAGCTCCGCCGCGTGCTGGAGCTGGCGGCGCAGGTCGCACCCACCTCGACGGCCGTGCTCCTGCTCGGCGAGACGGGCACGGGCAAGGAGCTCCTGGCGCGCGCGATCCACGCGCGGAGCAAACGGGCCGAGGCGCCGCTCATCACGGTGAACTGCGCGGCGCTTCCCTCGTCGCTCGTCGAGAGCGAGCTGTTCGGACACGAGAAGGGCGCGTTCACCGGCGCCACATCGGTGAGACTCGGTCGCTTCGAGCTCGCCGACGGCGGCACGCTCTTTCTCGACGAGGTCGGCGAGCTCGCGGAGGAGATCCAGGCCAAGCTGCTGCGCGTGCTCGAGACTGGCGAATTCGAGCGCGTCGGCGCGGTTCGCTCCCGCAAGGTCGACGTGCGCCTGATCGCCGCGACCAACCGCCCGCTGGAACGCGACGTGCGCGAAGGGCACTTCCGCGCGGATCTCTACTACCGGCTCTCGATCTTTCCCATCACCGTCCCTCCACTCCGCGAGCGGCCCGGGGACATTCCACTCCTGACCTGGGAGATCATCCATCGCCGGCAGCACGAGCTGGGTCGGCACATCGAACACGTGTCGGAGAGCGCGATGCAAGCGCTGTGTCGCTACGCATGGCCGGGAAACATCCGTGAGCTCGGCAACGTGATCGAACGCGCCCTGATCCTCTCGCCGGGCGCGGATCTGCAGCTCGACTCCTTCATTGCGTCCCAGGCGGCGCTGCCGCCGGAGAAGTCCGAGCGCGCCGACGCCGTGGAGCGCAGCCACTTCCTGGAGGTGCTGGAGCGCTGCAACTGGCGCATCGATGGACACGGAAATGCGGCCGACTGCCTCGGGCTGAACCCGAGCACCTTGCGCTCGAGGCTCAGGAAGCTCGGGATCGTTCGACCCGCCGAGCCATCGCCATCGACTCACTCGTGAAATGTCGCGTGCGCTCGCGACATTTCACGAGCAGCGAGTGGCCACTTGACCGCCGCGTCTCGAGGAGGGACGGCTTGGGGATCATGGGGCCGATGTCGAGCGTTTGTCTCGTGGTTGTCCTCGTCGGCTCCGCGCTCGCGCCCCGAGTCGCCAGCGCGGGCGACGACGGAGATGCGGACTTCGCGCGCGGCGCCGGCTACGTCGGCGTCGGCGGGTCGCGAGTCTTCGACTTCATCGAGGACTCGCTCGACGACATCCCGGTGCTCACCGACATCGAGGTGGACGACATCTGGGGCGTGAATGGGCGCGTCGGCTACCACCTGACATCGTGGCTCGCGCTCGAAGGCGAGTACGAGTGGCTCGACGACATCCACGCCCACCTCGGCTCCTTGACCATTGCTCACATCGGAACGCAGCTGGCGACTGCGAACGTTCGTTTGATCTGGCCGCTTGGTCGCTTCCAGCCATATCTTCTCGGCGGCGCGGGCGCGATGTTCTTGAACACCCGCGGCATCGTGGGCCTCGATGTCGATCGCAGCGCGTTTGTGGGGCGCGTCGGTCTGGGCATCGACGTCTATCTCACCAAGAGCGTGTTCGTCGAGGTCGGAGCCGACGCCCTGCTGACCGATGCCAGGATCAGCCTCGACACGCCCTTCGGGTCCGTCAGCGAGGACGGGCCCGTTTTCGTCACGCTCCAGTTCGGCCTCGGCTACCGGTTCTGAGCGCGCGCTCGAACGATCCCGAGCGCCGCCCCTCAGCGACGCACTCGCGACATTTCACGACACGCTCGTGACATTTCGCGAGCGGCGACCGAGTGCGCAGCCGCAAACCGGGACGCGCGCGTTCCGCATCGCGCCTGGCTGCTGAAAGTCGGTGGCACGGCGCTCGCAGTTGGCGCTCTCCCGTGACGGTTCGGATCACGATCGTGAGCGATCGGGCGCCTCGCCGAATCTCCGTCGAGGGTCGGCTCACGGGTGCGGAAATCGGCGAGCTCGACCAAGCGATCGGCAGTGACCCGAGGGGCGTTTGCCTCGAGCTCGAAAATCTCCGCTCCGCGGACGAGGACGGGCTCGCCGCCCTGAGCAATCTGCGCCGCGACGGTGCGCTGCTTCGCAACGTCCCCCCGCACCTCGCATGGCGGGTCGAGCCCCCGTCTGAATCGCGATCCTAGACAACTTGGATGGAGAGATGCTGATGAAACGACTCGTGCAAACGTGCGGCGCAATCTGCGCGGCGGCCCTGTTGGGTCTCGCGTCCCCCGCAGGGGCTCAGGAGAAGAAGCCGAACATCCTCATCCTCTGGGGTGACGACATCGGCGTCTTCAATCTCAGCGCATACAACCTCGGGATGATGGGCTACAAGACGCCCAACATCGATCAGGTCGCGAAGGAAGGTGCCCTCTTCACCGACTGGTATGGTCAACAGAGCTGCACCGCCGGCCGCGCGGCGTTCATCACCGGACAGTCGCCGATACGCACCGGCCTCACCAAGGTCGGTCTCCCGGGCGCGAAGGAAGGCCTGACCAAGGCCGACCCGACGCTTGCCGAGTTGCTCAAGCCGCTCGGCTACGCGACCGGCCAGTTCGGCAAGAACCACCTCGGCGACCGCAACGACATGCTGCCGACGGTTCACGGCTTCGATGAGTGGTTCGGCAATCTCTACCACCTGAACGCGGAGGAGGAACCGGAGAACGTCGACTATCCAAAGAACCCGAACTTCAAGGCGAGGTTCGGTCCTCGCGGCGTCATGCACTGCTTCGCCACTGCCAAGGACGATCCCACCGACGATCCGCGCTTCGGCAAGATGGGCAAGCAGAAGTGCGAGGACACCGGTCCGCTGAACAAGAAGCGCATGGAGACAGTGGACGACGAAGTCACTGCCGCCGCCATCAAGTTCATGGACAAGGCAAAGCAGGACGGCAAGCCGTTCTTCATCTGGTGGAACTCCTCCCGCATGCACGTCTTCACGCACCTCAGCCCGAAGTGGGAAGGCAAGACCGGCCTGGGCCTCGAGGCGGATGGCATGGTCGAGCACGACAACGACGTGGGACTGCTGCTTGCCGAATTGAAGAAGCTCGGCCTCGAAGACAACACCATCGTCATGTACTCCACCGACAACGGCGCGGAGTTCTTCAACTGGCCCGACGGTGGCACGACGATCTTCCGCGGCGAGAAGAACACGCAGTGGGAAGGCGGCTATCGCGTCCCCACCCTGATTCGTTGGCCCGGCGTCATCAAGCCCGGCACGATCATCAATGACTTCTTCGCGCACGAGGACATGATCCCGACTCTGCTCGCGGCGACGGGCGACACCACCATCAAGGAAGACCTGCTGAAGGGACGCAAGGTCGGCGACATGACTTACAAGGTCCATCTCGACGGCTACAACCTGCTGCCGTTCCTCAAGGGCGAAGCGAAGGAATCGCCACGCCACGAGTTCGTCTACTGGACCGACGGCGGCAGCGTCGCCGCGCTGCGCTACGACGACTGGAAGCTGTCCTTCCTGCGTCAGAACGCAACGGGGATCAAGGTCTGGGAGGCGCCCTTCGAGGAGCTCCGCTGGCCGATGCTCACCAACCTGCGCATGGACCCGCTCGAACGCGCGTCGGACGAGTCCGTCGGTCACCCGATCTGGGCCGCTCAACGCATGTACGTGCTGGCGCCCGCGGCCGGCTACGTCGCGCAGTGGATGCAGAGCTTCCGCGAGTTCCCGCCGCGCATGAAGCCCGGCAGCTTCAGCCTCGACCGCGTGATGGAAGCGGTGACCGCATCAGGCAAGGGCAGCAACTGACGCGGCGCTCAGGTGAGCGCTGGGAAATCGGAAGGAGAGACTCGCATGAAGAGACTCGTGCAATCGTGCAGCCTGCTTGCGGCGCTGGCGCTCGTCGGCGTCGCGCTGCCCGCAGCCGCGCAAGAGAAGCAGCCCAACATCGTGATCATCTGGGGCGACGACATCGGCCAGTCCGACGTCAGCGCCTACTCGATGGGGCTGATGGGCTTTCGCACGCCCAACATCGATCGCGTCGCGAAGGAAGGGATGATCTTCACCGACTACTACGGCGAGCAGAGCTGCACCGCCGGCCGGGCGTCGTTCATCACCG
>Ga0335076_10000769_pt1 | contig 30147 bp, 26 predicted proteins | sample Lox_Sample_25_FD_206717 | JGI IMG/M metagenome (GOLD analysis project Ga0335076, IMG submission 206717) | Soil microbial communities from Loxahatchee National Wildlife Refuge, Florida, United States - Lox_Sample_2.5 | ecosystem: Environmental > Terrestrial > Soil > Wetlands | place: USA... | reverse complement strand
CCAATCACGATTCAGCCTACGAGGATATCGCGCTCAAATTTTTCGAGCACTTCGGGTCGATCGCGTTAGCAATGGACGAACTGTGGGACGAGGAGGACGGCTTCTTCTATGACCGGTTGCGGAAACCCGGCGGGAAGACGATGGTCGTCCGTGCGCGCTCCATGGTCGGACTGCTGCCGATCTTTGCGTCGGTCCGGCTCGACGCGTCGCTATGGGAGGCCTTGCCGACTTTTCGCAAGCGGGCGCGTTGGTGGCTTGACAACAGTCCCAACGCGAGCGCCTTCGCCAAATTCTTCGCTGAGGGCAAGGCCGAGCAACTCATCTGTTTGGTCGACCTGCCGCGGTTCAAGCGGTTGTTCGCGAGGATGCTGGACGAGCAGGAGTTCCTTTCCCCGTTCGGGCTCCGTTCGCTCTCCCGTTTCCATCTCGAACATCCGCTCGTCCTGGATCTGGACGGCGCACAGGTTCGTCTCGACTATGAACCGGCGGAATCGACGACGCCGCAGTTCGGCGGCAACTCGAACTGGCGCGGTCCGGTCTGGTTCCCGTTCAACTTCCTCGCGATTCAGTCGCTCCGGGCTCTCCATCACGGTCTCGGCGACAACTTCACCGTGGAGCTGCCGACCGGCTCTGGCCGAAGCGCAAACCTCGGCGCCGTGGCGGATGAGATCGAGCGGCGTCTGCTCAGGCTCTTCCTGCCCGACGCGCAGGGGCGCCGGCCCGAGCATGGCGCAAACCCGCTGTTCAAGCGCGACTCGGCATGGGGCGACCGCCCGCTGTTCTATGAGTATTTCAACGGCGATACGGGCGAGGGGCTTGGCGCTTCGCACCAGACCGGCTGGACCGCGCTCTGCGCGGCGATCATCGCCCACCGGAAAGCGGGCGCCTGACGGGCGCAGGCCGCTTCGCCGCTCGCCGGGCTCGCCTTGGCGCTGCCGAACCGGCCGCCTGGGTCAGTCGTTCGCCCCCGGTCCTCCGCGCGTCGCCTCGAACAGGAACCAGGTCCGCCGCTCGGTCTCGTCAATCCAGACTTCCAGAAGGCTTGCCGTCGCGACGTCGCCATACTCGTCGCAAACGTTGTGAACCTGGCGCATGATTGACGTCAGTCGCTCATTGTCCTCGCGCAACTCGGCTAGCATATCCTTCGGATCGACATAGTCAGCGTCATTGTCCGGGATGCGCTGGCGGCGCGCGATATCGCCGATCGAGTGCAAGGTCGCGCCGCCGATCTTGCGCGCCCGCTCGGCGATCGGGTCGGTCATCGCGAAAATCTGGTCCCCATGCTCGTCGAGGAGCAGATGGTAGTCGCGGAAATGCGGGCCGCTCACATGCCAGTGGAAGTTCTTGGTCTTCATGTAGAGCGCGAACACGTCCGCCAGAAGTCCGGCGAGCGCCGCGGAGATGTCTCGGGTCGCCTCCGCCTTTAGGTCGGTCGGCGTTCCGAGCCGCTCGCGGACATGGGTCTCCTTCGCCGATTTCATCTTCGCCACTCGCGCCTCCTTGGTTTGGTTCCGTTGCATCCCGCAACGTCAATGTCGAGCCGGAAAGGGTTATGATCGTCGCACGCATTGCCCCTCCGTTTCCAGCCTACGGAGCGAGGGGCGGCGGGTCACAAAGCGCAAACCACCCGGAGGCCAATGCGGCCCTGCCACCCGGGGTTGTCAGGCGCGATCGCATCGCGGTAGGCGGAACGGCAGATCGCCGGGTTGTGCGACCAGGAGCCGCCACGCAATATCCTTTCCGCCTCCGGCGCTCCCGAAAGTTTGGGACCTCCGTCAGAGGGAGCGTCCGCATAGTTCGCTCGCGCGGCGTCGAGACAATATTCCCACACGTTGCCATGCATGTCGTAGAGACCGAACCGGTTCGGCGGGAACGTTCCCCTTGGCGTTGTGGTTCCGCGGAACCCGCCGGTCGGACCCTGGTCATAGGCGCCGGACCCGTAGGTCATGCCGTCGTATGAAACGGTGGCGATGCTCCTGCCGTAATTGTAGCCGCACACGGCGCCGCCCTCCCCGCAGTAGTTCGCGAGATCCGTAGTGATTGTGGGCCCGACATGAAACGGGCCGGTCGTCCCAGCGCGGCAGGAGCATTCCCACTCAGCTTCGGTTGGCAGACGATAGCCGCGCCCGGTGATCTCCGACAGGCGGCTGCAGAACTCATCCGCTTCATTCCAGGTGACGCTCTCCACCGGCAGATCATCGCCATGGAAGAAGGAGGGAAACGGCTCGAGGTCATAGGTCGTCTTCTTTGGCCGCTTCGTCGCAACCGCCGCCCATTGCGCCTGGGTGATCGGCGAGGCGCCGATAAGGAAGGCGCTGAGCGTGACCTGACGTTGCGGGCTTTCGTTGGGCCGGCGCTCAGGCTCGTAGATCGGCGAACCCATAACGAAGGTTCCGCCCGGAATCGCCACCATGTCGATTCCGACGCCGTCTCCCAGAGGCTCGGTGAACAGAGAGGCCGCAGCCTTCTGAGTCGGCAGCCGCGCTCCCTTTTCATCGACAGTCACATATTCGAAGCTGATCGGGCGCAAAGTCGGCTGCGCCGGCTGAAACACGAATCGGCGAATAAAAGGAGCGGCGACCCCGAGGCCGGTTGCGGCGGCCGCGATTGCGGCGGCTCCGAGCGCCCGACGGCGGGTCAACCAGGGAGGCGCCCCCGCTCGGTCGCGCCGCTCGGTCGCGTCTGCGATGGCGGCTGGCGACGCGACCGGCTTCGTCAAGGCGCTCCGTGACCGCGCATCGGCCGACGAGATTGCTCCTTCGCCCAGCCCGAGTCGTTCGGCCAATTTCCGAATGTCGGAATGCCAGCGGGAGTGGCTGAGCTCTATTCCGTTCCGAAAACTTAGGTCCTTGAGATCGTTCGGCAGACGATCGGAGCCCGGCAGCGCCGCGCCCTGGACCAAGACCGGGGTTACGGGAATGTTTCGGGTCAGCGCGGTAGCGATCTCCTGGCGCACATAGTCGCCCGGGTCTTCCAGCCGACGCTTGCCGGCCGGATCCTTCATGTCCAGCCAGCTGGGGCCGATCAACGCCAGCAGGGCGTCGCAAGATTCCAGCCGTTCATGGAGAGCCTGACGAAAATCGCGGCCGAGCGCGATACTGTCGACATCCATGAACACGGACTCCTGGCCAACATATTTCGCCAGTTCGATCGAGAGGGCTCGCGCTTGCCCCTCCGAATCGCCTCGCCGGTAGCTAATGAAGATTCCGGTCAATCCTGGCGCCTTCCCGAGCTGGCCGGCCGCGCCTATTCGTCATCCCAGCATTCGTCGCTTTGCCCGTTGTGGCGATGGCCCGGACAATTCGCTTGCGGATTGAAGCGCGGGAGCAACCCTCCCGCTCCGCTTCCCGTCCCGTTTCCGTTTCCACTCATCCCGCCGCCGTTTCCTCCCATGCCTCCGCCCCCTCCCATTCCCCCGCTTCCACCCATACCTCCGCTGGAGCCCTTTCCGCCCATCCCTCCCCCGGCGCAATGGGTTCCGCAACTCATTCCTCCGCTCCCGCCCTTCATCCCGCCTTGGGGGCGGGTTTTCCGTCCCATCCCGCCGCCCTTCGCCAGAATGACAGCATCGCCTCTGAAAGCCTCGGGCGCCGTCCAGCCCCAGGTCGTCAAAACGAGCGAGGCGGCGGCGGTCGGCTTGACACCGACGGAAAGCAAGGCCGCGCTCAATGCAATGATCGCAAGCAACTCGCGCATGGGAAAGAGCCCTCCATGAGAAGGGGTCGGAAACTCCGGCCGGTGGAACTCCTCGGTTGGACGCGGATCATGCCTCAATCGATACCACGCTTCATCGATCATCGCGACGCCACGCGCGGCGCAAGTCCGGCTGGACCACGGGAAATCCCAGGGATTTGGCTTTGCGGGGAGGGACCGAGGGGGCGCGAGCTAGTCCTTACAGCCGCCGCTCGACCATCATCTCTTTGATATGGACGATCGCCTTGGCGGGATTGAGCCCCTTGGGGCAGGTCTTGGCGCAATTCATGATCGTGTGGCAGCGATAGAGGCGGAACGGATCCTCGAGATCGTCGAGCCGCTCGCCCTGCGCCTCGTCGCGCGAGTCGACAAGCCAGCGATAGGCCTGGAGCAGGATCGCCGGGCCCAGATACCGGTCGCCGTTCCACCAATAGCTCGGGCACGCGGTCGAGCACGAGGCGCACAGGATGCATTCGTACAGGCCGTCGAGCTTCGCCCGCTCCTCCGGCGATTGCAGCCATTCCTTCTCCGGCGCGGGCGAAACGGTCTTGAGCCACGGCTCGATCGAGGCGTGCTGGGCGTAGAAGACGGAGAGGTCGGGCACGAGATCCTTGATCACCTCCTGGTGCGGCAGCGGATAGATGGTCACCGGCGCCGCGACCTCGTCGATGCCGCGGGTGCAGGCGAGCGTGTTGAGCCCGTCGATGTTCATCGCGCACGAGCCGCACACGCCCTCGCGGCAGGAACGGCGAAAGGTGAGGGTGGAATCGATCTTGGCCTTGATCCAGATGAGGGCGTCGAGGACCATCGGCCCGCAATCGTCGCGGTCGACGAAATAGACGTCGATACGCGGATTTAAGCCGTCGTCCGGGTTCCAGCGATAGATGCGGAATTCCGTGAGCCTGGTCGCGTTGGCTGGCTTCGGCCAAGTCTTGCCCGGCTTGATGCGCGAGTTCTGGGGCAGCGTCAGTTGGACCATCGCGGCTCATCCATTTCGGGGAACGTCTCCCGACGCCCGCGTCGAGGGAACGTCAATACACCCGTGCCTTCGGCTCGATGTAGCCGATGTCGTTGCTCATCGTGTAGGCGTGCACCGGCCGGTAGTCGATCGCAACCGTCTTCTTCTCCTGGTCGATCCAGGCGAGCGTGTGCTTCATCCAGTTGACGTCGTCGCGCTTGGGATAATCCTCGCGCGCATGCGCGCCTCGGCTTTCGAGACGGTTGGCCGCACCCTCCATCGTCACCACCGCCTGGACGATCAGGTTGTCGTATTCGAGCGTCTCGATCAGATCGGAGTTCCAGATCAGCGAGCGGTCGGTCACCGAAACGTCCTCGCCCGAGCGCCAGGCGGCGTGGATCTTCTCCTTGCCCTCGGCGAGCACTTCGCCGGTGCGGAACACCGCGCAGTTCATCTGCATGACCATCTGCATGTTGAGGCGCAGCTCGGCGGTCGGCGTTTTGCCCTTGGCGTTGCGGAACCGGTCGAGCCGGCAGAGCGCGAAATCGGCGCTGTCCCTGGCGAGTTCCGGCTGACGGTCGCCGGGCTTCAGCGTCTCCGCCGCGCGCAGGCCCGCCGCCCGGCCGAAGACGACGAGATCGATCAGCGAGTTCGAACCCAGCCGGTTCGCGCCGTGAACAGAGACGCACGCCGCTTCGCCGAGCGCCATCAGGCCGGTGACGATGGCGTCGGGATCGCCGTCGACCTTGGTCAGCACCTCGCCGTGATAGTTGGTCGGGATGCCGCCCATATTGTAGTGGACGGTCGGCAGAACCGGGATCGCCTCCTTGCTGAGATCGACTCCGGCGAAGATGCGGGCGCTCTCGGAAATGCCGGGCAGGCGCTCGTGCAGCACCTTGGGATCGAGATGATCAAGGTGCAGGTGGATGTGGTCTTTGTTCTTGCCGACGCCCCGGCCTTCGCGAATCTCCATGGTCATGGACCGGCTCACGACGTCGCGCGAGGCGAGGTCCTTGGCGTGCGGCGCGTAGCGCTCCATGAAGCGCTCGCCCTCGGAGTTGACAAGATATCCTCCTTCGCCACGCGCGCCCTCGGTGATGAGGCAGCCGGCGCCGTAAATGCCGGTCGGATGGAACTGGACGAACTCCATATCCTGCAGCGGCAGGCCGGCCCGCAGCGCCATCGCGTTGCCGTCGCCGGTGCAGGTGTGGGCCGACGTCGCTGAGAAATAGGCACGGCCGTAACCGCCAGTGGCGAGGATGGTGGTCTGGGCGCGAAACCGGTGAACGGTCCCGTCATCGAGCTTGAGGCAGACGAGGCCGCGCACCGCGCCCTCGGAATCGCGGATGAGGTCGATGGCGAAATATTCGATGAAGAACTGGCACTTCGCCTTCAGCGCCTGGCCATAAAGGGTGTGCAGGATAGCGTGGCCGGTTCGGTCGGCGGCGGCGCAGGTGCGCTGGGCTACGCCCTTGCCGAATTCGGTCGTCATCCCGCCAAACGGGCGCTGATAGATCTGGCCGGCCTCGGTGCGGGAGAACGGCACGCCCCAATGGTCGAGTTCGTAGACCGCGGCCGGCGCGTGCCGGCACATGTATTCGATTGCGTCCTGGTCGCCGAGCCAATCCGAACCCTTGACGGTGTCGTACATGTGCCAGCGCCAATCGTCCGGACCCATGTTGCCGAGCGCGGCGGAAATCCCGCCTTGCGCCGCGACAGTGTGCGAGCGGGTCGGGAACACTTTGGAGACGCACGCGGTGCGCAGCCCGGCCTGGGCGCAGCCGACGCTGGCGCGCAAGCCGGCGCCGCCGGCGCCAACCACCACCACGTCAAACGTGTGGTCGGTGATCGGATAGGCCTTGCCCCCGAGCGCCGGCGCGCTCTGCGCGGAAGAGCCGTTAGTCGCCATCGAAGGTCCGTCTTCCTAAAGTCTGCTCAGGTGAATGCAACGCGCAGCGTCGCATAGACGCAGGCGACCGCCAGAAGCGCGGCAAAAAGGGTGTTGGCAGCGAGCGCCCAGGCGCGCGTCTGGCCGCCGATGTAGTCGACGATGATCGAGCGCATGCCGAGCTCCATATGGACGATGCCGGCGAAGATGAACGCCAGCAACAGGATCGCCGGAGCCGGGCGCCCGAGCTCCGCCCGCACGCCATTGTAGTCCTTCCGCAACAAATCGAGGACCAGCCAAACGAAGCCGACAGTGAGCGGAATGAGCGCGATTGCGGTCAGGTGAACGAGCCATGCATCTGTCGTTCCCATTCGCGCCGATCCGAGAAAGCGGACTCGCCCGAGGGGGGTGCGCAGGTCGCTGGGATGATCGGTCAAATGCGGCGCTCCGTTAGCGGACGGCGTAACCTATACCCCACACCAAGATGGTCAGCACAAAGCCTCCGATCAAGGTCGCCCACGCCATTTGATCGCGCAAAGGCGCGTCCAGGCCGTAGCCCGAGTCCCACACAATATGGCGGACGCCCCCGAGAAGATGATGAAAGAGCGCCCACGTAAAGCCGAATAGGACCAGGCGGCCAAGGAATGATTCGATGAAACCGGAAAAGACCGCGAAGGTCGCGGCGTCCGTCGAAGCGGCGATGAGAAACCAGGCGAGCAAGAGGACCCCGATATAGAGGGCGGCGCCGCTGACCCGATGGGCCATCGACATCGCCATCGTCATCGTCAGGCGGTAGATGCTGAGATGCGGCGACAACGGCCGCGGCCGGCACCCACCTGACTGAGCGTCGCTCGACGCCATGGCGTTGATTCCCATCGCTGTACTGGTGGCGTTTTAGACTGCCCGTTCGACGCCCGCAACGTCCGCCGTGTTCGTCAAAAGTCTAGACCGGCCTGGATCGGCGTCACCCCGCGAGGAGCGCCTCGACTTCGGCTCGCGTCGGCGGATCGGAGCCTTTGCGCGTGCAGGTGATCGCCGATGCGGCCGCCGCGAAGCGCAGCCACCCCTCGAGCTTGCTTCGAGACGGCGCGGGCGCCTCGGCGCCGAGCGAATGGTCGCGATCCATCGCCGACAATAGCGCCGACATGAAGCTGTCGCCGGCGCCAACCGTGTCGACGACCTCGACCTTCGGCGCCGCGACCTCCACCCTTTCCCTCCCGAGAAGGGCGAGGGCGCCCCGCTCGCCGAGCGTCGCGACGCAAAATCGCGGCCCTGCCCTGGTCCAGGCGGCCAGACTGTCGCCAATCGAGCGGCCGGGATAGAGCCACTCGAGGTCCTCCTCGCTCGCCTTGACGATTCGGGCGAGCGCCATCTGCCTCTCGACCAGCCTCGCGACCGCTTCCCGATCCGGCGTCACGAACGGACGGATGTTGGGATCAAAGCTTACTGTCGCGCCCGAACCGGCAAGGCGCATCGCCTCGACCACAGCCTCGCCGTGCCGCTCGACGGCGGAGAAGGAGCCGACATGGAGGTGGCGCGCGCCTTTCGGCCATGCCTTTGGGAAGGGCCAGGGACCGTCGTACGCAGTCCCATCGAGGTAAAACGAATAGCGCGATCCCGTCTTGGCGGTGCCGCGCATGACGAAGGCAAGCGTCGTCGGGCGCGGGTCGCGGGCGACAAAACCGAGGTCGACGCCGTTTGTCGCCAGCGCGGCGGCGAGCGCCTCGCCGTTGCCGTCGGCGGATATGCGCGAGACGAACCCGGTCTGCGAGCCCAGCCGGGCGAGGCCGATCGCGACATTGTAAGGCGAGCCTCCCAATACCGCGTCGTATGCGTTGGGCTTGACCGGATCGGGAATGAGGTCGATCAGCGCCTCGCCGGAGATCAGGATCATTGCACTCTTCGCCTGTTGCCCCGGCGGCGGCTCGCCGTCGGCGTCAAGCCAGGGTATAGGCCGTTTTTACCGTGGTGTAGAACTCGACCGCATAGCGCCCCTGCTCGCGCGGGCCGAGGTTCGAGCCTTTGCGGCCGCCGAACGGCGCGTGATAGTCGACGCCCGCCGTCGGCAGGTTGACCATCGTCATACCCACTTCGGCATTGCGCTTGAAATGCGAGGCGTGCTTGAGGCTCGTCGTGCAGATGCCGGCGCACAAGCCGAAATCGGTGTCGTTGGCGATCGCCAAGGCGTGATCGTAATCACGGGCCGGAATCATCGCGGTGACCGGGCCGAAGATTTCCTCGCGCGAAATCCTCATCGCGTTGTCGGCGTCCAGGAACAGGGCCGGAGCCATGTAGAAACCGGGCGTCGCACGATTGAGCCGTTCGCCGCCAAGCGCAAGCTTGGCTCCCTCGCCCTGGCCGACGGTCACGTAGGAAAGATCCTGCTCGAGCTGGGTTGCATCGACGACCGGGCCGACATGCGTTCCCGACTTCAGGGCGTCGTCAACGACCAGCGCGCGCATCCGCTCCGTCAATTTGTCGGCGAATCGCCGGTAAATCGGCTCCTCGACGATTAGCCGCGACGAAGCGGTGCAGCGCTGGCCGGTTGAGAAATAGGCGCCGTTGACCGCACATTCGACCGCAGTCGGCAGATCGGCGTCCGCCAGCACGACCAACGGATTCTTGCCGCCCATTTCGAGCTGGAACCGGCGCATGGCCCCGGCGCAGGCCGCCGCGACCCGCCGCCCGGTCGCCACTGAGCCAGTGAAAGTGACCGCATCAACCCGCTTATGGTCGAGGATCGCCTGGCCGACCACCGAGCCCCGCCCGACCACCAGATTGAACACGCCCTTCGGCACACCGGCGCGCACGATGATTTCGGCCAGCGCATGGGCGGATCCCGGCACCAGATCCGCCGGCTTGAACACCACCGTGTTTCCGTAGGCCAGCGCCGGCGCAATCTTCCAGGCAGGGATGGCAATGGGGAAATTCCATGGCGCAATGATTCCAACCACCCCGATCGGCTCGCGGGTGACATCGATATCGACGTTCGGCCGCACGCTCGCGAACTTTTCGCCGGGAATTCTCAGCGCCTCGCCGGCAAAGAAGTCGAAGATCTGGCCGGCGCGGGTCGCTTCGCCGACGCCCTCCGGCAAGGTCTTGCCTTCTTCGCGCGAAAGCAGGCGCCCGAGCTCGTCACGCCGCGCCAGGATCTCGGTCGAGATACGCAACAGGATATCGTGGCGCTCTTGCGGGGTCGTGCGCGACCAGGCGGGAAACGCGGCATGCGCCGCCTCGATCGCTGCGCCCGTCTGCGCAGCATCCGCTTGCGCGTACTCGCCGACCAGGTCGTTGGTGTTTGACGGATTGACGTCGCGGGTGACCGTCGAGCCGTCGACCCATTCGCCGGCGATGAAGTTCTTGTGGTGCGCGCCCATGCTGTGTCCCCAGGTTATCCATCGAATTTCGGCAGCGGATCTGTCTAAATCAAGCCCCGCCGAGCGAGATTGCGCATCAGCGCGCCGGCGCCGAACGTCCAGCGCTCGCATTCCTCGCATGGCCGCATCCGGTTCACGAGCCGGCCGAGTTTTTCCGCGCCGATGGTGACGATGTCGCCTGTCTTATGGGTGAAGCCCATTCCCGGAGGGCCGCGATCGGCGACCGGCGCGAACATGGTCCCAAGCAGAAGAACAAGTCCGTCGGGATAGGCGTGGCTCGCGCCGATCGTCTGCGCGACGATGTCGCTCGGATCGCGGCTGATCTTGGCCATCGACGAACCTCCCTCGAGCTTAAAGCCGTCTTCGCCCTCGACGGTGAGCGAGATCGTCGCCTTTCGCACGTCGTCGAGCGAAAAGGTGGCGTCGAAGAAGCGCAGGAAGGGGCCCAAGGCGCAGCTGGCGTTCTGGTCCTTGGCCTTGCCGAGCAGAAGCGCCGACCGGCCCTCGAAATCGCGCAGATTGACGTCGTTGGCGAGGGTCGCGCCGACAATAGCCCCGCTCGAAGCGACGGCGAGCGCCACTTCCGGCTCCGGATTGTTCCAGAGCGAAGCGCGGTGGAACCCCGCGTCATCGCCCGCGCCGACCGCCGACATCGGCTGGCTCTTGGTGAACACCTCCGCGTCCGGTCCGATCCCTACTTCCAGATATTGCGACCATGCGCCTGCCTCCACCAGCGCCGTCTTGAGCCGCATCGCGGCCGGCGACCCTGGCTTGAGGCTGCCAAGATCGTCGCCAAGCACGCCCACGATCTCTTCGCGCGCCTTCGCCGCGCCCTCGCGGCTGCCGCGGGCGCGTTCCTCAATGACCCGTTCGAGGAGGGACTGGGCGAATGTGACGCCGGCCGCCTTGATCGCCTGCAGATCGACCGGCGCCAGAAGGCGCGGACCCCCGGGCGAGCGCCTGTCGCGCGGGGTGTGGGCGAGAATGTCCCTGAGCGCGCCGATGCGCGGACCGTCCGCCGCGCGCAGCGCCGCGGCTGGCGAAGGCGCCTCACAAAGATCGCGCATGGTCGGGAACGTCTCGCTGACATCGAAGACGCCGTCTTCCCTGACCGCCGCTACGGACGGGCCATCGACCTCGGGCCTGAATACGCGCGCCGCGAGGGCGCCGGCGTATCGGTCCGCAGGCAGGGTCGCCTCTTCGTTCAAGTCCGGCGTCGTCATGTGCCTCCCTCCTGTGGCGTCTGGAGGATTGACGGCGCCCCGCCGCCTCTCTAGCCTCTAACATGTTAGCGCAAACAGGCGAAGCCTTGGGCTTCGCCCTGAGCTGCAGGTAGGGACTTGGCTAAGGGCGCCCATTCGAAGGCGGACGCCGTCTACGGCGAACTGAAAGAGGCGATTCTCTCCGGAGCGCTCGAGCCCGGCTGTCTGATCGACAAGGCGGGCCTGTGCGAGAAACTCGGCGTCTCGCGCTTTCCGGTCTCCGCCGCGGTCAGCCGCCTCTCCTATGATCGTCTCGTCGATGTTGCCCCGCAGCACGGCTCCTTCGTCACCCGAATCTCGCTGAATGACGTGCGCGAGCGGTTATTCATTCGAAGCGCGCTCGAGGGCGAGATCGCGGCTGAAGCCGCTCGACGGATGACGCGGGCCGACAAGGACGACCTGATGTCCAATTTGAAGCGGGAGGCCGAGGCGGTCGAAGCCGAGGACCGTGTCGCGTTTTACGCGCTCGACGTCTCTTTCCATCAGATCATGACTGGGGGGCTCGGCATGGCGCGCGCGGCCGAGATTCTAGACAGCCTGCGTGTCCATCTCGAACGCGCGCGACGGCTGCTCCTCACGCCGCGGGGCCGCCTCCGCGAGGTATGGCGCGAACACGGGGCGGTCGTAAGAGCAGTCGAGGCCGGCGACGCCTCGGCTGCAAGGGAGGCGATGAGACACCATATCGAGAGGGGCCGGGTCCTGCTCGAGACCGTCGCGCGTGAGCGACCTGGCCTTTTTTCGCCCTGAAACGACAAAGGCACTTGCCTATGAACCAAGCCACGACAACGCCTCGCGCCCTCCGACTTGACCCCTCCGACAATGTCGTCATCGCGATCGACGAGATCCCGGCTGGCGGGCCGGCCGCCGGCGTCAACGCCCGCGAGCGCATTCCGAAAGGCCACAAGATGGCGGTCGTCGCGGTCGAAGCGGGCGCGCCGATTCGCAAGTTCGGGCAGATTATCGGCTTTGCCTCCCGGTCCGTCGCCCCGGGCGAATGGGTGCACGAACACAATTGCGCGGTGAAGGAATTCGCCCGCGACTATCATTTCGGCGAGGATGCCCGCCTGGAGACGATCGCGCCGATTGACAAGCAGCCGACCTTCCAGGGCTTTCGCCGGGCCAACGGCAAAGTCGGAACGCGCAATTACCTCGCGATCCTGACCTCGGTGAACTGCTCGGCGACCGTCGCGCGGCTGATCGCGCGGGAAGTGGAAAGGTCCGAAATTCTCGCCGACTACCCGAATGTCGACGGCGTCATCGCGCTGGTGCATGGCACCGGCTGCGGCCTTGCCGCCAAGGGCGAGGGCTTCGACGCGCTCATGCGCACGCAGTGGGGCTACGCCGCCAATCCCAACATTGGCGCGACCTTGATGGTCGGGCTGGGCTGCGAAGTGTTCCAGATCGGCCGGATGAAAGAGGAATACGGCGTCGTCGAGAGCGACGCGTTCCATAGCCTGACGATCCAGGCGACCGGAGGCACGCGCAAGACAGTCGCCGCCGGCGTCGAGCGGATCCGCGCGATGCTGCCGACCCTGGACCGCGCGCGGCGGACCGTCGCGCCGGCGAGCGAGATTACGCTCGCGCTTCAATGCGGCGGGTCGGACGGCTATTCCGGGATCACCGCCAATCCGGCGCTCGGCGCTGCGGTGGACATTCTGGTCCGCAACGGCGGCGCAGCGATCCTGTCGGAGACGCCGGAAATCTATGGCGCCGAACATTTGCTGACTCGTCGCGCCGCGACGCCGGAGATCGGCCATAAGCTGGTCGAGCGAATCCGCTGGTGGGAGGAATATTGCGCCCGCAGCGGCGGCGAGATGAACAACAATCCCTCGCCCGGCAACAAGGCTGGGGGCCTGACCACCATTCTCGAAAAATCGCTGGGCGCAGCGGCGAAGGGCGGCACGACCGCGCTTAACGAGGTCTACAAATACGCCGAGCCGGTGACCGCCAAGGGCTTCGTGTTCATGGATACGCCAGGCTACGATCCGGTGTCGGCGACCGGGCAGGTCGCGGGCGGCGCCAATGTCCTCTGCTTCACCACCGGACGCGGCTCGGCTTACGGCTGCAAACCGACACCGTCGGTCAAGCTCGCCACCAACAATGACACCTACCGCAGGATGATCGAGGACATGGACATCAATTGCGGCGATGTCGTCGACGGCGTCTCGATCGCCGAAAAGGGCCAGGAAATCTTCGACAAGGTTCTTGCCGTCGCTTCGGGCGAACGGACGAAGTCCGAACTTCTCGGCTACGGCGACGCGGAATTTACGCCCTGGCAGATCGGGGCGACGATGTGACCGGCGCCCCTGATCCTGTCGCCCGCGCGTCATGAAGACCGCGCTGCTGTTCGATCTCGACGGAACGCTGGTGGACAGCGACGCCGAACATCTCGTCGCTTTCCAGCGCGTTTTCGCTCCGCACGGAATTGATCTCGATCGTTCCGAGTACGCCGCGAACATCATGGGCGCGTCGAACGACATGATTGCGCGCCGCTACCTCTCTCACTTGCCCTCGCACGAGCAGACCGCGACCCTTGACGCGAAGGAAGCGGCCTATCGCGACGGTCTGGGCGAGCTTCAGCCAATTCTTGGCGCGCTTGCGCTGCTCGATTTCGCCGACCGGCGCGGGCTCAAACGCGCGGTGGTGACGAACGCGCCCCGCGCCAATGCAGAAAAAGTTCTCGCCGCGCTGGGGATTGGACACCGCACGCCGATTCTGGTGATCGGCAGCGAGCTCCCGCGCTCGAAACCCGATCCCCTGCCCTATTTAACGGCGCTGGAGCGTACCGGCGCGTCGGCGGCTCATTCGATCGCCTTCGAAGATTCATTGTCGGGCGTCCGCGCTGCGGCGGCCGCCGGGCTCACGGTCGTCGGCATGACGACGACGCTCGATTCCCGAACCCTGATCGAGGCGGGCGCGACATTCGCCGCAGGGAATTTCACCGATCCGCGGATCTTCGAACTGATTGAGGCGCGCCTGAGCTCCGGCGCCGAAGAAAGGGCAGAAGCGTGAGACTGGCGCAATTCATCGACGAGAACGGCAAGCGGGCGCTCGCTGTTTCTGCGCGCGGCGAGAGCCGGCTGGTCAAAGGGGCGCGCACGACGCTGGATCTGGCGCGCCAGGCGATTGCCGAGGGCGCCTCGATCCGCAAGCTCGTCGCCGACCGAGGCGTCGGCAAACCGGTCGACCTCGCTCGAGCGCTGAAAGAGCGGCGCCTGCTGGCGCCGATCGACCACAAGGATCCCGCGCATGTCCTGGTGACTGGAACGGGCCTGACGCATCTGGGTTCGGCCGAGGGACGCGACAAGATGCACAAGGACCTCGCCGAACCATCCAAGCTCACCGACTCGATGCGGATGTTCAAGCTCGGCCTCGAAGGGGGAAAGCCGGCCAAGGGGCAAAGCGGCGCGCAGCCGGAGTGGTTCTACAAAGGCGATGGATCGATCCTTGCCGCCCCGGAGGGCGATTTGCCGAGCCCGGCATTCGCGCTCGACGGCGGCGAGGAGCCCGAAATCGTCGGAGTCTACCTGATCGACGACGCTGGCGCTCCGGCTCGAATCGGGTTCGCGCTCGGCAACGAGTTCTCCGACCACGTCACCGAACGGCAGAACTACCTCTACCTCGCCCATTCGAAGCTCCGGCCGGCGAGCCTCGGCCCGGAATTGCTGGTCGGCGACTTGCCGGCTGACATCCACGGCGTGTCGCGCATCCGGCGGGGAAAGGAAGTCATCTGGGAAAAGCCGTTTCTGTCCGGCGAACAGAACATGGCCCATTCGATCGCCAATCTCGAGACGCATCATTTCAAATACGCGTTGTTTCGGCGACCGGGCGACGTTCATGTCCATTTCTTCGGCACCGCGACGCTGTCGTTCAGCGACGGGGTGAAAACGCAGAAGGGCGACGTGTTCGAGATCGAGTCGGAGCCGTTCGGCTTACCGCTTCGCAATCGCCTCGCAACGGAAAGACCCGCCAAAGCGAGGGTGCGGGCCCTTTAGCTGGCTCGCGCCGGCCTCCGCCGCGGCTGCCCGCTAGAGCTTAACGTCAATCCCAAGCTCGCGCTTGATCCGCGCGGCGAACTCGCCCTCGGTCTCGGCGCCTTCCTGCACCACCTGCTCGTCGCTCTTGCCGGCGCGCGCCTTGAGCCAGACCGCGGCGTCCGGCCCTGAGGGATAGCGCAACCGCGCGCTGTCCCTGGCGACGATGTCGCAGATGGTGTCGGCGACCACCGAGGGCGGGACCGGATTCGCGCGCGCGGCGACGAAGATCGATGTGAGTCGTTTGCGGAACGGATAGAGGCTTTCCCCGGCCGGCGGCGGCGTTTTTGATGTGATTGGCGTCGCGATCACGCCGGGTTCGACGATCGCGACGCGAACGTTGAAGGGCCGCAATTCCTGCGCCAGCGCCTCGCTGACCGCTTCCAGCGCCCATTTCGACGCCGCGTAGCTGCTGTGGCTCGGCAGCGCAATGCGGCCGGCGACCGAGGAGACATTGACGATTGTCCCGCGCCTTCGCTCGCGCATGCCGGGCACGACCGCCTTGATGCAGCGCAGCGCGCCGAAGAAATTCGTCTCCATCACCTGCCGGTAGCGGTCGAGCGTCGTGTCCTCGACCACGCCGCCGCCGGGGATCCCGGCGTTGTTGACCAGCACGTCGATCGGCCCGCGCTCGGCGGCGATCCTGGCGAAGCCGTCGCGGACCGAGGCGTCGTTATCGACGTCAAGCGCCGCGAGATGGATCGGCAGCTTTTCCGCCGCGGCGATTTTGCGGATCTCGGCCCCGCCATCGAGATTGCGCATCGTGGCGGCGACCGTATGGCCCGCCCGGGCGAGCGCGACCGCCGTCGCCAGTCCAATGCCGCTGCTCGTCCCGGTGACCAGAGCCAGAGCCATGTCGCGTCCCCTTCGCTTAGCGCCGTTGTCCGGCATGTGGGCGCTCCGACTTCCGCGCAAGCTCCTCGCACAGTCAAATTCACCTATCTGATTTTTGCTAAACAGGAAAGACAACAATATATTGCTATAATCAGAAAGACCTGCTATTCTACGCCTCGATCCGGGAACGGCGGAACGGCGGCTATCGGGCCGCCGCGCCGGCGGCGCGACAAGCGAGCAGAGAGGAGAAGGGCCAGATTCGATCTAACATATTGAAAAGACGAGATTCATAATTTGCTTTTCGTTGCGCTGAGCTTGCTTCTTGTTGCGCCTGATTTGCTTTTTGTTGCGCCGGGCTTGGATTTTGTTGCGCCCAACTTGCATTTCGGCGGCCCGCGCCGCTCACCCCTTGCGCTTGAGGGCGATCCCCTCTCCCGCGGCCGGCGGATGGGCGAGGCCGCCCTGCGCCTTGGCGAGGGCGTCGAGCGCCGCCTTGGTTTCGTGCGCCCAGGGGGCGGCGCGCGACCCGGCTTCGCCGAGCGCGACCGAGATCAGGAGCTGCTCGGAGGCGGCCAGCCGCTCGCCGCCGGGCGCGGTCATTTCGAGCCACAGCCGCATCCGCTTGTCGTCGTGCTCAAGCAGGTGGCAGGAGACCGAAAACGCGTCGCCCTCCTTCGCCTCCCTGAAGTAATGCAGCATCACCTGGAGCGTGAACAGCGACTGGCCGGTGCGCTTGCGCGCCGACGCGTCGAGGCCGATGCGGTCCATCAGCGCGTCGCCCGCGCGGCTGAACACGAGCGCGTAGGCGGCGTCGTTCATGTGGCCGTTATAGTCGACCCATTCGCTAATCACGGTCGCTTCGAGCACGGGAAGCGCGGAGCCGTGACGCATGGCGTTCCTCCCGATAAAACCTTGTCATAGCCGGCCGGGCCGGCCTTCGGCCTCAGGCCAGTATTTCTGCACCAGAGCGAGGAGTTCGACAAGGAACTCGTCGCGGCGCGCCTCAAGCTCGCGGATCGACCGCCCGTCGGCCTGCTCGGCGCAGCCGTCGGCGACCTTGTCGATCAGTTGGTCGGTGAGCTCAGGCGCCACCAGCTTCGTCCACGGCAGTTTCAGCGCCGGACCGAACTGATGCAGCATGTGGCGCATGCCGCCCTCGCCGCCGGCGAGATGGAAGGTGAGGAAGGTGCCCATCAACGACCAGCGCAGGCCGCAGCCATAGACCACCGCGGCGTCGACCTCCTCGGTGGTGGCGATGTCGTCGTTGACCAGCCATAGCGCCTCGCGCCACAAGGCCTCCATCAGCCGGTCGGCGATGAAGCCGACGATCTCTTTGCGCACCGGCAAGGGCCGCATGCCGAGCGAACGGTAGAAGTCGGCGGCGCGCTCGATCGTCGCCGGCGCGGTCTTCTCGCCGCCGACCAGCTCGACCAGCGGCAGCAGGTAGACCGGGTTGAACGGATGGCCGACCAGCAGCCGCTCCGGCCGGGTCATCTTGGCCGCCAGCAAGGTCGGCAGCAGACCCGAGGTCGAAGAGGCGACGATCACATTCGCATTAGCGGCGTCGATGCGGGCGAGCAAGTCTTGCTTCAGCGTCTCGCGCTCGGGCGCGTTCTCCTGAATAAAATCCGCGTTGGCGACGCAGTCCTCGAGCCGCTCGTAGAAGGTCAGGCGCGAGGGCCTGGCCTCCTCGGCCATGCCGAGATGGGCCATCGCCGGCCAGGCCGCGTCGATCGCGGCGAACGTCTTGGCGCGCGCGTCGGGGGCGGGGTCCCAGGCGTCCACATCGAGCCCGGCGGCGAGGAACCGCGCCGCCCAGCCCGACCCGATCACCCCCGTGCCGACGACGGCGACCCGTTCGATTTTGTCAGCCATGATTTGCCTTGTTTCGTTCAGCCCCGCGGAACTCGCCTCGAGCGCCGCTCATTTCGCCGCTCGCCCCATCGGTGGGCCGGCACCCGCTCCGGCCATCCACACCACCGCCGCCAGGATGATCGCGCCGCCGATCAGCGTGGCGGCCGCCGGTGTTTCGCCGAACGCGAGCCACACCCAAATGGGCCCGAAGATGGTCTCCGTCTGCGCGAGCACCGTCTGCCCGGCCGCCGGCACATGCCGCGCGCCGCGCAGGAACAGGGCGAAGCCGAGCCCCATGACCAGAAATCCGGCCCCGAAGGCGGCCACGATCTCGATCAGGGATGGGAACAGCGTGGCGCCGACGGCGAGGCAGACGCCGCCCGAGAACGCGCTCGCCATCAGCCCGTAGGCGAGCACCGCCGGAGAATAGTCGCGCTTGGGTCCGTAGCGCATGGCGACGCTCGCGCCGGCGAATCCGAGCGCGGTGAGCACGCCCATGACGTTGCCGGCAAGACTTCCCGCTTCGAGCGCGCCGCCGACGATCACGCAAAGACCCGCGAGCCCGAGCGCCACCGACGCGGCCTGGGCGAGGCTCAGCCGCTCGCCCAGAATCACCCGCCCGAGCAGCGCCGCGATTAGCGGCGCGCAGGAGGAAAGAAACAGCGCGTTGGCGACCGTGGTCGTCTTCATGCTCACGATGAAGGCGATCGAACTCATGCAAAGCGACAGAGCGACGACCGCGCCGATCCAGCCGGCCGAGACAAACCGCGCACGGATCGGGCCGCCGCCCTGAGACCGCAGAATGAGCGCGAAGGCGCAGGCAATGCCGAGGCTCCGCCATGTCAGAAACTGCCAGGAACTGAGATGCGGCGCGAGCCGTAAGAAAATTCCGGTGAAGCTCCACGACAACCCCGCCGCCAGCACGAATAGCGCGCCGGCTGGAAAGCCCGGCTTCGGGACCGCTCGAGCTCGCGAGACCGTCATGCCGCGTTCACCCAGCATCGGCCGCCGCAGGACTTCAACCCGTTGTCCGACGCGGGGCGCGCCGCTTTCATTTCTGCTTCTTGAGGCCGAGCCGCGTCCGCGCCTCGGCGGCGGTGGCGACGGAGGCGCCCATGCGCTCGACGATTTCCCGCGCCCGCTGGACCAGCGACTCGTTGCTGGCCAGCACGCCGCGGTCGAGCCAGATGTTGTCCTCGAGCCCGACCCGCACATGGCCGCCGAGCAGGACCGCTTGGGCGACAAACGGCATCTGCATCCTGCCGATGGCGAAGCCTGCCCAGTTGGCGCCCGCCGGCAGATGACCGCGCAGCGCCAGCATCGCTTCGGTCGTCGCTTCCGCGCCCCACGGGATGCCGAGGCAGAGCTGGAAGAGCGGCGGCGAGTCGATGAGGCCCTCGGCGATGAGCTGCTTGGCGAGCCAGACATGGCCGAGCTCGAAGCACTCGATCTCGGGCTTGACCCCGGCGACCTGGATTCGCCGCGCCATCTCGCGCAGGAGGCCCGCAGTCGCCAGAAACGCGCCGTCGCCAAAGTTGAGCGAGCCGCAATCGAGGGTGCAGATCTCCGGCCTCAGCTCCTCGACATGGGCGACCCGCTCGCCCGCGTCCGCCATGTCCGTCCCCGCCCCGCCCGAGCCCGGATGGGCCGGATCGAAGAAGAAGTCGCCGCCCATACCGGCGGTCAGGTTGATGACGACGTCAGCCCCCGATGACCGGATGAGGCCGACCGCCTCGCGGTAGAGCTTGGGATCGCGCGCCGCCTTGCCGGTCGCCGGATCGCGCACATGCAGGTGCACGATCGCCGCCCCGGCGGAGTGCGCCTCAAGCGCCGAATCGGCGATCTGGCGCGGCGTGACGGGAATCGCCGGGTGCTTGCCGACCGTGTCGCCGGCGCCGGTCACGGCGCAAGAGATGATGACGTTGGCGTTCAATCTTCCCCCCAAGCCGAACCGACACGACTGTGCGCCACCGCGACTAGCCGCGCAAGGCTTCACCGGCCAAGATGGGCGTCCACGAAAGCGCCGGGGACCCGCAACCTTCTCGCTCGGCCTTTCGATTTCGGCCGCGCCCATGTAGCTTCGAAAGCCCCTACCCCCTCAAGAGGTCGAAGACGTGGCGAAGCTTGGAGGAACCGCCATCGTTGCCGGGCGAAGCATGGGCGGGTTGGCCGCCGCGGCCGCTTTGGCGAAGCATTTCGAGCGTGTCCTCATCATCGACAAGGATCAGCTGCCGACGGGTCCTGAGCCGCGGCTGGGCGTTGGGCAGGGCCATCATCTGCACAATCTGTTGAAGGGAGGAGAGCTTTCGATCGAGAACCTCCTGCCGGGAACCTGCGCGGAACTGACGGCGCGGGGCGCCGTCCCGCTGCGAGCCGGAATCGACATGCGGATCAGCGACCACGGCCAATGGTTGCCCAAACGCGACCTTGGCTACGATAATATCTCCGCTTCGCGGCCGCTGATCGAGCATGTCGTCTCGCAGCGTCTGATGCGGGAGGACAATGTCGAACTGCGTCCATCGACGAGCCTGGAAGATCTGGTCTTCACCGACAGTCAACGAGTCTGCGGCGCGCTGTTGCAAACGACCGGAAGCGCGCCCGAACCTGTCGACGCCGACCTGGTCGTCGATTGCACAGGCCATCTTTCGAGGGCCAAGGACGTCCTCGCGGCCCGCGAAGGCGCCGCGGTCCCGGGATTCAAGATCAATATCGGGATCTCTTATACGAGCGCCGTCTTCGCCGCGCAGCGTGGAGCGGCGGACGGATACAAGGGTGTTGCGATCCTGCCGTCGCCGCCAAACAAGCGCGGGGCCTTCGTGAGCCTGATCGAGGACGGCCAGTGGCTGGTTTCGCTGCACACGCGCTTCGAGAGGACACTGCCGGCGACACATGAGGAGATGATCGCGTTCGCGAGCGAGATCGAGACGCCGGACACTGTCGAATTCTTGAGGCAGGCAAGAATCCAGACGCCCGTCCGCTCCTACCGCAAACTGGAGGCCGCCTGGCGGCGCTTCGACAAACAAGCGCGCTTTCCCGAAGGTTTTCTCGTGCTGGGCGATTCCATGACAAGTTTCAACCCGATCTTCGGCCAGGGGATGTCGACGGCTTGGCTGCAAGCGGCGGCGCTGGAGAAATTGCTGAGCCAGCGCGCCGCCGATCAGCGTGGCCTCGACGGCCTCGCGCACGATTATCTTCCTCAGGCGACGCAGATCAGCCGCGAAGCGTGGAATGGCAGCACACTGGTCGATTCGGCCTATCCGGAGGTCACCGGGGACATGCGGCCGGGGACCAAACAGGCGGTCGTCTATCTGCGCGCGCTTCGCACGCTTCTGGCCGATGATCCTGAACTCCACGCTGACTACATCGGGGTCGGCCAGTTGACGACGCCTGGCTCAGCGCTCATGCGGCCGGACCGCATGCAGCGGGTGATGGCCGCGATGGCGAAGCTGACGTGAGGCGGATTTCCGTCAGCAGAAATGGAAGACGCGGCCGGAGGGGGGCCGGCCGCGTCTTCGCTTCGCCGAGGCTGATAACGCCAGCCCCGGTACTACTTGTGAACTATTGTCCGCCGTCCTGACCCATCTCGCCCTCGCGATGGCGCCACATTTCCATGGCGAACCGGGCGCGCTCCGGGATCAGCATGTCGCGCCCAAGCAGGGCGAACTTATCCTTTTGCGACGCATCGAGGCTGGCGTACAACGGCTTGGCGGCGTCAGCGATCTTCTTGATGTCGGCCGCGCTCTGTGACAGACGGTCGGCCAACGCATCCAGACGGTCGACAGGCGACGCATGCTCGCCCTGCATCCGCGCCTGCATCATCTGCTGCATGGCCTCCATGCGGGCTTTCGCGGCATCCTGGACGGCGGATTGAAACGGGCCCCAGAGCTTCTCCTGGTCGGCATTCAGCCCGAGCCCCGCCTTCATGCCGGCCAGCTTCGCGTCGAGCAGAGTCTCGCGGTCGGCCGCCCAGTGCTGCATGCGCTCGGCGTGCGAGGGCCCCTGATCGCTCTGCGCTGCCGCCGCGCTCAGGGCAAAGCCCGAAGCGGAAAGGGCGAGCGCGGCAACCGCGCCAAGGAGAATCCGTTTCATGCCGATGCTCCTCTCCTGATTCGAAGCAAGGCTGATCGCCGGCAAGATGAAATGCAAATTAACTACGCGTAATGAAGCCGTAGGGCGGCAGGCGGAGACTTTTGGGGTAAACGCACGATAAAGGCCGGTTGGAAGCTGGCCTTGGGAGCGGACATGAACGAGTCTGTAGTGGGAAAGCTCGCCAGCCGGCTGGCGGCGAATGGCGAGGCGCTGTGCGCCTGGGTCACTGTCAACGAGCCCGGGGTCGCCGAATGGCTGGCTCGCGAGCCGTTCGACGCGGTGGCGCTCGACATGCAGCACGGGGCGATCGACTACGACGGCGCCATCCGTTCGATCCTCAGCGTCGCCCTTGCGGGAAAGCCGACCATCGTACGGGTGCCGGTCGGGGCGTTCGCCCTCGCCAGCCAGCTCCTTGACGCCGGGGCCGGCGGCATTCTCGCCCCGATGATCAACAGCGGCGACGATGCACGGCGGCTGGTCGAATTCGTCAAATTTCCGCCGCTCGGCCAGCGCTCCTGGGGCCCGCGGGCGGCGCTCCCGCTCAGCGGCCTCGACGCCGCCGCCTATCTCAACGCAGCCAACGGCATGGCGCAGGCGATCGCGATGATCGAGACCCGCACCGCGCTGGACGCGCTCGATGACATTCTGCGAGTGGAGGGCGTCGATGGCGTGTTCGTCGGTCCCTCGGACCTCTCGATCGCGCTGAGCCGAGGCGCGGGCGTCGAGCCGCGGGGAGAAGCGCTGATGATCGAAGCGCGCCGCGTCGCCGAGCGCGCCAAGGCGCATGGGAAATACGCGGCGATGTTCTGCTTCGACGGCGCGGACGCGCGCGCCATGCTGGCGCTCGGCTACCGCGTCTGCACCATCGCCAGCGACCAGGCGCTCATGCGCGCGGCGGCGCGGGCCGAGCTTGCGGCGGCGCGGGACGGACCGGGCTGAAAGCTGCGTGCGGCGCTGGAAAAAACCCGGTTCCCCGCCCATATGAAACTGCGGGCGCGAAAAGGCGCGAGGGACCGCGTCGGGGGTGCATCTAAGGGCCCGACGGGTTAGACTGGGCCGAGTTCGAATCGAGGCCCCGCCATCGATTGGGCCCCATCTCGCAAAAGGCTTTGATTTTGGAAGAGGAAGGCAAGGACCTGGCCGAACAGGCCGAGGCCGGCGGCGAAAGCTACGGCGCGGATTCGATCAAAGTGCTGCGCGGCCTCGACGCCGTGCGCAAGCGCCCGGGCATGTATATCGGTGACACCGACGACGGCTCCGGCCTCCACCACATGATCTACGAGGTCGTCGACAACGCCATCGACGAGGCGCTCGCCGGCCACGCGCGAGAGGTCACCGTGACCCTCAACGCCGACGGCTCGTGCACCGTGGTCGACGATGGCCGCGGAATTCCGACCGGGATCCACGACGAGGAAGGTGTCTCGGCAGCCGAGGTCATCATGACCCAACTGCACGCCGGGGGGAAATTCGACCGCAATTCGTACAAGGTTTCGGGCGGTCTGCACGGCGTCGGCGTTTCGGTCGTCAACGCCCTGTCGACGCGGCTCGTCCTGCGCGTCTGGCGCGACGGGCTCGAGCATCGGATCGAGTTCGCCCATGGGGACGCGCTGGCGCCGCTCAGCGTCGTCGGCCCCGCGCCGGTCATCGACGGCCGACCCAAGCGGGGCACCGAGGTCACGTTCACCCCCTCGCCTGAAACCTTCTCGATGGTCGAGTTCGACTATGCGACCATCGAGCATCGCCTGCGCGAGCTCGCCTTTCTCAATTCCGGCGTGCGCATCGTGCTGACCGATCTGCGCCACGCCGAGCCCAAGCGCGAGGAACTGCACTACCAGGGCGGCCTCGAGGCGTTCGTGCGCTATCTCGATCGCGCCAAGACGGCGCTGATCGAAAGCCCGATTCTCATCAAGGGCGAGCGCGACGGCATCGGGGTTGAGGTCGCGCTGTGGTGGAACGACAGCTACCACGAGAACGTGCTGCCGTTCACGAACAACATCCCCCAGCGCGACGGCGGCACACACCTGATCGGCTTGCGTAGCGCGCTCACGCGCCAGGTGGTCGGCTATGCCGAGAGCTCGGGGCTTCTGAAGAAGGAACGGGTCGACCTTTCCGGCGACGACACCCGTGAGGGCCTGACCTGCGTGCTGAGCGTGAAGTGTCCAGACCCGAAATTCTCGTCCCAGACGAAGGACAAGCTGGTCTCGTCCGAAGTCCGGCCGGTCGTCGAGGGGCTGGTCAACGAGCTGCTCGCCCAATGGTTCGAAGAGCATCCGCAGGAAGCGCGGGTGATCGTCGGCAAGGTGGTCGAAGCAGCCCAGGCGCGGGAAGCGGCGCGCAAGGCGCGCGAGCTCACCCGCCGCAAGGGCGCGCTCGACGTCGCCAGCCTGCCCGGCAAGCTCGCCGACTGCCAGGAGCGCGACCCGGCGAAATCCGAGATTTTTATCGTCGAGGGCGATTCGGCTGGTGGAACTGCCAAGCAGGGCCGCAACCGCGAGTTCCAGGCGGTGCTGCCGCTACGGGGCAAGATCCTCAACGTCGAACGCGCCCGCTTCGACAAGATGTTGTCGAGCGAGCAGATCGGCACGCTCATCACCGCGCTCGGCGCCGGCATCGGCCGCGACGACTTCAACCTCGACAAGCTGCGCTACCACAAGATCATCATCATGACCGACGCCGACGTCGACGGCTCGCACATCCGCACGCTTCTGCTCACCTTCTTCTTCCGCCAGATGCGCCCGGTCATCGAGGCCGGGCATCTTTTCATCGCCCAGCCGCCGCTGTTCAAGGTCAAGCGCGGACAATCGGAACAATATCTCAAGGACGAGCGGGCGTTGGAGGACTACCTGGTCGAGGCAGGGCTGGAAGGGGCGACGCTGACGCTCGCCGGCGGCGAGGCAAGGGCGGGGGCGGACCTCAGGACGCTGGTCGAGGAGGCGCGCGCGCTGCGGCGGGCGCTGGATGGGCTCCACTCACGCTACAACCGCAGCGTCATCGAGCAGGCTGCGCTCGCGGGCGCCTTGAAGCCGCTTGCCGACCCGGTCGATCCCGAGGCCGAGCCGCGCGCCGCGGCGATCGCCGCGCGGATGAACGCCGTCGCCGAGGAGACGGAACGCTCCTGGACCTGCCGCGTCGAGGCCGGCGGCTACGTGCTCTCGCGCGAGGTGCGCGGCGTCCGGCAGGCGGCGGTCCTCGATGCCGGCCTGCTCGCGTCGGCCGACGCTCGCCGTCTCGACGAACACGCGGGGCCTCTGCGCGAAGCGTTTGCCGAGCCGGCAAGTTTTCACCGCCGCGGCGAGACGACCGCCGTCTCGAGCCCAACCGAGCTTCTCGTGGCGGTCAACGCCGCCGGCCGCAAGGGCGTGACCTTCCAGCGCTACAAGGGCCTGGGAGAAATGAACAAGGACCAACTCTGGGAGACGACGCTCGACCGCGAGGCGCGCACCCTGCTCCAGGTCAAGATCCGCGAGTTCGACGAGGTCGACGACATTTTCGTCAAGCTGATGGGCGACATTGTCGAACCGCGCCGCGACTTCATCCAGGAGAACGCGTTGAGCGTGGCGAATCTGGACGTGTGAGCGCGGCTTTAGGCGATACGACGCGGTTGTGGTCGAGCTCGGCGACGAGCTGCAAGTAAGGACGGTCAGATGAGCAACCTGGCACGAATTACAGTAGACCCAAACCAATGCGGCGGACGCCCCTGCGTGCGGGGGTTGCGGATTCGAGTCAAGGATATTCTTGACTTGTTGGCGGCCGGCGCTAGCCGTCAGGAGATTCTAGCAGACTACCCTTTGCTGGAAGATGCCGATATCACTGCTGCGCTTGAATATGCGGCCCAGGCCAACGACCACCCGGTGCTTCGCGTCAGTTGATGCGGTTCCTCGTTGATGCGCAGCTCCCGCCAGCGCTTTCGCGGTGGCTGACGAGCAGAGGCCACGAATCCGAACACGTTTCCGACCGAAATCTGCAAGCGGCCGCAGATTCCGAGATTTGGGAGTTTGCGCAGAGCGCGTCAGCGGTGATCATAACGACGGATGAGGATTTCGCTCGTCGAAAGGCGCTCAAGGTTAGTGGTCCGACCGTGGTCTGGATACGGGTTCGGAACGTCCGCCGGCGAGAGTTGTTGATGTGGTTCGAAGCGGCCCTTCCGAATATTGTCTCCGCCATCACGCGTGGTGAGACCCTCATCGAACTGACCTGAGCGGCGAACCCTTGGATGTCAGAGCGGAATTCGGTGCACAACCCGGCCGCCTGCTTGCCAAAGCTGTAGCGAGAGCCAATCTGCGGCCCATGAGGTTCCCGCCTGAATTTCTCGACGAGATCATGGCGAGGCTTCCGGTTTCCGAGGTGGCCGGCGCGCGGGTTAAATTGCGCAAGGCCGGACGGGAATGGCGGGGCCTCTCGCCGTTCACCTCGGAAAAGACGCCCTCGTTCTTCGTCAACGATCAGAAGCGGTTCTTTCATGATTTTTCGTCCGGCAAGCACGGGACGATCTTCAATTTCCTGATGGAGACCGAGGGATTGAGCTTCCCGGAGGCGGTCGAGCGGCTCGCCGCCCAGGCTGGCCTCCCGATGCCACGCCGAAGCGAGGCGGACGCGGCCGAGGAGAAGAAGCGCGCGAGCCTGATCGACGTTCTGGCGCTCGCCGCGGGCCTGTTCGAGGCGAATCTGCAGCAGCCCATCGGGGCAAAGGCGCGCGGCTATCTTTCCGATCGCGGGCTCGGCCCTGCCGTGCAGCGGCGCTTTTCGCTTGGTTATGCCGAGCCCGAGCGCTTTGCGTTGCGCGACGCGCTCGCCGCCAAGGGCGTCGGCGTCGATCAGATGATCGAGGCCGGCCTCCTCGTCCACGGGGAGGACATCGCCGTGCCCTACGACCGGTTCCGCGACCGGGTGATGTTCCCGATCCACGACCGGTCCGGCCGGATCATCGCCTTCGGCGGGCGGGCGATGGAGCCGGGAGCCAAGGCGAAATACCTCAATTCTCCGGAGACCTCGCTCTTCCACAAGGGCGCGCTACTGTTCAACCATCACCGCGCTCGCAAAAGCGCCCATGACAGCGGGGAAATCATTGTTGTCGAGGGCTACGTCGACGCAATCTCGGTGAGCGAAGCCGGCTTCCCCAATGTTGTCGCGCCGCTCGGCACTGCGCTCACCGCCGACCATTGCGCGCTTTTATGGGCGATGGCCAGCGAGCCGATCCTGTGCTTCGACGGCGACAGCGCCGGACGGCGGGCGGCGTTCCGCGCCATCGAGACCGCGCTCCCCTTGATCGGCCCCGGCAAGAGCCTGCGCTTCGCGATTCTGCCCGAGGGGCAGGATCCGGACGATCTGATCCGCGCGAGCGGACCGGCGGCGATGGGCGAGCGTCTCAAGGGCGCGGCGCCGCTCTCCGACATGCTGTTCTTCCGCGAGACCGACGGCGAACGATTCGACACGCCGGAGCAGCGCGCGGGCCTGGAGCTTCGCCTCGGCGAGGCGGTCGCCAAGATCGCAGACGAACCGCTGCGACGCCATTACCAGGCGGACGTGAAGCGGCGCCTCGCCGCGTTCTTTGGCGACGAGCGCGAGCGTCCTGGCCGCCGCGACGCCCGCGCAAAGCCGCCCTTCAGTCCCCGGCGCGGCGGCCGCTTCGCGCCGGTCGGCCCGCGCGTCGGCTTGGCGGAAGCGCCCTTGCCTCCCCAGAGCAAGCTCGCCCGCAAGGCGCGCGCGCCCGCGCGCGAAGTCATGATCCTGGCGATAGCGCTCGGCCATCCGTCGTTGCTCGAGAGCCGATCGGAGGAGCTCGCGGGAATCGAGTTCGCCGGCACGGGGCTCGGCGCGCTCCGTGACTCCCTGCTCGCCGCGCCCGCCGAGGCGCTCGCTTCGCCCGTCGCGCTCGCCGACTGGCTGAACCGCGCGGGGCGCGGGGCGGAATATGAGCGCATCGTCGCGCTGGCCGCCAAAATGCCCGATTGGTGGTGCATGCGGCCGGCAGCCGCCGACGCCGACGCCGATCTGGCGCTGAGGCAAAGCTTGACCTTGCATCGGCGGGCAGGCGCGTTACATAGGGACCTGAAGCTCGCGGAGCGGTCGCTCGCAGTGGAGCCGAACGAGCTTAATCTTGCCCGACTGCTTGATATCAAAGCGAATTTGGCCGACCTTGGGGATGCCGAAGCAGCGATCGACGGTTTTGGCGACGGGTCTGGACGCGCGTCGTCCGCGATCTGACCGGAATTGGTCCGCGAAAGACGGGCGCCGGCGCGGGCGAGGGATGGGGAAGGCGTTTCCTTGGGGACTTCTCAGAAGGACGACGTTAAGTCCGGCCTGAGCAATCTTGGTGGGACCGCTCGTCTATACGAACCGGTCGAGGGACTATACTGACGCCCGGCGCCGCTGGCCGCGGGATGACGGAGACGCCGCGATGGCAAAAAAAGATGAGACCAAGGGCGAGGGCGAATCGGCGGTTGTCGAGACCCCCGACAGCCCCCTACTCGACCTCAGCGACGCCGCCGTCAAGCGGATGCTCAAGATCGCCAAGAAGCGCGGCTGGGTGACGCAGGAGGAATTGAACGCCGTCCTGCCGTCCGAAGAGATCTCGTCCGACCAGATCGAGGACATGAACGCGATGCTCAGCGAGATGGGCATCAATGTCGTTGAAAGCGAGGACGCGGAAGAGGCGGAGAAGGAAAGCTCCGAGACCGTCGACGAGGAAGAGGCCGAAGGCGGCGAAATCGTCGAGGCGGCGCGCTCGACCGCGGTCGCCGCGCGCTCGTCCGAACCCGCCGAACGCACCGACGATCCGGTGCGGATGTATTTGCGTGAAATGGGATCAGTCGAGCTCCTGTCGCGCGAGGGCGAAATCGCCATCGCCAAGCGGATCGAGGCCGGCCGTGAGGCGATGATCGCGGGCCTGTGCGAGAGCCCTCTCACCTTCCAGGCGATCATCATCTGGCGTGACGAGCTCAACGACGGCAAGATCCTGCTGCGCGACATTATCGATCTCGAAGCGACCTACGCCGGCCCGGACGGCAAGAAGGCGCCGAAGACCGATTATTCCGCCCCCGGGGCGCCGCCGCCTCCCAATCCGGCCCGGGACCGCATCGCGCCGGCGACCGCCCCGCAGGCCCCGCCGGAAGGATTCGACGGAGACGCGCCGCCGCCCGCCGAGAGTTTCGACGACGACGACGACCTCGAAAATTCGGTTTCGCTCTCGGCGATGGAGGCCGACCTCAAGCCGCGCGTGCTTGAGACCTTCGACCGCATCGCTGACGCGTACAAGAAGCTGCGCCGCCTGCAGGACCAGAATGTCGAGAACAAGCTCAGGAGCGAATCGCTCTCGCCGGCGCAGGAGCGCAAATACAAGGCGCTGAAGAAGGAGATCGTCGGCGACGTGAAGTCGCTGTCGCTCAACCAGAACCGCATCGACGCCTTGGTCGAGCAGCTCTATGACATCAACAAGCGCCTGATCGGTCTCGACATCCGCCTTATGCGGATGGCCGAGGGCCATCGCGTCGGTCGCGAGGACTTTCTCAAGAACTACCAGAATTCGGAGCTCGACCCTAAGTGGCTGCTCCGCGTCTCGAGGCTGTCGACGCGCGGCTGGAAGGAATTCGTCGCGCGAGACAAGAACGCGATCAAGGAAATCCGGGCCGAGATCCAGTCGCTGGCGACCGAGACCGGGCTGGAGATCCAGGAATTTCGCCGACTCGTGCAAATGGTGCAGAAAGGCGAGCGGGAGGCGCGACAGGCCAAGAAGGAGATGGTCGAGGCCAATCTGCGCTTGGTGATCTCGATCGCCAAGAAATACACCAATCGCGGCCTGCAGTTCCTCGACCTGATCCAGGAAGGCAACATCGGGCTGATGAAGGCGGTCGACAAGTTCGAGTATCGCCGCGGTTATAAGTTCTCGACCTACGCCACCTGGTGGATCCGGCAGGCGATCACCCGCTCCATCGCCGATCAGGCGCGGACCATCCGCATTCCCGTCCACATGATCGAGACCATCAACAAGATCGTGCGCACTTCGCGCCAGATGCTGCACGAGATCGGCCGCGAGCCGACGCCGGAGGAGCTCTCGGAAAAGCTCGCCATGCCGCTCGAGAAGGTGCGCAAGGTGCTCAAGATCGCCAAGGAGCCGATCAGCCTCGAGACGCCGATCGGCGACGAAGAGGACAGCCACCTC
>Ga0335076_10000768_pt1 | contig 30155 bp, 26 predicted proteins | sample Lox_Sample_25_FD_206717 | JGI IMG/M metagenome (GOLD analysis project Ga0335076, IMG submission 206717) | Soil microbial communities from Loxahatchee National Wildlife Refuge, Florida, United States - Lox_Sample_2.5 | ecosystem: Environmental > Terrestrial > Soil > Wetlands | place: USA... | reverse complement strand
TTGCCACAGGCGGCAACGCGCAAGTTTCGCTTTCCTGGAATGCCTCGTCTGGGGCCACTTCTTACAACGTAAAACGCGCGACGGTCTCCGGTGGGCCGTACACGCAACTTGCTGCAACTGCGGCTACGACGTATGCGGACGCTACGGTCACGAATGGCACAAAATACTTCTACGTGATTTCAGCACTGAATTCGGCTGGAGAGAGCGCGAACTCGACCGAAGTCAGCGCTACACCATCGGCGCCACCGACGGCACCGGCAGCCCCAACAAATGTCCAGGCCACTGCTGGCAACGCGCAGGTCTCCTTGAGTTGGTCCGCCAGCACCGGGGCAACCAGTTATAACGTGAAGCGCGCGACCGTTTCCGGTGGACCGTACACAAAGATTTCGTCCCCTACTTCAATGGCTTACACAGACACGGGTGTCACCAACGGAACTCCATATTTCTACGTCGTATCTGCCGTGAATGCCTCTGGGGAAAGCGCTAATTCGACGGAGGTCAGCGCCACTCCCGCCGCTTCCTCGAATCCTGACGTGACCATTACCGTCGACCCGTCCAGAGCGCACGCCATTTCCCCGTACATCTACGGCATCAACTTTTATTCTGGAATCAGCGGTGCTCCCGCGAATCTCACGTTTGACCGGGAGGGCGGCAATCGCTGGACCGCCTACAATTGGGAGACCAACGCTTCGAACGCCGGCAGCGATTACCTATATGAGAACGACAACTATCTCAGTGCCAGCACGGTACCCGCGGAAGCAGTCAGGAGCTTCATTGCTGCCGACCAGTTGAATGGGCTAGCCAGTTTGATCACCGTGCAGATGCAAGGGCTGGTAGCAGGCGACGAGAATGGACCTGTAAACGTCACAAATCCCCCGGACCTCACCCGTTTCAAGAGCGTGGTTTTCAAGAAAAGCAGCCAGTCTGCTGCGCCCTTCACGTCGTCTCCGCCCACGACTGACAACTTCGTTTACATGGATGAATTCATCTGGGCGCTCGATCAGAAATTCTCGGGGCAATCGATTTTTGGAAGCAGCCCAGCCACTTACCCGGTTTTTGTTCAACTGGACAACGAGCCCGAGCTTTGGAATTCGACGCACCTTGAGGTGCAGGGACCTAATCCGGTTACTTCCGATTCGTACATCTCCAAGACCATCGCGTTGACAGAAGCAATCAAAGATCAATTTCCCAACGTGCTTATCTTCGGGCCAGTTCATTACGGCTTCGAAGGCATTTATAACTGGCAAGGCGAACTCAGCGCCACGCCGACGGGGAACAATTGGTTTCCCGACAAGTACCTGCCGGCCATCAAGAATGCGGGGAACTCTTACGGAAAGCCCATCGTGGATGTTTATGATTTTCACTGGTACTCCGAAGCGACCGATGGCAGCGGCAACCGCGTCACGAATCTCACGGGAACATCTCTCACGGCCGCTCAGGTGCAAGCCATCGTTCAGAGTCCGAGAAGCCTATGGGATACGACTTACACGGAGAACTCTTGGATCACCGCCAGCGTTCTTGGCGGTCCTATCTACATCCTCGGCCGATTGCAGGCCCGCATCAACACAGAAAATCCGGGGATGAGAATTTCCATTACCGAGTATAACAACGGAGGTAGTCAACACATTGCCGGCACCATCGCAGAAGCCGACAATCTCGGAATTTTCGGAGCGCAGAACATTTTTGCGGCGAATCTCTGGCCGCTCAACAACAATTCTCCTTATATTCTTGCCGGATTCCGCGGGTTCCGGGATTTTGACGGGCACAATTCAAATTTCGGCGACACTTCGCTGCAAACGACATCGAGCAACGTCGCCAATGTCGTCGCGTATGCGAGCGTGGACAGCAGCAATCCTGCGCGCGTAGTGTTTGTGGCGATCAACCGGTCAACCGCTTCTCAACAGACCGCGATCAACGGGGTATCCTTATCCGGAACGGCGCATATTTATCAGATGACGGCCAGTTCTGCGCAAGGCCAGAACCCGATTCAACCGGTTGTAGTGGGAACGCAGCCCGCTTCCGGTTCTTCACTGACGATTACGCTACCGGCGCTCAGCGTCACAACCATTGATGTATTTTGAGGCGCACCGGGCGACGCTCTGGTGATTGCCGTCACGCCAGTAGAGCGCTGTCATCAGAGATTCACAAAGCCATCTATTGACAATCCGGCCACCCTGCTCCATGCTCTGGTTGAACTGGTTTTGCCGCTAGCAAAGTCGCGGCCGCACGGTTCACCAGCGTTGCGGGGTGTTTCGCTCCCTCCTTTTCCGGCAACGCTTCCTTTCCCCCGCTCGTGTCGTAGTTCGTCCGGTCCACGGACGGTAATCTTGCCGCGCACTGCGCGTGTCGCTCCACTCTGAGGACGCCATGAAACCTATAGCAACTTTTAAAGTTCGCCCCTCTTTGCCGGACGCACTTAAACATCTTCTACCCATCGCCTATAATTTGCGTTGGAGTTGGGATCACGCAGCAATCGATCTGTTTCGAAGACTGGACCGCGATCTTTGGGAGACGGAAGGTCACAATCCAGTACGCCTACTGGGCAGCGTGGATCAATCGATTCTGGAGGCTGCCTGCGCGGACGATTCCCTGGTGTCGCACCTACATGGTGTTTCTGAGCGTCTCGATGCGTATCTGTCCTCAAAAGCTACCTGGTATCGCCGCGAGCATTCCGCGGATAGCGACCTTCTGGTTGCCTATTTCTCGCTGGAGTTTGGCATAACGGAATGTCTCTCGATTTTTGCCGGAGGGCTGGGCGTCCTGGCCGGCGATCATCTCAAGGCGGCGAGCGATCTTGGGCTACCCCTGGTGGGCGTCGGTCTGCTTTATCAAGAAGGATATTTTCGGCAATACTTGAACGCTGCCGGTTGGCAGCAAGAAGCCACCGCGGACAATGATTTCCACGTTTTGCCCATCGAGTTCGTTCCCAATGTGGAAGTCCGAATTCAGCTGCCCGACGGGGAAGTCGCCGCGTATGTGTGGCGCGCCGCGGTCGGGCGGATTCAACTTTATCTTCTTGACACCAATGTTCCCAGCAACCGTCCCGAGCACCGGGCGATCACCGCGCAACTGTATGGCGGCGACCTCGATATGCGCATCAAGCAGGAAATTCTACTGGGCATTGGAGGTGTGCGAGTTCTGGACGCCTTGGGCCTGCACCCTACCGTTTATCACATGAACGAAGGCCATTCCGCGTTCCTCGCGGTGGAGCGAATTCGGTCGATCATGGAAACCCAACACCTCTCCTTCAGAGAGGCCGCGGTTCTCGCATCCTCGAGTATGATCTTCACCACGCACACACCCGTTCCAGCGGGTCATGATTACTTCCCACCGGCGCAGATGGACTACTTTTTTGGCACTGCCTGCAAGAACATGGGAGCGCAGAGGAAAGAGTTTCTCGCGTTGGGCCGCCAAGATCCATCGAATGACAACGAAGAGTTCTGTATGACGGTCCTCGCTCTGCGCCTTGCGGCGTTCAGCAACGCCGTCAGCAAACTTCACGGCGTAGTCAGCCGCCGCATGTGGAACTGCATCTGGCCCGGTGTTCCCGAAGAAGAAGTGCCGATCGGGTATGTAACGAATGGAGTGCACTTCCGTAGTTGGGTGTCGTTGGAGATGAATCAACTCTACGATCGCTATCTTGGACCCAAGTGGCGCGAAGAGCCCGCAGACACCAAACTTTGGGAGCGCACCCAATCCATTCCCGGAGGGGAACTCTGGCGAACGCATGAACGACGCCGGGAGCGTTTGGTGGCGTTTGCACGGCGCCGGCTGAAAGAACAACTCAAAAACCGGGGCGCCGCGCAGTCCGCGATCGACGAAGCCGATGAAGTGCTTTCTCCCGATGCGCTGACGATTGGCTTTGGGCGGCGCTTCGCCACGTACAAGCGGGCCACCCTGCTGTTGAGGGATCCCGATCGTCTGGCACGCATCCTCAATGACCCGCATCGTCCGGTGCAGATCATTTACGCCGGCAAGGCTCACCCGCGCGACGAATGGGGCAAGCAATTCATCAAGGCGATTGTGGACCTCGCCGCTCGCCCAGAATTTCGCCGTCGCGTTGTGTTCCTCGAGGATTATGACGTAGCCATTGCACGCTACATGGTTCAGGGCTGCGACGTGTGGCTCAATACGCCCCTGCGCCCCCAAGAAGCCAGCGGTACCAGCGGCATGAAAGCACAGGCCAACGGCGTTCTCAACGTGAGTACGCTGGACGGTTGGTGGGATGAGGCCTGGCAGATGGGCCTCGATTCCGGCACTGAAGTTGGTTGGGCCATCGGAAAAGGCGAGTCGTATCAGGACCCCGTTTATCAGGATCAAGTGGAAGCCGAAGCGCTCTACCAATTACTCGAACGAGAAATCGTCCCCACGTTCTACGAACGCCGCTCTGACGGACTTCCTGCCAAATGGGTAGATCGCATGAAAGCTTCCATCATCCGCCTGTGCCCAGAATTCAACATGCATCGCATGGTCATGCAGTACACCGATGAGTACTATCTGTCTGCGCATCGCCGCTATTCGCGGCTGCAAACCAACAACGCGGCACGTGCGCGCGACCTAGCCGCGTGGCGCAACCGTGTTGAAGAAGCATGGCCAAACCTGGAAATCAGATCTGTTTCCAGTGGTCAGGGCGAATTCAATCTTGGAAACGACGTGCCGGTCTCCGCCACTGTGTTTCTCGATTCGCTCACGCCAGATGATGTCTGTGTCCAGGTCCTTTCCGGACGCGTGGATGCTCAGGACCAAATCAAATCTCCCGAAATCACGACCATGAGTATGTGCGCCAAGGAAAGTGAGGGGTGTTATCGTTTCCAGGCATCGCTGCACACAGTGAAGAGCGGCTTCTTCGGATACGCGGTGCGCATCCTGCCGAGACACCCCGATGCCGTCACGCCGTTTATTCCGAAACTTATTACCTGGGCCAACACCGCCTCTACCAGTGCCGCTATGGAGCCCATACTCAAATAGACGGAACGGCCAATGCATCTTTAAATTGACACGCTAAAATCGAGTACGTAACTCGGATAATTTGCCAGCCAGCTAGTGACGAATCACTCCTAGTTCCACAACACCAGGACTTGGTCACCTGCTAAGATAACTGTATCGCCCTCGGGAGACCTCTTATGTCCGAAGCCACACAATTCGCAAAATCCGTTCCGTCGCGTACCGAATCCGACAGCATGGGTCAAATTGAAGTGCCAATGGACCGCTACTACGGTGCACAAACCGCTCGTTCTCTGATCCATTTCGCCATCGGTAAAGACACGATGCCACCAGAGCTGATTCGCGCTTTCGGCATCCTGAAAAAAGCTGCCGCTCTGGTCAACCGCGACCTCGGCAAGCTGTCAGAAGAGAAAATGAATCTCATCGTCCAAGCCGCCGACGAAGTGATCTCCGGAAAGCTCAACGAGCATTTTCCTCTGCGCATCTGGCAAACGGGAAGCGGCACACAGACGAACATGAACGTGAACGAAGTCATCTCGAATCGCGCGATTCAGATCGCCCGCGGAGAGATGGGAAGCAAGAAGCCAATTCATCCCAATGACGACGTCAATATGTCGCAATCCTCCAACGATACCTTCCCGACGGCGATGCACATCGCCGCCGCTGCGGAGACTTCGCGCCGTCTGTTGCCTGCGTTAAAACGGTTGCGTGATGCGATTGATGCCAAGAGCAAGGAATTTGCCCCTGTCGTAAAAATTGGTCGCACCCACCTGCAGGACGCCACGCCCTTAACTGTAGGCCAGGAATTTTCCGGGTGGGTGAGCCTGCTCGATCGCGATGGAACGCGGATTGCGGTCGCGCTGGACGGGCTTCTGGATCTCGCGATTGGAGGGACGGCGGTAGGCACAGGCCTCAATGCGCACCCCGAATTTGCGGAACGTAGCGCGAAAAAGATTGCCGAACTCACGGGCTTGCCGTTCAGATCGCACCCGAACAAGTTTGCCAGCCTTTCAGCCCACGATGAAATCGTCTTTGCCAGCGGGGCGCTGAAAACTCTGGCAGCTTCGCTCATGAAGATTGCGAACGATATTCGCTGGCTCGCTTCCGGCCCGCGTTGCGGTCTTGGTGAATTGAACCTTCCCGAAAACGAGCCTGGCTCCTCGATCATGCCCGGGAAAGTAAATCCCACCGAGTGTGAAGCGCTTACGATGGTTGCTGTACAGGTTATGGGCAACGACACGGCCATCGGGGTTGCCGGCTCTCAGGGCAACTTCGAATTGAATGTTTACAAGCCGGTCATGATCTTCAACTATCTTCATTCCGTCGAGTTGCTGGCCGACGCCATGAATAGCTTCGTCGAATATTGCGTCAACGGAATTGAGATCAATCGCGGAACGATTGACCATTACGTGCACAATTCCCTGATGCTGGTTACTGCACTGACGCCGAAAATCGGCTACGACAACGCCGCCAAGGTCGCCAAAATCGCACACCATGAGAACATCAGCCTGAAGCAAGCTGCCGTTAAGCTCGGCTTCCTGACTCCCGAAGAATTCGATGATTTGGTGAAACCTGAACAGATGACCCACCCCTAGTCCCAGTCGGGAGGTCAAGCCCGAAGAGCGCAGTTTCTACTGCGGAATCTTCAGAAGCGACTCTCCGCTTTTCCTGCCCGGTCGGTGCAGGGTACACTTCTAGTGGGAAAAGTCCAATGGGTCGCCGACGTCCAAGCTCCCTAGGGGCCACTGTTCTCCTGACGTTGTGCTTAACCGCGCCAACTCTGACGGCGCAACCCAACCACGACAAGACCGTATGGAATTACGACGGTGGGCTGCAGATCATGACGGATGGCGGTATTCCGGGCGGTCCGTGTTTTCGCATCAATGGCCGCGCCACCGCTCCTGGATTTTTCGATAATCTGCGCCGGGTCGACACGCTGACCGGCACTTTGTTTCATCGCGGCAACGAAATCGTCACGGAATTCCCTGCTGCCCTCCATCTCAGCTTCCTTTTGTACGACTTCCCTTGCGACGATCACCTTCAGAATGCGGTTTCACAGACCTTTCTGACAAGCACGATCGTCAACACTCTGCGGCTTAGCTTCTATTGGAAGCGCGGGCTGGCCTTGCGGCCCGCTAAGGGTGTAACGCCGGTGCATTACGAAACCCGCCGTCTCGCTCCGTACGCGACCGAACTGGCGGACAAACTTCCCGACCGTTACGAATGGGAGTTCGAATTTACTGTTCCGAGTGCTGGGGTTCCCATTACTGACAGCCTTGTCGTCGTTTTGCTTACGCCAAATGGACACATTGCAGCACGAGCAGCCGCTCGCATGTAGGGCACTGTGCGTCCGCTTCTTGCCGGTTTGCTTTACGCCAGCTTCATCTCTGGAATCGCGCCGCGAACGATCAACGGCGCTTCAGTGTGCTCTTGCACTTCTTGTGCCGTCCAGCCGGGTGCGAGCTCCCGTAACACCAGACCCTCTCCAGTGACATCGATGACCGCCAGGTCGGTAACGATCGTGTCCGTGCACGCAATCCCCGTCAACGGGTAGGTGCACTGTTTTACAATTTTGGGCGCGCCGTTCTTTGTAGTGTGCTCCATGCAGACGATGAGCTTCCGCGCGCCGGCAGCAATGTCCATCGCTCCCCCAATCGCTCCGCTGCCCTTCGATCCAGGGATTTTCCAGTTGGCGAGATCGCCCTTCTCCGACACCTGAAAACCGCCCAGCACAGCCACATCCAAGTGCCCACCGCGAGTCATTAAATGCGCGTCCGCTTGACTGAAAAACGAACCGCCCGCAATTAATGTAACCGGCACCTTCATGGCGTCGACGAGGTCCGGATCCTCCTGTCCAACTTTGGCGCGTGGACCCATTCCCAAAATTCCATTCTCGCTGTGGAAGTAGACGGTAATTCCCTTGGGCAGATAGTCTGAGATCAAATTGGGGATGCCCCAACCGAGATTTACATAGGCGCCGTCCGGCAATTCCTGTGCGGCCCGCTGAGCGATCTGTTCTCGAGTTAAACGCGGCTTATCCGGCATAATGCAGTCCTTTAGCCTGCACGATTCTGTGCACAAAAATGGCCGGGGTGACCACGTTTTCTGGCGGAAGGGAACCTACCGGCACGATCTCGTCGACTTCCACGATCGTTATGCGCGCGGCTTGCGCCATAATCGGATTGAAATTCCGAGCGGCCAAGCGGTACGTCAAATTTCCCAGTTCGTCGGACTTTTCCGCCTTGATCAGCGCAAAATCGGCGTGAATTGGCAGCTCCAGAATGCACCGCTTCCCATCCAGGAGCCGTTCCTCTTTTCCTGCACTTACTTCTGTTCCAACGCCAACCGTGGTGTAAAAACCCTGGAGCCCCGCCGCGGCCGCCCGCATCCTCTCGCACAAAATGCCTTGCGGCACAAGCTCGCAAGTGACTTGGCCCTTCGCAAACAGTTCTTGGAAGTAATTCGAGTGCGGACCCGGAAAGGAACAGATCACATGTTTGACTTGTTCGTTTTTAAACATAATTCCCAACTCGCCGTCACGCGTGCCGCAATTATTGCTGATTGCGACGATATTCCGCACACCCCTGCGCGACAATGCCTGGATCAAGTTGTTCGGAAATCCCGCTCCTCCAAATCCCCCAAACATGATACGTGCGCCATTGGGAATGTCCTGCACTGCTGCATCCAGGGTGCTCACAATCTTCTGTTTCATCGGGGTCTCTTGGGACTACTTATTGATTCTTTCCGACCCGGCGCAATTCTGCAAGCCGTGTACAGTGCCCGACATTCCTTTTTGGCTTATGGCTCGCGCGAAGGGGCGACTTCGTCATGGCGTCCGAATTCCTCGCATTAACATGCGTACAAAAATTTGCTTTACTTGCTCGGGATTGGAAACTTGGTCGGTGTCATACCAGCGGTACAACCAGTTGCACATGCCCAGTATCCCGTTGACCACAATCCATGGTTCACCTGGCATCAGTTTTCCCTGCTCCTGGCCTCGGCGCACCAATTCCACAAACCGCGCATTGTAACGAGACATTACGGAAATGAGCTTGTGTTGCCGTTTGCCCGACAACGAGTCAAATTCGTGCAAAAACAACCCGAAGGGAACCCGGTGCTGAATGATGTAATCGATTTGGGCGCGAATGGCGCGCTCTAATTGTTCCACCGGGTCACCTACTGGATCGATATGCTGGGCGATGAATGCATCGCTGTCCTCGATGCCAGCCAGCAATAAGCGAAACAGCAAATCGTCTTTCGATTTGATGTAGTAATAAAGCGAACCCTTCAACATACCCACATCACGCGCGACGTCTTCAATACTGGTAGCGTGAAATCCTTTGACGAAAAAAATGTTCGCGGCGCTTTGCAAAACCTCTTCAAGCCGCGTCGCCGGCTTCGACTGTTCACCATTGCGCGGTCCTTTTCGGGCCAGCAGTGGTTTAGGAGCTTTCTGCTTTTTTCGTGAACGAGACGCATTTCTCATAGACGTGAATCCCATACTAGCACCGCGCGTGAAGCGTAATAGATGTGGAGCAGTCGGGATAGCCCGTCTTTTCCGCTTTGACACTTGTGAAAATGGCTTGTACCTGAAGGAAATCGTCGTGTTATCCTCTCGCCCAAAAGTCAGCGCGGTTCTCTTTCCTCGAGAGAAGGGAAATCTTCGATGGTCACACCTCAGTTGAAAGAAGCACTCGACCGCTATCACGTGGGAGAGAAGATCAAACAGTTGCGACAGCGCCGCAAAATGGGCCTGGTCGAACTGAGCCGCCACACTGGGTTATCTCCGGCCCTGCTTTCGAAGCTAGAACACGGCAAGCTCTATCCCACGCTGCCGACCCTTTCTCGCATTGCAATGGTTTTTAGTATCGGTCTGGGTTTCTTCTTCATAGATGAACGGGAGAAACATACGTTCGCGCTGGTTCGAAAAAAAGATCGCTTGCGTTTTCCGGAAGCCCCCGAACTTGATCACGCGGCGTTTGAGTTTGAATCCCTTGATTTTTTGGCGACCGACCGGAAATTCAATGCCTATCTGGCGGAGTTCCGCGTCTTGCCTCCCGCGCTGGTCCACCTGCACCAACACAACGGAGTGGAGTTCATTTATGTGCTCAGGGGAAAACTACTTCTGAAGGTCGGTTCGGAAGAAGAAATTCTGGACGCCGGCGATTCGTTGTATTTCGATTCGCTTCGCCCTCATGGTTACTCACGTGCAGGTACGAAACCTTGCAGCGCGCTCGTGATCACCGCGGAGTAACTGTGTGGCAGGAGTGGGTCTTAATGACCAACCACACCACCGAGCCTACGGTTAGTTGGAGCGAACGCGCGGCGCTCGGGGTGACATGTGCGATGAAAGGCGCACCTGCGTTTATTTTTACGCGCACCAGAGTTCCCTGCTCTTCCATCGCTTCGATTGTACCTCGAAAAACATTGCGTGCACTTAAACCGTTTGGCAACTGGGAAGCGATTAGAATGTCCCCTGCCCTGATCGCAACATGAATGGTATCGCCAGGTTTCGCACTGCTCAGCGGAACTTCAAGTTGGCAGTTCTCGTCGCCTTCGAGCAAGACCCTTATGACGCCGTCGCTATCGCGTTCCTCCAATACCCGTGCCGCTAATAGGTTCTCAAAACCTATGGCCTGCGCCAGTGCTACCGTCGGCGGTGAAGCCAAAACTTCCTGAGGAGTTCCACTTTTCTGCACGCGACCATTTGCCATCATGACTACCCGCTCTCCAATGGCGTTCACTTCATCTTGGTGGTGCGTCACATAAATAATCGGAATGCGTTTTTCCTCGTTCCATTCGCGTAAATCCTTTTGAATCGCCTGGCGCAGCCCTGATTCGAGTCCCGTTAGCGGTTCGTCGAGAAGAAGAACCCGGGGCTCAGTAATCACCGAGCGAGCAAGCGCCACTCTCTGCTTTTCACCGCCGGACAGTTCAGGCGGTTTTCGCGACTTCAGACCGCCGATATGAAACCCTGCGGTAATCCGTTCGATTCGAATCGCCCGTTGCTCCGGCGCGATTCCACCCATTCCATAAGCGATGTTTTCTTCCACCGACAAGTGCGGAAAGAGCGCGAGAGACTGAAAAACGTATCCCACTCCGCGTCTCTGCGCTGGCAGATTCACAACGGTCGTATGATCAAAGAAAACTTGTTCGCCCAAGGCGATTCTTCCTTGGTCAGGCTTAAGCAATCCGGCAATGCAATCAAGCACCGTAGATTTTCCTGCTCCCGAAGGCCCAAACAGCACCGTAAACCCGGGGGGGAACACTTCCGTTATTTCCAATTGGAAACTGGGTGTCCGAGGAGTTTGGAGTTTCTTCTCGATTGCGACGGAGAGCATGAACTCCTACCGTGCTCTCCAGAGCGACCACACCCGGCGGTTCATTCCATAAACCGCTGAAAGCACAACAAACGAAATCACCAGCAGCAACAGTGCGGTTTCGTGTGCGCCGGAATAGTCCAGCGCCTGCACCCGATCATAAATATCAATCGAGACCGTTCGCGTGACTCCCGCCAAATCACCCCCTACCATAAGGACCACGCCAAATTCCCCGAGGGTATGCGCGAAGCTGAGCACCAGAGCGGTGATTACGCCGGGCCACGCCAGCGGCAGAATGATTCGAAAGAACGAGCGTGTCGGACTGGCGCCCAGAATTGCTGACGCGTCTAACAAGCGACGATCAAGAGACTCGAAGCTTGTCACCAACGGCTGCACTGCGAAAGGCAAACTGTATAGCATAGACGCCAGCACCAATCCAGGGAATGTAAAAGCGAGGGAATGTCCGAAAAGCGCTTGCCAGAACTTCCCCACTACTCCACGTGGTCCAAGGGCGATTAGCGCGTAAAAGCCCAGCACCGTCGGCGGCAATACCAAGGGTAGCGCGACGAGAGAGTCTAAGAGGAATTTCCCGGGCCAAGATGAGAACGCGAGCCAATACGCCAAAGGCAGTGCGATGATTAACAATGAAACCGAGACGATAGTCGCTAAACGCAGCGACAGCAGCAACGCGTCAACATTCAAGGCTTAGCTCCCAATGCCGAAGGCGCCAGCCCGTATCTGGCAAGGATGGCTCGCCCGGATTCGCCAGCTACAAATGCTAGGAATGCTTTTGCGTCAGTCTTGTTACGAGACGCGGTGATAATTACGGCCTCCTGTTGAATCGGTGGATACAAATCCGGTGGAATTTCCCAACACTCGCCATCTTTCATGCTGCCCGCGAAGGTCAGCGACAAGCTGATGATGCCCACCTGAGCGCTGCCAGATTCGGCAAACTGTGCGGCCTGGGAAACATTTTCTCCAAACACCAGTTTTGATTTCAAAGCATCGTACAGTCCCGCATTACGCAGCGCGGTAATGGCAGCGCGCCCGTAGGGGGCGATCTCTGGATTCGCAACAGCAATTTTCCTAACTCGAGGATCTCGGAGCACCTGAAGGCCTTTTGCTTTAAGCTGCAGGTTCTCGCTTTGCGGAGCCCACAGAACAAGATGACCTTGGGCGTAGACGAGCAACGATTGCGCATCCGCCAGTCCCGCCTTCATCAACGCTTGCGGATACTGCTCGTCAGCTGAAAAAAAAAGATCAAATGGCGCGCCATTCTCAATCTGCGTACGAAAGTTCCCACTGGACCCGTAGCTGACGGAAACTTGCGTGCCTGTTTTGGCCTCAAATTGTCCTACGATGGCCTTCATCGCATATTGCAGATCCGCGGCAGCGGCAACTCGCAACGTTTGCGCGCGAACACCCACTGCAACCATTGACAAGCAGAATACTCCCGCGACTTTTGCGGCCAGCTTCATAGGGGTCACACACGCAAGATCATCACTTCCGTCGACTTGATGAGCGCAGCCGCTCGCTCTCCCACTTTCAAGCGCAATTCTCGGGCCGCGTCCGCGGTAATGATTGCTGTAATGTGTTGCTCACCAATCACCAAGGTGACTTGCGCCAGCAGGCCTCCAAATTTCAGTTCTACAACTCTTCCAATCAGCTGATTGCGTCCGCTGATTTTCCGAAAATTTCCCCGTCTGGTGGCAATATCGCCACGCTCCAGCTTTTTAGGAATGAGCCTATCGATTTCAGATTCCGGGACACGATGGTGCCCGCCTGGCGTTTTCGCGGTCTTGATCTTTTTGTGGTAAATCCATTGTTTTAAGGTCGGATAGCTAATCCCGAGAATGTTGGCGGCTTCGCGCGGGGCGAGGAGTTTTTGCATGAGACCTCCGCGCACGATAGTAGCCGCTTTTACTGGATATAGCAATACGATTTTATACGATTTGCCTGAATCCGATGTCCTCGGGCAACTAGTTTCTGAGCGGTTTTCCCGTCTTCAACGTATGCGCAATTCTCTCCTGGGTCTTTTTTTCTCCACACAAGGACACAAAAGCCTCGCGCTCCAGGTCGAGGACGTATTGCTCGCTGACCAACTGTGGCGCGGAAAGCGCGCCACCCGCCAAGATATTCGCCAGTTTACGGGCAACATGCGCATCGTAGTCAGAGGCGTATCCACCACGAACCATCAGGTGAATGGCCATCTTTGCCGCGGCCAAAAAGGATTCGCCCAGAACTTTGATTTGCGTGGACTGCGCTCCTTCCTGCCATGACGAGGCGGCAGGTTTCCACCCGCCGCGAGCCAGAGTCAACGCGGTTTGCTTGGCGTTCGCGACCAGCCGGTCGCGATTCATGGACACTTCGTCGCTCCGTCGCAAATATCCCAACTCCCGGCATTCTTCTGCGCTCGTGCCAACCTTGGCCATTGCGATGTTCTCGAACACAGGCCTCAGCGAGTGGAACAGGTCCAAATCATCTCCAGAGCCTGCATTTTCGTTGGCGCGAATCAGCATTTCCTTGGTTCCGCCGCCACCCGGAATCAGCCCCACTCCCGTTTCTACAAGCCCGATGTAGGCTTCAGCAGCCGCGTGAATCTTCGCCGCATGCAGGCTAATCTCGCAACCACCGCCGAGAGCCATGCCTTGTGGAGCCGCCACGACAGGTTTTGGGGCGTACTTGATCGCGAGATTCACGTTTTGGAATTGTTTGACGGCCAAGTGTAGTTCATCCCACTCTTGTTCTTGAGCTCCGATGAGAACCAGCATCAAATTCGCGCCAACCGAGAAATTTGTGGCCTGATTCGCGATGATCATCGCGTCGAAATCCGTCTCTAGTCGCTTCAGTCCTTTGTGAATCATGGCGATCAGGTCCGCACCGATGGCATTCATTTTTGCGTGAAACTCGCAGCAGACTACTCCATCCCCCAGATCGATCAGGCTGGCTCCAGTATTGCGCTCGACCTCGCGGCCCGCCTCTTTCAGATGCTTCAGGATCAGGATGCCGGCGGGTTCCTTCACTTTAGCCAACAGACCGGAGCCAAAGTCGAACACCGAAACTTCGCCGTTATGCGATTCGTAAAAGCTTTTTCGTCCGTTTGCGAGCGCCCTTTCAAAGATTGGCGGCAGGCTGCGTCCCTCTTTTTTGATCTGTTCCGCGAATGTCGGCAATCCGATCGCGTCAACGCTCTCAAAGGGTCCGAGTTCCCATGCGAATCCCCAGCGCATCGCGCGGTCCACATCTTCCATGTGATCGGAAATTTCAGGCATGCGCCTCCCGGCGTAGAGACACATTTCTGACAGCCCGCCCCAAATGAATTGTTGCGCTTTGTCAGTCTTCTGACCTTCGAACAAAGGCGTCAGGAGTGAACGCAACCGTTCACGCGTATCCTCAATCGCTTTCCCAGCCTCGATGGAAGGAAATTTCGCTTTCTGCCGGGGACGATATTCCATCATGCGCAAATCGAGCGTTAGAATTTCCTTTTCACCCTCGCCCCCTCTCGCGCGCTTATAAAATCCTTGACCCGTTTTGTCTCCTAGCCACTGGCGCTTGGCCATATCCTCGACACATGCAGGAACTTTGTAGGCCTCACGCGATTCATCGTGCGGCGCTGTCTCATAAATGTTTTTCACCACATGCATGAGCACATCCAGACCTACAATGTCCGCGGTGCGAAACGTTGCGGACTTTGGCCATCCCACGGCAGGCCCGGTACATGCGTCTACTTCCTCGATGGTCATCCCAAGCTCGTTCATCAACCGCAGGGCATTCAGCATCGAGTACGTGCCGATCCGGTTGGCGATAAAGTTCGGAGTATCTTTCGCGATCACCACTCCCTTCCCGAGCCTGCGGTCACAAAAGTCCGACAATGTGTCCAGCACCTCGCGCGAAGTCTTCGGTCCGGGTATCACTTCAACCAATTTCATATACCGTGGCGGATTGAAAAAATGCGTTCCCGCCCAATGCTGTTGTAACTCTTCGGGCAAACCTTCCGCGATGAGATGGACCGGTAACCCGGACGTATTTGTGGTAATGATTGCTCCCGGCTTTCGAAACTGCGCCACCTTGGCCAGCAACCCCCGCTTAATTTCAAGGTTTTCCGCGACCACCTCAATGACCCAGTCCGCGTCGGCAATCCGCGGCAAATCGTCCTCAAAATTTCCAATCGCGATCTTGGCGGCCAGCGCAGGCGTGAAAAACGCCGCGGGTTTCGACTTTTTTGTTGCTTCCAATCCTGCTATTACAAGCTTGTTGCGATTTTCGGGCGTCGCATCTTTTGGCACGATATCCAATAGCAGGCAAGGCAAGCCGGCATTGGCGAAGTGCGCGGCAATCCGGGCACCCATGGTCCCTGCGCCGAGCACGGCGGCTTTCTGAATTCGTTGTGTCATGGATAAGCCTTCGAAGCTGAGATTGGGACGGCAGAACAGGTTACAAAATTGGTATCACGGCGGTCAAACAGCCGTTTGGTAACCCACACGCATCGTAAGATACGGAGATATGGCGCAGGGGAAAAACGGCGGTGACTCGCAAGATTTTCTGCGGAAGGCCAAAGACCTTTTTCGTTCCTTCGCCTACGGGGGAACGCCGAAAGGTGCTAAACGCCCGCGTGTTGGAATAGCACTAGCCGGTGGTTTCGCGCGGGGAATCGCGCATATTGGAGTGCTTCGTGTTCTCCGCGAGGCAGGCATTCCGATCGACGTGGTCTCAGGAACGAGCGTTGGCGCGCTGATTGCAACGGCTTACTGTGCTGGTACTTCCCTGGAAACCATGGAACGGGTCGCGCATCAGACCAAGTTCACCGATTTCGGACGCTGGACTCCTTCCTGGCTTGGGTTAGCGACCAACCTGCGACTCGAACAGTTTGTTGCGCGGATGACGCCCATCCGGCGATTTGAAGAATTACAAACGCCCCTGGCGATCGCCACCACGGACATCAACCTGGGTTTGCCCGTCTATTATCACGGTGGCCCCATCGGTCCGCCGCTGCGGGCGTCCTGCGCTTATCCTGGTTTGTTCGTACCGGTAAAATACGAAGGGCGAATGTTAGTGGATGGTTTTCTCACCGCACTTGTCCCCATCGAAGGAGCTCTAATCCTTGGCGCCGAACTTGTAATCGCTGTGTATCTGGAGGCTGGTGCGGTCGAAGAGCCGCGAACCTTTACCGATGTTCTGAGCCGCTCCTTTACGATCATTCAGCGCCACGCTGACCTTGAGTGGCGAAAGGAAGCTGATGTCATCATCGAACCCGACGTGACTCCGTTTCTATGGGATGACTTTTCGAAAACCAGCCAACTGGTCCGCGCTGGGGAAGAAGCGGCGCTTAAAGCGCTTCCTGCGATTCGCGACGAACTGGAACGTAAAACCGTTGCCGCCGAAGAGCCGGAAAAGACGCAATTGCCCCAACGAGAACGTTTCTAAATGGGTTCCACTTCAACCTTTACTGGGTGGCCTTGGCCTTTGCCGCGCTGCGTCAACCAGTCCGCTAGACCCTCAGCGAATCGCTCAGGGGTCAGGCGCAAGCCTGTCTCGACCAATCCATCGCTTACCGGGAGCGTGTCATCGAAATCCGCGGAATTTGTGAAGTTCCGCATGCAAAACTGGTCCAGCCATTCCAGCGGGCAGCTTTTGCGCTCGCCATGGATCCGGACATCGACACGAAGTTTTTGCACGTACATACAGCAAGGATAGCACCACGCTTTCGACTGTACTCTGGCGTTGCCTTGCTTCTAAACCGAGCCGTACCGTACACTGGTTGATCACGGAACGGAGCCTCATCCCGCCTGGCTTCGCGGTTCCCAGGACCGGCATGGGCGAGTTGATTGGTTTTTTGGATGCATTGCATCCGCTTTTTGGGGGTAGACCGTGGGAACGCCGCTGGAAACCTGGGTGGAACAAGCCGCCCAGTTGACCAAACCCGATCGCATCGTCTTCTGTGATGGCTCCGAGGCTGAGAACGAAGCCGTACTCCACGAAATGCTTAGGCATTCGGATTCCTTCAGGTTAAACCCCAATACATACCCGAACTGTTACCTGCATCGCAGCAATCCAAGCGACGTCGCCCGGACTGAGCACCTCACCTTCATTTGCATGCCGGAAAAGGACGATGTCGGCCCGACCAATAACTGGATGGACCCGGCGGCCGCCAAATACAAAGTCGGCACATTGCTGAATGGTGCGATGCGCGGCCGGACCATGTATGTGGTGACCTACATTATGGGTCCGGCGAACTCCCCGATGAGCAAGGTGGGTGTCGAAGTCACCGACAGTCCGTACGTTGTGGCCAATATGCGCATCATGGCCCGCATTGGCCGAGTGGCAAGCGACCGTCTCGGGCGTTCCGAGGATTTCGTCCCGGGCCTGCACTCGCTGGGAGATCTTGACCCATTGCGCCGCTATATCGCGCACTTCCCCGAGGAGCGATTGATCTGGAGCGTGGGTTCAGGCTACGGCGGGAACGCATTGTTAGGGAAAAAATGCTTTGCGCTCCGAATTGCCAGTCACATAGCGCGCCAACAAGGGTGGATGGCTGAGCACATGCTCATTCTTGGTTTGGAATCGCCCGGCGGAAAAGTCACGTATATGGCGGCAGCGTTTCCCAGTGCCTGTGGAAAAACCAACCTCGCCATGATGGTTTCTGCGCTGGAGGACCAGGGATACAAGGTCTGGACCGTCGGGGATGACATTGCATGGATGCACATCGGACCTGACGGGTATCTTCACGCGATCAACCCAGAAGCCGGTTTCTTTGGTGTTGCTCCTGGGACGGGAATGAAAACGAATCCCAATGTGATGCGTGCCCTTACTCGCAACACTATTTTTACTAACGTTGGGGTCACCTTGCAGGACGAACCTTGGTGGGAAGGTATGGGCGGAGAGCATCCCGCCGGCCTGGTCACTTGGCGCGGTGAAAAGTGGGACGGTTCCAAAGGTCCTGCGGCCCACCCGAACTCCCGCTATACCGTTCCAGCGAAGCAGTCGCCCAGCATCTCACCGAAATTTGAAGCGCCAGAGGGTGTGCCCATTTCGGCCTTCATCTTTGGCGGGCGTAGGGCCCAGCTGGCACCCCTGGTCTATGAAGCGTTCGATTGGCAACACGGCGTGTATGTGGGTGCAACGATGGCGTCTGAAACCACGGCCGCCGCCACCGGAGACGTGGGTATTACGCGACGTGATCCCATGGCGATGCTGCCCTTTTGCGGGTATAACATGGCGGACTACTTTCAGCACTGGCTGGGGATGGGCAAGCGAATTCCCCACCCTCCGAAAATCTTCCACGTGAATTGGTTCCGCAAAGGCGCGGACGGGCAGTACCTTTGGCCGGGCTATGGTGACAATGTTCGCGTGCTCAAATGGATTCTCGAGCGGGTTGAAGGCACAGGCAAAGCTGAGGAAACTCCCATCGGCTTCGTTCCTACACGTGATGCACTCACCCTAGATGGACTGCACCTCTCGCCCGAAAAGCTTCGCGAGCTTTTCCGAGTTGAGCCAGACGATTGGGAACTCGATTTGGCGGACACTCGCGAATTCTTCGCAAAGTTCGGCGAGCGCCTGCCCGAACCGCTGCGCGAAGAGCATCAGGGGCTGATCCGGCGCTTCGAAAGGGCTATGCCCGCCTACTGAGCTTCTGGCTTGCCCCCAACGCACAATCAACGCAGCGCTGCAAGAATCGCAAGGTTCAGGTGCCCCCGCAATTTGCCATTCTCGTCGAATCAAGAAATAAAGCTGTTTCGATTGCCTTTACTTCTTTGCCGCCGCCGCACTTGCCGCCATCGGTTTGTAGCCGCAGGTACCGGCTTTGCGCATTGCATCGAGCGCTTCTGCGTTGGTCATCAGCGCCGTTGTCTCACACTTCCGCAGCGCGCCGCCCGCGGCAAATGCAAGCGCAATGGCAGCAGCTGAAACATTGTCTGGCATCTCTGTCACCAACACTGCATCATGTTCGCCGAAAGCGAAATACGAATCCTTAACCTTGCCTCCCAGCTTCTCGATCGGTCCGCGCACCGCCTCAAAACGGTCTTGGGGATTCGCAATCAGACGCGCCAAAGCTTCGGGTGTGTAGCTTACTTGATGAAGATAAAACGGCATGAGGATCTCCTTTCGAGTATCGAACGAGGCCCAGGTTCGACACTATACACCCGCGCGCTAATTGTGGCGATTTTTCCCATGCGCCATGGAAAACAACGATCCGCCAGAGCTTTTCCACATTCCCGCACAGAAATGCACAGAAACTCGCTACGACTCCTCTTGCCAAGATTCCGTGCCTGTTCTACTGTTGCTTTAGATTGGGCCAGTAAGCTCCAAAAACTTACCAGCACAATCCAAAACAGGGCGCCAGAGCCGCAAGGTTCAGGTGCCCTTACTTTTTTGGACTCAAACTCCATCAATCAGTGTTGTGGCCTCGCACTTACCCACTCTTCCCTTTTTCGTGCCCGCTTGAGCCGCGTATGCGCCTATTGAGAGTGAAACCTGCCGTCTGGACCTCGGAAAATGAGGCTTTCGGCCTTGAGGAGAGATTCAGAGCACGCGCGCACAGTGACGGAAATCCTAACAAAGGGGAAAGGGGATCGATGGCGGCGTGATCCGAGTATATATTGTCGCGACTCGCCCGATGCGAGACAGATTGGAAGAATCGATTGCGACCGCGGGGGGAAGCATTGTGGGTTGGACCGAAGATCTCGAGGACGTTGACGTGGAGCTCGCGGCGGAGGCGGAAATCGTTCTGATCGAATGCACGGGCGAAATCGAGGAAGAGTTGTTGGATCTGATTCTACTCTGATCTGACGGTTTGTGCCCGCGTCGCACTGTTTTCCTTCTCGATGCGAGGAATGGTAAATTGAGGGTTATGCGGACCTTAGAGCAAACCACTCAGGAAATCCTGGAGCTTGCCACCAAGCATTTCAAAGCCGCGCCGGGCTCTCTGAACGCAAGCGATGACTTTTACAGAAAGCTGGGAATCGACAGTTTGCAGGCGCTCGAACTGCTTTCGCGGCTGGAGAATCATTTCCACATCGAATTGCCAGATTACGAAGTGCAGGGCGTCAGCGACTTCAAGACGCTTGCCGAACGTGTGCAAGCCCGCCTGTAATGCTCGATCTTTCCAAATATTCTTGCATTGGAGAAGCCGTGCGCGACGCGGTGGAAACCTGGCCGCGCGAAGTGTGTCTGTACGAATCGGATCGTGGGCAGGAGAAGGAGCGGATTACATACCGTGAATTCAAAGAGCGCGCACTGCCCTTAGCGAAGTGGTTGCAGGACGCAGGATTCCGCGTGGGCGACCGGGCTTCGATCATCATGACAAATCAGTCGAAATGGCTGATTTCCGCGTACGCAATTTTCTATTGCGGCGGGACCCTGGTGCCTCTGGATTACAAGTTGAAGCCGGAAGAGCAATGGGCGCTGCTGAGGCATTCGGACGCAAGCGTGCTGATCACGGAATTCCCGATCTGGCGCCAAGTATCAGTGTCGGCGGCCCGAGCGGACGCGCCAAACGTCAAGACCGTGTTGGTGACGGAGGCTCCAGAAAAGGCGGATTTGGCAGAAGCTACGCGCTGGGAATACGCGAAAGCTAACGGGCAACCTAGATTCGTGAATCGCAGACGAAGCGATTTAGCGTGCGTCGTGTACTCTTCGGGAACTGGAGGAACGCCGAAGGGGTGCATGATGACCCACGAAAATTATCTGGAGCAGTGCGTCGCGCTCACGTCTTTGTACCCGTTCTGGCCCGGGGTGAAATATCTGAGCATCTTGCCGACGAACCATGCTATCGACTTCATGGTGGGATTTTTCGGGCCGTTCATCTGCGGAGCAGCTGTGGTTCATCTTCGGACGTTACGGCCAGAATATGTGCGGGAAGCGTTCACGAAATACCAGATCACGTACGTAAGTGTGGTGCCGCTGGTTTTAAAGAATCTGCAGAAGGGGCTGCAGACGCGGTTTGAGGAATTGCCTGCGACGAAAAGGCGAGTATTCGAATGGTTGCGCAGGATCAACAAAGAGCTGACCCGGAGCCGACCAGTCCTGCCGCTCAGCCGATTGCTGCTAAAGCAGGTGCATGCTGCGTTTGGAGGCAAACTAGAGGCGATTATTGTAGGTGGGGCGTTTACAGAGCCGCAGGTCCTACAATTTTTCTATGATCTGGGAATTCCAGTCGCAAATGGGTACGGGCTGACGGAGGCGGGCACCGCAGTAACGGTAAATGATCTTCGACCGTTCCGCGCGGACACCGTAGGAAAGCCTCTGCCGGGGATGGAAGTGCAGATCGTGAATCCAGATCCGGACGGAATCGGCCAAGTAGCGGTGAAGAGCAAGACGGTGATGGCTGGGTACCTGAACGAAGCGGAATTGACCGAGCAGACGATTGTGAACGGCTGGCTTATGACTGGAGACATGGGGCGGTTCGATGCGACCGGACATTTGCAGTTGCTTGGCCGCAAGAAAAACATGATTGTCACGGAAGAGGGGAAGAACGTCTACGCAGAGGATGTGGAGCAAGTGTTCGAAGGACTGCCGGTAAAGGAATATTGCGTATTCGCAGCGAATTATATCTGGCCGAGCCGATCGATGACCGGTGAGCAGTTAGTGTTGGTGATTCACCTGGAGCCGGGGAAGGCGTTTACGAATGAATTGAAAGAGGAAATAGTCGCACGAAATAGCGGTCTCGTTAACTACAAACGGATTCATGGCGTGGTGGCTTATCCCGAGGACTTTCCGCTGACGGCCTCAATGAAGATTATCCGTGCGGCTCTGGCGCAGAGGCTGGGAAAGTTGAGGCGGGAGCAGGTGATGGTTCCGCTATAGCGGAAAACGATTCCCTGCAAAACAGAGTAGAATCTCGTTTCCAGGTCGTTTTTTGACACAAGTGGAAGAAAAGTTCATCGCCATAGTGAATCCCGCCGCGGGTGGAGGGCGCTCGGCGAAGCTGGCCGGGAAGGAACTTGCACGGCTGAAGGAGCGCGGGCTACGCATAGATGCGCTGGCATCGATGGGCCCGGGGCATGCTTCAGAACTCGCGCGGGAGGCTTACGAACAGGGATACCGCAAATTCCTGGCCGTAGGCGGAGATGGGACGGCTCACGAAATTATCAATGGCGTGTTTGGCCGGAGTCGCGGGCCACAGCGGATTGAACTGGGGTTTTTGCCGCTGGGCACGGGAAATTCGTTTCTGCGTGATTTCACAAACAGCGGTGCGGAATCGTCACTGGAGGCGCTGGAAACAGGGCGGAAGCGGAGGGTGGACCTGATCCGGCTCCATCACTCAAACGGTGCAATCTATTCTTTTAACCTTGTGAGTGTAGGTTTCACGGCCGATGTGGGTGCTATCACGAACCGTGTTTTCAAGCCGTTCGGCCATTTGGGATATCTGATGGGCGTGTTCGTTAAGTTGCTGCAACTGAACCGACGTGGATTCAAAATGCGGTGCGATGACGACAAGGATTGGGATGAACGGCGGTGCTTGTTCCTGAGCTTTAACAACAGCAAATACACGGGAGGAACCATGTTAATTGCTCCCGATGCCGACCCCAGCGACGCACTGATCGAGTATGTACGCTGGGGACCGATTGGAAGACTCGGGCTGATTCGCATGTTGCCGAAACTGTATGACGGAACCCATATTCAGCATGCCCTGGCTGCGCGGCGCTCGGTGAGGCGGGTGGAATTCGATCTGGAAGGTCCAGTGGATGTAATGATAGATGGAGAAATCGCAACCATACAATGCCAGATACTTGAAATCATGCCTGGGGCAATGGACGTTTACATATGAGTCGCGTGTGGGTCGTAATTCGGAGCTTGTTTTTATGGACGGCGAGTTGGCTGCATTTTCTAATCGTGGTGCCGGCGCTGATTGCAGCGGCGGTGGTGTTGGATCCCCACGAGCATGACTGGTTACAGCGTGGACTCTGCCGGAGAATTGCGTTCTTCTCCGGAGCGAAAGTAGTGGCGGAGAAAGCCCCAGGATTTGACGAAAGGCGCACGTCGATCTTCATGGTGAATCATGTGAATTTGCTGGATCCGTTCATGTTGTACTGCGCCATTCCGCAGCTGGTCCGTGGCTGGGAGCTGGAGTCGCACTTCAAAATACCGATCTACGGCTGGCTGATGAAGCGCTTCGGTAATGTGCCGGTGCCAAACGTACGGAGTCCGAAAGATTTAAAGAGACTATGGCGGTTGACCCAGGAAGCCATCAACAAGGGGGTGAGCCTGATCATTTTCCCGGAAGCCAAACGGACCCGTGACGGACATTTGAATGAATTCGAAGATGGCGGGTTCCGACTGGCGCAGCAATTGGGCGTGCCCATCGTTCCGGTGAGCCTGGTCGGATCGTTCCACCATTTGCGAACAGAGGATTGGATTCTGAATCCAACCGTAATTCGGGTGATTCTGCACGAGACGATAGAGACAAAAGGAATGCGGAAAGAGGACGTTCCCGGTCTGAAGGCGCGGGTCAAACAGATGATTGAAAAAGACGTGGAAGCCGGACTGCGAGAATCAGGGGACAGGTCGAAGAGAGTGGTGTCCGAGAGCGCGTTAGAGTGAAGGACCAACTTGAGAAGTGGCCTTCAAATTGGGCAGAATGCGTCCGGCTTTGGTTTCCTGCCAGGTGTAGAGAATGCGGTGAATAACAGTGAGAGTGGAGACGATGGCGATCACCCAAAGCACAGGAGCCATGCGATTGAAGAGGCCGCCGATAATGAGCAATACGAGGCGCTCAGGCCGCTCCATAAATCCGACCTTGCACAAGGGAATCAGCGATTCCGCGCGCGCGCGGGCATAACTGACCATGACGGATCCCGCGGTTGCGACTGCAGCCAACACTACGTAAGGAGTCCGGCCGCTAACCGAGTAATACACAAGCAATCCCATATAAAGCGCCATGTCCGCATAGCGATCTAGGGTGGAATCGTAGAAGGCGCCGAAGGCGGTGACCCGGTTCTGACGGCGAGCTACCTGGCCGTCTAGCATGTCCAAAAAACCGGCGATAAAAACAATGATCGCTCCGGTGCGGAAATTCCCGACAGCGAAATTTCCTGCGGCGGCAAAATTCACCACTAGCCCCAAAAACGTGAGCAGATTCGGGTTTATGCCGGTAGCCGCAAGGGCCGAAACGATGCGGTCAATGGCCCATTTCGCACCGGTGCCGATGGCGCCTGTGAAAGTTCCCATTGTTTATGCCAAGTTGTGATGATACTGCAAGCAGCACGAGGGAACCAAATGCCCCGACTCGACACGCAAGACTTGACGCTGAAGCAATCTAACCGTAAATTGCTCAAGACACAAAGGGGTACATGAACTCTCCCAACGGCGGACGACGAGAATTCTTGTTCCAGGTGACTGGAGCCGCTGGCGCGGCTTGGATTGGCGCGCAATGGCCGGCGATTGTTGCGGCGGCGCAGCATGCCCATAAAGTCGCGGCGAATACTCCTGGCAAATTTGAAGCGTTCACGTCGGAGCAAGCCCGCCAAGTCGAAGCCGTGGCGTCACAAATCATCCCTACTGACGATGCTCCCGGAGCCCGAGAAGCTGGGGTGGTCTACTTTATCGACCGGGCGTTAACGACGTTTGCGAGCAATACGAAAGCGGTCTACGAAAAGGGACTTGCCCGCCTGAATCAACTCACCAGCACAAAATACCCAGGTGTGAAGAGCTTTGCGGATGCTACCCCAGAGCAACAGGAGCAGGTCTTGGTGGAATTCACAAAGAAGAGTGACGGCGCCGAGGGCCGCTTGCGAATCGGACCAGACGAGTCTGACGATTTCTTCGAAACCGTCCGCATGCACACCATATTCGGATTCCTTGCGGACCCTTCAGCGGGCGGCAACAAAGATTACGCGGGATGGAAAACCATTGGACGCGATCCGGCGTTCGCGTTCTCTCCGCCTTTTGGGTACTACGACAAGAATTACCCGGGTTGGGAAGCCGTGAGAGCCGAACTGGAAAAGAAATGACGCAAGCCCGAGTGAAATACAAGCCGTCGGACGAGGTAGATTTTGTGATCGTCGGTTCTGGAGCCGCGGGTGGAGTGCTAGCCAAGGAATTGTCGGCAAACGGCTTCCGGGTGGTGGTTCTTGAACAAGGGCCATATTTAACTGCTCAGGATTTTTCGCACGACGAAGTGAAAGTCTTTGTACAGCACCAACTGACAAACGATTCCAAGCTACAACCAACGACGTTTCGTAAAACTGCAGAACAGAAAGCACGTGTGCAGCCCAGCGTGATGTACGGCCGCTGCGTAGGCGGCAGCAGCGTTCATTTCACCGCGAATTTTTGGCGGTTCCACGAGATCGATTTTGTTGAGCGCAGCAGAGTAGGCGAGATACCTGGAGCAAATTTCACCGATTGGCCAATCGGATACAACGATCTGGAGCCGTACTACACGAAAGTGGAATGGGAAGTAGGAGTTTCCGGTTTGGCCGGTGCAAGCCCGTTTGACCCACCGCGCTCCAAGCCATACCCGATGCCGCCACTGCCGGTAAAAGGTTCAGGCGTGGTGTTCGAAAGAGCGGCGTGGAAACTTGGGTATCATCCCTTTCCAGCGCCGATGGCGATTTTGTCGCAACCACGTCCAGGGCGCGATTCCTGCGTAGCATGCGGATTCTGTCTCGGGTTCGGTTGTGAAGTCGGTGCTAAGTCGAGCTCGCTGTCGGCTATGATCCCAATTGCAGAGGCGACCGGCCGATGTGAAATACGGCCCAATTCGTATGTGCACCGAATTGTTGTGGACAAGAACGGTCGTGCGAGCGGCGTGGAATATTTCGACGCGAAACGGAATACCCAGATCCAAAAGGCAAAAGCTGTACTGGTTTGCGCAAATGGCGCAGAAACTCCACGATTGCTCCTGTTGTCGTCTTGCTCGCAGTTTCCCAATGGCTTGGCCAATTCCAGCGGCATGGTCGGCAAGAATCTAATGCCGAATAGCGGGACGATGGCTTTTGGAGTGTTCGATGAGCCGCTGAATGACTACAAGGGATTCGCGGTCAGCCGTGTTCTGCACGACTTCTATGAACTGGACCACGAGAAGGTGGGGTTTTACGGCGGTGGCGGCCTGGACGCACGTTTTGATTTTACTCCGGCAGCGTTTGCCATGAGCGGACTGCCTCCGGGAACACCGAGATGGGGCAAGGAGTACAAGAAAGCGTTGCGGCAGAACTTTACGCGCACGCTCGAGATTTTCTGCCACGCTACGTCTTTGCCGGTGGAAAGTAACAGCTTTTCCCTTGATCCCGAGGTGAAGGATGCATGGGGATTGCCAGCGTTGCGAATGACCTTTCGCGATCATCCGAACGATTTAAAAATGATGGCGTGGATGAAAGACCGGGCGATGGAGATCCTGGATGCCGCTGGGGCAAAAGCAAAATGGCATGCGCCGGTAGAGGAGCAGGAATTTGCAGTGCACTTGTTAGGCACCTGCCGTATGGGCAATGACGCCAAGAGTTCGGTAATCAACACCGATCATCGCACTCATGACGTCCCGAATCTATTTCTGTGTGATGGCAGTAGCCTGGTGACCTCAGGCCGTGGTCAGCCAACCATGACGATTCAGGCTCTGGCGTTCCGTGCGGCAGATCGCATCAGAGAACTCGCCAAACGCGGAGAGATTCGCGGCTAACGCAATCCTTCAAGTTGCGTGGGCAAGAAGATTCCGATCCTGGAGAAGAAATGCGCAAGCGTGAGAATAAGAAATGGCTGGTCGTGTTGGCCGCGACTATTTTAATGAATCCGGTCCTGTGGAAAGATGGGGCTTTGGCACAGTCGCAAACGGACAATGGGCCGGTCAATAAAACGGCTGAGCAGCAGTTCAAAAATATCCAGGTGCTGAAAGATGTTCCGGCCGACCAATTGATCCCTACGATGCAATTCATTTCCGCATCTTTGGGAGTGGAGTGCGATTTCTGTCACGTCGATCATGAAATGCAAAAGGATGACAAAAAGGAAAAACAGACCGCGCGCAAAATGATAGCGATGGAACTGGCTATCAACAAAAGCCACTTCAAGAATGAAATCGATGTGACTTGCTATACGTGCCATCGGGGATCGACTCATCCGGTGGGCACGCCGATTCTGGGCGCCGAAGCCCCAAAACCGGCCATGGTGGCACATGAGGAAGCCAGCGAGGAGCATTCGAACCTGCCATCGGCGGAGCAGATTCTTCAGCAACACCTGACTGCGGTGGGTGGCGCGGATGCGCTGATGAAAATAAAATCGCGTGTACAGAAGGGTACGATCGATGTGGCCGGCACGAAGTTCCCGATTGAAGTGTACTCGGAAGCGCCGGACAAACGCGTCTCGATCTCGCGTTTTCAGAGTGGTTCGAGCATCACGGGTTTCAACGGCCAGGTCGGCTGGTTAACGATCCCCAATGGCGTGCACAGGATGACCGGCCCGGAGCGGGAAGCAGCGCGCATCGACGCCCAGCTTTACCTCCCAGTTCATTTGAAGGATATGTACCAGCAATTCCGCGTACGCCCCGGCGAGGAAATCGGCGGCCATGCCACATATATGCTAATGGCCAAGCAGACGGATCGCCCTACGCTGAGGCTGTACTTCGACCAGCAATCCGGACTGTTGCTGAGGCAGCTGCGGCTTACGGAGACACCGCTGGGCCAGAATCCAACACAAATTGATTACGCGGACTACCGGGAGACTGATGGAGTGAAAATTCCATACCGTTGGACATTAACGCGTCCAAATGGCAGTTTCACGATTACTGTGGAACAGGTGCAAGACAACGTGCCCATTGATCAGAAATTGTTCGAGGCACCAAGTGAAAAACTTCCTGCCGAAAAGCCTGCGAAATAGAACCAGTTCAGAAGGCGTCTTCACCGGATACGAGGAACGCGGAACCGTGATCTTCCCAGCAGGCTGCGCTCGTTAATTAGAAACTGAAAACCAGGCCACCGGTGAAGTTCCCCCGATTCAAATAATGGGAGACGCTCGCGTAGTAGCAGCCGAAATAACAGTACAACGCGTTCGAAGAACTACCGTAGGTCGGGAGATAGCGGGCGTCCGCCCGGAATCCGATGTGGCGCGTGACATAATACTTCACACCACCACCGAGACTATAAGAAAACTCGGTGCGATTCGGGGTACTGTTTCCATTCGAATCGTGAGTGAAGCCCAAGCTGGCACCGACGTAGGGCCGAAGTTTCACCTCACTGTTGCGGAACATGTAGATACCACCGAACTGATACTGATCGATCACGGAATGGTAGGCCGGTACGTAGGAGTTGGTAAGAAGATCGTGGGCATCATATGAAGTGTTGTTGCGATTCCACATAAATTCCGGTTCGAAATTCTCGGTGAGCCTATAGTCCAGGAAGGTGCCCCAGGCAATAGCACCATTAACACGAAGGCGATCGATAGGGTCGGAACCGGCGGGACTGTTGTTGAGGGAAATGGGATAGGAGGCGCTGGTTTCGTAGCCGACGAAAGGGTCGATTTCGAAACGGCCTTGGGCATGGGCAGGGACAGTCGCGAACAGAAACACGACGGTCGCAACGAGCGAAAATCTGCGAATGTTCATGAGCTGAATTCTCCTTTTAGTACCACTCGTTGGAATTGCTCCCATAACGCGTCACGCCGTGAACGGATCCAAGCCAGGGCATGCCGGCCGGATTTCTGCAGTATGACAACGAGCATACCTACCGGTCCTAGATAAAAACACGGAGTCATCCGAAAAGTTTCCTTGAGGTCACCGTGACGCCTTGAGCGCGTACTGGCGTTTCGGCAGCGAAATACATTGAAAACAGGGACTATACCCGTCGGTTGGGCAGGTTGTTTGATGGCTCTACTTTTGGGACACTGATTGGCCTTCGGGCGATTGGACTGGGGAGCTTTCGTCGCGTGCGGGTGCTGCTGAGGGTACGGATTTCTCCTTCCCAGGGACGTTCTGCGGTACCGCTTCGGGCTTTTGCAAGTATTGAACGATTAAAGAAATTCGACGATTTGAAGGATCGAGTGGGTCCTCGGCTCTTCGCAGATGTTGGTCCGCAAAACCGCGCACTTGTGTGACCTGATCTGGTTGCAGTCCATTCGCCTGCATTAATCGACGAGTGGAATTGGCGCGGTCGGCCGAAAGCTCCCAATTGGTATACAGAGCGCCCGGCGGGTACGGTTTCGAATCGGTGTGACCTTCGATGGCAATTTTGTTCGGCAACTTGCCAAGTTCCTCAGCGAGAAGCTTCACGAGTCCGCTGCCGTCACTGCTCATGCGGTCACTGCCGCTTTCGAAAAAGACACCGCTGGCGGGCTCCGTCAACTCAATACGCAAAGCTTCACTAGTAATCGTCATGTCGATGTGGTTTTTCAATTCGTCGAACTTTGGTACTTGTCGAATGGACTTTTGCAGCTGCTCCTTCAACTCTTTCATGTTGTCTTTCGTGATTACGAAATTTTCGCCGGAGCCTCTCATATCACTCCCAACCATCTTGGAATTTCCGGTGGGATCCTTAAAGTAGCCGCCGACGGCTTCCAGGATTTGTTTGCTGCTATTCATGAGCCACAGCACGATGAAGAGCGCCATCATCGCGGTGACAAAGTCGGCGTAGGCCACCTTCCAGGCGCCGCCATGATGTCCGCCATGGCTAACCTTTTTTTTTGATGATGATGGGGGGAGGCGAAGGCATACAACGTTTCCGAGGCTAGGCCGCGGCCGCTTGCGGCGCATCTCCCTTTTCTTAATGAACTTTTCGGTTTCCTGAAAGGTCGGTCGATGATGCCCCGGGATAGCGCGACGGCCGAATTCCACGGCGATCGATGGAGGGGCACCTTTGATAAAGCTGACGATGATGACTCGCAACACGTGATAGTAGGCATGCTCCTCTTCGGTGTTCTTGGCCATGTTGGCGGCGACGGGACCCACAAATCCGTAGCACAAGAGAATGCCCAAGA
>Ga0335076_10000766_pt1 | contig 30177 bp, 23 predicted proteins | sample Lox_Sample_25_FD_206717 | JGI IMG/M metagenome (GOLD analysis project Ga0335076, IMG submission 206717) | Soil microbial communities from Loxahatchee National Wildlife Refuge, Florida, United States - Lox_Sample_2.5 | ecosystem: Environmental > Terrestrial > Soil > Wetlands | place: USA... | reverse complement strand
AGCTCGAGCGAAACCTCCGCCTTGGCATCTTGCGCCAACGCGCGATACTCCCACAGCTTCCCCTGATTCGTCGAGGCGACGTAGATTTTCCTGGGTGAATTCATCTCGACGTTAGGTTTCTGCTTTTGGTCGGTTTGTTGCTCTGTTCTTTCTTCGCTGTATTTGGGTCTCTCTTTTTATCTTCCGCGGGCCAGGAATTTTTGAGGGAGCACGGTTCTCTGCACTTCCGTGATTCTTCTGATCCCGGCGGCCGCCAGGGCCAGCAAATCCTGCATCTCCCCACCCGAAAACGGACGTCCCTCCGCCGTCGCTTGAATCTCCACAAAATCCCCTCGCCCGGTCATTACCACGTTCATGTCCACTTCTGCCCGTGAGTCTTCTTCATACGCCAGGTCCAGCAACGCCCGGTCATCCACGATTCCCACGCTTGTGGCCGCCACCGAATCAATCAGCGGCGAGCTCTTGAGGATTCCCGCGGCGATTAGCCGTTCCATTGCCAGCGCCATGGCCACAAACGCGCCGGTAATTGAAGCTGTCCGCGTCCCGCCGTCCGCTTGAATTACGTCGCAGTCCAGCCATACGGTGCGCTCGCCCATTGCTTCCTGGTCTGTGATCGCGCGCAGCGATCTTCCGATCAATCTCTGAATTTCCAGCGTTCGCCCGCTCTGTTTGCCGCGCGCCGCCTCTCTAGGTGTCCGTTCCTCTGTTGCTCGCGGCAGCATCCCGTACTCACTCGTTACCCATCCCTTGCCCGCGCCCTTCAAAAAACCCGGCACGCCGTCATCCACAGTGGCCGTGCAGATCACGCGCGTACGCCCCAGTTCGATCAGCACGCTTCCTTCTGCCGTCGATATATAGTCCGGCGTGATCACCAGCGGCCTCATCTGGTCCGCACCGCGTCCATCTGCTCTCACGCTTCCTCCTGCCGTCTTTAGGGGCTCGTCCTCGTCAAAATTGCGGCGAGTACGCCATGAACCGGAGCACGGGACCCCTATCCCCGTCGCGCCAGTTTGCTCGCCCTTTTCCCCGTGTGTCAAATGGGATGCCCTGCATGATCTGAATTCGATCGCTCGACCTCGCTGGCTTTCCAGGCGGAAAGTTCGCTTCCCGTGCCCCTATTTGTGGGGAGGAGCCGTCGTCGCACCCTGGTTTGGCGGATTTGCGGACGTCATGGCAGCTGGTTTCGCGGAGGGGGCAGCTGTGGATGGCGACGCCCCGGCCTTGGTATCCACAACGAATGTCTCCGTCAAATCAACGTGCCCCGCCAGCGTTTCCATTTCCTGGCCGTGAATCAATATCTTCAGCCGCTTCACTTGCGGCACGTTTGCTTCGAGCGTCCGGGCAATCGAATCTACTGCCAGTTGCTCGCTCTGAATTCCTGACGGGGTCGAAGTCGCCAGCGCTTCCGAAAAGTCCGCGATTCCCGTCCCGTCGGGCAAAAGGTAAAATGCCAGCAAAACCGCGTCCGGCGGCAACGTCCGCAGATCCGCATCCACCGGCCCGGCTACTAGCGTGTTGAGCACTTGTCTCGCGCGCATCGCTGGATCGTTCGAAAGAGGAAGCTCCACAGTCACTGGGGCCAGACCACTGTCATTTTCGTCCGCCGCCCAAAAAAGAGTCGTCTTCACACTCGGATTCCCGGCGTTCTCTTCAGCCGGTTCGGTCAGCTCCTGCCGGACGCGCTCCTCTGAAGGCTGGGGTTTCTGTTCTTTCTTCACCCTGCGCCGCAAAAAAGGAAAATAAATGGCAGCGATCAGCACCGCCGCCGAGAGCGCTGCAATCACCCAAACGCGCCATCTCGGGCTCACGGCTGCCCTCCCGATTGTCCCGGCGTCACATAAAAAGGACGGAAAGCCGCCACGCCGCGCGCAATGGCGTCAGCGACTCCCGGCATCATTCGGTCGAGATCTCCCCGATCCTGCACCGCGACGCTCGAAAGTTCGACGGCAATTGCTGGTGCCGCCGTCGTCCGCAATTGCCGCACGGCCGCCATCAGGGCATTGTCGGGGGAACCGTGGAAATAGAGCGCGAGTTGTCCCTGCACCGCGTCGCCCAATCGGTGGCTCAACGCGAGATACGGTCCTTGGGCCTGATTCCACGGAATCAATCCCGAAGCATCCGGAGCAGCAGGCATGTCGGTCATCACGTACGTTCGAACCGTCCCCGGTAATCCAGTCGAAGCGATATGCAGCGAGACAAAAACCGCGCCGGCTTGCGCATTCGCCATCGCAGAGCGGTCGTCGAGCGATGGATCGTCGTTTCCAGTTCGCGTTTGGATTACCTGGAAACCCTGGGCTTCCAGCGATCGCCGCACCTGATCCGCCAGCTCCAGCACCAGATCGCTTTCTCGCACCCCTCCTGTTCCGCGCGCTCCTGGGTCCGTCCCTCCGTGCGCAGGGTCCAGCACCACGGTATTCAAACCGGGTCGCGGAGGCGCAGGCGGAGGATATTGTGCAGCTGGAGGGAGCGAAGACGCCGTGGGTAGTTGCGCCGCTTTTCCGGCCGCATTCGGCGCCGGCATTTCCTGAGGCGTCGCGGATGTTTGTGGTGAAGTTTGTTGCGCGAGTGGCTGTACCTGCGCTTGCTGCCGCGGTGGTTGCGAGCCCAATTTCGCGGCCGCTCCGCTGAGCGTTAACAGAATTATCGCACTCGAAATAAACAAGATTCGACAAGAAGGAATTTGGCTCCGGTTGCCCACGAAATGCAGGATAGCAAATCTAGCGTGCCCTCGCTCCGGCCCTGGCTACCCTTCGCCGCTTAAAGCGAAACGGCCCCGGTTCGGTCGGGGCTGTTTCGCTTCCTCGTGAACCTTTCGTTTTATCAGGACGGCTGCTGCTGTTGCTGCCGCTGCGCGCGCCGTTCGCGCATTTGTTGTCTCAATTCCTGCCGCTGCTCGGGCGTCAGCACGCCCCGAACTTGCTGCATTGTCGCTCGGTGAATCGCGCGCATCTTCGCCTGTTTATCTGCGTCGGACAGGGAGGTGTCCGCTCGAAGAGCATCCATCTGTGACCTGGCATCTTCATGAATTTTCTTGATCTGTGCCTTTTGGTCATCTGTCAGATTCAGCCCCTGCAACTTTTCGTGTCCGCGCATCCCTGGCGCATTCGCAGGAGCATTTTCTGGTGCAGCTTGTTGTGCAGGCTGCTGCGAAGGCGGAGCCGCCTGCTCCTGCCCATTATCTTGCTGTGATTGAGCCAGTACGGCGGCCGGCGCCGCTGCAAAAAAAGCCGCTCCCGCCATAAGTGCAAACGCGCGCACCTCTGATCGTATGTTCATCGCCTTCCTCTTTCCGGAGACTTCCGTCTCCCCTCGACTCTTTTCACTAAACACACCCCCTCGTGCAAAGTCGCGATAAAACGCGCTTGTTGCCTTTTCCATTACTCTAGGATTGGCCGCCAAGCCGGCTGGACCGCAGTCCTGTTCCGACGCAGGAGCGCAGAATCGCTGAGCGCGAGACGCTCAGTGAACGCCAATCCTCTCCAATTTCAACTTGGCCAGCATTTCATTCACTCGCGTCAGATCCGTTCCTTGAATTTCCCCCCATCTCGTCATCGCTCCTGACGCCAGAGCTTCCCATTTCATGGCCGCGGAGTCGGCATCGGCCGTTGGCGCCTCGTCGGCGCTCTCCACCGCAAAGAGCAATTTCGTCAGCCCAGATGCTGCCGCAGGCAACGATGCCTTGCTGCCCTCGGGTAGTCCTGCTCCGAACAGACCAAATTCTCCTCCTCCCGCACGTTCGCGGTCCTCCAGCTTCTGTTCAAGTTTTTCCAGCGCCTCCAGCAATTCAGCATTGCCGTTCGCGGCTTTTCGCCGCGCTTCAATCTCCACCCGTATTTGTGCTTCCGCCTGCAGGGCAGCGGAGACCTCTTCCAGTTTCGCCGTAATTCCTCTCGCCACCTCGAGCTGTTTTTCCAATCCCGCTTGCGGCGTCTTCACTCGCGGGTCCTTTTCCACGGTCAAAGGTTCCTCGATGGTCCTGCCGTTCACCGTCAGCCTTACTCGATAATTGCCGGGCAGCGCCCAGAGTCCCGCTGGCCTTCCGAAAAATCCAGGAACTCCTTTTGTCACCGCGTAGCGCACATCCCAATAAAACCGGTGTATTCCCGGATCTGCCGACAAGGCCTGAGGTTCCTTCACCCATTCCATTGGGTATGGCACGCTCTTTGGATCGGTCTTCTTGATCACGTCATCGCTCGCGTACCGCCGCACCAGCTTGCCAACCCCATCCAGGATCTCCAGCTGAACCGCTCCTGCCGGTTTCTCTTTCAGGTAGTAGTCAATCGCCGCCCCAGTCGGCGCATTCTCATAAGCCGGCTCGTCAAAGGGAACTGGCGTCCCCTCATCCGATCCCGGCCGGATTCGATAAGCCGTTTGCGGTTTGAAGAGCCAGGTCTCTGCCTCCGCAATCTCTGGCTTCATCTGCCGCAGCGGCGTTGCATCATCCATAATCCATAAGGCTCTTCCAAACGTCGCAATCACTAGATCGTCTCCATGCACCACCAAGTCCCGCACCGATACAGTTGGCATGTTCAGTTGCAGCGATTCCCAGTGATCGCCGTCGTCAAACGAGACGTACACTCCCTTCTCCGTGCACGCGTACAGTAATCCCTTCCGCTCGGGATCTTCCCGAATGCAATTCAAAAAACTTCCATCCGGAATTCCATTGCTCGTCTCCTCCCACGTTTTCCCGAGGTTGCGCGCCCTGTATAGATAAGGCCGGTGGTCATCCAACCGGTGCCGGTCCACCGCCGCATATGCCTCGTCCGCATCAAAATGCGATGCCTCGATGTGCGTTACTTTGCTCCATACCGTGATTTCTGGTGGCGTAACGTTTTTCCAAGTTTTTCCTTCGTCCTCAGTCAATTGAATCAATCCGTCGTCCGTTCCCGCCCAAATCTCTCCGGCGCGCACGTATGACGGCGCAATCGTATAAATGATTCCTCGCCTTTTCCCCTCCGGGGCGTCCGCCGCCGTCGCCGCATCCAGATTCGCCGGGATACTCGGCTCTTCCCGCGTCAAATCCGGGCTGATCACTTGCCACGAACTGCCGCCGTCCGCCGATCGAAATAGCGCTTGCGATCCGAAGTACAAAACGTTCTTCTCCAGCGGCGAAAACACCAGCGGCATCGTCCACGTGGTCCGAAAATTCCCCGTCTGCGCGAGCGACGGCGGCATCTGCAGATTCTGCCCGTCGTCCAAATCCTCGCGCGAAACCGTCCCTCCAAAAATCACTCCGGGACGCAGCGGATCGGGCGCGATGTATCCGTTTTCCTCGCCCGCGTCCATCGGTCTCCAGTCGTGGAAATTCAGCCTCCGGTAAACGCCACGGCTCGGCGTCGCCAGCGCGCCGCTGTCTTGCTGCGCCCCGTAAACCCAGTACGGAAAGCGGCCGTCTGTGATGACGTGATAAAACTGCCCCGTCGGTTGGTTGTACCAGGAGCTCCACGTCCCCCCGCCGTTGCGCGTCACCACCACACCCTGATCGCTGCTCAGGATCATTCGATTCGGCTCCGCGGGATCGATCCACATCTCGTGGTAGTCGTCGCCTCCCGGAGCGCCCTTGAATGCCGTAAACGTTTTTCCGCCATCCGTGGACTTATAGGTCGAAGTGTCCATCACATAAACCGTGTCCTCGTTCTTCGGATCCACGCTTAATTCACCGAAATACCATCCCCGCTCCCAGATCCTGTGGTCGTCACACTCAAGCGCCCAGTTCTCTCCTGCGTCATCCGAGCGGTATAACCCTCCCTTCCTGGCATCCACGATCAGATAAATTCTTTTTGGATTGCTCGGTGCGAACGCAATCCCGATTCTTCCGAGGCCCTCCGAAGGTAATCCGTGCCCGCTCACTTCTTTCCAATTCGCACCGCCGTCGCTCGAACGGTATAGTCCTGTTCCGGGGCCCTTGGATGGTGCATAAATGCTCCACGGCGGCCTTCGCGTTTGCAGTAACGCCGCGTAAATCGTCTTTGGATTTCCCGGCTCGAATGCCAAATCAATCGCGCCAGTATCCTTGTCGCGGTACAGAATCTTCTTCCAGCTCTTTCCGCCATCTAATGTCTCGAACACACCGCGTTCCGGATTCGAAGCGTAGGCGTGGCCCAGCGCCGCGACGTACACGTGATCCGCATTTTGCGGATCAATCAGGATTCGGCCGATGTGTCTCGATTCTTCCAGTCCAATGGCAGTCCAGGTTTTTCCAGCATCACTCGATCTGTACATTCCGTTGCCGGACGAAAGCGAAGACCGCAAGTCCGCTTCCCCTGTTCCCACATAAATGATGTTCGGATCGCTCGATGCGACCGCAATTGCCCCAATCGAAGCCACATTTTCTGCATCAAAAATTGGGTTCCAGGTTCTCCCTGCATCATCTGTCTTCCACACTCCGCCCTCGACCGCGCCGAAGTAATACACATCCGGTTGCCCGGGAACCCCCGCCACCGCCACCGAGCGCCCTGCGCGTCCCGGCCCGATCAATCTCCAGTGCAGCTCTCCAAAGAGCTTCTGCACGTAACTTTGTTGCGTATTTTGCGCGGAGAGAAGGGGCCCGCTCGCCAGTCCTGCAATCATCAGAGACAACGAAATTGCAGGGAAGCCGTAATTCTTCATCACGCACCCCCGACGGGAAGTTAAGCAGAACAGACTACAGGAGAACATCTCATCGTCGCGAAAAAAAATCGCCCAGCTCGAGCAAGCCGGGCGTCAAATTGATTCTGGATAGAATTCTTCTAGTCAGCCTCGGCCGTTTCCATTTCGCGAATCTCCGGCCGCACCGCCGCACGCCTACGCAACCCGGCCGTCGCAAAATACAGTCCAAATCCCGCGGAAATAATCAGTCCCCCGAACATCAGGCCATTCATCCCGAGAATTGTTTCGCTGCCACTCTTGACCAGCGCCAGGCTCATCAGCGCCATCGGAAAGGCGCCCGCCAAAACTGCTCCCGTCAGTCCCCCCGGAACGCGAAACTCCCTCTTCAGTTCCGGTTCGCGGATCCTCAGCACCACCAGAGTAATAAATTCCAGCGAAAGGCTCGCCCCATACAACATGATGTCTATCGTCACGAGTCTCTGAAATCCGAGCCCCAGGCACGCTGCCCAGCACGTGGCACACACAATGATCGCGACCCACGGCGCCTTCGTTCTCCGGCTGACTTTCCCAAACACCCTCGGCAGCATGCCGTCCCAGGACATCGCCAGCGGCAATCTCGAATAGCTCATCACCAGCGCGTTGAACATTCCGAACGCGCTCATCATTCCGCCCGTCACGAGCAGAAATCGCAGCCATTCAAATCCGTTGATTTTCCCGCCGATCATTCCCGCAATCGTGGCCCATGATCCGTCCTTGGCAAATTCCGAAGCTGGAATTCCCGTGAAATAAACCGCCACAAACGGCAAGACGTAGGTCAGCGAAACCAGCACTACCGCCGCGATCATTGCCTTGGGATACGTCCTTTGTGGCCGCTCCACTTCCTGCGCAATCGTCGAAGCGTTGTCCCAACCCATGTAGTTCCACATCGCGACCAACACGCCGCCCAGTAATCCGAGTCCGGTGGCGGCCGAAGCAGTGTGCGGGGCCGCGAAGGCCCCTGCTCTCAGGGGCGAAAGCACCACCACGAGCGCGAACGGAGCTGAGAGCAGAAAGAACAGCCAAAGGGAAGTCAGTCCGACCACGCGAATTCCCGCCAGATTCAGCGCCGCGCACGCCACCACCACGAACAGTCCCGCCATTACTCCGTGATTCCCGATCCCAAACCACGGCGCCACCTGCGCCAGATAGAAAACAAAAAGCGTCGGGTAAATCGCCATGTCAAAAATGCTCGCCGCCAGCGAAAGCCACGCTTCCTGGAATCCCCAGAAATTCCCCATTCCGCGCCGCACCCACGCGTAGTAACCGCCTTCCTGCGGGAGCGCACTGGAAAGCTCGCCGATCATGAACGCGGTAGGCAAACTCCACAGCACCGGCAAGAACAGCAACACCAGAATCCCGCGCCCGTATCCCGCGCCGTGAATGATTTCTTCTGTTCCGTACGTTCCACCGGACACCATGAAGAACGTCGCCGCCACCAGCGGCCACAGTGTCAGCTTTGCGGTTTTTCTTTTCGCTTGGGGAATTGCAGGGGCAGGTAAGTGGGCGGGAACTGAGATGCTGCTCAATTTTTACCGTCGTCCTCCTTGAGCGGCTCCCGCTCGAAGCGCGTCATGGAAGCGAGATCGCAACGGAAGAATACAAGGTCTGCCGCTGCATGCAACTGAAAAATTCATCCTCCGGAATTTTTTTTGCCGAGCCGATGGTAAACTGCGCCCTTCGCATAGGTGTTCAAATCTTCAGGGGAGTTCCGCTTCATGAAATCAGCCATCCGCTCGCTCGTGGTTGTGCTTCCTTTCCTTGCGCCGGCATTGCTTCAAGCTAAGCAGTCCGCTGCTTCGCCCCGGCCAATTACCATCCAGGATCTTTTCCGGATCAAGCAAGTCCAGGATCCCCGCATTTCTCCGGACGGCCAGTGGGTCGCCTATACCCTCACCTCGACCGAGCTCGCGCAAGACGAGACCGAAGATCGCATCTGGATGATTCCAGCCGCCGGTGGCGAAGCCATTCCATTGACGGCGGAAGGTGTCTCCTCAAACCAGCCCCGATGGAGCCCCGACGGCAAATGGCTTGCCTTCCTCTCCGCGCGCAATGGCGGCAAAACTCAGGTCTGGCTCCTGAATCGTCTCGGCGGGGAAGCACAAAAGCTGACCGACACGCCCCAGGATGTCGCGAACTTCGCTTGGGCCCCGGATAGCCGTCGACTTGTCCTCATTCTTAAAGATCCGACCCCAGAAGAACTCCAAGCCGCCAAGGACAAAAACAAGGGGCAGGCGGACGACTCAGACGCTTCTGCTGACAAGAAAAAGCCTAAAACCCAAAAGCCATGGGTCATTGACCGGCTTCAGTTTAAGCAGGACACCATCGGCTACCTCGACAGGCGCCGCACCCATCTGTACGTCTTTGATCTCGCCTCGAAATCGATCATGCAAGTCACTTCGGGCGATTTTGACGACTCCGATCCGGCCTGGTCTCCCGATGGCAAGCTCCTCGCCTTCGTCAGCAATCGCTCCCTTCCCGACCCCGACCGCACTTACGACACGAACGTCTGGATCGTCTCCGCCGACAACGCGGACAAAGGCGCTCATATCACTCAAGTCACTACAAATCCCGGCGAAGACCGCACACCTGCGTGGTCCCCTGACGGCAAGTGGATCGTCTGCTCCTCGCAGCTTGATCCCAAGCTTTTCGAGTATGCCACCTACCAAATTACAATCGTCGCCGCCCCATCCTCGGGCGGGCAGCCTGGCCAAGCCAAGGTCCTCACACCCGCCCTCGATCGTAACTCTTCGGATCCTCGCTTTGCTCCTGATGGCAAATCTATCTATTTCATCGCCGACGACGACGGCACCCAAAACCTGCTCCAGATTGATCCCGCCACCGAGAAAATCACCCGCCCGATCTCTGGCCGCCTCATGCTTTACTCCTTCACGCTCTCCAAGGCTGGCGGGATTGCCGCCGATGTGGCCACACTGGATCGGCCAGATGAGGTCTATACCTCCATCAATGGCAAGCTCGACCGGGTTACCCACACGAACGACGAACTCATGTCACAGCTAAAGCTTTCCAAGGGAGAATACGTCAGCTTCAAGAGCAATGACGGCACTCTCGTTCACGGCTACATGTACAAACCGCTGGATTATGTCCCCGGCAAAAGGTATCCCACGTTCCTCCGTCCACACGGGGGGCCCGTATGGGCGTATTATGCGGAATTCAGCCATCTCGCCCAGCTCTTCGCCGCCAATGGTTACGTTGTGCTATTCCCCAATCCTCGTGGCTCTTCCGGCTACGGTGAACCGTACTGCAAAGCCATCTGGGCCGACTGGGGCGGCAAGGACTTTCAGGACGACATGGCCTTCGTAGACTACGCCATTGCTCAGGGAATCGCAGATCCCGATAAGCTCGGTGTGGGTGGCTGGTCCTACGGCGGCATCTCCACCGATTTCATCATCGGGCAGACCAATCGCTTCAAGGCCGCTATCTCCGGCGCAGGCGCCTCCGAATTCATCAGCCTTTACGGCCACGACCAATACCAGCGCGACTACTACTCCGAACTTGGCTATCCCTGGGAGCACAAGGATGTTTGGGACAAGCTCGCCTATTTCTATAAGGTCGAGAACATAAAAACTCCTTCTCTTTTTATGGGCGGAGATCTCGACGTAAATGTGCCCGTTCTCGGTGGCGAGCAGATGTATCAGGCCTTACGCGCGCTCAATCGCACCACGGAACTCGTCGTTTATCCTGGCGAATACCACGAATTCACTATTCCTTCTCATCTGGAGGACCGTCTCAAGCGCTATCTCGCGTGGTACAACCACTACGTCAAAGGCGAACCCGCTCCGGCATCTCTTCCCCCGGACACCTCGAAAATTGTAATAAAGAGTGCGGAGTAGTTGGGCGCCATTCTTTCGAAGACAAATTCGCGCCACGATCCTTGCATGGGTGTATAAGATTAGACATCCCCTCGTCCTTGGAGGTTCCCATGCAAGAATCCCGACGCCGCTTGCTGACAGCGTTCGCCGGTGCTGTCGGCCTGATTATCGTGAAGCCTTCGCTCTCCTTTTCACAGGGCCATCCAGTACCCCCGCCAATTCCTTCGCCGAACGCCCCGACGAATCCCTACGATCCCGCTGGCTTGGATGGACCCCCACCCTCGAATCCTGCGGTACAGAGGCACATTGACCAGCAGAATCAACAGCATATTCGCGACGACGTTCATCATCTCTACGCGCTGGCTTCCGAACTCAAGAACAAGGTGGACAAGACGAATGAAACGCTCACCCTGGACGTTTCGTTCGTGAAAGAGGCGCAAGCCATCGAGAAGCTCGCCAAGCAAATCAAGAGCCTCGCTAAAGGCTGAACCCCTACCCCGGCTCGGATATGGCTTACAGGCCCGCGCGCAAAAGACGTTTTGCGCGATTTTCCCCGAGCCGCGCCGTTGGCCCGGACGTTTTCACCAACGATGTTCCTCGTTTAGCGGACCGGCGATTTTTGCAGCTCGTTCAACGCGGCGAGAACCTCTTGGCTGTGCGTCTGCACGTTTACGTTAAGCCACACTTTGCGGATCACGCCCTGCGGATCGATCAGAAAAGTATGACGCGAAGAGATTTTTGTGAACAGAAGATTGACTGCGGAACCGTATTCTTCCGAAACTTTCTTCTCCGCGTCCGCAAGGAGTTTGAAATGAAGCCCCTCCTTGGTGCAAAACGCCTGATGCGATTTTTCATCCTGCACGCTGACTCCAAGGATCACCGCGCCGCGCTTCTCATATTCAACCAGATCGCGCTGGAAATTGTGCGCTTCAATCGTGCACCCGCTCGTGAAATCCTTGGGATAGAAATACAAGACTACCCACTTGCCGCGATAGTCGTGCAAGGAAACTTTTTCGCCGTTTTCGGAGCCAAGCGTAAAATCCGGTGCACCCGTTCCTGCCGCGGGCGCCTTTCCTGAGGTTCTATTCACGGCGTAGCCCCCCAACACAAAAAGCACCAGAATCCCGACTAGGAATACGATCGTGATCATACGCAACTTGATCTCCCACTCTTCCTTTGCCCGACTGCTTTCCTGGAACACCTCGAGGTTAGCGTTGTAACACTCCGAACAGAAACTCGAAACAGAAAAGAGCTCTCTAGCCCAATTTGGCCATTTGGCAATGCTCATTGCAAGTCTTTTATTTACAATAATTTACAACGTTTTTTTGATTGACTCTCGAGTCCGCGCGAAATGGAGGAGTTTTGCTCGGCAATCCCAAAACGAAGGCTAGGGCGTGCGCCCGCAACCGGAATGAACGGAAAGCCTCTCGCCTGGAAGAATCAAGTCGGGATTCTGGATCTGCGGATTCGAATGAGCCAAGCAAGTCCAGGCTGCCCCGGAGCCGAAATAGGAACGCGCGATGGACCACAGTGTATCCCCCGGGCGAACCGTGATGGATCGGGGTGCGTTTAAAGAAGAAGACGACGAGCCCGTCAGAATTGCTCCGCGGCGGGGAACAAAAAGCGCGCTGCCTTCGGGCAGAGCGCGCGGATCACTCGCTCCGGGATTGATCTCCAGCAGTTCCTGCCAGCGCGAGCCATGCCCGAGATATTCGCGCGCAAATTTCCAGTAAGTGTCTCCGCGTTTCACGGTCACTCGTTCCAGGTGCGCGACTTCAGCCGTCACAACAGCGCGCGATGGCAAAGCGCTCATCGTGCGTCCGGGGAGGACCGGCCTCGGTTCGAACGGAGAAATTCTTCCCCGCGAAGCAATGCCGGACGGAACCCGCGGCGTCCGAGAGACCATAGGATCAGTCGTGGAGGTTCGCAGCCCCGGAATAATTCCAGAAAACGTGTGAGCAGTGTCGCGGCGCTCTCGGGGAATTCCCATCGAGCGCGGGCTGTTGCGGGGTGCATTCATTCCTGAAGAACTGTTGCGAGGTGCAATCCCTGGTTTCGCAACCGCGTAGGAATTCGCGGGCAGCTTCATTGAGAAACCTGAAGCCGGCTCTTTCTTGAGAGCATCTTGAGCGTCTCGCGCGGCTTTCTCTCGGCGGTAACGCCTGGCGATTTCTCCGAGCGACTCGTTGCCGGAGGACGGCCCGGCGTCGAGTGTTTTTTCGGGTTGCACGGTGGCAGGCGGCGGAGAATTTTTCCTGCGTGCTTCGACCTTGGCTTCGTCCGGGGGAGTAAGAATTTGCGTGCGCTTCAAATCATCATTGGTATAAACGTGCTGCGCCGCGCGATGCTCCTTTGCTTTGCGCGCTTGTTCTTGCCGCGCGGCTTCTGCGACGCTTTGAGCACTTGAAGACGCGACGATGGCCAAGGTCCCCGCACATAAAAAAATCAGCGGCGCACACCACAAGCGCAGCGATTGCAGTCTCCGCGAGATGGGGCCTTTGGGGCGCATCGACCCGAATCAAAAAGTGCTTCTATGGCCTTGGGGACAGGACCTATCGTCAATTCCCATTGTACGTGGTTAGATGGTCTGGAGCACGGACCTTTTTTCGAAAGAGTACATCCCGCGCGCATGCCGGGAGAATCTCAGTCCAACGAGAGCGTGGCGCTGCCCCTGGTACAGCATGAAATCGTCCTCCCTACTCCTCGGCGTTCTTGCGGCTCTTGTCCTGTTCGCTTCGGCTGTAACCCGCGGTGCGGATGTTGGCGATTGCGCCGGGACTGTCGTGGATGAAAACGGCGTCCCTGTCCCCTCTGCACAGATCATTCTTGAGAGTCAGGATCACCGGTTTTTCCGGACGGAGAGCGATGGAGCCGGCCGCTTCGTGCTTCGCAGTCTGCCCGCCGGTGACTACAAGGTTGAAGTCCGCAAGCCGGATTTCTATCTGCTTACTGTTCCTTCATTCACGGTGGAGAGCACGAGCGCAGGAGCCGCCGCGAATCAACTCAACCTGGTCCTGAACCACCAGCAGGAAATTCATGAGCGTGTGCAGGTTACCGCAGGTCCAGATCAGATTGATCCCCAGGATACGGCGCAGCGATCGTCGCTCAGCGACGAGGAAATTCGCGAAATTCCCGTGCCCAGTAGCCACGCTTTGCAGCAGAGCCTGGTGGCGCTCCCGGAAATCGTGCAGGACAATTCGGATAATCTGCACGTGGGCGGAGCTCGATCAGGAGAGACACAGTATCTCTTGGATGGATTCGAAATTGGCGATCCCTCCAATGGCGCGCTGACTTCACGTTTTAATGTGGATGCCACGCGCGGCGCGGAAGTCCAAACAGCGCGGATTGACGCGGCCTACGCGCATTCGGGAGCCGGCGTTCTGAGCCTGGAAACTCCGGATGGGGATGACCGCTGGCGTTTCGGTACAACGGATCCGTTCCCCGGGATCAACGTGCAGGAAGGGGTGCACCTCGGCAACTGGTATCCGCGGTTTACGTTTTCGGGGCCCATCAAGCGGGGGCGGTTTTGGTTTGCGGACGCGGTGAGCATTCAGCATACGTATGCGGTAGTGAAGGAGCAGCCCGCCGGGGCGAACACTTCTGAAAACTGGGCGGGAGACAATCTGCTGCGCCTCCAATACAACGTTTCGCCCAAGCATATCTTGCACGCGACCTTCCTCTACAATCGCGCCCACGACATCAACCTTGGCCTGGACGCTCTCGATCCGCAGTCCACCACGCTCACCGCCAATGAAAACCGCTATTTCGTGGCCTTGCAGGATCAAGTGTGGCTGCACGACACGCTTTATGAAATTGGGGTGGCAGCCGATAGCGGCGTGCAAGACTATATTCCGCAAGGCACGCAGCCGTTCGTGCTGCTGACTAATGGAACCAGCGGCAACTTCTTTGAACGCTTGCACCAACGTGGCCGGCGGATACAAGCGGTGGGCAATGTCACCGCCGCTTCGCGCCACTGGCATGGAACACACCAGCTTTCGGCAGGATTCAACGTTGCCGGACTGCGGTACTCGCAATCCGCCGAACGCGGTGAAATTCAGGCCTTACGCGCGGACGGCACGCTTGCCAGGCAAACCATGTTTATAGGAAACGCGAATCCCGAACTGTCCAATACGCAGGCTGGTGCTTATGCTCAGGACTTGTGGACGATCTCGAAGCGTTTTGTGCTCCAGGCCGGGCTGCGCGGAGATTGGGACAGCTTCACGCTCAGCGCCATGGCGGAGCCGCGTATTTCAGGTAACTATCTGCCGTTCGCAGATGACCGCGCGAAATTTTCTCTCGGCTGGGGAATCTACAATGCGCCGCTAAATCTTTCCTTGATTGGCCAAGCCTATGATCAGCAGCAAATGGACACATTCTACGATCCCACGGGAACGATTCCGATTCTCGGTCCCGTGGTCAGCCAGTTCACCTTGCCCGGCGGCGGTTTGCAGCAGCCGCGCTTCACCATTTCCAGCGCGGGCTGGCAGCAGAAAATCGGGGCGAACACCTTCGTGGATCTGGAACTGCTCGCCCGCAACGGCTACCACGGCCTCGCGTATGTTGACCAGGCGCCTTCGCAGCCGGGCGGGATCTTACTGCTGCAGGATCACCGCAAGGATCGCTATCGGTCAGCAACGATTTCGCTCCGCCACTCTTTCTCGGAAACCACACAAGTTTATGGCGCCTATACGAGGTCACTGGCGCACTCGGATGAAGTCCTGAATCCCGCCCTTGGCTCGATTTTCTATGCAGCACAACAATCCGGTCCCGTCGTTTGGGACGCCCCCAACCGGTTTCTGTCTTGGGGTTGGACCCCGACGCACATCTGGCAGACGCAGCTGAGCTTTTTCTTCGAATACCGGACGGGATATCCCTACAGCGCCGTGAATCTCCAGCAGGAGCTCGTGGGGCCGCCGAACTCGCTTAGATTTCCCGCTTACGCAAGCTTGAATCTCGGACTGGAGAGGAAATTTGCCTTCCGCGGCTATCTCTGGGCAGTGCGCGTCGAGGCCGTGAATATTCTCGGGCGGGAGAATCCTGATACGGTGATCAATAATGTCGACGCGCCAAATTACGGCACTTTCGAGGGCGGCCAGGGCCGCGCCTTCACCCTCCGTCTTCGCTTCGTCGGCCGAAAATAAGTTCTGCAGCCTGCCAGTGCGGGGTACCCGATCCGTTTTTGGTGGAGGCGGGGGGAGTCGAACCCCCGTCCGAAAAGCGTTACGGCCCGAAGCCTACATGCTTATCTCAGTTCCGGTCGCGATTCGATCGCTCGCATCGCTGGTTCGCCCGCCGCGCTCAGAACGAGCAAGAAACGCAGCCGGCTAGTCCGATGGTTCTCGCCCGAACCTTACGGACCGAAAGCCCCGGGCCAGCTCACTGTGTGACGCCTCTTGCCGGGCCCATGAGCAAAGCCCGGGGAAGCGTGCGCTTAATTAATTAAGCAGCAAGTGCCAAGTTATTGTTGGCAGTTCTAGTTTCCAGCCAGTTACGGGCGGTTGGCCCCCGGCATGCCTTCGGGACGCGACAGCTTCCGTCGAAACCGTGTCGCCCCCTCTAGCTATTCTACCATTTCCGGCTTTCAGGGCCCTTCAGGGAGATCCGTCCGGGTGCAGGGGTGGAAAGGGATAGCGACCTCCAGGAACTCTATTCAACTGAGCACAGGGGTACGGGAGGGTGGTTGACGCGCGCGGCAGGCAATTCGAGAATGGCTGGAAGGGAGAATTCTCGGCGAAAGCCGCGCAAAACCGGGTATGGCACAGGAATCCAACGCGATGGAACAGGCCGTAGCGCGCGCCGTGCGCGACAATCTGGAGCGGGTTCAGAGGACCTCCGACGAGCTGCACGATGCAGTTCGCGACGTGGTGGCGGCCTGCAGCAGCAACAAACCGACGAACGCGCTCCCGCCGCTCTTGCGGGCGCAGACGGCCTCGGCGTCGCTCTCAGCCTCATTAGAGGTTCTCTCGCGGTTCATTACCGCTGCGTTGCAGCCTGCGGCCCGCTCCCCCCTCGAGGCGGAAATCTCACGCCTGACGTCGGCGCTTGCAGTGGAAGCACCAGCCGCGCCGCTCGAGCCTGTGAGTCCCGCACCGTCAATACCAAAGCCGATAGCGGCTGCACCAGCGCATCCTGCCCGCCCCGTGAAGCATGTATCGCCTGCTCCTGCCCAGGTTCCGGTACCCGAGGCCGTCGAACCGGAGCCCGAACCTTTACCTCCTTCCCTGCCGGAGGATGAAGTTGAAGTAAGCTTGGAAGAAGAATTTGACGTCAACCGGCTTTCTCCGGAAGAGCAGGAATTGCACCGCAGGGCAAATCGGGTGGCGAAAGTTTCGATGCAAGATATTAAAATGCTGAGGCCGGAACAAGTGCGGCTAGGCCGCCAGCACAAAGATCTGTGCATCCGATTGAAAGATGACATTGAGAAAGCTCATCGAGAATACGACCGGCGGTTCAAGCCGATCATGGACCACCCGGTGGATTACTTCTATCGCTGGATGGTGGAAATCCTCGCGGAAGGCGACTCCAGCGCGCTCGGCGAATATCCCTACGCCGCATCGGCCAAGTCCCACTAAACATCCGCGTGATCCGTGGAACGGAGCCGCGGCCCTTGCGCGGCCGGCCAGAGCCGCGCTCTGCGCGACCGCCCTTTGTTTCCTTCTCGGTGCGGCCGCCAGCGGCTCGGTGCATTCGCGTCGTCATCATAAAAGAAATTTCACCAGAGTTAAGACCGTCTCCTGCGGAGCGGGCTGCCTGCCGGAGATCTCGGCGCCGCAAGTAGCCACCGATACGCCCGAGGATGCCGAGCTGGAAAAGAGTCTCTCCTTGCTAGCCCGGGACCTGCACAACGCTGTGCCCGGAGCGTACAACAAGCTTGCGGCCTTTGCCTCCCAGAACGCGGCCAACGTCTGGGGAGCGCGGGCCGCCCTGGCGCTGGGCTACGACGATTACTCAAAGAATCGTCTGCCACAGGCGATGACCTGGCTCGCCAAAGCGCGCGGCGACACGCTGCTGGCTGAATACACGCTCTTTTGGAAAGCGCAAACTGAACGGGCCATGAAACGAATGGCAGCGGCGCTGGCGGACTTCAACGCCATGCAGACCCAGTATCCGAATACGGCGATTAAGGAGCAACTCGTAGATGCGCTGGCGAATACGGCGGTGGATGCGGGCCGCCCGCAAGACGGAATTGACGCACTGAATTCCTATTCCGGGACGCCGGGCAAAACCCCGCTGTTGCTGGACCGTGCCCAGGCATATCGCGCGGCGCGGCAGACGGTCCGTGCGGCAAATGACTATCAGACCTTGTATTTCAAGTATCCGTTGAGCGATGAAGCGAAGGTCGCGGGGGCGGTCTTGCCGGAGCTGCGAAAGCAACTGCGCAGCGAATTTCCGTATCCGACCGGGGAAATGCAGGAGCAGCGCGCCCAAACATTTTTTGACGCGAAAAAGTGGCGCGAAGCGCGGGTGGAATTCGAGAAGCTCGAGGACATGCTCAAGGATAAGGAAAATCCAGTCCGGCAGCGAGCGCAGCTTCGTGTGGCGCAGTGCCAGGTCCAGATGAAGTCCTCGCTGCGGCATGTTTCCTCATTGAAGCTGACGGACCCGAACGTGGATGCGGAGCGGCTGTACGTGCTCTCCCAGTTCCAGCGGACGGATAAGAAAGACTCGCAGATGCTCGCTTCTCTCGACGAACTGGAGCGGAAGTATCCGAACTCGCCGTGGGCCGCGGAAGGCTTGATGGCCGAGGCGAATTATTATTGGGTGCAGCTCGACCGGACCAGGGCGGCGCAGTATTACCAGCAACTCCTCGATAAGTATCCGGACAGCAAAGACGTCTACAACGCGCAATGGCGTGTGGTGTGGGTGGCGTACCTGGAAAAGCAACCCGATGCAGGCGACAAGCTGAAAGCATTTTTGTTGAGGTACCCGGTCTCGGCAAACGCCGTCAACGCCCTTTATTGGCTTGGACGCGACGCGGAGCGCAGTGGAAATCCGGCGCACGCACGAAGTTTTTACGACAAGGCGGTGGAACGCTTCCCTCAAACGTATTTCGGGCTCGCCGCCGCTCAACGGCTCCAGAAGCTCGGGCCAGGGGAAGAGAATCCCGCGGAATTTCTCGATAAGATTCCCGACGCTCCTGGGCTGCCCCAGTTTGACGGCCCAATTCCAGAGGCGGCCAAAGAACGATGGGACCGCGCGCAGGCGTTGCGGGCTATCGCGTTTGACGCGGCGGCGGAACAGGAGCTCAAGAATGCGTTTTTCGCAACTGGTTCCGCGAGATTCCTGCTGGAAGCGGCGCAAGCGGCATTCGACCAGGGACATTTCGGCGCGGGCATGGCCTACGCGCGCATCGCCGTGCCGAGTTTCGACGCGCGCAAGAAGGACGATCTGCCTCTGGAAGTCTGGAAAACTTTATATCCCCTCCCTTATTCGGATTCCATTCGCCGGGATGCCGCGAAGAATGGCCTGGATCCGATGCTGGTGGCGGGTTTGATCCGGCAGGAGTCCACGTTCCAACCCGATGCCATTTCTTACGCGAACGCCTACGGCTTGATGCAACTGCTGCCCAAGACTGCCCGTCTGATGGCTCGCCAGCTTCGCTTGCGCTACGCCACGGCGCGGCTCACGGACGCGGAATACAATCTGCAATTGGGGACCTACTATTTAAAAGGGTTGGTCGAGCTGACCGGCGGACCCGAATATGCGCTCGCCGCATACAACGCCGGAGAAGACCGTATCGCGGCCTGGAAAGCGGAGAGAACTTACGCAGAAATTCCCGAGCTCGTGGAATCCATTCCTTTCAGCCAAACGCGCGATTACGTCCAAATCGTGTTGCGAAACGCGGAAATCTACCGGATGATCTATAGCCCCGGCGCATCGCAAACAGCGGAGAAGACCAGCCGGGGGCGATAGCATTACTGGCGGCGACAGAAAGGTGAGATGAGCTCTCCGGAATCCACGATGGCCCAGATCGCGCGGCGCATGATCTCCGCGAAGGCGGAGCAGTTCACCGAGTCCGTGATCCGCGAGATGACGCGGCTGGCGATGCGTCACAACGCGGTGAATCTATCTCAGGGCTTTCCTGATTTTCCGGCTCCAGCCGAAGTGAAAGAAGCGGCGCGCCAGGCCATCGCCGATGACATCAATCAATACGCGATCACGTGGGGCGCAAAGCCGCTGCGCGACGCGATCGTCGAGAAATTCGAGCGTACTCAGCACGTGCGCGTGGATCCGGAGCGCGAGATAACCATTTGTTGCGGCTCGACAGAAGCGATGATGTCGGCGATGCTGGCGATCATCAATCCAGGCGATGAAATCGTGGTGTTCGAACCCTTCTATGAGAACTACGGGCCGGACGCGATCCTTTCCGGCGCTCAACCGCGCTTCGTGCGCATGCAACCTCCAGGAAACGGCTCCCCGGATTGGACCTTCGACCGTGGCGAACTGGCCGCCGCCTTCGGGCCTCACACCAAAGCGATCATCCTCAACACGCCGAACAATCCCACCGGCAAGGTATTCACGCGCGAAGAACTCGAATTTATTCGCGATCTCTGCGTGCGGTGGAATTCCTACTGTGTCACGGACGAAATCTACGAGCACATTCTCTACGACGGCACCGAACACATCTCCATGGCGCGCGTTGAGGGCATGCGCGAGCGCACCATCGTCATCAACGGCATGTCCAAGACCTATAGTGTGACCGGATGGCGCGTTGGCTGGGCCATTGCGCCGCCCGAACCGACGCAAGCGATCCGCAAGGTGCACGATTTCCTGACCGTAGGCGCAGCGGCCCCGCTGCAACAGGCCGGTGCCATCGCCCTGCATTCGCCGCTAAGCTACTACGACGGGCTCGCCGCGACATACAACAAGAAACGCCAACGCCTTCTGAAGATCCTGACGGAGGCCGGATTCATTGTGTTCGAACCGCGCGGCGCGTATTACATTATGACCGACATTTCGCGGTTCCGCTTTCCCTCGGAGGACCCCCGTTTTGCATCGGGAACAAGAGACGTGGCCTTCGCGAAATACCTCGTGCAGGAAATCGGCGTGGCCTGCGTACCGGGATCAAGTTTTTACGACGACCCGCGCGACGGCGCCTCTCAGGTTCGCTTTACGTTTTGCAAGCGTGAGGAAACCCTTTCCGCAGCGGAAGAGCGCCTTGCGCGGCTCCATGCCGCCTGAACGATTACCGCCTGCCCTGCCGAACCAGCCGCATTCCGCATTCGCTCACAGAAACGCAAGCTTCAACGCAACCAGAACCACCACCATCGCAATTGCCAGGATCGAGCTCAAAGCGAATTTGCCATTCCGAAAGACCACAATTGTCGCCACCAGATAGCCCAGAGCCGCCAGCATTCCCAGAAAATAGGGTTGCGCCGACTTCAGGAGCATCGTGGCCGTCGAGGCGAAGAACGTCAGCCGAACGGTTTCGACCAGACAGCGGAGAAATGCCGCGGCTTCGATCATGAGCCCGACCCAGGCGGCGGTCTTGGCAGTGACGTTCATCAGCGTGAGTATAAGCCGAACCGAGCTGCAAGTTCACGAGGAGAAGCAGGTCAAGTCCGTCAACAGCGGCGAATCAACGGAAAATCGCAGGCGCAAGTCCTCACCCGCGAAGAACCAGGGGCCTCCAAGATCCTTCATTTCAGTATGTTAGCGTTAATTTCTTTTAGGGGTAGGAGACTGACGGTCGGTTGCCCTGTGGTGGTTAGCCCCCTACCCCGCGAGTGGTCTTGCATGTATAGACGACGTTTGCCCGAAAATAGTTTCTTGGCCCTGAAAAAAAATAATTTGGCTGCTGAATTGGCCGATCTTTTGGCTCCTACTTTGGCTACCCGAGTTCAACGGTGTCCAGATAACGCGCCACCGATACAGTCCACTTGAAATTCTCCCGAATCGCAGCTTGCAAAGATTGTGCGGCGGCGGGCTCTCCGTGTGTCAGCCAGGTTTGTCGTGGCGGAGCCTGCAGTCCGGTGAGCCACCGGAGCAACTCGCTCTTTCCGGCGTGGGCGGAAAATTGCCCCATCTCGATAATTTCCGCGGCGACGGGAACCTCCTGGCCAAAAAGGCGCAGCTTCTTCGCGCCGTCCTGCAATGCGCGCCCACGCGTGCCTTCTGCTTGGAAGCCTCCCAGGATCACCGCGTTGCGCGAATCCGGCAGCCGCTGCGCGAGGTGGTGCAGCACACGCCCGCCGGAAAGCATGCCACTGGCCGAGATGATGATGCACGGAGTCGTGACTCCGTTGATCGCCTTCGATTCGTCTACGGTCCGCGTGAGATGGAACTCGTGAACATTCAGCGGGTCGTGATCCCCATTATTTTCAAGACGCGAAAAATCCAGGTCATGATCTTCCTTGTGCCGCAGGTAAAGATCGGTCGCGCTAAGAGCCATCGGGCTGTCCACATACACCGGAACGTGCGGAATCCGCTGCTGATCCTCCAATTGTCGCAGGTAATACATGAACGTCTGCGTCCGTCCAATCGCGAACGCCGGAATCACGATGGATCCTCCCCGCTTCACCACTCGGTTCACGATTTCCTCGATCATCGCCGCTGGATCCCCGTCGGGATGTTCTCGGTCGCCGTACGTGGATTCGCACAGCAGCACGTCCGCGCGCGGCGGCGTCGTCGGATCATTCAGAATTGCCTGTGAGTACCGCCCGATATCCCCGGAAAAAACCACCACCGTTTTCTTGGCGCTCTCCGTTATGGTAAGCGCCAGGCTCGATGAACCGAGGATGTGCCCCGCGTCGTAACACTCAAAGTGGAACTCAGGCGAAAGCTCGAAAGCGCCCGAGCGAGGCATGGGCTTGAGTTGCTTGAGAACTGGATCCACGTCCTCGGCCGTGTACAGCGCTCGCGGTTCCTTATGCCGGCTGTATTTCTTCAAACGCGCATGCAGCGCGTCTTCTTCCTGGATGTGGCCGGAATCTTTCAGCGACAGCGTCGTCAGCTCAACCGTAGCGGGGTTTGCATAGATCGGCCCCCGATACCCGTCGCGAACGAGGCAGGGGAGCCATCCGGTGTGGTCCAGGTGTGCGTGCGTGAGAACGCAATAGTCGAACGTCTTCGGATCCGCGGGCAGGGGATTGTAATTGCGATCCGAAAGTTCATTGGAACCCTGGAATAGCCCGCAATCAACGAGAAGTTTTTTATTCCCTGCTTCGACGAGATATTTTGAACCGGAGACCGTCCCTGCCGCACCGAGAAAAGTGAGTTTTGCCATAACCTCAATAGTTTACTCGACCCGCGGCAGGAATCCCTCTCCTTGCAGTCCGCCGGGCTGAAAAAGCAAAGGACGAGTCGGGCGGAGCATCCAATTTCTCTACGTTGGAGACTCGCATTGCTTCCACGCATCCCTCATCTTGCGTCGCTCCAGGTCCGGACAATGATTCGCTTACTTGGAAATAACGGTGGACTTGTCCTTGAATGCTAAACTCTAGTCTTTCCGATTCGACCCCGTCTGGAGGGGCCAACCCGTGGCGAACCCCATTCTGCTCTTTCGCGACGTTGCCATGGTCTTTACGGCGGCCTTTTTCCTCAGCCTCCTCGCCTGGCGTCTGAAACAACCCTTGATCCTCGGGTACGTTCTTGCAGGGCTTCTTCTGAGTCCCCTGACGCCTGGCCCGCATGTCCATGATGTCCACACGCTGGAAACCATGGCGGAGATTGGCGTCATTCTTCTGATGTTTTCCGTCGGCATTGAGTTTTCCATTCCGGAACTGCTCAAAGTCAAATGGGTCGCGCTCGCGGGGTCGCCCTTGGGCATCTTGCTTTCGATCGCACTTGGCGCCGGCGCGGGTGCCTTGATGGGCTGGCCCTTGCGGCAGGGAATTGCCGTGGGTTGCATCATCTCCGTGGCCAGCACGATGGTCTTGATGCGCCTCCTCATTGATCGCAGCGAGCTTTCCACCGAACCCGGCCGAGTCATGATCACGCTCACCCTCGTGGAGGATCTTGCTGTCGTCATACTAACCGTGCTACTTCCGACTCTGGGTGCGAGAGAGAATTCCCATCTCGGCGAGATTGCCTGGCGTATCGGCAAGGCACTCCTTCTTCTCATTCCCGTCGTGCTTGCCGGATGGAAAATCATTCCGCGCTTGCTGGCCCACGTGGAGAAGACCTGCAATGACGAAATTTCCCTTCTCTTGGCGCTGACCATTTGCCTGGTGATTGCCGCCATCACCCAGGCCATCGGATTATCCCTGGCGCTCGGAGCATTTCTGGGCGGCTTGCTCCTGGGCAGTTCGGAATTTGCGCACAAGCTGGCTAAACAGACGTTTTCCCTGCGCGACGCCTTCGTGGCGCTCTTCTTCGCCTCCATCGGAATGTTGATTGATCCCCGAACTTGGTTGAAGATCTGGCCAATTCTTCTGGCGCTGCTCGGAATGATCCTCGTGGGAAAACTGCTCATCTGGACCGGAGTCGTGCGGCTGTTCGGCTATTCCGGTTCAACTTCCTTCCGCGTGGGCATCGGGCTCACCCAGATCGGCGAATTTTCCTTCGTCCTGGCGCAGGTTTCGCTTCAAGCGGGATTGATCAGCGATCAGGTGTACAGCGCGACGCTGGCCGCATCCCTCGTAACCATCCTCGCCAATGCCACATTGTTCAAGTTCCTGAAACCGATTCCCGCGCCGGTTGCTTCGCAATCGTAGCTCTCACTGGCGCAAATCCACGGTTGACTTTTCCCGGAAGAATTCCCGCCGCTTCTGGACGGACCCTCTTTTGCGGTGTTAGCATAAATACGTTGTTCCCCGGTGGGGCCGTGGCGCAGTTGGGAGCGCGCCTCGATGGCATCGAGGAGGTCGAGGGTTCGAATCCCTTCGGCTCCACCAGATTTCGCGATAGCGGAGCAAAGGCTGCCGCGCCGGAGCCCGTCAGGTGAAGGCGGGCGCAATGAGTACGCGATTTTTAGACCGCACCATCGTCCTTCATGACCAATTTCCTTCTGCATTCCGATGCAACCTCTCTCCCGCTTTGCAAATCTGATCGAATGAAGAGAGAATTCTAGTTCGGCAAATGAAGCTTCCTTTCCTCATCGCAACCTGTCTTGCATGCGCGCTGCCATTGGCGGCTCAAGCCCCGCGAGGGCCTCTGCCTCCGCCGTCGAATTCTCCGAATTCCTCTTCGCCGTCGTACTCATCCGCCCCTCCGCCCCCGGTCATAAGATCGTCTGAAGGGACGGACGAGTTCCATCGGGGTGACTCGGCGATCAACACACAACCGCCGTCCATTCCCGCCGAACAAATCATTCAGCGATTTGCCGAGCACGAATCCGAATTCAAGAAAGAGCGCGATAACTATACCTATCAGCAGTCATTCGACATGCAGACCGTTGATGCCGATGGCCAGCCCGACGGCGAATACCGCATGGACAGCGACATCCTCTTTACCCCCGAAGGAAAGCGCTATGAGCAAGTCACCTTCGCTCCTGTTCCTACGCTCGAACGCATCCAGATGTCCGAGCAGGACCTCGATGATCTGAAAAACATCCAGCCCTTCGTGCTTACCACGGAAGAGCTGCCCAAGTACAACATCGCCTACGTCGGCCGTCAGCACGTGGACGAGATTGCGGCCTACGTTTTTGATGTCGCGCCCAAGATCGTCGAGAAGCACCAGCGGTATTTTCAAGGGCGCATTTGGGTGGACCAGAAAGATCTTGAGATCGTCAAGTCCTACGGCAAAGCCGTTCCCGACATCATCAACAAGGACAACCGCTACTACTCTGATAAAACCGACGCGGTCGTCTATGGCAAGAACGAAAACATCTTTCCGCACTTTGAAACCTACCGCCAAAACATCGCCGGTCCGTTCTGGTTTCCCACCTACACACACAGCGACGACGTGCTCAATTTCAGTACCGGCCCTGTGCGCATCCGTTTCACGGTTCGCTATTCGAATTACAAGAAGTTCGGTTCCACCGTGAAGATCGGCACTCCTGTCGAAATCAAGGAACCGCAGCCTGAATCTCAACCGCAGCAACAGCCCCAATCACAGCCGCCGGGCTCGCAGAAACCGTCGGGCTCCCAGCAACAACCCAATTCTCAGCAGCCCACTTCAGAACCTCCGCCCTGGCCAAAGCCCCCGGCTTAGCCTCGCATAGCTTCGACGAAATTTTGGCTATACTCCTCCTGTGGAACGCCTCACGAAGTACGCGCTTCGCGGCTTGGGATTGCTCTTCATTCTATTTCTCCTGCTGTATGCCGGTGACTACCTTTCCGTCCGGATTCGCTTGCGCCATCCAACCCGCGATGATCCTCTCGAATCCATGACGCGAACACGTGTTCTGGCCATTCCCCAAAAAAATGGCCGCGTTGATTTTGAAGTGGACGCGCAAAAGCCCGTCGAGACGGTCACTTGCGTCCATTCCCTCTTTCCGCATATGGGCTATCCGGCTTGCTGGCGCATCAAACCGCACTTCAATGACCCCATCCCCATGCAGATCCTCGCTCCCGTCTTGCTGAGGAATCCTCAACACGGTCTTGCGCGCGTCTCCTGAAGACCTCGGTCCGGCATGCCCATTGCGCGGTCCAGCAAATTCTTCTCCTCGGCGCTGAGATCTCGCACGCATCCCTTCTGAAGATCGCCAAGTTCCAGGGGCCCGATCGCCACTCGCATAAGCCGCAACGCTTCGATCCGCAATGCCTCAAGCATCCGTCGGATCTGCCGGTTTTTTCCTTCGTCCAATACCATCTCAATCCATGAATTCTTCTCGCCGCTCCGAATCAGCCGAGCCTGTTTTGCGCGCAACAATTCTCCGTCCTCCGCGCGAATCCCTTCCTCCAACTTTCGCAGCAGGGAAGTATCGCCAACCGCCCCGACCTGCACGTGATAGCTCTTGTCCAGATGTGTCTCGGGCGCGGTCAGTCGCGCCGCCCATTCGGAATCATTCGTAAAGATCAGCAGCCCTTCGCTCGCTTTGTCCAACCTCCCCGCGGGCGCGACCCACGGCAGATCCTTCGGCAAGAGGGCATAAACCGTCTCGCGATCCATCTCATCCTTTGCCGTCGTAACCACTCCTCGCGGCTTGTTCATCATCAGATAAAGCTTGGGGCCTTCTCGCGCGCGTTTTCCATCCACTTCAATCCGGTCTTTTCCCAATCGCACCGGCGCCTCAGGATTCCGGGCGCGTGCCCCGTTCAGCCGCACACGCCCTGTTCGAATCAGCTCCACCCCCTGCGACCTCGAACAAATACCTAGCTTCGAAAGCGCCCTCGCCAGTCCCACTTTCCTCCCGTCTTGGACCTCAGGCTCTTGTCGGCTCCGTTTCCTGTCCATCCCAAAAGTATACGTTTTTCCTCCGCTAACCTTCCTCCACCACGGGCGTCATAAGAAGTACGAAGATTTTCGTTGACAATACGAAAAGCTTCGTAGTATGGTGCCCCGCATGGTGAAACCCCACAAGCCAACCGCGTCCGAACTCGAGATCCTCCGTATCCTTTGGAACCGCGGTCCCTCGACCGTCCGCGAGGTTCACTTGGCTCTCAGCCAGGAAAAATCCGTAGGCTATACCGGTGTTCTTAAATTCCTCCAGATCATGACCGCCAAAGGTCTGGTACGCCGCAATGAAGATCAGCGTGCGCACGTTTATGAAGCCTGTCTGCCCGCAGAGGCCACCAAACAGCAGCTCGCTGCCGACGTGCTGCAGCGCGTCTTTGGCGGATCGGCTCGCGATCTGATGCTGCACGCGCTCGCCGGTCGGCATAGCTCCAAAAAAGAGCTCGAAGAACTCCGCAAGCTCCTCGACGAATACGAAAGGAAAATGCGATGACCCATCTCACCTCCTGGCTCACTCCCGATTTCCTGCGCCCGCTTGGTCTCGCACTGTTGCACTTTATTTGGCAAGGTGCCGCCCTCGCTGCCCTGGCGGCATTGGCGATGGCAATCACTCGCCGTGCTTCGGTCCGCTATGTCATCGCCGTCGCCATGCTGGCACTCATGGTCGGAGCGCCAATCATCACGTTCAGTGTCCTGTGCTATCGCTCAGCTGCGCTTCCGCGCGAAGTTCCTTCACCGGCGGTGGACATTCCCTCTGTTTCTACAACCGCAAGCTCCAGCGTCCTTGCATCGCGCAGCCCGCAGACTCCTGCTGACCGCCAGGACGCCATACTCTGGCTCGTTGAAGCCTGGTTTCTCGGCGTTTTGCTCTTCAGCTTGCGCACCGCGGGCGGCATCGTTCTTCTCGACCGCCTCCGCCGCAGAAACACGGTTCCTGCGGACGAACCGCTTTTGTCGCGCTGCCTGGCTTTGCAGCATCGCATGGGCATCACTCGCCTCATTCGCTACTGCGAATCCCTCGAACTCGAAGCTCCCGCCGTCATCGGCTGGTTCCGTCCCGTTGTCCTTCTTCCGGTCTCCGCCCTCACCGGTCTCACCGAAGACCAATTGCAAGCCGTCATCGCCCATGAGCTCGCTCACATCAGGCGCTTCGACGCCTTCGTCAATCTTTTCCAGGTCGCTGCCGAGTCGCTGTTCTTCTATCATCCCGCCGTTTGGTGGCTCAACCGCCGCATCCGCGCCGAGCGCGAAAATTGCTGCGATGATTCCGCCATCGCCGTTTGCGGCAATCCGCTCGAATACGCCCGCGCACTGACTCTCCTCGAAGAGCGTCGCGTCGCTCCCATCCTTGCCATGGCCGCGAACCGCAACCCGCTCGCCGCGCGCATCCACCGCCTTATCGGCGCCCCTTCGTTGAATTCCGGCCTGCGTACTGCCGGTCTTGCCGCCGGACTTTTCTGTCTTTCTGCCGCCGTGCTTGCTGGCAACGCCTTCTTTGGCATCGCTCGTTCCGCCTCCGCTGCCCAAACCACCCCTTCTCCTAATCCGACTCCCTCTCCCACGCGCAGCTCGGTCATCGTCGTCGAAGCTCCCCGCCCATCTCCGGAAGAATCTTCCTCCGCCAAATCCCTGTCTCACGCGCACGCAACTCCAAAGCCCGATGCCGATGCCGATCCCGCTCCTCAGTCCCAGCCCTCGCCGCAAGAAGCTCCGTCCCCCGAAAAGCAGTCTTACATTGACTCGCTCAAAGCCGAAGGCCTCGACAATCTCACTGCGGATCAGCTCATCAGCCTCAAAGTGCAAGGCATCACCGCGCAGTACGTCCACGAAATTCGCGCCGAAGGCTTCAAGCCTTCTGTGGATGATCTGATTGGCATGAAAGTCCAGGGCATCACTCCCGATTACATCCGCGAAATGAAGGCGGCCGGCCTCACTCTCAACGTGGACGAGCTCGTCGGCATGAAAGTGCAAGGCGTCACCCCGGAATATATGCAGAAAATGCACGACCTCGGCCTCAAAACCGATCCCGATAATCTCATTGGCATGAAGGTGCAAGGCATCACCCCCGAATACGTCCAGGAAATGCGCGCCACCGGCCTGAAGATTGACTCCGACGATCTCATCGGGATGAAGGTTCAGGGCATCACACCCGCCTACGTCAAAGAGCTTCAGGATCTCGGTCTCAAGCCTGATTCTGATTCAGCCATTGGCATGAAAGTTCAAGGAATCACTCCCGATTACGTCCGTGCCATTTTCGCAACTGGTCTGAAGCCCGATGCCGACGATCTCATCGGCTTGAAAGTCCAGGGCGTCACTCCGGAATACGTCAAGGCTCTTCAATCTCAAGGCTTCAAAGTGGACGTGGACGATTGTATCGGCGCAAAAGTCCAGGGCGTGACTCCTGAATTCATCGAAAAAGCCAAAAGCCACGGCTTCAAGGATCTCACTCTGGAAAAACTCATCGAACTCAAGCACGCCGGAGTTCTCGACTAGATGGACGAAATGCCTTGTCCCCACAGGAGAGAGACGCCATGAATCGCCGCCAAGCGCTGGTTTGCTATGTTCTGATCGTGTGCAGTCTCGCTGTCGCCTGGGCCGCCCGCGCCGCGGAAAAAAACACCGGGGATTGGACTCTTCGTCCCTCGGACCAACCCGGCAAAGTGGATTTCGCCCTCATTACCCGCAACGATCACGGCTCTTCGCACCACGAATCCGATTGGCCCGTCAGTGCTTTTCAGGGCCTCGACCTCGGCAAGCCCGGCAAGCAGGATGTCAGCTTCAAGATCGTCCGCGATGCCGGCCGCTTCGAATGCAAGGGTTATCTGGAAGATGGCGAGGGCGCCGGCATTTTTCACTTCTTTCCCGACGCCAGTTACGCTCAACAAATGAATTCTCTGGGCTTCTCCGGCGTGGACGACGAAAAACAATACGCCATGGCCGTCATGGACGTCAGCCTCGATTTCGCCCGTCAAATCAAAGCCGAGCATCTTCAGGACCTCGACACGGACAAGCTCATCGCTTTCCGCATCTTCAACGTCACTCCCGATTTCATCGAATCTTTTCGTAAGGAAGGCCTTCTCGTTTCCGACAGTGACAAGCTCGTCGCCTTTCGCATCCATGGCGTTTCGCCCGAAATGGTCCGGTATCTCCATCAAGCCGGCTATTCGCCTGATGAAGACACCCTCATCGCCATGCGCATCCATGGCGCCACTCCCGACTGGATGGATCAACTCACTAAGGTAGGCTATGGCAAAGTGGATCTCGAAAAGTTAATCGCATTCCGCATTCATGGCGTTTCGCCCGATTTCATCCAGAAGCTTCAGGGCCTCGGCTACGCCCATCCCGATCCCGATCAGCTTGTGGCTATGCGTATTCACGGCGTTACGCCGGAATACATCGCCGGTCTCCGCACCCGCGGCATGAAAGATCTTTCGATTGACCA
>Ga0335076_10000765_pt1 | contig 30194 bp, 32 predicted proteins | sample Lox_Sample_25_FD_206717 | JGI IMG/M metagenome (GOLD analysis project Ga0335076, IMG submission 206717) | Soil microbial communities from Loxahatchee National Wildlife Refuge, Florida, United States - Lox_Sample_2.5 | ecosystem: Environmental > Terrestrial > Soil > Wetlands | place: USA... | reverse complement strand
CGAAGCGATCCGCCGCATCCACAACGAAGAGTCGGTCAGCTCGCTCTTCGTCTAAGCACGAGAATTCGGGAGTCATAGGCATGGAACGCTTGAGTCTGGAGATCTCCGCGCGCGACGGCCGCGGGAAGAGCGCGACGCGCAAGCTGCGCGCGCAGGGCCGCGTGCCCGGGATCGTGTACGGCGCGGGCATCCAGCCCACGGCGGTGACGGCGGAGAGTCTCGCGCTCGCGCGCGTGGCGCGCGGCGGCGCGAACGCGCTGGTCGACCTGGTCGGGGTGAAGGCGATCGAGGGCAAGCCCGTGTTGTTGAAGGAGCTGCAGCGCGATCCGGTCTCGCGCCGCCACGTGCACTTCGACCTGTACGCGGTCGACCTCACGGCTCGACTCGACCTGGAAGTGCCGCTCCACTTCGTGGGTACACCGAAGGGTGTCGCGCTCGACGGCGGCGTGCTCGAGCCGCTCATGCGCACGCTGGAAGTGTCGTGCATGCCGCTCGCGATTCCCGAGTCGATCAGCGTCGACGTGTCGAACCTCGCGATCGGCGACGCGATCCACGTGCGCGACGTCCAGCTCCCGCCCGACGTCGTGGTGAAGACCGACGCCGACACCACCGTGGTGCACGTGATCGCACCGCGGCTCGAAGAGGAGCCGGTCGCCGCAGCCGCCGTGCCCGCCGAGGGCGAGGCCGCGCCGGCCGAAGGCGCCGAGGGCGCGGCCCCGGCCGCCGCGGGCGAGAAGGCCGAGGAGTAGCCAGCGCAGGAGCCGGGAGCGCCATGCTCTTGTTCGTCGGACTCGGCAATCCCGGCTCGCGCTACGCCGACACGCCGCACAACGCGGGTTTCGCGGTGTGCGACCTCTTCGCCGAGCGCCACCGCTTCCCGCGGTTCGCCACGAAGTTCCAGGGGCTCTTCGCCCGCGGCAAGGTGGGTGCCGCCGAGGTCGGCCTGCTGAAACCGCAGACTTACATGAACCTGTCGGGTGACTCCGTGGCGGAAGCGCTGCGGTATCTGCCGGTCGAGCTCGCGGACGTGGTCGTCGTGTACGACGAGATGGACATCCCCGCGGGCAAGCTGCGGCTGCGCCGGTTCGGCGGCTCCGCGGGCCACAACGGCATGAAATCCGTGATCGACCGCGTGGGGAGCGAGGACTTCGCCCGCATTCGCGTCGGCGTCGGCCGGGCCGAGGATCGTGACGCAGTCGGTCATCTGCTCGGGCGCACTCCGGCGGGCGAACGGGAGCGGTTTTCTGCCACGATCGCGCTCGCGGCCGACGCGCTCGATGCGGTCGTCTCGGACGGGTTCGAGGTCGCGATGAATCGGTTCAACGGGCGGGCTGCGGTGGGAAGCGCGGACGCGGGCTAGGATCCCGCGCGGTTTCTCGCGACACCGTAGAATGCCGGGAAACTCGGGGGGGAACGGAAGTCCATGGACGCGCTGATGCTCCGGTTCTCGCGGTTCTTCATCAAGCACCGCCTGGTCAATTTTTTCCTGATCGGCGGCGCGACGCTCTTCTTCCTGTATCACGCGCTCCAGCTGCAGGTGTTCAGCCAGTTCATCGACCTGCTCCCCCGCAACCACCCGTTCATCCAGATCTACGAGAAGTACAACCGCCAGTTCGGCAGCGCGAACGTCGTCGTGGCCGCGATCGTCGTGAACGATCCGAAGAGCAACATCTACGACGAGCGCGTGCTCGAGAAGGTCTACGCGTTCACCGACCAGATCGACAAGGTCGAGGGCGTCGACCACGGACAGGTCGTGTCGATGACCGCCGTGACCGTGCGCGACACCGCGATCGATCAGTCGGGCATCATCCGTTCGAACCAGGTCGTGGGCGAGGAAGCGATCGCGCTGCTCGAGGCGCAGTTCTTCACGCGCCGCACGTTCGACCGCGCGAAGAAGCGCGGCGAGACGCCGCCGACGAACCTGGCCGCGTTCACCGGCTTCGTGAAGAGCCGCAAGTCGGTGATCGAGCCCGACACGAAGCCCGAATCGAAGCTGTCGCTCGCCGCGGCGGCGGGCGACGAGAAGGCCGCCGCGCAGCTCGCCGACGTGCGGCGCGAGAACGCCGAGCTCGAGTTCCTGCTGCTGCGCCTGGGCGAGCTGCCCGACACGTACAAGCTCGACGGCGACAACCTGCGCGGGCCCGACGGCACGCTCCTGCCCAAGACGATCATCGCGGGGCTGCCCGATCGCATCCACCAGAACAAGCAGGTGTACGGCCGCTTCGTCTCCGTCGACGACACGGCGGCGATGGTCACGGCGGGCTTCCTCGAGAGCCGGCTCGACTACCAGAAGATCTTCGACGAGATCCACGCGCTGAAGACCGAGCTCGAGAAGGATGGCCTCGTCACGGTGCACCTGACGGGCCAGCCGATCCTCGTCGGGTGGACCTTCCACTACAAGTGGGAGATCGTGCTCATCCTGTCGCTGTCGCTGGGCATCCTGCTCGTGATGCTCGGCGTGTACTTCCGGCGCTGGTACGGCGTCATCATGCCGTTCTCGGGCGCGATCTGCTGCACGATCTGGGGCCTCGGCTTCACCGCGCTCATGGGCTACCAGATCGAGCCGCTGGTGCTCGTGATCCCGATGGTGATCACGGCGCGCGCGATCAGTCATTCGGTGCAGTTCGTCGAGCGCTTCTACGAAGAGTACGAGCGGCTCAACGGCGACAAGGAAGAGGCCGTCGTGCTGTCGATGGCCGAGCTGCTCATCCCCGGCTTCCTCGGCATCGTGGCCGACGCCATCGGCATCATCGTGATCGGCGTCTCGTCGATCGCGCTCATGAAGAAGGTGGCGATCTTCGGCGCGTTCTGGTCCATGTCGATCATCTTCACCGAGATGCTCCTGAACCGGCTCATGATCATGTACCTGCCGGCGCCGAAGGACACGAGTCACTACGTGCCTACGCCCATCATGGCCGTGCTGAAGCGCATCGCGTACGTGTCGACCAACCCGACGTGGACGCGCGGGATCGTGGCCGTGTGGGTCGTGCTCGTGCTCGCCTGCCTCACCGTCGCCACGAAGGTGAAGATCGGCGAGTCGCACCCCGGCACGCCGGTGCTCTGGCCGAACAGCGAGTTCAACCAGTCCGCCGCGGTCGTCGCGTCGAAGTTCTACGGCGCGGACGACCTGACGGTGATCGTCGAGACCGAGGAGCAGGGCGCCGTGCACCGGCCCGAGGTCATGCGCGAGATCGAATCGTTCCAGCGCTACATGGAACAGGACCCAAAGGTCGGCGGCACCGTGTCGGTGGTCGACTACCTGAAGGCGATCAACCGCGCCTACCACAACAGCGACCCGCGCTGGGCGAGCATCCCGTACTCGCAGGACCAGACGGGCGGCCTCTTGTATCTGTACGAAGCCGGCTCACCGGATCCGCGCGTGCTGAACCCGTACCGCGATCAGGAAGCGCAGAACGCCGCGGTGCGCGTGTTCTACAAGGACCACCAAGCCGAGACGATCCACAACGCCGTGCACCGCGCGCAGGAGTACATCTTCGACCGGCCGACGAGCAAAGTCGCGATCCGGCTCGACACGCCGCGCGACGACCTGCAGGCGCGCGTCCGCTGGTGGCTCGGGCCGCTCCTGCCGCCGCGCAACCCGGAGCTCGTCGTGCTCCTGCGCGACGACCAGGGCGTGTACCACCGCCAGGAAGTGACTCACCCCGGCCGCAACGAGCCCCCGCCCGAAGACTCGACGCAGCGCATCCTCACGCTGCCGCGCACGAGCAAGGAGCTCGTGCAGAGCCTCGTCGAGAAGGGCTACGACAACGTCGGGAAGATCGCGGACTCGAACCTGAAGCAGCTCGCCACGGTGCCGGGCTTCGACCTCGTCACTGCGTACGCGCTGAAGAAGGCCGCGCAGCTGGACCGACGCCACTACACCGTGCAATCGGAGTGGCAGGACGACGGCGAGGGCGTGCACGCGCAGATCCGCCGCCGCGGCCTGTACGAGCTGCCCGAGCTGTGGGTGCAGTACAAGGGCGGCGACTTCGTGCGCCGCGAGTCGGGCCAGTGGGCGGAAGGCGCGAGCTTCGCGCTCGCCTCGGGCCTCATGGGCGTGCTCGGCGCGAGCAACGACGAAGTCGAAGGCTCGAACAACGCGACCCTGATCGCCTCGTTCACCGCGATCTTCATGGTCATCGTGCTGACGTACCGCTCGTTTGCGATCGCCGTGCTTCTGTGCGTGTCGCTCGGCACGGCCACGCTCGTGTCGCTCGCGTACATGTATTTCGCGAACATCGGCTTCGACGTGAACACGCTGCCCGTGCAGGCGCTCGGCGTCGGCGTCGGCGTCGACTACGGCTTGTACTTGATGGACCGCATCATCCACGAGAGAAAGCGCGGGCACAGTCTGGACGAGGCGATTCGCGTCGCGATCACGACGACGGGCATGGCGGTGTTCTTCACGGGCTCGACGCTCGTGGGCGGCATCATCTTCTGGTACTTCATCTCGAGCCTGCGGTTCGCGGCCGACATGAGCTTGCTCATGTCGATCGTGCTGGGCGCGAACATGGTGGGCGCCATGCTGCTCGTGCCGGCGATGACGTCCCTCTTCAAGCCGTCGTTCGCGGCGACCACGACGTCGCCCGTCGACGCCCTGCACAAGCGCGATACGCCGGCGGGGTCGCCGGCGCACTGAGGAGAACTCTCACTTCTGCCGCGCCTTCGACCAGGCTTCCTCGATGAGCAGGCTGAGCTCGTCCCAGTCGGTGCTGGCGTCGAGGCGGGCGGCGATCCAACCGGCCTTGCCTTGGTAGGGCGGCACGAAGTAGCGCTCGGGGTTCGACTCGGCGAGCACGGCCTGCGTGTCGAAGTCGCTCTTCAGCCACAGCGAGAAGTCGGGCGCACCGTGGTGGTGGTCGTCGAGCATGGCGAACATCCTGCCGCGCACGCGCCACGTCGCCTCGCCCCACGCCTCCTTCTCGGTGGCATCGGGCAAGGCGAGGCACAGCTTCCGCACGCGAGCGAGAGCGCGCCTCTCGCGCGCGGCCTTCGAGCCCGATCTTCGCTCTGCCGCGCCTCGCGGCGCGCCGTCTCGCGGCTTGGGGGCTCGCTCAGGGCGGCCCTCGCTCGCCCTCGCCCTCGGCACGGTCAGGTGACCTTGTAGGCGCCCCCGAAGTTGCGCTCCATCTCTTCCTTCGAGACTTCGCGCTTCGTCGTGGCGACCATCCAGCGGTGCCCGAACGGGTCGCGCAGCGTGCCGGCGCGGTCGCCGTAGGGCTCGTCCTGGATCGCGCGCGCCAGGGTCGCGCCCGCGGCGACGGCGCGCTTCGCGAACGCGTCGACGTCGCGCACGCGCAGGTGCACGGTGACCGCCGACCCGCCGAGCGTCTGCGGGCTGAACACGCCGCCGTCGGGCCACTCGTCCGAGAGCATGAGCGGCGCGCCCTCGATGGTGATCTGCGCGTGGCCGATCGAGCCGTCCGGGCCCTGGACGCGCATCGTCTCGAGCGCGCCGAACGCCTGCTTGTAGAAGTCGAGCGCGCCGACCGCCCCCTTGCAGCACAGATATGCCGTGATCGTGGCCGAGGCCGCCGGCGCCGCAGCGGCGGCGCGCGGCTTGGGCTTCGCGGCCGGGCGCTTCGCGGCTTTCTTGGCCGGCGCGCGCTTCTTCGCCGTCGTCTTCTTCGCCGCATTCTTCCGAGTCGTCTTCTTGGCCACGAGAGCCCTCCGTCGAGCGGTTTTCGCGCATCGTACGCCGGCGTTTCGCCGCCGAGAAGCCCGGTGGCGTCCCGGAGGGGGGAAGGGCTAGACTGCGCTCCCCGCCGTCGAGGCGGCCATCCCATTCATCCTCGGTCTCGGGGGCTCCCCGAGGCCACCATCCACGGGGAGAGGGCGTTGCGAGAGTACGAGTTCGTCTACGTGATCCAGCCCGACGCGACCGCCGAGCGCGAGGCCGAGATCCACCAGCGCATCGACCAGGTCGTGTCCGACCACGAGGGCCGCCTGCTCCTGCGCGACGACTGGGGCAAGCGCCGGCTGGCCTACGAGATCAAGAAGTTCCAGAAGGGCCACTACTTCCAGGTGAACTTCCTGGGCCTGGGCAAGGAAGTGGCCGAGATCGAGCGGCTCATGCGCATCGACGCGGACGTGCTGCGCTACATGTCGGTCCAGGCGAACGACGACGTGCGCGACATCGAGACGCGCGTGGTCGAAGCCGCCAAGCAGGCCGAGGAGCAAGCCCGCCGGCGCGCCGAGCGCGAGAAGGAACGCGCCGAGCGCGAGGAGCGCGAGAAGGAGCGCGAGCGCGGCGGCGGCATGGGTATGGACGACGACGACGACGACAATCGCTTCCGCGACGACGGTCCCCGCGACCGCTACGGCCGCGACGACGACGAGGACGAGGAGTAGGCCATGGTCGAAGTCATCGCGAAACGCCCGCAGAAGAAGCGCCGCCGTGCGGGGCGCAAGATGTTCTCGCGCCACAAGGTGTGCCGCTTCTGCGCGGACAAAGAGCTCGACATCGACTACAAGGATGCGAAGACCTTGCGGATCTTCCTGACGGAGCGCTGCAAGATCATCCCGCGCCGCATCAGCGGCAACTGTGCGCGCCACCAGCGCAAGCTCACCACGGCGATCAAGCGCTCGCGGCATCTGGCGCTGCTCCCGTACACCGCAGCGCACGCGTAGGAGGCGAATCATGGCCACGATGGAGGTCATCCTCACCGAGGACGTCCACCGCCTCGGCAACGCGGGCGACGTGGTGAAGGTGAAGGCCGGCTTCGGCCGCAACTATCTCCTGCCGCAGGGCAAGGCCTTGCTGGCCACGGCCTCGCGCGTGAAGGAGATCGAGCACCAGCGCCGCGTGATCGATGAGCTGCAGAAGAAGGCGATCGCGGGCCTCCGCGACGTCGAGCGGCGCGTCAAGGCCGTGGAGCTCGTGTTCGAGATGCAGGCCAGCCCCGAGGGCAAGCTGTTCGGCTCGGTCACGAACGCCGACATCGCGGCGCGCTTCGCCGCGGCGGGCGTGGATGTCGAGCGGCGCAAGATCGTCATCGCCGAGCCCATCAAGAGCACCGGCGAGCACGCGATCACGGTGCGCCTGCACCGCGAGGTCCAGACGCCCATGACGGTGAAGGTGGTCTCGACCGGCGAGCCGGCGCCCGTCGCCGAGCCCGAGGGCCTGCAGACCGAAGAACCTCGCGACGAGGACGACGAAGCCGAGTAGACTCGGCCCATGGCAACGGCGGGGCGGGGGGCCATGCCGAAGACCGAAGAAGTGCTGCGCGCGATCCCGACGGACCACGAGGCCGAGCGCGCGGTCCTGGGCGCGTTGCTCCTCGACTCGGACGCGTTCTACAAGGTCGCGCACAAGCTCGACCCGGCGTCGTTCGATTTGCCCCGACACCGTGTGGTGTACGAGGTCGTCCGCGACCTCGCCGACAAGCAGCAGGGCATCTCGCTCATCACCTTGCGCAGCGCGCTGGAAGAGCGCGGGATGCTCGCGCAGAGCGGCGGCGTCGCGTTCCTGTCGCAGCTCGTCGACGCCGTGCCGACCGCCGCGCACGTGGAGCACCATGCGGAGATCGTGCGCCAGAAGGCGACGGCGCGCGCGCTCATCCGCACCTGTGAGAAGCTCGCCGCGCGCGGCTACGACGGGCTCGAGAGCGTGTCGCAGCTCGTCGAGGACGCCGAGCGCGAGGTGCTGGCGATCGCCGAGCACGGCGCACAAGCCGGCTTCACGTCGATCAAGGACGAGATGCAGTCGACGTTCGAGTACATCGAGCGCGTGCAGTCGGGCCAGATCGTCGGCGTGCGCACGGGCTTCGACGGCTTCGACCAGCTCACGGGCGGCTTCCGGGGCGGCGAGGTGGTCGTGCTGGCGGCGCGGCCCAGCGTCGGCAAGACGGCGCTGGCGCTCAACATCGCGCGCAACCACGCGCTCGACTACGGCGGCTGCGTGGCGTTCTTCTCGCTGGAGATGACGAAGCGCGAGCTCGCGCTGCGCCTGCTCCTCGGCGAGGGCGAGATCGACAACAACCGCTTCGTGAACGGCGTGCTGTCGGACCGCGACTGGCGCCGGCTCACGCACGCGGCGAGCGTGCTCGAGACCGCGCGCGTGTTCTTCGACGACAGCGCGGCGATCTCGGTCAGCGACATCGCGGCCAAGGCACGGCGCATCGACCGCGAGCAGAAGCTGTCGCTGCTCGTGATCGACTACATCCAGCTCGTGCTCGGCCGCCAGATGCGCGACGGCTCCGAGCGCCGCGAGCAGCAGGTCGCCGACATCTCGCGGTCGCTGAAGCTGCTGGCGAAGGACCTCGACATTCCGGTGCTCGCGCTCTCGCAGCTGAACCGCGGGCCCGAGAACCGCCCCGACAAGCGGCCGCAGCTGGCGGACCTGCGCGAGTCGGGCGCGATCGAGCAGGACGCCGACGTGGTGATGTTCGTCTACCGCGACGAGGTCTACGACCCCGAGACGCCCGACGCCGGCATCGCGGAGCTCATCATCGCCAAGCAGCGCAACGGCCCGATCGGCACCGTGAAGCTGCAGTTCGCGAAGGAGCACGGCCGCTTCCACAACCTGTCGAACCGCGGCGACGGGCCGCCGCCCGAGGCGGGCTTCGAGCCGCGTCCCGGGTTCGGCGGCGGAGAGCTGGAGCCGCCGTTCTGAATCGCCCGCTCGTCCGCCCGCGCGCGCTCCGCCCGGACCTGGCGATCGGCGTGTGTGCACCTTCGGGCCCGGTCGACGGCGACGCGCTGGACGCATCGCTCGCGTGGCTGGAGCGGCAGGGCCATCCCGTCGTCGTCGCGAAGAACGTGCGCGCGCGCGCCGGCTATCTCGCGGGCAATGATTCGGAGAGACTCGCCGACCTCGAGTCACTTCTGCGCGATCCATCGGTCGGGGCCATCCTGTGCGCGCGCGGCGGCTACGGCGTGAGCCGCTACCTGGCGCGGCTCGACGCCGACGAGCTGCGCCGCGCGCGCAAGCTCGTGGTGGGCTATAGCGACGCGACGCACTTGCTCTGCTACCTGCAGGCGCGCGCGGGGCTCGCGTCGCTGCACGGGCCGATGCTGGAGCGCACCGACGTCACGCCCGAAGCGCGCGCGCGCGAGCTCGCGCTCATGCGCGGCGAGCCCGAGGGACTCGAGCCGCTCGCCGGACGCGCGCTGCGCGGCGGCAGCGCCGAGGGCCCGCTCGTCGGTGGGAATCTGAAGATGCTGCACTCGAGCGTGGGCACGCCGTGGGAGCCGGCGCTCGACGGCGCGATCCTGTTCTTCGAGGAGATCTCCGAGGCGCCGTACGCGATCGACCGCGCGCTCGTGCACCTGCGCGAGGCCGGTCTGCTCGCGCGCGTGCGCGGCGTCGCCGTCGGCCAGCTCGTGAACTGCGAGTCGACTCGCTACCCTGGCGCGTCCGCGCCCGACGCCGTGCGCGAGATCCTCGGAGCCGCCGTGCGCGGCCCGATCGTCGTGGATCTGCCGTTCGGCCACGTCGCGGACAACCGGGCGCTCGCCGTGGGGGTGCGCGCGCGGCTCGACGGTGACCGCGGACTGCTCACGGGGCTGGAACCGGTGGTGGAGACGGAACGGTGAAGCGCGCGGAGGTGAACCGGCGGCTCGGCAAGGTCGAGCGCGCGGTCGCGCGTGCGATCGAAGCGGGCGAGCTGCCCGGCGCGGTCGTCATGGCGCGTCTGGGCGAGGAGCTCGCGTTCGACGCCGCGTACGGCGCAGCCGTGCTCGTGCCCGAGCGCCACGAGGCGCGGCTCGACACGATCTACGACCTGGCGTCGCTCACGAAGGTCATGGCGACGACGGCGGCGGCGATGCTGCTCGTCGCCGACGGCCGCCTCGCGCTCGACGCACCCGTCGCGACCTACCTGCCGCAGTTCGCGGAGCGCGGCAAGGAGAAGCTCGCGGTGCGGCACCTGCTGACGCACAGCTCGGGGCTGCGCCCCTGGCGCGCGTACCACGCCGATCTCGCCGAGCGCGACCGCCGCCGCGGCGAGCACGTCGTCGGCACCGCGGAGGGCAAGCGCGAGATCGAGCTCCGCGTGCTGAAGAGCGCGCCCGTGCACGAGCCGGGCGAGGCGTCGGTGTACGGCGACCTCGATTTCATCGCGCTCGGCGCGCTCGTCGAAGCCGTCGCCGGCGAGCCGCTCGACGCGTACTGCGCGCGGCGCATCTACCAGCCGCTCGGCATGGCCGACACGCACTTCAACCGCCTGCCGTTCGAGGGCTCGCGCGCGCGCTACGCCGCCACCGAACAGTGTTCCTGGCGCGAACGCGTGCTGTGGGGCGAGGTGCACGACCCCAACGCGTGGGCGATGGGCGGCGTGGCGGGGCACGCGGGCCTGTTCGGCACGGCGCCCGACGTGCTGCGCTTCGCGCAGGAGATGCTCGCCGCGGACCGCGGCACCTCGGCGCTCTTCCCGGCCGAGGTCGCGCACGAGTTCTTCCGCCGCCAGGAGATCGCGCCGGGCAGCGACTGGGCGCTCGGCTGGGACACGCCGACCGAGGGTCAGTCCACTTCGGGGAGTCACTTCTCGAAGCGCTCGATCGGCCACACGGGCTTTACCGGCACGAGCCTCTGGATCGATCTGGAGCGGGGCATGATCGTGGTGCTGCTCGCCAACCGGATCCACCTGATCGCGAAGCGCAGCAAGTTCGAGCTGCGCCCGCATCTACACGATCTGGTGTGGGAGGCTTTCCTTGCCGCGTAGCTTCCCGCCGATCGAGTCGATCCAGCACGTGCACTTCGTCGCGGTGTGCGGCACGGCGATGGGCTCGCTCGCGTGCATGCTGGCGGCGCGCGGCTTCCGCGTGACGGGCAGCGACACCGACGCGTACCCGCCCATGAGCGACCAGCTGCGCGGCGCCGGCATCGAGGTGCAGAAGGGCTGGGACCCGAGCCGCTTCTCGCGCGACGAGCCCGACCTCGTCGTCGTGATCGGCAACGCCGCGCGGCCCGACAACCCCGAGGCGCGCGCCGCCATCGACTCGGGCATGCACTACGCGTCGTTCTGCGACGCCGTCGAGCACTTCTTCCTGCGCGGCAAGCACAGCGTCGTGATCACCGGCACGCACGGCAAGACGACGACCACGAGCATCGTCGCGTGGATGCTGCAGCACGCGGGCCGCGATCCGTCGGCGCTGATCGGCGGCGTGTTCGAGAACTTCGGCGGCAGCTTTCGGCTGGGGAAAGGCCCCGAGTTCGTGATCGAGGGCGACGAGTACGACTCGGCGTTCTTCGACAAGACGCCGAAGTTCCTGCACTACGCCGCGCGCACCGCGCTGCTCACCTCGGTCGAGTTCGACCACGCCGACATCTACGCCTCGCTCGACGAGATCAAGGGCGCGTTCCGCGCGCTCGTCGCGCAGATCCCCGCCGACGGGCGCATCATCGCGGCGACCGACGCCGAGTCCGTGCGCGAGGTGGTCGCTGGCGCGCAGGCGCCGGTCGAGGGCTACGGCTTCCGCGACGGCGCCACGTGGCGCGTATCGGACGTCGCGTTCGACGCCGACGGCACGACGTTCACTGCGTGGAAGCGCGACCAGCGCGCCGCGCGCGTGCGCATGCCGCTGTTCGGGCGCCACAACGTGGAGAACGTGCTCGGCGCGCTCGCGGTGTGCGCGAGCCTCGGTGTCTCGCCCGAGGTCGCCGCCGAGGCGATGGCCAGCTTCCGCGGCGTGAAGCGGCGCCAGGAGCTGCGCGGCGAGGCCGCGGGCATGGCGGTGATCGACGACTTCGCGCACCACCCGACGGCCGTGCGCGAGACCATCGCCGCGATCCGCGCGCGCTATCCCGAGCGCCGCCTCTTCGCGATCTTCGAGCCGCGCACGAACACGAGCCGCCGCCGCTTCTTCGAGAGCGACTTCGCCGACGCGCTGGCAGCCGCCGACGAAGTGATCGTCGCGGGCGTGTTCAAAGCCGACGCGCTGAAGGACGACGAGCGCATGCGCCCCGAAGTCGTGCTCGAGCGCGCGCGCGCGGCGGGCAAAGCCGCCGTGTATCTCCCCGAGGTCGACGAGATCATCGAGTATCTCGCGCGCCGTCGGACGGGCAAGGACGTGGCGCTCGTCATGTCGAACGGGGGCTTCGGGAACATCTGGGAGCGCCTGCTCGCGCGGCTGCGCGCGCCCTAGCACCCAGGAGTCCACCAGCGGCGCGAATGGCGGCGCGCGCGCCGCGAACCGGCCGGGCCCACTGGCCGAGCGCGCCGGGATTGTCGAATCTCCCGCCCCCACCCACTCCGGAGAACGATGTGCAGGCGAACGAGCTGCGGCGCGGCATGAACGTGATGCTCGAAGGCAAGCCCTACCGCGTGATGGAGAGCGAGATCCGCACGCCCGGCAAGGGCCGCGCCTTCATCCAGGTGAAGTTCCGCAGCATCCTCGACGGCACGCAGAAGGAGCTGAAGCTCTCCACCGCGGACCAGATGGAGGAAGCCGACATCGAGTCCAAGGAGATGGACTACCTGTACGGCGACGGCGAGGGCGCCGTGTTCATGGACATCCAGAACTACGAGCAGCTCACGATCCAGGACGACGTGCTCGGCGATGCGAAGGCCTGGCTCTCCGAGAACATGCGCTGCTGGGTCGACCTGCTCGACGGCGTGCCCATCGGAGTCACTCTGCCGAAGGTGGTCGAGGTGAAGGTGCGCTCGGCCGAGCCCGTGGTGAAGGGCCAGACGGCCGCGAAGTCGTCCAAGCCCGCGGTGCTCGAGAACGGCATCACGATCCAGGTACCGCCGTTCATCGAGCCGGGCGAAAAGCTGCGCGTGGACCCGGCCGAGGGCCGCTACATCGAGCGCGCCAAGTGAGGCGCGCGTGGCTCGCCGCGGCGGTGCTCGCGCTCACCGCGGCGACCCACGACCCCGAGACGTTCGCGAACGACGAGCTCGGCTTCGAGGTCGCGCTGCCGCGGGACGCCGCGACGTGTCGCGCCGACCCGGCTCGCCGCGACAGCGTGGCGATGTTCCTCGACGGCGGGCTCGACGGCTGCAACCTGCTCGACGAGCGCCCCTACGTGGAGATCCGCGCGCGCGCGAACGACGAGAAGTTCGGCACGGCGCGCGACGTGCTCGCGGAGCGCTGCGGCGCCGCCGCGAAGAAGCCGCTCGAGGACGTCGAGCTCGGCGGGCGCAAGGCGGCCGCCTGCCGGAGCGACGCCGCGGAGACGGCGTGGGTCGACGTGTTCGCCGTGACGCTCGCCGACGGCCACGACTTCGCGAAGCTCGCCTACGAAGCACACCTGCACACCACGCAGGAGCACTTCGGCGAGGACTTCGAACGCTTCCAGAACTTCGCCGCGCACGACGTGCGCCTCGCGCTGCCCGAGTTCGTGGACACGCTCGATGCGCGCTGCAAGGACGCGAACGACGACAAGCAGCGGGCCGACTGCAGCGCCGCGCGCGCGAAGCGCGCCGAGGCCGAGCTCGCGCGCAGCGAGGCGAAGCTCGAGGCGCTCTCCACGCCCGATCAGGCGCGCGCGCTCGACAAGGCGCGCGACGCGTGGCTCGACTACCGCAAGCTGCACTGCGAAGCGTTCGGCTCGTTCCACGAGGGCGACTTGCAGGCGGCCGCGGTCTCGGACTGCTTCGCGGAGCTCGCGCGAGAGCGCACGCGCGAGCTCCAGGCGGTCCTCGACGACGCGAAGCCGGCCGCGGCCGAAGCGCCCTAGGCGCGCGCCAGCAGCTCGAGGAGCTGCGCGAGCACCTCTTGCGGGTGCGAGTCCTGCGGCGAGTGGCCCGCGCCCGGAACCAGCGCGAGCCGCGCGCCCGGGACCTTCTCGGCCATGTGCTTCGAGCCGGCGAGGAACGGCTCGTCGTGCTCGCCGACGACGACGAGGGCCGGCACGGCAATCGTCGCGAGTGACTCGATCGCGCGGCCGTCGCGCTGGGCGAGGATGCCGCGCGCCGCGTGCGCGAGGCCCGGCGCGCCCTTCTTCTCGAGCTCGACCGCGCGCTTCTCCACCATGCGGTTCCAGCCGGCGCGCGCCTCGTCCTTGCGGTAGCCGGGGCCGGTGTCGACCAGCGCCAGCGCGCGCACGCGCTCGCGGTGCGCAAGATGGAAGGCGAGCGACAGGAAGCCGCCCAGCGAGTGGCCGACGAGCACGGCGCGCTCCGCGCCGGCGCGGTCGAGCAGCGCCGCCATGTCCGCGACCGCGAGCTCGACGGAGTACTGCGCGGGGTCGTCGGGCGCGGCGCTCTTCCCGTGGCCGCGCAGGTCCCACGTGATCACGGTGTGGCTCTCGGCGAGCGGAGCGACGAGCTTCGCCCAGTCGCGCGAGCTGCCCGTGAAGCCGTGCGTCAGCAGCACCGCGGGGCCGCGCCCCGTGATCTCGGAGTGGATCAGAGCCGGTTCCTCGGCACGTCGCGGAACGGCCGGTCCGCGTCGAGCGTCGGGTCCTTGGGCAGGCCGAGCACGCGCTCCGACACGATGTTGCGCTGGATCTCGTCGGTGCCGCCCGCGATCGACACGGCGGGAACCGACAGCAGGATCTCGGCGATGATCCCCTCGAGCGGACCGTCCGCGCCGGCGAGCAGCGAGTCGGTGCCACTGATCAGGGTGTGGACGCGCGCGCATGCACGCGCGACCTCGCTCGCGTACAGCTTGCCGAGCGAGCCCTCGGGCCCCGGCGGCCGGCCGAGCACGCGGGCGGCCTTTGCGCGCCGCGCGGTCCACTCGCTCGCGCGCGCCAGCGAGAGCAGCTTCACGATCTCCTGCCGCACCACGGGGTCGGCGTTGCGGCCCGTCGCCTTCGCGCGCTCGACCACCAGGTCTGCGCGCCCGGCGCGCTGCGGGTACCACACGTACGGCGCCATGATCTCGGCCGTCTCGCGGCGCTGCTCGTCGAGCGCGCGGCCGTGGCCCTTCGGCGCGCGCGCGGCGCGCAGCGCGTCGAACGAGCGCCGCTCGTGCGCGAGCGTCGCCAACGCCACGGTCCAGCCGTTGCCGACCTCGCCGATCGCGTTCGCCGCGGGCACGCGCGCGTCGTTCAGGAACACCTCGTTGAACGACGCGTAGCCGTTCATCTGGCGCAGCGGCTTCACGACGACGCCGGGCTGCTGCATCTCGAGCGCGAAGTAGGTGATGCCGCGGTGCTTGGGCACGTCCCAGTTCGTGCGCGCGAGCAGCATGCCGAAGCGCGCGTGGTGCGCGCTCGTGCTCCACAGCTTCTGGCCGTTCACGACGTACTCGTCGGTCACGGGGTCGAGCTCGGCGCGCGTGGTCAGCCCCGCGAGATCCGAGCCGCTGCCCGGCTCGCTGAACAGCTGACACCACGTGGCCTCGCCCGTGATGATCGGCCGCAACAGGCGGCTCTTCAGCTCGTCGGAGCCGTGCTCGAGGATGGTCGGCGCGGCGAGGCTCATGCCGCCGCCGCCCGGTGTCGACACCGCGCCGATGCGCTCGAACTCCTCGGCGACCACGTCGCCCAGCGCCGCGGGCAGCCCGCGCCCGTGCCACGCGACGGGCCAGGTCGGACAGCCCCAGCCCGAGTCGGCGAGCTTCGCGCGCCATTCCACGAGCGACAGCTCGGGGTTCCAGTTCGCCTCGAGCCACGCGCGCACGTCGCGCCGGACTTGCTCCGCGTCCATCAGATCCCCCAGCGCTGTGCGACGAGCTCGCGGTGGTAGCTCGGCTCGCCGAGCAGCACCTCGCTCGCCTTGGCGCGCTTGAAGTAGAGATGCACGTCCTGCTCCCACGTGAAGCCGAGCCCGCCGTGGATCTGGATGCTCTCCGCGGCGATACGCAGATATGCGTCGGCCACCTGCGCCTTCGCGAGCGACGCGATCGCGGGCAGCTCCTCGCGCGCTTCGTCCGCGCACGCCGCCGCGTAGTAGGCCGACGAGCGCGCGAGCTCCTGCGCCATGAGCAGGTCGGCGCACTTGTGCTTGATGGCCTGGAACGAGCCGATGGGCCGGCCGAACTGCATGCGCGTCTTCGCGTACTCCACGGTCATCTCGAGCAGCTTCTGCGCGCCGCCGGCCATCTCGTTCGAGAGCATCGCCGCGGCTTGATCGAGCGTGGTCGAGAGCGCCGCTGCGCCGTTCGCGTCGCCGAGTGACTCGGCGCGCGCGCCGTGCAGCTCGAGGCGCGCGAGCTTGCGCGTCGGATCGATCGTCTGGAGCGGCCGGCGCACCACGCCGTCGGCGTCGCCGCGCACGTGATACAGCCCGACGCCGGCCGGCCCGCGCGCCGCGACGACGAAGAAGTCGGCGCGCAGACCGTCGAGCACGAACGACTTCTCGCCATGCAGGGTCGCGCCGCCCGCGCCGGCGCGCGCCTCGGCCGCGATCCCCGCCGTGTCCCAGCGCCCGTTCGGCTCGGCGACGGCGAGAGTCGCGATCGCGTCGCCGCTCGCCAGCGCGGGCAGGAGCGCGGCCTTCTGCGCCTCCGTGCCCGCGTTCAGGATCGCGTTCGCTGCCAGCGCCACCGAGCCGAAGTACGGCCCGCAGTAGAGCGCGCGACCCATCTCTTCGAGCACGATGCCGAGCTCGGCGAAGCCCAGGCCCTGACCGCCATACGCCTCGGGGATGGCGACGCCGGGCAGGCCGAGCTCCTGCGCCAGCGTCTTCCAGACGCCCGGCTCGTAGCCCTCGGGCGTCTCCATCAGGCGACGCACCTCGGTGACGGGCGATCTCTCGTCGAGGAAGCGGCGCACCTCGCGGCGCAGCGCCTCCTGCTCCTCCGTCGGACCGAACCTCATGCCGCGATCTTACTGGAAACCCGACCCCGAACGCGCCGTGCAGCCTGCCCGGCGCTAGTTCGCGAAAAGGCCGAGCAGCGCGCCCGCGTGGAGCCACTCCTCCTGCGGAAAGTGCGTCTGCACGAACGCGCGCAGCGCCGCCGTGCGCTCGGGGTCCGAGAGCTGCGGGTTCGCAGCGAGCGAGCTCGCCACGTCGCGCGCCTGGGCGAGGGAAGCCTGGAAGCTCGCCTGCTGCGCGTCGAGCGCCTCGAGGCGGTCCGCGGCCTCGGGGCCCACGCGCGCCTCGCGCAGCTTGCGGATGTCCTCCGCCGACGCGCCCTGCGCGCGCAGCGCCTGCTCGTCCTGCAACAGCTGCACGGCCGAGATCGCGTCGGCGCGCGCCTTGCGCTCCGCCTCGGGCAGGCTCGCCTCCACGTCGGCGAGCTCGCGCGCCTTCTCGCCTTCGGAGAGCCGCGGATCGCTCGCGATCCGCTGCCGCTCGAGCGCGGCGCGCACCGAGTCCTCGTCGTCGCCGAAGAGCGCCACGGCGTCTTCCGTGCCGAGCACCTCGCGGCGCAGCGCCGACAGCGCGGTGAGCCGCGCCTCGTAGTCGGGGCTGCCGCGGTCGTCGAGCGCGCCCGCGCGGCGGCGGTACTCGAGGTAGCGGTCGAGCAGGTCGACCGCGCGCGCGGCGGGGCTCTCGGGGAGGCGACGCTCGATCTCCGCCACGATGCGCGCGCGCAGCACCTCGGGCGCGACGTCGCCCGACGCCACGAGGAAGTAGTCGAAGAAGCGGCGCACGTCTGGATTCACGGCGAGGTCGCCGTGCGAGTCGGTCGAGAGCTCGCCGTCGACGTCGGTGTCGCGCAGCGCAGGCGAGAGCGGCGCGTTCGCGCCAGCGGGCGCTGGCGGAGTCGCTGCGGGCGCGACCCCGGCGGGTGCGACGACGCGCACCGCGCTCGCGGCGCTGCGGCTCGGCGCGCGGTCGCGCGGCGCTGCCCGGAAGAAGGCGGTGGCCGCGCAGAGCACGGCCACCGCCAGACCGAGACCGATGCGCCGCACTAGAACCCGGCGTTCTTCAGCCGATTCGCGTGCGTGCGGAACACCGTCACGGGATTGGCCTCGAACGGCGAGACCAGCCCGAAGGCCTGGTTCACTTCGTCCAGGTGGTTGTAGAAGTAGTCGTCCTTGATCACGGTGCCCAGGTGCGAGCTGCAGCGGCCGACGAGCCCGTCGTTCGCCTCGGTGTACACCGTCGACGTCAGTGCGAGGATCGGGTCCGAGATGTCGAGCGCGTTCGTGAGCTGCGCCGTGCCGCTCCACGAGTAGAACGCCACGCCGTTGGCCGTCGCGGCGCCGTTGCCGCACGCCGTCGTGGGCACGCCGGCCGGGAACTTCGCGTTGAACGCCGCGGAGCCGGCCGTGGAGAGCGACGCCACCGCCGCCTGCGCGTCCTGCAGCGACGGGCGGCCCGAGAGGATGTCGATGAGCGAACCGATCGCGTTCACGAGCTGCGTCAGGATCGGGCTGTTCGCCTGCTGCAACACGTCGGCCAGCGTCGCACCCTTGTTCACGCCGCCCACCGTCGACACGCTGGCGACGAGGTCGGGGCGCACGCCCGCGACGTAGCGCGTGTCCTGCGCGCCCTGGCTATGGCCGATCAGGTTCACCTTCTTCGCGCCCGTGACGGCGAGGATCTGCTGCACCTGCGCGAGGAGCTGCTCGCCGCGCGCCTCGCTGCCGTCGACTGCAGTCACCTGAGTCACGAACACCCGTGCGCCGCCGGACTCGAGCCCGCTCTCGATGTCGAAGAAATAGTCCACGACGCCGAGCAGGTTCTTGAAGCCGAGGAGCCCGTGCGCGAGCACGATCGGGTACTTCGTCTGCGTGTAGCCGCTCGCGGCGTGCGCGGACGAGCCCGCGAACAGGCCGATGCCTGCGGCGAGCGCGCCGCTCGCGAGAAGTCGGAAGAGCGCTGCCTTCATGAAATTCCCTCCCGCGCTCCAGCATACGTGCGCGCATTTGGGAGCTGGAAGAGAAAAAGCGCGCGGAGACGCCGAGTGGTCCGACCTAGCCTGCGTTCCCGCGCGCGCTCCAGGCGACCAGCAGAGCGGCGACGGCGGCGGCGGTGCCGAGGGAGCCCGCGCCGATCAGCGCGAACGAAGCGCGTTCCTGCCATGGCTTCGCGCGGATGCCGCCGCCCGCGATCGGCAGCGTCCCGCCCGCGCCCCAGTAGCCGGACGCGAGCAGGCCGAGCCACGTGACGTAGAGCGACACCCAGAGCCCGTGCGCGATGACCGCGGCCCAGCCCGGCGACAGCTCGAGCCGCGCGCCCACGAAGCCGAACGCGACGAGCGCGCTGCCGCTCTGCACGGCGGCGACGTGCGCGGAGAGCCCGATCCGCGGGCTGCGCAGCGCCGGGATCGCAAAGCCCGTCAGCAGCCCGAGCATGAACAAGAGCACGCCGGTGAAGCACAGGAGATCGACCAGCTCGCGCCCCATTTCGCCCTCCGCCTGTTGTAGACTGAGAGTCTGTAATAACAGACCGATAGTCGGTATGTCAAACGGGCGAGGGTGAGCGTGGTCAGACAGGCGCAGCGAAGTGCGGCCACCATCGAGGCAGTCTCAGCCGCGGCGCGGAAGCTCTTCGCGGCGCAGGGCTTCGAGGCGACGAGCATCGACGACATCGCCGTGCGCGCCGGCGTCGCGAAGGGCGCGGTGTACCACCACTTCGCATCGAAGGAGGCGATCTTCGCGCACGTGCTCGAAGCGGTGCAGGGCGAGCTCGCCGCCCTGCCCGTGCCCGCGGCGAGCCGGCGCCTCACCGACCCGGTCGACGCGAGCGCCGACGCCGTGCTGCGCTACCTGCTCGCCGCGAGCGAGCCCGCAGTGAAGCGGATCCTGCTCGTCGACGGGCCGGCGGTCGTCGGCTGGCAGAAGTGGCGCGAGATCGACGACCAGCATTTCGGCGCGACGACGCGCGCGGGCGTCGCCGCCGTGCTCGGCCCGGGCGCGAGCGCCCGCGAGATCGACGCGCTCGCGCACCTGTTGCTCGGCGCGATCATGGAGGCCGCGCTCGTGTGCGCCACCGCGGAAGACCCGAAGCGCAGCGCGCGAGACCTGGTCGCGGCCCTGCGCGTTCTGCTGCGCGGCCTGACCGAGAAGTGACGACGCAGGCCGAGCGAGGGCCGACCCGAGCGAGGCCGCAAGCGCCAGAGGCGCGCGCAGCGAGCCGCAGGCGAGCGAAGTCCCTCAGACGCGGAGGTGCGTTGCCAGGAAGGCGTTCATCCTCTGGATCGTGTCCAGCGCCTGAGGCAGGAACTCGTACTGCACGAAGCCGTGCGGCATCCCCTCGAGCACCACGTTCTCGTGCGGCACGCCGGCGCGCGCGAGCGCCGCGGCGAGCGCGGTCTGCTGCGCGTGCAGCGGGTCGGCGGTGCCGACGACGAGGAACGACGGCGGCAGCTTCGCCGCGGCGTGCAGCGGCGACGCGCGCGGATCGGCGAGCCGGGCCGGGTCGCTGCCGAGATATGCGTGGATCATCGCGTCCCGCAGCTTCTCCGCGGCCTCGGCCTGCGGGCCCGCCGCGGCGTCGTCCAGCTTGCCCATTGCCGCGAAGTCGAAGACGCCGTAGATGAGCAGCGCCGCGCGGAGCTTGGGCGCGCTCGCGTCGCCCGCCAGGTGCGCCGCGACCGCCGCCGACAGGTTCCCGCCCGCGGAGTCGCCGCCGATCGCGAGCCGGCGCGCATCGCCGCCCCAGCGTGCGGCGTTCTCGGCCGCCCAGCGCACCGCGAACACACAGTCGTCGAACGGCGCAGGGAAGGGCGCCTCGGGCGCGAGCCGGTAGTCCACGTTCACGACCAGGTGGCCGGCCTCGGCGAAGCGCAGGCCCAGCTTGCGGTGCGTGCGCGGGCTGCCTGCGACCCAGCCGCCGCCGTGCAGGTACACGAGCACGGGGTACGGGCCCGGCCGGGCGGGCACGAGCACGTCGGCGGTCACGCGCGCGCCGCCGATCTGGCGCAGCAGCACGCCCTCGTGCACGGCGCCCACCTGGGGCGGGTCCACGTTCAGGATGGGGGCGAACTCGTCGAGCATCTTGCGCAGCGCGAAGACGTCGTCGGGGACCTGTCCGTTCGCCATGCGGCGCAAGAGGTCCTGCATCAGCTGGGACTGGTTCTGTGCCTCGGCCATGTCGGCTCCTCCGTTGCCAGCATCATGACACGTCTCTCCGGTAGACTCGCGCCATGAAGTCCTTCGCAGGGAAGATCGCCGTCATCACCGGCGGTGGCACGGGAATGGGTCGCGAGCTGGCGCGCCAGCTCGCCGGCGCGGGCGCGCACGTGGCCATGTGCGACGTGTCGGAAGAGAACATGGCCCAGACGAAGGCGCTCTGTCTCTCGGGCGGCGCCAAGGTGCGCGTCACCACGCACCTGTGCGACGTGTCTCTCGAGCGCCAGGTCGTCGCGTTCTGCGACGACGTCTCGGCGCAGCAGCAGACCGACCACGTCGACCTGTTGTTCAACAACGCGGGCATCGGCGGCGGCGGCAGCTTCGTCAACGACGAGCGCGAGGAGTGGGACAAGACGTTCGACGTGTGCTGGGGCGGCGTGTACTACACGACGCGCGCGTTCCTGCCGCTGCTGCTGAAGAGCCGCGAGGCGCACCTGGTGAACACGAGCTCCGTGAACGGCTTCTGGGCCTCGCTCGGCCCGCAGTCGGCGCACACCGCGTACAGCGCGGCGAAGTTCGCGGTGAAGGGCTTCAGCGAGGCGCTCGTCAACGATTTCAAGCTGAACGCTCCACACATCAAAGTGTCGGTCGTCATGCCCGGCCACATCGGCACGTCCATCGTCATCAACTCGGGGAAGATCCTCGGCCGCGACCCCAAGGAGATGAACGACTCGCAGCTCGAGGAGGCGAAGGCGCGCATCGAGCGCGCGGGCTTCCCCGTCGGCGCCGCGACGAACGACCAGATCCGCCAGGCGCTCGTCATGATCGGCGAAGCGTTCCGCGACGCCGCGCCCATGACGGCCGCCCAGGCCGCCACCGTGATCCTCGACGGCGTGCGCGAGGAGCGCTGGCGCATCCTGGTGGGCAAGGACGCCGACCTGCTCGACCGCATGGTGCGCGAGTCGCCCGAAGACGCCTACGGGCAGAAGTTCTTCGAGAAGCTGCAGCAGGGCGCGGGCTTCACGCTGGGCCGCTGAGGCGCAGGATCCGCGCGCCCTTGCCGAGCGCCTGCGACTCGGCGATCGCGCGCGCGAGCCACGCCTTCGCCGCCCGCGCCGCGGGCTCGAGTGACTCGCCGCGCGCGAGCCGCGCGGTGATCGCCGCCGACAGCGCGCAGCCCGTGCCGTGCACGGCTCCCACGTCGGCGCGCTCGCCGCGCAGCCATACGCCGGCCGCGCCCCGCGCCGCCAGGTAGTCGTCGGCCGGGCCGTCCGCGTGGCCGCCCTTCACCAGCACCGCCTCTGCACCCAGCTCGAGGAACGCGGCTGCAGCGCGCACGGGGTCGGTCTCGCCCACGAGCGCCTCGGCCTCGGGCAGGTTCGGCGTGACGAGCGCAGCGCCGTCGATGAGCCGCTCGACCAGGTTCCCGAGCGCGCGCTGCTCGAGCAGGAACGAGCCGTCGCTCGCGCGGAACACCGGGTCGACCACGCGCGGGATCGGAAAGCGGTCGAGCACGCCCGCGACCGACAGCACGATGTCGTCGGTCGCCAGCATGCCGAGCTTCAGCGCCTGCGGGCGCATGTCGCCGAGCAGCGCGATCAGCTGCTCCGCGACCACGCTCGGGAACACGGGACTCGTGCGCTTCACGCCGACGGTGGTCTGCACGGTGAGCGCCGTGGGCACGGCCATGCCGTGCACGCCGTGCAGCGCGAACACCGAGAGGTCCATCTGGAGCCCGGCGCCGCCGGTCGGGTCCGACCCCGCGATCGTGAGCGCCGCTGCTATGCGTGCGGCCCCGGCTTGGGCGCCATGAACGTGAGCACCACGCAGCGCGTGCGCGCCGCGTTCGCGATGCCGTGCACCTCGCCCGACGCAGCCAGCACCGCCTCGCCCGCGCCGAGCTCCTGCTCCTTGCCCGCGACGTGCACGCGCGCCTTGCCTTCCAACACCACGTACACCTTGTCGCAGCCCTCGTGCGCGTGCGGCTTCTGGCTCTGGCCGGGCTCCATGCAGTACACGTCGAGGAAGAAGCGCTCCGTCTGGAACAGGCCGACCTTGCGCAGCTTCTCGGGCGAGAACGCCCAGACCGACGAGTCCCAGCGCACGACCTTCATCAGGGCGTGTTCACCCACTCGATGTTGGTGCCGAGCACCGGCGGCGCCTCGGCGTTCAGCAGCGACAGCTTGCGCGCGACGCGGCCCGCGATGGCGCGGAACTCCTGCGCCGCGGCCGAGTCGGGCGCCGCGACGACCGTGGGCTTGCCGGCGTCGCCCGCGGCCACCACGTCGGGCTGCAGAGGCACGCGGCCGATCACGTCGGTGTCGAGCTCGCGCGCCGCGCGCTCCGCGCCGCCTTCACCGAAAAGTGTATGGCGCTTGGAGCAGCCGTCGCACTCGAACCACGCCATGTTCTCGACGATGCCGAGCACGGGCACGTTCACCTTGCGGAACATCTGCAGGCCCTTGCGTGCGTCGATGAGCGCCACTTCCTGCGGCGTCGTCACGATCACCGCGCCCGCGAGCGGCGCGGTCTGGCAGATGGTGAGCGCGGCGTCGCCCGTGCCGGGCGGCAGGTCGAGCACCAGGTAGTCGAGCTCGCCCCACTTCACGTCGGACAGGAACTGCCGGATGATCCCGTGCACCATCGGCCCGCGCCAGATCACCGGCGCGTTCTCGCCGGCGAGGAAGCCGATCGACATCAGCTTGAGCCCGTAGCTCATGAGCGGGTGGATCTTCTTGTCGGGCGTGACCTGCGGCCGCCCGGCGATGTGCAGCATGAGCGGGATCGACGGCCCGTACACGTCGCAGTCGAGCACGCCGACCTTCGCGCCCGTCTCGGCCAGCGCGAGCGCCAGGTTCACGGCGACCGTGGACTTGCCCACGCCGCCCTTGCCGCTCGCCACCGCGATCACGTTGCGCACGTCCTCGAGCCCCTCGGGGCGCGAAGCGTGCGTCGAGCCGCGCGTCTCGGCGGTCATGCGCACGTCCACGGACGTGACGCCGGGCAGCTTGGCCACGGCCTCCCGCGCCTCGCCCTCGAAGCGCTCCTTCACCGGGCAAGCAGGCGTCGTCAGCTGGATCGCGAACGAGACCTTGCCGCCGTCGATCTTCATGTCCTTCACGAAGCCCAGATCGACGATCGAGCGCTTGAAGTCGGGGTCCTGGATCGGCCGCAGGGCGTCGAGAACCTGGCGTTCGGTGAGCTGGCTCATGGGCCCTCCTCGGGCTCTGGCGTTCGCGTGAGGCGTCGTATGAGAACATACCCCCGTGCCAAAATCCCGCGCGGGGGTCGCGAAGGCGAGCGCGTCGTATGAGCGGATCTGGGCCGTCGTGCGCCGGATTCCCGCCGGACGCGTGGCGACTTACGGGCAAGTCGCGCGCATCGCACGACTTGGAGGCGCCGCGCGGCTCGTCGGTTACGCGCTGCACGCGCTGCCCGATTCGAAGCACGGCGTGCCCTGGCAGCGCGTCTTGAATGCGCAGGGGCGCGTCTCGGTGCGCGGTTTCGCAGGCGCAGAACAGGTGCAACGGCGCCTGCTGGAGCGTGAGGGCGTCCGGTTCGATAAGAGGGATCGCGTCGACCTCCAGCGCTACGGCTGGAAGAAAGGCTGAGCGTTGGCGGATCTGTCGGAACGCGAGTCGAAACACCTGCGCGCCGTGCGCGCCACCCAGCGCCGGTTCGCCGCCGCGGGGGTCGTGCTGGTGTTGCTCGGCGCGGCCTACGTCACGTGGGGCGTGCTGCACTTCAACCCGCACGGAGACCCGCGCGTGGACCCGGGCTTCGACGGCCCGGTCGCGAAGCTGGCGTTCCTGTTCGACCGCGGGCTGGAGAAGATCGACAACACCACGCCACAGACACCGACCGAGGCGTTCCTCTTGCACGCGCTGTCGCGCAACATGCAGTTCTCGACGGGCGTGATGGTCATGCTGATGCGGATCTTCCTGGGCCTGTTCACCCTGGTGACGGGCCTGCTCACGATGACGGTGGTGGTGGAGCGCGGGCGGCTCTTGCGGGTGATCAAGCGCCTCGAGGAGTGACCCGTGGCGAAGCGGCTGCGGTTCGGTCTGTGGTACGACTTCCGCAACCCGCCGCAATGGCGCCAGGACCCGGCCGCGCTCTACGAGGGCATCTTCGCGCAGATCGCGCGCGCCGAAGCGCTGGGCTGGGACGACGTGTGGCTGTCCGAGCACCACTTCATCGCCGATGGCTACACGCCGTCCATGCTGCCGCTCGCCTGCGCGATTGCGGCGCGCACGAAGCAGCTCGAGATCGGCACGAGCGTGCTGCTCCTGCCGCTGCACGACACGCTGCGCGTCGCCGAGGACGCGGCGACCGTCGACGTGGCGTCGAACGGGCGCTTCCAGCTGGGCGTGGCGGGCGGCTACCGGCGCGGCGAGTTCACGGGCTTCGGCGTGCCCAGAGGCGAGCGCGCCGCGCGCATGGAAGAAGCGGTGCCGCTCCTGCGCCGGCTGTTCGCCGGCGAGACGGTCACGCTGCACGGCCGGTTCCACCATTACACCGAAGTGTGTCTGACGCCGCTGCCCGTCCAGGCGCGCCCGCGCATCTGGCTGGGCGGCTTCAGCGAGCCCGCGGTGCGGCGCGCGGCCCGGCTCGGCGACGGCTTCATCGCCACCGGCCCGGTCGTGGCGCTGGTCGACGTGTGGCGGCGCGAGCTGGCGCGCCTGGGCCGCGACCTGGCGACGCAGCAGCTGGCGTCGGGAATCACGTGGTGCCTCGTCGCGCGTGATCCCGAGCGCCGCTGGCGCGAGGCCGAGCCGCACTTCCTGTATCAGCTCAACCTGTACGCGCAGTGGTTCGGCGAAGCGGGAATGAGCGTGGCGACCACCGCGCGGACCGGCGCCGATCTGAAGGCGCGCGGCGTGCTGATCGTGACGCCGGAGCAGGCCGCGGAGGCGATCCGCCAGTACCTCTCGCTCCTGCCCGTCGACCGCTTCTACGGCTGGACGCTTCCGCCCGGGCTGCCGCCGGAGTGGGCGGACGAGCACCTCGAGCTCATGGCGCGCGAGGTCATGCCACACTTTCGTGTGTAGCGGGTGCGCCTAGGGAATCTGGGCCTTGAAGAACGCCGAGAGGTCCGCACCCGAGACGTGCTCGGAGATCTGCTCCACGCGGTCGGTCGTGACCGCGCCGCCCTCGGTGACCAGCACGCGCGCCACGTCGTCGAGGCTCCGGCGGCCTTGCGTGGCACCGCGAATCCTGCCGTCGAGCGCGTGCAGCGCGGTGAGGGCACGCGCGGTGCCGGCGCCCGACACCGACTTCGAGCGCAGGTGCGCGGCTTCCTGGCCGCGCAACGCCTGGGTCTCGTAGGCGCGCTGCAGGCGCTCGGGCGAGATCGTGTGCGAGCGCGCCAGCAGCTCGAGCGAGTAGTACTGCGCGAGGCCCTCGATCGCCCAGTCGCCGTCGAAGCCGGGCCGCAGGCCGAGCGCCACGTGCATGACCTCGTGCAGGAGCGGGCTCGGGCCGTCCTCGGTGATGAGCGGCCGGTGCGCGTGGATGAAGAGCGAGCCCGGGCCGGACAGGCCGCCGCGCCACATCGGGTCGTACGCCGACACGATGGTGAGCCGGTCCGGCAGCGTGCCGAGCACCCCGCGCAGCGTCGGCAAGGTCCAGCGCAACAGCGCCAGCATGTCCTCGCGGCGCACGCCCATCCCGCGCGGCCCCGCGACGGCGACCTTCACGCCCGCGACGTCCTCGCGCAGCACGCCGAGATCGCCGGCGATCATCCAGCCCGTCGGCCGCGCGAAGCGCTGGCGCGGGTGGTTCACGCGGTATTCCCCGGAACGCAATTTTGCGTAGGGCGTGACGATCGACCAGCTCTCGGGCAGGCGCACGAGCAGGCGCGTGCGCGAGCGGGCGCCCACGGTGACGCGCGCGCGCGCGGGCGGCACGAGGTCCTCGCCGCGGAAGATCGCCCACGTCTTCGCGCAGCGCGCATCGTAGCGGCGCGCATCGCGGAGGTGGTCGATGCGGAAGATGTAGCTGAGCTTTCCGCCGGTGCGCGGCGGCGTCCAGGTCACGTGCGCGCCCTCGGTCTTCACGTCGCCGTCGCCGCGAAACAACAGGTGGCGCTTCGGGTCGATGCGAAAGCGCAGCCAGTGCACGTGCTCGGCGCCTTTGCCGAGCTCGAGCGTCACGTGCGCCGCGCGCTCCGTCGGGACGATCAGCGCCTCGACGTGGAAGTCGTAGTGGGAGCCGTGCGCCGGTGCGGGTGCGGGCGCCGGCGCGGGCTGCGGCGGCGCGGCGGGCGAGGGCGGCGCGCCGGCGGCTCCGGCACCGCGTGCGAACAGCGCGGCGAAGAGCGCCGCCGCCAGCCGAGACCGCTTCACGCCAGCGCGCCTCCGCGCGCGCGCTTCGCGATGTCGCGGCCGAGCGCCAGGCGGTCGGCCCAGGGCATGTCAGGGCGCACTCGGCGGTCGACCTCCTCGAGCCGCGGCACGAGGCCGGCGCGGTTCGCGAGTTGGATCGCCAACCCCGGCCGCGCATTCAGTTCGAGCACGAGCGGGCCGCGCGCGGCGTCGACCACCACGTCGGCGCCCACGTAGCCGAGCTCGGTCTGGTCGCTCGCGCGCACGGCGATCTCGAGCACGCGTTCGAACTCGGGCACCCGGCGCGCGCGCACGGCGCGCTGCGTGTCGGGATGCACGTCGACGCTGCGGCCGCTCTGCACCGCGAAGTTCGTCGTGCCGGAGTCGAGCTCGATGCCCACGCCCACGGCGCCTTGGTGCAGGTTCGCTCGCCCGCGCGAGCCGCGCGTGGGCAGCCGCGTCATCGCCATGACCGGCACGCCGCGAAACACCACGACGCGCACGTCGGGCACGCCTTCGGTCGCGATGTCGGCGAAGCCCTCGTGCGCCACGAGCCGCTCCTCGGCGAACGCCACGTCGGGCTGGCCGCCGAGCGCATACGCGCCCGAGATGATGCTCTCCGAATGGTAGGAGAGCGCGCGCCGGTCGAGCCACACGCCGCCCGTGCGCAAGAACCAGTCGCCGTCGCGCTGCAGCAGGACCATCACGCCGTTGCCCATCGCGCCGTGCGCGGGCTTGATCACGAACGACGCCGCGCCGTCGAGCGCGGCCAGCATGCCGCGCACCTCCGAGTGTGTGCGCGCGACGGCGAGCACCGGTGCCGTGGCGATCCCGGCTTCGCGCAACAGGCGCTTCGTCTCGAGCTTGTCGTCCACGCTCGGGTAGTGCTCGCGCTCGTTCCAGCGCGAGGTGTACACACCATTGCGTCGATTGATGCCGAGTACGCCCAGCGCGCGCAGCCGGCCCGCCAGGCTCACGTGGGCTCGTCCTCGCGCGCGCGCGCCAGGCTGCGGAAGCGCCACAGCTCCGCCAGGCGATAGCCGGTGTAGCCGCCGATCCACACGAGCACGCCCATCACCGACAGCACGAGCTCCGGGAAGCCGAACATCAGGTGCTCGAGCGCCGCGATGCGAAAGATCGGGTACACGCACACCGCTGCCGCGGTCGACAGCGCGAGCCGCTGCACCGCCGACGGCAGGCCCTCTTCCGCGGTCGTGATCGAGAAGCGCTCGATCAGCATCGTCATGATGACGACGGGGAAGAGCACGCTCGCGAACAGGTCCTTCACCTCGTATGTGCGCCCGAGCAGCGAGTGCGCGGTGATCGCGAGCACCACGATGCAGAGCAGCACGCCGAGCCGCGGCACGAGCAAGAGCTGCAGCCGCTCGAGCAGCAGCCGCGAGAACACGCCGAGCACGATCACCGAGCCCACCAGCCCGAGCCCCAGTCCGAGCGGCAGCTCGCGCAGCGCCAGCGAGATGAGCAGAGGCATGAACGTGCCGAACGTGCGCACGCCGATCAGGTTGCGGATCACCGCAATGATCAGCGCGCCGATCGGGAACACGAGCAGGATGCGCAGCGCCTGCTGCGAGCCCACCGGTAGCCGGTACAGCGAGATCGCCGCGAGCACCGGGTTCGACGGCACCATGAACGACGCGACTTCCTCCGCGCGCAGCGACTCGCGCAGGATGCGGTAGCGGTACGACATGGCGTCGACGCCGGTCTCCTCGACGAGCGTCGAGATGCCGCTGCGCAAGAGCACCACGTCGGCCGGCCGCGCGCCGAAGAAGCCGAGCGACGGCGACAGCGACAGCCACTGCCCGCCGAGCCACGCCTCGGCCCACACGGTCTCCTTGCCGTTCTTCGTGGGCGTGAGATGCAGCCCCGCGGCGATGCGCGCGGGGAAGCCCGCCGCGCGCAACAGCGCCACGAGCAGGCGCGCCTTGCCGACCTGGCTGCCCTCGCCGGCGGCGAGCGTGATGAGCGCGTCGTCGCTGCCCGAGCTCGCGGTGAGGACCTCGTCGGTCACGTACGCGAGCAGCGTGCGCATCTGGCCGAGCGGGTCGCTCGGGTTGGGCGGCGCCACGTTCGCGAGCAGCTCGCGCACCTCGGGCGCGTCGATCGGGAAGCGCGCCGACGCCTTCAGGTACGCCTCGGCGATCTCGGGCGGCGGCTGCTGCGACAGGTCGGTCGGCAGCGGCAACGGCCGCTCCGAGAGCTGCACGCGGAAGGCGTGCGTCAGGTTGTGGACGCCGTCGAACTTGCCGCTCCACACGCCCGTGCGCTGGCCGCTCTTCTCGGTGCGGATCGTGAACACGAGCCGGTCCGTGGTCTGGCGCTCGTCGAAGATCTCCTGCTGCTGATCGGTGTCGGGCAGCGCGGCGCGCACGCTGCCGCGCGAGCCCGAGCCGCGCGCGTCGATGTCGAGCTCGACGCGCCACAGGTTCTCGACCGGCGACGGCAACACCGGAAGGTGTAGGACGAGCGTCTTCCAGCCGAAGATCGCGAGGCCGATCGTCACGAGGATCGCCCCGACAACCGCGGCGGAGCGACTCAATTCAACCCCCCGCACGTCATGGCGCGGCGAAGGTTAGCGCGGGCTGCCGGAATGCGACCTAAGTCAGGAGCGCCATCACCGAGGCCGTCATCTGTTCCTCCGGGAACGTGACGCCGGTGTCCTGCAAGTTCATCGCGCCCAGGCCCATCGTCACGACGGCCTCGGCGGCCCACTGCGGGTTCAAGCTCGCGCGCGCCAGCCCGGCGGCCTGTGCGCGTTCGATCAATGCGGCCATGCCCTCGACGATCTTCTTGAACACCTCGCCCCAGCGCGCCTTCAGCTGCTCGGAGCGCGAGATCGCCTCGATGAGCCGATGCGACGCGACCGGGTACTTCCCCACCACCGGCCACTCGCGGTGCGTCATGAAGCGCGAGAAGCGCTCGATGGCCGAGCGGAGGTCGGTCTGGCCGTTGGCGCCGATCACGCCGAGCAGGATGCCCGAGAGCGCCCAGTCCATGACCGCCACGAAGAAGTCCTCGCGGTCCTTGAAGTGCACGTAGAACGCGCC
>Ga0335076_10000764_pt1 | contig 30200 bp, 25 predicted proteins | sample Lox_Sample_25_FD_206717 | JGI IMG/M metagenome (GOLD analysis project Ga0335076, IMG submission 206717) | Soil microbial communities from Loxahatchee National Wildlife Refuge, Florida, United States - Lox_Sample_2.5 | ecosystem: Environmental > Terrestrial > Soil > Wetlands | place: USA... | reverse complement strand
AACTTCCCGAAGGCCCGTTGCCCAGACCGCACATCATTCGCGGCAAGAAAGAAGATCCCGCTACTCAGGCCAAGAATCTTGTCGATTCCATGTCCAACGATCTGGTCCAGGACCTTGAAAAGCAAGGGTTCACCGCGCGCCGGCTCATGCCCGGAGATCCCAAGCCCAGCGAAGGCTGGTTGCTGCAAGGGGTTTTTACCGAGGTCGATGAGGGCAATCGTGTGCATCGCGCCGTCATCGGATTCGGTTCGGGCGCTGCGAAAATGTCGTTGTATGTTCATGTCAGCGACTTGTCCCACCCCGGCCAACCCTTGTATGAGTTTGCCGACAAAGACACCAGTGGGAAAAAACCGGGAGCGGTCATCACTCTGAGTCCGATCGCCGCTGGGGCGAAGTTCGCTATGGAAAAGAATGCTACCGAGAAGACGGTAAAAAAGACCGCTTCTCAGATCGTCAAGCAACTGGTCCAGCAAATGAATATGCCGACGACAACAACCGCAACGTCAAAATGACCGGTTCCATGGTTTGCTTAATTTTTGTCAAGTGCCCCCGGCCGCGTTTCTCCTGCTAACCCGTTGATTCCACCCCGATAGTAGTTAGTACATCCATGTCCCATTTACCCCTGGCCGCGTGGTATTCTAGAAGTATAGAGTTAGTCACGAGGGCATAGCTAAAAGCTGTGCCCTTTTTTATTGTCCGGAAACATTGGGGCGCCGAACATGAGAAAAGAATCTGGCCATCTCAAGCCAGCCGGTCATCTTCCGTCACGCCGCAAACCCAAACGCAAAAACAGCAAACGCACCGGCGAGCTTTCGGAAGCGGCTTTCCTGCACAAGGCCCGGAGTCTCGGATTCAAAGTCTGCAAGCCCTGGGGCGACAGCGAACGCTACGACTTCATCCTGGATAACGGCCACCGTCTGTGGCGGGTGCAGGTCAAATGTACGGAGCAGTTGCGCGCCGGGGGATACGATATCCAGCCCAGCTACGTGAACCCGCGAGGCGATAAAACTTCTTACACAGCTGAAGATATCGATGTTCTGATCGCGCACGTGGTGCCGGTGGATGCCTGGTATGTGGTTCCGGTCGAGGCGCTGGCCTTCAAAAGCCTGCATTTTTATCCCGACCATTTCTGTCCCCGCGCCCGCTTCGAGCAATTTCGCGAAGCCTGGCGCCTGCTCCAAGCGAAAAACGACCCGAAAGAGGACCGATGAATTACAGCAGCGATCCCAGCTTCGCCGTGGCGCGCCACATACCCGATTCCGATTTCAAAATCGAAGCCGTGACGGTTTGCGACCACTATCACGATTTTCTGCGCTGTACTTTGCCGCAGAACAAATTTCATTTTGACCGCATCGTGGTCGTGACCTCGCCGGAAGACCGGGAAACCCAACGGATCTGCGAGTTCTATCACGTGGAGTGCGTGCTGACCGACGCGCTGCGCTCGCGCTGGAAAGAATTTCGCAAAGGCGCGGGCATCAACGCCGGGCTGGCCAGATTGTCCAAGCGCGACTGGGTGGTTCACCTGGACGCTGATATCTGGCTGCCCCCGCTTACGCGCAACCTGCTGGCTAATGCCAATCTCGCCAAGCGCATGATCTATGGCATCGATCGCTTCATCGTGAAAAGCTATCGCGCCTGGGATGGTTTTCTCGAGATGCCCAAGCTTCAACATGAGTGCAATGCCTACGTTCATTTGAGCAATTCGTTTCCCCTGGGCGAACGCATCATGCAGGATTATGCCGGCGGCTACGTGCCCATCGGCTTTTTTCAGATGTGGAACCCGAAAGTTTCCGGGGTTGAAAGATATCCCGAAGGCCACACCAGTGCCGGCCGCGAGGATACGTTGTTTCCGCAACAATGGCCCCGCGGCCTGCGTGGATGTATCCCTGAGGTAGTCGGATATCACCTCGAAAGCACTGACTCGGGTTTCGGGACAAATTGGAGGGGGAGGAAGACTCTGCCGTTCACATTCGAGGAAAAGAAGCCGGAACGGATGTGATCTCCGGATCCCGTCATGTTGAGCCTGGCAGGGGGATTGGCTCGACCATTCCCTCGCGGAGTCGAACGGCCTGCCGTTTCAAGTCTAATTTATTAAACTGATTCAACTTAGAACGTGTGTCCCGAATCACAGATTTCCCAATTCTGCCGATGAAACAATCATGATGCCCATACGTATGAAGGAGGCCTCATGGAAGTACGTGTGCAACATCTCGGCGGAGTGCAATTTGAGATTAAGGCGCGGGAGCATTCGCTCGTCTGCGATCAACCCGCGGAAAATGGTGGTTACGATGAAGGCATGACGCCTCCCGAGCTGCTGCTAGCCTCGCTCGGCTCGTGCGCCGGTTTTTACGCCGCTATGTATTTAAAGAAGCACAAATTATCTACGGCGGGCACGGTTGTGCGAGTCACGGCCGAGAAATTGAAAGACCCGGCCCGGCTGGATAACTTCCGCATCGAAGTGGAAGTGCCGGTGGGTGTTGATGAAAAACAGCGTGAGGGAATTGAAGAGTCGGTGCATCATTGCCTGATTCATAACACCCTGCTGCTTCCTCCCAAGGTCACCATAGATGTGAAGGGCGCCGTTCTGGCGGAGAAGTAAACGCTCGGCAATGTCTGTGTGGGGACAGCGACTCGTCCGTCCAGTCATAGATTTGTCATCTCGAGCGAAGCGGGAAGGTCCGTTCTGAGAACGAAATTCGGAAAGATCATCCTCGGAATTCGGCGGCGCCGTCCCAAATCAATTGCACGGCGATCGCCAGAATCAGAAATCCGAAAATCCGGTTGATCGCGCCCATGGCGCCAGGCCCCAGATTCTTCACCAATGGACCTCCGAGGCGCAGGCAAAGGTAAACGCTGAGGCCGAGCGCCAGGATTCCGACGATCATCCCCAGGTAAGAAAAGTCGCCGGGTTCAGCGGCGAGTCCCATGACCACGCCGATTGAACCCGGGCCGGAAAGCAGCGGCATTGCCATCGGTGTCAAAGAAATATCTTCCTTCGTCATGGCCTCGTTGCTCTCCGCGCTGGTAACCCGGCTCGAGCCGGTAACCATACCCCAGGCGGCGTGCGCCACAATCAATCCGCCTGCGATCCGCAAGACCGGAAGAGAGATCCCGAAAAAGTTCAAAACGTAACGGCCAAAGAACATGAAGATGATAAGGATCGCGATCACGTAACCCGTGGTCCGCAACGCGCTATTGCGGCGCTCTTGCGGAGTAAGGTTGGCCGTGAGTGAATAGAAGATTGGGATGGCGCCAAGCGGGTTGACGATTGGAAAAAGCGCAAGGAAAGTCGCTGTGGCTGCGCCCGGCAGGTTGCGCGCAATGTGAGCAATCGTAATTTGTGGATTTATCATCAACTTGCGGGCGGCGCTTTGTGTGCTTAAGTTTACATGGTCTGGCTTTTGACCGCTTGCGGCGGCCGGCCGCGGCTTCCTTGGTCCTGACTCGCCCTCGCCCGCGTGTTCCACCGTTCCCGGTTCCCGGCAATCTCAAACTCTCTCAGAACCACTCTCCATTTCTTTTCAATGCTTTACCGCCATCCAATGCGCTCTTTTCCCGCTAAACCCCCATTTTTCTCCGTTCAGCAGAATCCCGCTGTGCTATTGCCTATAGCTCAATAGGATAGAGGTGCGCTAATCCAAAGAGACGAGCCGTCCCAGGAATCTGGCTATTGGCTGCCAAGGGCAGAGGAAGCAAACCAGCCAATTGCCAAAAGCTAACGGCCAAGAGCTAATAGCTAAACAAATTTGAACGCGGAGAGCACATGCACAAGCCGATCAAGTACGTTGAGAAAGCGGTGACCACAGGCGCCAAGGGCGTCTGGTTTGTATTCGAGCGGCTCAATCGCATCAAGCCCAATCCCTCGCCCACGCCCAAGTGGTCGGATAAGCCTCTGCTCAAGTCGTACGAAAAGTCGAAGCCGCCGCTGGGTTGGCCGCGCGCCACCGATTCGCTTTGCCCCAAGTGCGTTCCCGAAATTCGCCAGCAGATTCTCGACGGCCACCTGCCTCACGAAGTTCTGCTCAACGAAAAAGTCGGAGAAATCAAGGCCACCATCATCGAACGCGACGGCAAAATCATGATGGTCAAGCAGTGCCCCAAGCACGGCACGTTCGAAGATGTGATGTCGATCGACACAGAATTTTCGAAGCACCTGGAAGATGTTTTCCCCGGCCGCGACATTCGCGCCCACAATGACGAAAAGCTGCACCATCACGGCACTTCGACTGTGAAGTATGGCCGCGGTTCGGTGCTCACCATCGACTTGACCAACCGCTGCAACATGATGTGCGATCCCTGCTTTATGGACGCCAACCAGGTCGGCTTCGTGCACGAACTGACCTGGGCGGAAATCAAGCAGATGCTTGATAACGCCATCACCATCAAGCCCAAGCGGCAGATGAGCGTGCAGTTTTCCGGCGGTGAGCCGACGCTGTCTCCTTATTTTTTGGACGCGGTGCGCTACGCCCGCAAAGTCGGATACAACTCCGTGCAGGCCGCGACCAACGGAATTGAATTCGCCAAGAGTTTTGAATTCGCGCAGCAGGCCGTGGAAGCGGGCATGCGCTATGCCTACTTGCAGTTCGATGGCATCGGCAATGCCGCCAACGCGCACCGCAAAGTCGGCAATCTGTTCGACGTAAAGCTCAAAGCTATTGACAACCTGCATCGCGCCGGCTGCGAAATCGTTCCCGTCATCACGATTGTCAACGGAATCAACAATGAGCAGGTGGGACGCATCATTCAGTTTGCCCTCGACAATCCCAAAAAGATCGGGTTTCTTTCGTTCCAGCCCGTTTCGTTTACCGGCCGCGATGAAGCTGTGACCGACGAACGCCGTCAGGCCCAGCGCTACACGCTCTCGCATTTGGCGCATGACGTAAAAGGCCAAACCGGTCTCGGCGAGCCCGCGCGCGACTGGTTCCCGATCAGCTTCATGTCGACCTTCAGCGACTGGGCCGACCTGATGCACACCGGCGACGCCAACAACAACTGGGGCCAGCTGTCGTGCTCATGCCATCCCAATTGCGGGACGGGCATGGCCATCATGATCGACAAAGAAACCAAGGAAGCGGTGCCGGTGACTGCGTTCCTGCATGGCGATCAGCTCGCCAAAGACATCGCCAAAGTGAACGACGCAGCGCGCGGAAAATTCCTCACCGTGTTCGGGATGGCGCTGTGCCTGATGAAGAATTATGATTCATTCAAGTCGCCGACGCATTTCAAGTTGATCGACCTGCTGCGCAAGTTCGACAAGAACTACAACGCGACCGGCACGAATTACGGCAAAGTCGGCCCCGAACGCAGCATCGACGACATCATGAAGCGGCGCCAGGACCGCTGGAACTTTTTGTTCATCGCCGGCATGTGGTTCCAGGACCTGTTCAACTACGACTTCCGGCGCACCGAGCAATGCATCATTCCGTATGCCACGCAGGAAGGTGAGATTTCCTTCTGCGCCTACAACACGGGCGTGGGCTGGCGGAACATCATCGAGAAGATGCACATGACCGCTACGCTTACCAAGTGGTACGAAGAGCATGGGCGGCATGAGATTTTTGCCGGCGGCAAGAACGTTGGCATGGCTTCCACCGAGCACTCGCTGGTGTTGCGCGAGGGAATCGTGACGGAAGAAGAACAGCACGATCTCGACAAGCTCGGCATCGCCAAGAACGCGCGCGAAGAAAAGATTCGGGCGCGGGATGCGAAGCTCAAGGCCGAAAAGGAGTCAGGTGAGAACGGACGCGGGGCGAAGAAGAACGACGCGGCTTACGACGCCCGCATGGCCGCACTCTATCGCGAAGTCGTGCTGAAAGAGAAGCCGGTGCAGTCGGAAAATGGATTCATTCCGCTCGGCGCGCTTTCCATGCCGAAGAACGGCAACGGCGCGCATGCGGCGAAACCGGAAGTGCCCGAGCCAGTAGCGGGGGATTAAATCAGGCTGTGTGGGGACGGCCGACTCGGCCGTCCGGAGCTCGGCAGAAGTTACCAGGGCCGCCGCCAGGCGGCCCGAAGTGTTTTATCGCAGCCCTCGTGAATAGGTCATCTCCTGCAGAATCGCAGTATGATTTTGCTATGCCAAAACGACGGCGCAATGAGCGCCTTTCTCCACTCAAGGGCACTCCGTTTGCACCCAAGCGCAAACCGGTGCCGCATGCCTTTGTGCTCGAAGCGATCGCTTCGCTGGCACCCGAGACGCGTCCCATGTTCGGCTGCCTTGCGGTGTATGTTGGGGACAAAATCGTCTTCGCGCTGCGTGATAAACGCAACGAAACAGCGGACGATGATGGCGTATGGCTCGCGACCACTCAGGAGCATCATGAAAGCTTGCGGCGCGACTTTCCCAACATGCGTTCGATTCGCGTGCTGGGTAAAAAGGTGACCGGTTGGCAAGTACTTCCTGCCGATGCCGCGGATTTTGAGGAAGCTGCACTGCGGGCGTGTGAGTGCGTGATTGCCGGCGATCCGCGTATCGGGAAAGTGCCGGCTTCGCGGAGAGCGGCGGGGAGAACAACGAAGCGCCCCACGCAGGGTCGCAAAAAGAAGTGAGATGCTCTGACGCCACACGAGCCAGACACACGAGCCAGGCGCCCGCGCTACACACGAACTCGGAACGCGTCGATTCCGGTGACACATTGCCGATGATGAGCGTGTGAATGTCGTGGGCGCCTTCGTAGGTCCTCACGGATTCCAGGTTCATCATGTGGCGCATGACCGGGCGGACGGCTCGCTCAAGCCCGGCTTTTGTGAGCCGGGCAGTCAACCCCCTTTACTCTCTTGGGCTTTCCTGTCATGACGACGTTGTGTAGCCGCTATCGTCATCACAGTGTGTTCCACATGGAACACTTCTGCAATTTGCAGAATGCTCCACGTAGAACGTTTTTCCAGTCGGGACTCGAATCCCACGTCTCTCGAAGGCGGTGATAACTTCGACCCGCTCAGGGCGGGCTGTCCCTATAGATCCAGCTGAAGCGCCGCGAGAGTTCGAATCGAAAAGCGCATAATGCTTGCAGACCTTACTGAAAGGAGGCAGGATGAGAAACTTCGTGCGGGGCGTTGTTGTCACCCTTATCGTGCTTGTTCTCGGCGGCTGGCTTTATCTGAAGCTCGGCTATGCAGACCTTCGCGCCAGTGCCGGGCCGTCCTGGTTCGAATCTGAATTCGCCGGCACCGCGGTGGCGGCCTCTGCGGCGCGCCATGCGCCCGAGCAGAAAAATCCCATTCAGCCGACCGAAGCCAACTTGCTGGACGGAGCGCGCCTGTATCGAGACAAGTGCGCGGATTGCCACGGCAGGCCCGACAATCCGGTGAGCGATTACGGCAAGGCTTTTTATCCGCCGGCTCCGCAGTTTATGAACGCGCATCCCAGCCTGCCGGAGAAGCAGAACTTTTACATCATTAAATACGGGGTGCGCTGGACCGCTATGCCGGCCTGGGGAAACATCATGGCCGACAGCGAGATTTGGCAGGTGGCCGGGTTCTTGAACCGCTTGGACAATCTGCCGCCAGCGGTCCAGCAAGAGCTGCACGCGCCGGCCGGCAGCAATCCCTGATTTGATCAGGTCGTCAAGATGTCGAGGTCAGAAGGCATCAATCCCGGTCACGCTCTGGCCAATGATCAGCGTATGGATGTCGTGGGTGCCTTCGTAAGTCTTCACGGATTCCAGGTTCATCATGTGGCGCATGATGGGATAGTCATCGGCAACGCCGTTCGCGCCCAGAATGTCGCGTGAAAGGCGGGCGCACTCGAGCGCCATCCATACGTTGTTCCGCTTGGCCATGGAGATGTGTTGCGGCCCAGCTTTGCCTGCGTCTTTCAGCCGACCAACTTGCAGGACCAGAAGCTGGCCCTTGGTGATCTCGTTGATCATCCAGGTGAGTTTTTCCTGCACCAACTGATGCGAAGCGATAGGGCGATCGTGAAATTGTTTGCGGAGCTGAGCGTATTGCAGGGCGCAATCGTAGCAGGCCATGGCCGCGCCAATTCCGCCCCAGGCGATGCCGTAACGCGCCTGATTCAGACACATCAAAGGAGATTTTAGACCGCCGGTGCCGGGAAGAAGATTGGATTCGGGCACGCGAACGTCTTGCAGGGAAAGCCCTGACGTGACCGAGGCGCGCAGCGACCACTTGCCGTGAATGTCTTCGGCGCTGAATCCGGGGCGATCGGTTTCGACCAGGAAGCCCCGAATAAGATCGTCTTCATCTTCGACTTTGGCCCAGATGACGGCGACGTCGGCGATGGTGCCGGAGGTGATCCACATTTTCTCGCCGTTGAGAACATATTCGTTGCCGACTTTTTTCGCGTGAGTACGCATGCCGCCGGGATTGGAACCGAAGTCGGGCTCGGTCAGGCCGAAGCAGCCGAGTTTTTCTCCGCTTTGCATCGCGGGCAGCCAGGTTTGTTTTTGTTCTTCGCTGCCGAAGGTGTGAATGGGATACATCACGAGCGCTGATTGCACGCTGACAAAACTGCGCACGCCGGAGTCGCCGCGCTCCAATTCCTGCATGACAAGACCGTATTCCACGTTCGACATGCCGGCGCAGCCGTAGCCTTTAAGCGATGCGCCGAAGAAGCCGAGCTCGGCCATGGGCTTGACCAATTCGCGGGGGAAGCGGCCGGCGCGGTTGCATTCTTCGATGATGGGAATGAGATTGTCTTCGATGAACTTGCGGGAAGTGTCGCGGACGAGGCGCTCGTCGTCGCTGAGCAAGTTGTCGAATTCGATAAAATCGACTCCACGAAATTTAATGGCAGCCATAATGAAATCTCGATTCTGTTTCTTGCCGCGGCGTGGAGCGGTTAGCGGGAGGAAACGCTAGAAGGTAGCAAAGGGCGCGAAGGCCGTCAATGCGGGAAGCAAAGAAGGAAAGGAAAGCTCCACCGCATTTGAATTCGGACCGAAGCGACAACATGGCAGGATTCGATAAGGCGGGTTGGTTAGACCTCAGTTCTTGGGATCTCAGTTTTCGGATCTCAGCTTTCCGGGATTCAGTTTTTCGGATCTTCGGAGAAGAAAAACGGGCACGGTTTTACAACCGTGCCCCTGGCATTCGCAGTCAGACCGCTCTACTTGGTGTTGATGGTCACCTTCAGTCCACCGGAACGCGCTTGCATTCCGGGAGCGAACAGATCGCCGGCGTTCGGGATACAGAACCCGGACGATATGGAGAAGCCGCTCGCTCCGACAGCGGGGAAGTTGAAGGTGATGTCGTCAGCAACACCGTATTTTTTGGTATCGGTATTCGTTTGTCCATTGAACACGGTCAACGATGGATGATCAAAGGGCGCGGCATCGCATTGCACTCGTGGATCGGTCAGGGAAGTGAAGAAACGCACGAATGCCGCAATGTCATCGTTCTGATCGGTGACGCCCTGAGCCACGCACGCGGCCAATGGCGCGGTGCCGATTGGGGCATCGCAATCGCTCAGTCCCAAGGGACTGATCAGGCCGCTGACGTTGGTGTTGCAGTCGGTTTGCGTCCCTGCGACCAGATTCGCGTAGGGCGTGTTGCCGTCAGGCCCGGATCCGGAATCGTCGCCGCTCAAACAGGAAGTCCCGTGAGCGTCGAAGCCTCCGATTCCGTGGTCGAGTACGTTGCGGCGGCTGATGCCGCGGTTGTAGACGACCATGACCTGCCGCAAGTTGGCGTAACCGCCCCAACTGAAATAAGGCGGCGTCAGGGCAACGTTGCGCAGTGACGGAATCTTGCTGGATCCATCGGTTTCAAGCTTAATCGGTGGGGCGGTAATCCCGGTGTTGTTGGTAAGTACCGCATTCATTAGGAAAGGATCGAGCAGATAGCTGGGTGCGTTGGGATCGCTGTTGGCAACAGCGTTCTGATAGGCCCAGTATTGGCGGCCATAAGAAAGAGGATTGTTGTAAGCATCGACGCGGCCGCTTTGCTGGTCGGTGAAAGCGGGCCGGATGCCGATGTTGGCAAAGCCGCGGTCACGCAGATCGATGTGGCCGTTGACATCGGCGACCGTGACGAACGGGACCACGTTCGTTCCGGCCACGTTGGCCCCTTCCGCGAAGGTGGGTAAATCGTGACAGAAGCGACATCCCTTTCCTTTTGGAGGGGTATTAAAGAATTGGCAACCGCGTGCCAGCAGAGGATCGACCGTGGAGTCCGGAGTACAGTTTCCCCCCGCAAGCGAGATGTGACCTTGCGCCACCAGAGTGTCGAACTCGCTCTGGTTGGAGATCAGGCTAGCCTCATACAACATGATCGCGATTCCCCAGAACATGGAGAAGTTGGTCTCCATCTGCGTGTAACCGGTTATTCCGCTGCCAACCAGCGAGCCGTTCACGATTTTGTAGTTGCCAGGCAGGGACCACCATTTGGGGTCGAAAGCTTTCTTGATCATCGCGGCATAGCTGTATTGCTGTTTGAGTCCGTTGCCGGCGGGGTTGGCGAGAGAGCCAAGGACACTATCGGTAAGCGAGACCTTCTGCAAACCGAGAGGCGCAGTGGAGAGCAGTTTATTTCCCACGTCGGGGAAGGTCCTGCCGTTGCAGGACATCTCGACGGCGTTGGTGGGGGGACCGAGGGCTTGCGAGGCCAAAGCACCGTTCTCAAGCGTCAGATAGGTGAGCTCGGGGGTCCCGTTCGCAGAAACAATCAGGCGGGCGTTGGGATTGCTGTTGATGTCGCGCATGCCGAAGACGCCAACACCATTGAAGGTGTTGTTGGCACGGCCATCCCAGAAGACGCGATTGAACAGGGCCGAGTTGATAACCGTGGGAGTGTTGCGCGGCTCGACTTGCCGTGAGGCAAAGTTACCTACGTGGAAAATGCTGCCGTTGTAGTTCGTGCAGTAATCCTGCTGCCCCATCACACGAACGAAGTCGAAGGTCGCATCCACCACGCCTTGCGAGGAGATGCGGTCGTTGGTACTGGTAATGATGGGCGAATCACGGACCGTTTCATCGGAGAGCAGGTGCATGGGAAAATCACCGGGTTGCAGGACGATGTTCGGACCTGCCAGATGATCGGAGGGCATGAACCCGGGCAAGATGTGGCCGACGTCGGAAATCTGTGAACCGAATTTGGTGTCACCGCCGACGCTGATTTCACCGCCCGGCGTAACGCCAACAGATACGTCGTCAAACCCGGGGTTGAGCTCATTCTTAAGCCGCGTATCGGCCCCGGCCACAAAATGGCAACTGGCGCAGGCCTGACCGTCGCTGCCTGCCTGTTGGTCCCAAAAGAAAGCTTTGCCCAGCGCGATGGCCCACTTCGTGCCGCCGGGAACGATGATCCCGGCTCCTTCCGCGATCTCAGTGGGTAAAGGTGGGTTTAGGGGAGTTTGAGCGAATGCAATCACGGGTGCGGCAAGAAACAGGGCAAAGCCAAGAAGCTTGCGGCCCAGCCGGGATATGCAGTGATTTTCTGTTGTCCCTGAGCAGTGCATGTGGCGCCTCCTCCAAGTGGCGTCCCCAGGTTACGTACGATCTTTGAGCAGCAGAGCAGCCACGGCTGACCCGGTTCTTGCAAGCAGCACCGCGCACCTTCTCCGCGAGTTCCTTGACCGACGCTTTGAGGATTCAGTTATCCGGCGGATACGCCGGAACGTTCAGACCTGCACCTAGCGGGGGAGAGCACTCCGGGCACTGCCAAGATCTGGGAAACCGAAAATCGCCAAAACTTTGCAGCTCGCTGCTCCGTTGTGCACGGACCTAGGCGGCGGGCCTTTGGCGCGCGATTTTATCCTTGTGTAAAGTCTTGTCAAGACCGCTGGTCAAAGCGGGATCATGCAGCGCTTTTTGCGACTAGCGTAACATACTGCATAATAAAGACTTATGCCAATAACTGCTGATTTGCGATTTCTTATGGGTGAGGCCTCGCAGACTACGCCAAACGGCGCAGTCCCAAGGGGGAAGGATGCCGACGTCGATGGGTCTTAAGACTCTGAACCTTCGTGACAAATTTTTTGCAAAAAATGGACAAGACAGAAATATCACTTTGCATCTAAACTGCATAAACCGAAGTGGGGAATTAATTCTTGTCAACGAATCCTGCGCGCAGCGTAAGGAATCCGCTCAACACGAAGGGTGTGCGCAAACGCCCGAACCAGTGCGTGAGATTGATTTCTGTCTTTGCACTGTTGCTGGCGGGCGGTCTTTCCGCTGGCGCTGCGGATATCGTTATGCCGCGTCCTTCTCTGGAAAATGGTTTTCGCCTGCTTTATAACCTCGACTTTGTCAGCGCGAATAAGGAATTTACTTCCTGGGAACAAGTGCACCCGGAGGATCCCCAAGGGCCGGCGGGCGAGGCGGCGGGGCTGCTGTTTTCCGAGTTTAACCGCCTGGGAGTGCTGGAAGCTCAGTTCTATATAGATGACAAAGCTTTCGCGGGAAGAAAAAAACTCGGGCCCGACCCAAATGTCAGGGACCGGTTCAATGCGGCACTGGATCGCGCTGAAGCGGAGGCAAAATCGCGCCTGGCAAGAGATCCCAAAGACCGTGACGCGCTGTTTGCCATGACGCTGGCCTCGGGCTTGCGAGCCGACTACGCAGCGCTGATTGAAAAGCGAAACCTGGCCTCGCTGCATTACACCAAAACGGCAGACGATTGGGCGGGTCAGCTGCTTGCGGTGGATCCCAATTGCTATGATGCGCAACTGGCGATCGGCATCAATAATTATATCGTGGGTAGCCTGGCCGGACCGGTGCGATGGATTTTGCGCCTCGACGGAGTTGCGGGCGACAAGCAGGAAGGAATTCGGCAGCTGCAGCTGACCGCGGACCGCGGCCACTACCTTGCGCCATTCGCGCGCATCATGCTGGCTATTGCCTATGTCCGCGAAAAAAATCCGGCTCAGGCGAGAGAGATTCTGCAGTCGCTGCGCGGTGAATTTCCGGGAAATCCCTTGTTCGGCCGGGAAATCGCCGAGCTCGACGCCAGACAAACGGCCAGGTAATTCGTGCCATCCCAGGCGAGCGCAAGTCCCTCCCCACAGAATGCTTAGCCCGGTGTTTCACCGGAAATTCACTCCTTTGTAACAGTCCTTTAACAATGCGACCGTAGAAAAGACGTGTCGATCATTAACAATTCTTAGAGCTGAGGAGGAGGGTCGAGTGATACGACGCATTGCGCTGTTGTGTGTCGCTCTGGCGATACCCGCACTGGGGCAGACCACGTTAAATGGGGCGGGCGCAACGTTTCCGAATCCGATGTACTCCAAATGGTTCAGTGAATACCACAAAGCTCATCCTGATATTCAGATCAATTACCAACCGATTGGCAGCGGCGGTGGCATTCGGCAGGTGTTGGCCGGAACGGTGGATTTTGGCGCCAGCGATGGGCCCATGTCCGATGAGCAGCTGCAGCAGGCCAAGGGATTCAAGATTCTGCATATCCCGACGGTTTTGGGCGCGGTGGTTCCCGCCTACAACGTACCCGGAGTGAGCAGTGATTTGCGGTTTTCCCCGCAGACCATTGCGGGAATTTGCCTGGGCAAAATCACCTCCTGGAATGACAAGGCGATTGCCACCGACAACCCGGGCGTGAATCTTCCCAATCAGAGCATCATCGTGGTGCATCGCTCGGACGGGAGCGGCACGAACTATATTTTCACCGATTACTTGTCCAAGGTGAGTGAGGAGTGGAAAAGCTCCGTGGGCAAGGGAACGTCGGTGAAATGGCCGGTTGGATTGGGCGCGAAAGGCAACGAAGGCGTGGCAGGAATGATTCGCCAGATGCAAGGCGGGTTCGGCTACATCGAACTCATCTACGCCGTGCAGAACAAAATTCCGTTCGGATACGTGGAGAACTCAGCGAAAACCTGGCTGAAGGGCAGCTTGCAAGGAGCGACCGCGGCGGCTGCCTCGGTAAAAGACATGCCCGCTGACTATCGCGTATCGATCACCAATGCGCCGGGGAAAGACGCGTATCCGATTTCCAGTTTTACCTGGCTACTAATCCCAGTGCCATCGAAAGATCCAGCCAAGGGAAAAATTCTAGCCGACTTTCTTGTCTGGATGCTGGATTCGGGAGAAAAGATGACAGCCGATCTTGACTATGCGCCGTTGCCAGACAATGTCGCGGCGAAAGTCAGACAGACCATCAAGCAGGTGCATTAAATCCAGGTCCATTAAAACGCGGCTGGTGGCATAGCCGGGCAGGGTGGGTGTTCTATACTGGTTGTTTATGAGGCTATCGCTGCTCGGGACGATCAGCTTACTTCTGGCAGCGGTTCCCAGTCTTTATGCGGTTCATCAAGAGTACGAAACGGGTGTGGTCCTCAAGGTGGAACAAAAGGCCCACACCCGCGTGCTGTATTACATAGTAAACACGCCTGTTACCCAGGACGATCCTTATTACGAAGTCTCCATTCGATTTGGGGACGCGATCTGCGTCGGAGAATATGATCCGCGGCACGCAGCAGATGCTCCGCCTGGGGAATGGCAAGTGGGCGCCAGCGTACAAGCCAGGGTAGAAAAACACCACATGTTTATCAAAGGGCCCGGCATGACGGAGCGGGACTTAGTTATCATTAGACATACGCCGGCGCGGGAAGCGAAAGATACGAAAGACACTTCACAACCGGCCTCTCGCAACAAGAACTGATTTGGTCGTCAAGCCGGTAAGAATCCGCTAAGTGACGTCTTAAGGTATGGCTCGTATTGCGCTCGACAGCCCGGCTTATTTCATTAACCGGGAATCCTCATGGCTTCAATTCAACCGGCGAGTGCTTGACGAAGCACTGGACGAAAACAACCCGCTTCTCGAACGTCTGAAATTTCTGGCTATTTCCGCCAGCAATCTCGATGAGTTCTTCGAAGTACGGGTGGCTGGGCTGGTGCAGCAGATCGAAGATGGCTACAGCGAAGCCGGCCCAGACGGGCTTACGCTGGTGGAGGAGCGGGATCTGTTGTCCCGCATGACGCGTGAGTTTGTCGCGGAACAGTACCGGTGCTGGAACGAAAGCCTCCGCGCTGCGATGGCGAAGCATGGTATCCGCGTGCTCGGATTGCATGAACTCGATCCTGAGGCACGTGCGTTTATTGAGGAATATTGCGACCGTGAACTCGATCTTTTGCTTACGCCGGTCACGGTCGATCCGGCTCATCCGTTTCCCCGCGTGATCAACAAAGCGCTATGCGTGGCGTTTCTGCTGCGCCGCCGCCGCCGTTCCTCATTGACTTACACCGGAGTAGTTACGGTCCCGCGTGCTCTGCCGCGGCTGGTGCGCCTGCCCTCGGAGAATACGGCGGACTTTATCTTCCTGGCTGACTTGGTCGCCCACCATGCGTCAAAAATGTACAAGGGTTACGACATCGTTTCCTCGGCGGCGTTTCGGGTCACACGCAACAGCAATCTTTATCTCGCGGAGGAAGAATCGCGCAATCTGTTGGAATCCGTGCGCACAGAGCTGCATAACCGGCGCAAAGGCGATGCCGTGCGGCTGGAAATTGAAGCCGAGGCCGATTCCGAAATCATCGAGCGCCTGCGCACGAATTTCAACCTCGAGCCCTGGCAGGTATTTTCCGTCAATGGCCCAGTTAATCTCTCGCGCTTATTCAACATTTATGAGCAGACGGCGCATCCCGAATTGAAGTTCAAGACGTTTGTGCCGCGGGAGTTGCGGCTCACCGCCAAGTCGCAGGACCTCTTTGAGGAATTGCGCCGTCATGACGTGCTGCTGCACCATCCCTACGATTCCTACGATGCCGTGGTTTCCTTTATTGAGTCCGCCGCGGCGGACCCGCGGGTGCTCTCGATGAAGCAAACCTTGTACCGGACCAACGAGCATTCGTTGATCGTTCCCGCACTGATTTCCGCCGCGGAAAAAAAAGAAGTCACGGCTGTGGTCGAACTGAAAGCCCGTTTCGACGAAGATTCAAATATCCGTTGGGCACGTGATCTGGAAGATGCGGGAGTGCAGGTGTTTCACGGTCTGGTCGGGCTCAAGACACACTGCAAATTGTCGCTGCTGGTGCGGCAGGATCCTGACGGCATCACCCGCCGCTATGCTCACCTCGGCACGGGAAACTATAATGCTGCGACCGCGCGCATCTACACCGATCTCAGCCTGCTCACCGCCGATCCGGAAATTACCAGCGCGGTTCATGATGTGTTCAGCTTTTTGACTGCCTATGCCGAGCATCCGAGTTACGAGCCGTTGTTGGTAGCTCCCATTGATCTGGCCGAGCGCGTGCTGGCCCTGATCGATCGCGAGGCGGAGCATGCCCGCCATGGCCGGCCGGCCCACATCATCGCCAAAATGAATGCATTGCTGGACAAGAACGTCGTGATGGCGCTCTACCGTGCCTCGCAGGCAGGCGTGCAGATCGACCTGTTCGTGCGCGGGATTTGTGCTTTGCGCCCCGGCGTGCGCGGTGTCAGCGACCGCATCCGTGTGCGCAGTATCGTGGGACGCTTTCTGGAACATAGCCGCATCTTCTATTTCACGAACGGTGGGGAGGAAGAGGTTTATCTGGGCAGCGCTGACTGGATGCCGCGCAATCTCTACGAACGCGTGGAGGTGATTTTTCCTCTGCGCGATCCCCTGCTGCGGGAGCGCGTGCGCCACGAAATCCTGGCCGCTTACCTGGCGGACAATGCCAAGACTCGAGTGTTGCAGAGAAACGGCGAATATGTGCGCATTTGGCAGGCCGAGGGTAAGCGGAAAGCTCCTTCCGGACCCGCCCTCTTTAACGCCCAGGAATTTCTGATTGGGTTGTCTGAAGGCAAACAGACTTTGGAAACAATTCCTGCGGAAAAGGCACGAAAACCCCGCCGAGTTGTCCTGGGAAAGGAACGATAAACCGCGATGATTCTCTACTTCTTGCGCCACGCCAGCGCCGGCGAACGCATGAGCAATCCCAAGAAAGATGAAAAACGGGCCCTGGACCAGATGGGGGTAGAGCAGTGCGGGTATGTAGGCCGGGCCCTGGCAGCACTGGACGCGCAGGTGGACCTGATTCTTTCAAGTCCACTGAAACGCTCGGCGCAGACGGCTTCTCTGGTGGGAAATGAAATGGGTTACGAGGGAAAGTTGCAGCTTGAAAATGCGCTTCGGCCGGATGCCTCTTTCTCCGACTTCCGCGCTCTGTTGGATAAAAACGCCACGCGCGAAGCCATCATGGTGGTGGGCCACAATCCGAATCTGAGCGAATTTCTAGGGCGCTGCATCAGCGAGACGGGATGCGAAGCTGTGGTCGAACTGAAAAAAGGCGCGGTCGCGAAGGTGGAGATGGGCCGCAACTCCGCCGCCTTGCACTGGTGCCTTACGCCAAAACTTTTGCGCTCACTTTACACAGCTGCGGCCGAAAGCTCGCGGCCAAAAACTTCACGAAAGTAGCCTTTTTCTTTTTCCACCGCCCAGAGCTCCAGATCGGCGCCGGATCGGGATTTCGCTCTCATCTCCAGTTCGACCTTGCTATGGCCCACCTTGACCCGGGCCATGCGGACGGCTCGATTTCGTCCCAGGTTGAGGGCGCGCGCCAGGCGAAGCAGCAGAGACGCTTTGCGAACATTGGCGCGATCGGCAGGCGCCAAAACCTTTACCGGCCCATCGCCGGCCATCGGGCGCGACTTTCCCAGATAGCGCGCGATGGCGGCAATAATCTGCCGCTGGGCGGGCGTGTAACCGAGAATCTCCGAGTGGGCAATGATGTAGTGCGTGTGCCGATGCCTTCCGTTGCGGTTTACATAGTCCCCGACCTCGTAGAGCATCGCGGCCGCCGAGAGCCACTCCGCATATTGCGCGGGCAGGTGATGCACCGGTTTCAGACGGTCAAACAACTGCATCGCCGACGACCGCACCTGCAAAGCGTGATTCATGTCGACGCGGTAGTGTCCGACGGCGGCGCGGATCGAATCCCAGCGTTCTGATTCCAACTGCTTGCCGGAACGGGTACTACGGTCATACTCCGCTGCCATCTGGGCCAGCAAGCCGTCGCGAAGTCCAAGGGCGGAGTAGCGAAAACCTTTGAGTTGACACCGCTCCAAGAGTTCACTGTAAGCTACGGCGCCGGCGATGATGATCTCCGCCCGGCGCGGTCCGACGCCGGACAGCGTTTTGCGTTTCTCCAGCGGCAAGCGGGAAAGCATTTTGGCGATGCGGAGCATTTGCGCGCGGGAGACAAACGAAGACCTTGCACCTTTGGTCTTGTACAAGCCAGCGCAGACCGCAGCCAGAGAAGCGGCTGTGCCCGAGGTTGCGATTGCCGCTTTTGGACGGGTGCGCAGAATGCGAGGCGCAATTCTTCCAATCTCGCGTTCCGCAAAACGGCGCAGTCTTCTCAGTTCTGATTTCCGTGGAGGGTCATGGGAGAGGAATTCCTGGGTCAGACGGACCGCTCCCAGGGGCAGACTGATGGTGTCGCGGATATGACCGCGGGTAGAAATGGTCAGTTCGCAACTGCCGCCGCCCAGGTCGACTAAGAGCAGCGGCGAAGTGGTCAAGCGCAGGTTTGAAACTAGCCCAAGGTGGATCAGGCGCGCTTCCTCCAGCCCGGAGATGACTTCCACATTCCATCCTGTGGCTGAGCGCACCCATTCCAGAAAGGCGCGGGAATTGCGCGCGTCGCGCAGCGCGCTGGTGGCCACGACGCGGACGACGTCGGCCCCGGCATCCTGAATGGCGCGGTGAAACCGGCGCAGAATCTTCACGGTTTCTTCCATCGCCTCGGGAGTCAGAAATCCCGAACGGAATACTCCTTCGCCCAAACGTGTGACGGCGCGGTCTTCGCTGATCTCCTGTACACGCCCCCGGATGAGGCGCGCAATTTTCAAGCGAACGGAGTTGGAACCGATGTCAACCGCGGCAAAGGTCGGCATGGCAGGCTAGTTTACCGCGTGAGCCGGAGAAGGGAACAACAGTTAGCGCCTCGGCTGAAAACGGCGGGAGAGCCGTATCTCGACGCGGAGTAAGAACCGTCCGATGCCTTCCCCTCGCGTTTGAACTCGTATTTCTCGCGTTCCGCTCGCGCCGGTTGCAATTCCCCCCGCGATACGAGAACATAACCGTTTGCCTGGCAGCTCCCAGCACTCATAGAGAGAATTCCCTCATAAGGAAGCATTCGGAAAAATGCCGACACGGCCGAAAAACCTAAAGACAGAAACCAGAAAAAACACAAGCAGCACAATTCAGTCGCCCAAGGGCAAGCTGGGAGTGATGATTCCGGGCATGGGCGCCGTGGCCACCACGTTTGTCGCCGGCGTCGAGGCAATTCGCAAAGGCCTCGCCAAGCCCATCGGATCACTTACGCAGATGGGTACGGTGCGGCTGGGCAAACGCACTGAAGGGCGTTCGCCCAAGATCAAAGAATTCGTTCCACTGGCCGGGCTGGATGATCTGGTCTTCACCGGATGGGACATCTTCGAAGACAACATGTACGAAGCGGCCTCGAACGCGGGCGTGCTCGAGACCAGGCTGCTGGATCCGCTGAAGCCGTTTCTTTCGTCGATCAAGCCGCGATCCGCAGTCTTCGATCACAACTATGTAAAAAAAATCGACGGGCCGAACGTGAAAAAAGGCAAGACCAAGATGGACCTTGCCGAGCAGCTGCGCGATGACATTCGCGACTTCAGAAAGAAAAGCGGCGCGACGCGGCTGATCACGATGTGGTGTGGATCGACCGAGTCATACATTGAGCCAACCGCCGCGCACCAGTCGGTGAAGTCATTCGAAAAAGCCCTGCGCGAAAACGACGAAATGATCGCGCCTTCCATGATCTACGCCTACGCCTCGCTGATGGAAGGCGTGCCTTTCGCCAACGGCGCGCCCAATCTCACGGTCGATCTGCCGGTGATGCTTCAACTTTCGCGCGAGAACGGCGCGCCGATCTGCGGCAAAGATTTCAAGACCGGGCAGACTTTGATGAAGACCGTGCTCGCGCCCGCGTTCAAGGCAAGGCTGCTGGGATTGAGCGGTTGGTATTCGACGAACATTTTGGGCAATCGCGATGGCGAAGTGCTCGACGATCCCGGGTCGTTCAAGACCAAGGAGGAATCGAAGCTGGGCGTGCTGGAGCACATTTTGCAGCCGACGTTGTATCCCGAGCTCTACGGCAATATTTTTCACAAGGTCCGCATCAACTACTATCCGCCGCGCGGCGATAACAAAGAGGGCTGGGACAACATCGACATCTTCGGATGGCTCGGCTACCCGATGCAAATCAAGGTCGATTTTCTCTGCCGGGATTCGATTCTGGCCGCCCCGATCGTGCTGGATCTCGTATTATTTCTTGACCTGGCGCAGCGCACGGCGGAGTTGAAGGGAATCGGAATTCAGGAGTGGCTAAGTTTTTATTTCAAGTCTCCGATGACCGCGCCGGGGCTGTATCCGGAGCATGATCTTTTCATTCAACTGATGAAGCTAAAGAATACGTTGCGGCATTTGAAGGGCGAAGAGTTGATTACGCATTTGGGTTTGGAGTATTACGACTGACCGTGTGGCGCGGACACTCCCGTCCGCGCTTTTCATTTATGTGCGGGCGATGGCGCCCGCACCCGCACCCATACAAGCAGGGACGAGAACATGATTGAAAGACTAAAAGAGACCGGCGGTTCGGGACTCGGGTTCAAAGCCATCGGCGAGATTACGCCGGAAGACGTTAAGTCTGTGGAACCGCAGATTGAGGCCGAGATTGCCGCGAGCCGCAAGCATCCGATTGGAATTCTGATCGACCTCACCGCACTCAAGGACGTGGAATGGAAGGCGCGCTGGGAAGAGTTGCGCTTCCTGCACAAATTTGGTGGCCCAATCGCGCGCGTCGCTATGATCGGCGCGCGAGGATGGGAAGAATTGATGGGAGACATCGCCGGCGCCACGGTTCTCATGCAAGCCGATATCCGCTACTTCCATCCCTCGGAGATCATGCACGCGTGGCACTGGGTAAAGACGGCCAAGTACGCCGAAGACCTTCCGGTGCGCCAACTCCTGCCGCCCGGGCATTTGATGAGCGGCTACAACCCCGAATACACCGACATATAGATACGAGGCTCGAATTTTCTGTGAGCCTCTCTCTTCCGTGGGTTTAAGGTTGGCAACAACGACCTCGCCAAACTAAAGCGTGATTGTCGAGCAGAATCACTCCGACGACTCCCAGTCTTCCGGTGGCACAACCGGGGATTCGATATCGCCTGCGGCCTCGATCAGCCCTAGTTATGCCAACTTTTTTTCCCGCTTATATTCGTCGAACTTTTCGAGAAACCGGTCAATGTCTTTCTTCTGGAGGTAGTACGGGGTAGAGAGCCGCAGCTTGCTGGGCTCGCCGCCACGGATGCGGATTTTATAGGTCTGCCACATCCACTTTTCCAGCTCCATGCGCTGGATGGGAGGAACGTTGACCGTCGCGATGGCGCAGCGCAAGGCGGGATCGGACGAAGTCCACGATTCTGCGCCGCGGTGCATCATTTCCTCAAGAATGTAGTCGGCGAGTTGGCGATGGCGCCGCTCGATGCGATCGAGGCCTATGTCGTTCGCCATCTTGAGCGCGGCACGCAAGCCGTAGAGCGAAGGCACATTCGATGATCCGATGCGTTGAAAACGCTCGGCGCGAAGTTCGGATTCGTCCCAACCCTCGGTGGCGATCGTGTTCCAGACGCGATCGATGACTTCGTCGCGAACGTAAAGGAAGCCGGAGCCTTTGGGAGCCTGCAGCCACTTATGCGGGCTGGAAGAGTAAAGATCGCAGCCCAGATCGTGAACGTTCAGGCGCATCATGCCGCAGACGTGTGCGCCGTCAACGGCAGAGAGAATGCCTTTTGAGCGGGCCAGCGCACAGAGTTCTTTAGCGGGAAGCACCACTCCGGTGGCAGTGGTAATATGGCTGAAAAAGATCACGCGAGTGCGGGAAGTAATGGCCTCGCTGAACAGATTCAGCACCTGCGCGGGATTCTGTACGGGCTTGGGCAGCGCAACTTTCTTCACCACAATTCCGTAGCGCTTCGCTTTCAGATTCCAGGGATGTTCGCCGCCGGGATGCTCCTGGTCGGTCATAAGCACCTCGTCGCCGGCTTTCATGTCAATCCCATTGGCGATGTAGCCGTTGGCTTCAGTGGCGTTGCGCAGGAGCGCGATCTCGTTGCGCGTGCAGCCTACGAACGCGGCTAGTGGGTCGCGAAATTCATTCCAGGAGGCATAGCCCCAGATGGGATAATCTTCGGGGTCCTGTTGGTCCATTTTCTCGGTCTGGTCGTAACCGTCGAACACCGCGCGCAAGACCGGCGCAGGACTGGAGCCCACGGTTCCGTTGTTTAGGTAGACCTCGTCGGCCGGGATGAGGAACTGGCGACGCAGTTCCGCCCAGTAGGAATCTTCGTCCTTCTGATAAAGGGCGGGATCGGGTAGGGAAGCGGGCAATTTCTCAAGCTGGGCCGTCAAAGGGCTGGCAAAGGCGAGAGCCGCCACGGCGCCAGTTGTATTTGCCAGAAAACCACGGCGATCGAGCAAAAGACACCTCCCGAGCAACCCGACATGTTACGACTGGGACGAACGCGGGGCAAGGCAGGCTCCGAGTCATCAACAGGTTGAGATAACCCTATTTCCGCGATCTGCGTCCAATTAGCCAGGGAATATTCCTGGGCAGAGTTGTCGGCGAACGGGCGTATAATCGAAAAGGAACAGCTTTGCTTGGGGTGGAAAAGAGGCGGTTATGAAGTTCAGGGTTCTGGCAGTCGGCACCGCGTTGCTCGCCTTTGCGTTTTTGACACCATGGAGCTTCCCAGAGGACCAGACCAGCCCATCCAGCAGCCAGAAATCCTCGGACAGCGCCACACCGGCCGCGCCGGCCCCGCCGATTGTCCCGGAGGCTGATCCGGACAAGGTGAAGCATGATGGCGGCATAGACGACGTCGATGCCATCGGCAACCGCAACGTAGGCTGCAAGACCGGAGTCGGCAACTGGTATAGCGTAGAAAAGCAGATCGCCATGGGCAAGTCTTATGCTATGCAGGTGGAAGCGCAATCCAAGATGATTGCGGACCCCGTGGTTACGGAATACGTGAATCGTGTGGGCCAGAACATAGTGCGCAATTCCGATTCGCAAGTTCCCTTTACCATCAAGGTAATCGATTCTGACGAAATCAATGCCTTTGCTCTGCCGGGCGGCTACTTTTTCGTGAATTCGGGCCTGATCCTGGCGGCGGATGAAGAAGCTGAGCTGGCGGGCGTGATGGCGCATGAAACCGCCCACGTCGCCGCCTGCCATGCGGCACGCGAAAATACGCGCGGCAACCTGATGCAAATGGCTTCGATCCCGCTAATCTTTGTCGGTGGTGCAGTGGGCTATGCGGGATACGAAGCGGCCGGCCTGGCGCTGCCTTTGACGTTCATGAAATTCTCTCGCGGCTTTGAAGCGCAGGCTGATTACTTGGGTTTGGAATATATGTACAAGGCGGGATACGACCCCCAGGCTTTCATCAGCTTCTTTGAAAAGGTGCAGGCCATGGAGAAGAAGAAGCCGGGAACTTTGTCCAAGGCTTTTGCGTCGCATCCGCAAACGCCGGATCGTATCGCAGCCTCGCAAAAGGAAATCGAGACGATTTTGCCGGCACGGCCGCAGTACATTGTTTCAACTTCAGAGTTTGATGACGTCAAGGCGCGGCTGGCGGCGATTGAGAATCGGCACAAGATCATCGACAAGAAGGATGACGGAAAGAAACCGAGTCTGCGGCGGGCAAATACTACCGACAAGAACGGTACCGACGACAAGAGCGGCAGCAGCGACGATGATCATCCCACGTTGAAGCGGCGGGATGACAGCAATAACAACTAGCGTTTTGATCTGGGATGGGTGCTCACCCGTCCGAAAGAATCACCAGCCGGCGGCGCGATGCCGCTGGTTTTGTTTTTGCGGAAAATGTCGCCGAAAACAGAAACAGCCGCCAACGGCGGCTGTCTTGGAGGGGTTTGCGTGCCGATCAGGCGACTTGTTTGGTCGCCAGTTCTCTGACCCTGTGGCGCTCATTGGAGGGCAGAGCGAGAACTTTCATCTCCTGCCAGTCGTATGGAAATTCCTTTCCGCAATCAAGGCATACCACGTACGTTCCGGTCAGAGACGCCGCTGCACTGCGATGAGAACCGGCACGGACACTGATGGGAAAGCTGTAGTGGCTGTGCCAGCAGCCGAATAAACTGTCGAACAAATTCGCTATCATCGAACTTCTCCTGAGAGCACCACGATCACGCTCATTTCGGAAGCCCAACTTATCAATTAGTTAGATTCAATTAGTGTTCAAAAGGTTCGACAAACAAGAACGCGCGTCCCAGGCCAGCAGATTCAGTGGGGGGAAAAAGGCTTGAAATGATCAGGTTAGAGACAGGCTGCGGGTTGGGCCGCCACTGGATTCGCAGTGTTTATCCACAACCGATCAGAAAAAACTGACAGGTGAAATCCTGACAAACCAGGTCCCAACTCAGTTCCCGGTTTTCAGTTTCCAGTCGCAGGCCCGCTCAAACTTCCTGCGGACCGGTCTTCTTACGCGCGTGGCATTTGCTTACGATGGCAGTGCGAAGGCGGCTGCGAAGGTCGTCGGGAAGCTCGTAAAGCTGCGAGTCCCGGTAGATCTCGATGGTTTTCTTGGTAGTGTCGCAAACAACGTAGCAGTTGTGGCACCAAGCCAGATGGTCTTCCAATTCGGCCTTCGTACGATCATCAAGGGCGCCGTCAAGATAATTGGTCAACTCGTTCAGGAATTCAGAGCATTTCACTGTTTGCCATCTCCGCTCTCACGTTTCTGGAAGTAACGGCTGAGCCGATCCCGCAACTGCAACCGCGCCCGCAACAGCCGCGACTTCACCGCCGGAATGCTTAACTCCAGGGCGTCCGCGGTCTCCTCGGTCGAGAGACCTTCCACGTCTCGCAGTACAAACACCGTACGAAAACTCGGGGGCAGCCCCTGAATCGTACGCGCCAGGATGTCCCTCAACTCGGCTTGCGTGTACTGCTGCTCCGGGTTGGGGCTCCAATCCGCGACTTCACGGGGGAGTGAATCCTCCTCGGTCTTGACCTCTTCGTCCAGCGAAACCGTGCGCTCCGGCCGCCGCCGCCGCAACTTCATCAGCGCTTCGTTGACCGCGATCCGCACCAGCCAGGTGTAAAACTTCGACTGCCCCTGAAACTGCTCCAGATTGCTGTAAGCCTTCAGGAAAGCGTCTTGCACCACGTCTTCCGCGTCCTCGCGGTTCTGCGTAATGTGCTGCGCGATGCGAAAGACGTTCCGATCGTAACGTCGAACCAGTTCCTCAAAGGCTCCAACGTCGCCGCCCTTGGCTGACTGAACCAGCGCCAGTTCGTCGCTGACCGGTTCACTTACCTTTTCGATGGCACTCATTCTCACTCCGATGCAACAATTTTCCGCTGCGGGCGTCGGAACCTCTTGTTATTCTACTTGGTAACCGCCGTTGCGCGTAGCTCTTTTGACGTTTTCAAACCGCCCGGGTCTACGCTAAATTCGTTCTAAGCGTGGTGGAAGAGATGACAGGCGGGAGTCAAAAGGCTGACACCAGCAGAACACGTTCTCCCGTCACCACTTGGAAGCCAGCCAAGTGCCCTATAATCGCACCTTAGGAGAGTTTCGCGCTTTATCTTGGGGGCCAACGCCCAAGGACGCCATGGCAGAAACTACAGAAACCCAACAAATCATTGAGCGGGTCGTCTCCGAAGTGCTGCAGGGACAGGTGACCCAGCTACGCGAGCTATTGGTTCGCCGGGTGGTCGAGGAGCTTCCGGCATCCGCAAACGGCGGCAATCCGGCTAGTGAAGCCGGAGCAGCTCCGCTCCTGAAGGCGGTTGCGGCCATTCACGCCGGAAACACGCAACGCGAGATCTTGCGGGCTTTGCTCGACAATATGGCGCGTTACAGCGGGCGAGCGGCTTTATTTGTCATCAAGGGTGGGACGGCGACCGGCTGGCAAAGCCGGGGGTTCGGCAAAAGTGACGAGGATCCCGTCAAGGATTTTGCCCTGGATGTGACCGCTGGTCTGGCGGAGCGGGCTTTGCAGTCCCGCACCACTGTGGGCGGAAGTGCTCGCGAGATGGATGGGCAATTTGTTTCACAGTTTGGCAGTCCCGCCTCCGGCGAAGGCCTGGTTCTTCCGCTCGTGCTCAAAGAGAAGGTGGCAGCGCTGGTCTATACCGACCCAGGCACGGAAGCTGACGGAAAAATGGATGCCGCTGTCTTGGAGTTGCTGGTTCTTTCGGCCAGCGCGTGGTTGGAAGTAACCTCCTTGCGAAAGCAGGCACAAAAAGAACAGTCGGCCGCGGGAAGTTCACCAGACAAGGCCGAAAGCCCCGTGGCAGCGCAACACGCTTCTTCGTTTTCTGATCCTTTTGCGGCCCACGCGCCGAAGCATGCTGCAGCCGCGGCCGCAGCCGCTGGCGCGGCGGAATCATCCATCGCAACGGTTGTTCCGGTCAGCATCCCTTCCGACGGTGCGCACGCCGTGGCGGCGCACGTCGAAGTCTCTCCGGAAGACGCCGAGACCCATCAGAAAGCGCAGCGTTTTGCGCGGCTCTTGGTCGATGAGATCAAGCTCTACAATCAGGCGAAAGTTGCTGAGGGGCGAAAACACAAGGATCTGTACGACCGTCTGAAGGAAGATATTGAAAAAAGCCGCTCCACCTATCAGAAGCGGTACGGCAATACGGCAGCGGCCAGCGGCGATTATTTTACCCACGAGCTGGTTCGGAGTCTGGCGGAAGACGATCCTTCGATTATGGGCGCAAGTTTTCGGCGATAATACATCTACAGTGGTTTGTCGGAATTCTCCATCGGCAAAAGTGTTGTTGTTGCTGGCGACGGGACTTTGCTGCATTTACGCCACCTCGACTGCGCTTTCTGCGCAATCCTCGAGCCCCCAGAACGCAGCAACTCAGACAACTCCGAAGAAGCCGGTTCACAAAGCCAGCAGATCGGCCGCCGCAAAACGAAAAAAGCGGACATCGCCACGCCTTCGTCGCTTGCATCAGGCATTTGTTGCTTCCGCTACGCTAAAACCGATGGCGGTGCAACTGCTCCAGGACCGCACACCAGCGGCTTACACCGGAGTGGAAAGTTACGCCCGCCGTCATGCGAAAGAAGACGCGGGCGCACTCGCCTGGCTGGTGCTCGGCTACGCTCACATCCTCGATCATGACTATGCCAAGGCTATTGATCCACTGAATCATGCCAAACCGCTGGCTGGCGACCTTGGCGACTACGTCGACTACTACTTGAGCGTCGCTTACTTCCAAACCGGGCGAACGGCCGAGGCTCTCGCCACGCTGGCCGACTTTGACCAGAAGTATCCGGAGTCGCTTCTTATCCGGGATGCGCAAATTCAATATGCCAATGCGCTGCTGGCTGACGGCCGGGCGCAAGAAGCGGCGGCTCTGTTCGAGAAGAACCGCCTTCCCACGCGTTCCGACGTAGAACTTGCCCTGGGCCGCGCCTATGCCGCAGCGAGCCGGCCCGACAAGGCCGTGCCCATTCTGCGTAATCTCTACGTCACTTTGCCATTGAGCGCCGAAGCCGGGCCGGCCGAAGCCGAACTGCAAAAACTGGCTTCCAGCACAAATGTCCCGCCGCTAGGAGCCGAAGGGCGCAGGACCCGCGGCGAACTGTTGGCTCGCGGAAAGCGCTACAGCGACGCGGCGACGGAATATCGTCTGGCTCTGGATCAAGCGGCGCCGGCTGACCGGCCGCCCATTCAGCTGGCACTGGCCGAAGCATTGCGCCGCTCGGGACAGTCGCGAGAAGCCAAGAAGATTTTAGAAACCGTTCCGACTGCGCCGCCCGAGGTGAACGCGGAAAGGCTGTTCAATTTAGGAGAAATCGCGCGCGCGGCCGACGACGATGACGGATTTCTCCGTATTCTGGGTGAGCTTCGGCAAGCCGGGCCGGAAAGCCCGTGGCTGGAACAGGCGCTGCTCTCGGCGGGGAACATTTATCTCCTGCGCCGCGATTACGATCACGCCATTGACTCTTACCGCGAGATGCAGGCGCGCTTCCCCAACGCCCCTCGCGCTTCATACGCGCACTGGAAAGTAGCCTGGCTGAGCCTGCGCCAGGGGAGAAACAGCGAGGCCGCGGACGGATTCGAGCAGCAGATTGCGCTTTATCCCAACTCCGCGGAAGTGCCTGCGGCGCTTTACTGGCGCGCGCGGCTCGCGGAAGAAGAGAACGAAGCTCCCAAGGCGCGGGCCTATTACCAGGCACTTTCCGACCGTTTTCGCAATTTTTACTACGGCGAGCTGGCGCGGCAGCGGCTTAAGAAAATCGAAGCCGATGGCGATCTGGTGCATTATGCCCTGCTGGATCGCATCCCGCCCATCGACTCGGCTGGGAAGGTCGTGCCAGACCCTGTGCCCACCGACAACCTGCGAGTGCAGAAAGCCCAGTTGCTGGCCAACGGGGCGCTGATGGATTTTGCCGTTCGTGAATTGCAAGCCGCAGCCACCGAGGAAAAAGCGAATTGGGGCCCCTCCGAGAGTGCGCGTTTATACATTGAAGCCGGCCGCTACGACATGGCGGTGGAGATCATGAAGCACGCTGTTCCGAACTATTTTGCCGTGGATTTGCCCAGCTTGCCCCGCGATTACTGGGAGGCGTTGTTTCCCAAACCGTACTGGACCGATCTTAAAAAATTCTCAGGGGATACCGGCCTCGATCCCTATCTGGTAGCGTCCCTGATCCGCCAGGAATCGGAGTTTAATCCCAACGCGGTCTCCCGCGCCAATGCCGTCGGTCTCATGCAGTTGTTGCCGAAAGTTGGCAAGGGCGTAGCCAGGCAGGAAAAACTCAAGCACTACACCGCACAACAGCTGTTTACCCCGTCGGTGAATATGCGATTAGGCACCCACTATTTTCGCAGCATGGTAGATAAGTTCGGATCTCTCGAATATGCCCTTGCCGCCTACAACGCAGGCTCCGACCGTGTGCAGGATTGGCTGGGGCAAGGCAATTATCGCGATCCGCAAGAATTTGTTGAGTCGATTCCCTTTACCGAAACCCGGGAATACGTGCAGGCTATCCTGCGCAATGCCGGCGTGTACCGCCAGCTCTATAGCACGCCCTAGGCAGCCGGCAAATTTTACAAATTTTCACGCTTTTCCACGCCGCGAACTGGCTACAATGTCCGTGTGCACTTCGCAAATTCTTCGCTCCAATAAGGAGAAAATCACATGCCAGTTTCCAAGGTTCCCCCTGGTTTTCACACCATTACTGCTTCGCTGATCGTCCGGGATGGCGCTCATGCGATCGACTTTTACAAGAAGGCCCTCGGCGCGGAAGAACGTATGCGCATGGTGGGCCCGGACGGCAAAATCAGCCACGCCGAACTCAAGATTGGAGATTCCATTCTCTTCCTCACCGACGAAAGTCCCGCCATGGGCACCAAATCCCCGCAGACTCTGGGCGGAACGGCCTCAAATCTCTATCTGTATGTAGAAGACGTAGACTCTGCCTTCAAGCGTGCGGTGGACGCTGGCGGCAAGGCGACCATGCCCGTGACCGATATGTTCTGGGGCGACCGCTTTGGCCAGTTCGTTGATCCCTTCGGCCACGCCTGGGGCTTGAGCACCCACGTGGAAGACGTTAGTGACGAAGAAACCGAAAGGCGAGCTGTCGACTTCTATAAGCAGATGGCACAACGGAAAACCGCGTAGCTCTTCACGAATCAGACGCTCAACAGAAGGACGCGAAGTGACCGGAGAATTTCTTCGGGTTACTTCGTGTCCTTCGTGGTTTCTAAAGCGATTTTTGCGGGGCCGGCGATTTTGCGAACAAGATCTCAAAAACCAGCAGGCCTGCCCCGACGACAATCGCGCTATCAGCCACATTGAACGCCGGCCATTGATAGGCGCCGATGTAGAAGAGCAGAAAATCGACCACGCGGCCGCTGAGCAGGCGGTCCCACAGATTGCCCAGCGCTCCTCCCAAAATCAGGGCTAGGCCGATTCCCGTGATGCTCATGCAATGGCTGTTGCGCCAAAGCAGGGCCACCACGATGACCAGCGCGACCAGCGAAAACAGAACCAGCACCGCGACCGTCCAGCCCGAAGTTGAATCGGCAAAAAGACCAAAGGCTGCGCCCCGGTTCTCCACGCGGGTAAGGCGGAAAAAGCCGGGAATGATCTGAATACCATCGTGGAGCGGAATTTTCTGCGCCACCAGCCATTTCGTCGCGCGATCGAGACACAGGACGAAGATCGCCAGCAAGAAGTGGAACCACCGCATGGGATGAGGGCTTTGCATCA
>Ga0335076_10000763_pt1 | contig 30206 bp, 26 predicted proteins | sample Lox_Sample_25_FD_206717 | JGI IMG/M metagenome (GOLD analysis project Ga0335076, IMG submission 206717) | Soil microbial communities from Loxahatchee National Wildlife Refuge, Florida, United States - Lox_Sample_2.5 | ecosystem: Environmental > Terrestrial > Soil > Wetlands | place: USA... | reverse complement strand
CTCGCCGTTCTCGGCGATCAGCGCGATCTTCCGCGTCGGCGCCCCGAAGATTCGCTCGAGCCTGCTGAGCGCCGCGTCGAGGCCGGCACTCTGGACCGGATCGTCGATGAACGCCGCCGCGCCGGCACGCAGACCATCCAGGCGAACAGCACCGTCGCCTACCAGCGCGACCGGGAGATGGCGCGTGTCCGGGTGCTTCTTGAGCTGCCCGAGCACCGATTCGAACCGAGGTAGATCGCCGGCGAGCACTACCGCGCTCGGGCGGTGCTCGCGGGCCAGGCCGAGCGAGGCGCTCGCGCGCCGCGCGAGGATCGCCTTCGCCCCACGGGCGCGAACGGCCTCGACCATCGCCTTCGCCCGATCGGCGTTGGAGTCGATCACCAGCACGACTCGGTCGCCGTGCTCGAGCTCGTCGATTTCGTCGGCGAGCTGATCTTCGACCGCCAGCCCCGAATCTCCGCTGATGAACACCGAGATCTCGGTCGCCGGATCGTCGCTGCGGGTGTCGACGGGAGCTTCAGCGACGTGTTCGATCAGTGGCAGGAACAGCGAGAAGCGGCTACCGGTACCCACGCCGGAGTCGACCTGGATCTCACCGCCGAGCAGCCGCGCGATCTCGCGGGAGATTGAGAGGCCGAGTCCCGTGCCGCCGTATTTGCGCGACGTGGTGCCGTCTGCCTGTTGGAAGGCCTCGAAGATCAGGTTGAGCTTGTCGTCGGGGATCCCGACGCCGGTGTCGGTGACCGAGAACTCGATCACCTGCTCGGTCTCGCGGAGCGCGTCGCTGCGCAGCGCAGTCGGATCGGCGGGGTAGCCGATCGAGAGGGTGACGCCGCCCTGGTGGGTGAACTTGAACGCGTTCGAGAGGAGGTTCTTGAGGACCTGCCCGAGGCGCTGTTCGTCGGACACGATCGACGCGGGGAGGGCGGGGTCGATCTCGACCCCGAACGACAGGCCTTTTTGCTCGGCGAGGTGCCGGAACGCCCGCTCGGCGTCCTGGTAGACGTCCACGAGCGCCACCGCGGCGAGATCGAGTTCCATCCTGCCCGCCTCGACCTTGGACAGGTCGAGGATGTCGTTGATCAGCGACAGCAGATCGTTACCCGCCGAGTGGATCGTCCGCGCGAACTCGACTTCACGGTCGGTCAGCGATCGCTCCTCGTTCTCGGCCAGCAGCCGCGACAGGATCAGCATCGAGTTCAGCGGGGTACGGAGCTCGTGCGACATGTTCGCGAGGAACTCCGACTTGTACTTCGAGGACAGCGCGAGCTGGGCCGCCTTGTCCTCGAGGCCGCGGCGCGCGAGCTCGATCTCTTCGTTCTTGATCTCGATGTCGCGGTTCTGCTCGGACAGCAGCGTCGCCTTCTCCTGAAGCTCGTCGTTGGTCTCGCGCAGCTCCTCTGACTGCTTCTGGAGCTCGGTCGTCAGGCTCTGCGACTGCTCGAGCAGCTCCTCGGTCCGCATGTTCGCCCGGATCGTGTTGAGCACGACGCCGATCGTCTCGGTGATCCGCGCGAGGAAGTCTCGGTGGACCTCGGAGAACGGGCGGACCGACGCGAGCTCGATCACGCCGAGGACCTGGTCCTCGAACAGCACCGGCATGACCAGGACATCCGCCGGGGTCGCGTCGCCGAGACCCGACCCGACCTTTATGTAGCCGGGAGGCGCGTCGCTGATTGCGATCGTCTTGCGATCGAGCGCGGCTTGACCGACCAGGCTCTCGCCGATCGCGAACCGGCTGCGCATGTCGCTGCTGCGCGGCGTGTAGCCGTACGAGGCCGCGAGCACGAGCTCTGGCGCCCCGTCGTCGGCCGCGGACTCAGCGAGGAAGAGCGCCCCATGCTGGGAGTTCACCATCGGTGCGACCTCGCTCATGATCAGCTGCGTCACCGCGGCCAGATCACGCTGCCCTTGGAGCATGCCCGAGATGCTCGCCAGGTTGGTCTTCAGCCAGTCCTGCTCGGCGTTGCGCTGAGTGGTCTCGCGCAGGTTGGCGATCATCTGGTTGATGTTGTCCTTGAGCTCGGCGACCTCGCCCTGAGCCTCGACCGAGATCGATCGCGTCAGGTCGCCCTGCGTCACCGCGGTTGACACCTCGGCGATCGCGCGGAGCTGGGTGGTCAGAGTCACCGCCAGCTGGTTGACGTTCTCGGTGAGCCGGCGCCACGTGCCGGACACGCCCTCGACCTCGGCCTGGCCACCGAGCTTGCCCTCGGTGCCGACCTCGCGCGCCACGCGGGTCACCTCGGCGGCGAAGCTCGACAACTGCGCGACCATCCGGTTCAGCGTCTGCTTGAGCTCGAGAATCTCGCCGCGGGCGTCGACGGTGATTGTCTGGGTCATGTCGCCGTTCGCGACCGCGGTCGCCACCTGGGCGATGTTGCGGACCTGGTCGGTGAGGTTGCGGGCCATGAAGTTGACGTTGTCGGTCAGGTCCTTCCAGGTGCCCGCGACGCCCGGGACCTGCGCCTGGCCGCCCAGGATCCCCTCGGTGCCGACCTCGCGCGCGACGCGCGTCACCTCGGCGGCGAACGAGTTCAGCTGATCGACCATGCGGTTGATCGTCTCGGCCAGCGCCGCGACCTCACCCTTGGCGTCGACGGTGATCTTCTGGCTCAGGTCACCGTGGGCGACGGCGGTGGTCACGCCGGCGATGCTCCGCACCTGAGTGGTCAGGTTCGAGGCCATCAGGTTCACGTTCTCGGTGAGGCCCTTCCAGGTGCCGGAGACGCCTTCGACCTCCGCCTGGCCACCGAGGATTCCCTCGGTGCCCACCTCGCGGGCCACGCGGGTCACCTCGGCGGCGAACGAGCGCAGCTGGTCGACCATCGTGTTGATCGTGTCCTTGAGCTCGAGGATCTCGCCGCGGGCGTCGACCGTGATCTTCTTGGACAGGTCGCCCTGCGCGACCGCGGTCGTCACCTGTGCGATGTTTCTCACCTGGTCGGTCAGGTTCGAGGCCATGAAGTTCACGTTCTCGGTGAGGCCCTTCCAGGTGCCCGAGACGCCTTCGACCTTGGCCTGGCCCCCGAGCTTGCCGTCGGTGCCGACCTCGCGCGCCACGCGGGTTACCTCGTCGGCGAACGCGGACAGCTGATCGACCATCGTGTTGACCGTCCGCTTGAGCTCGAGCACCTCACCCTTCACATCGACGGTGATCTTCTGGCTGAGGTCGCCGTTCGCGACCGCGGTGGTGACCTGGGCGATGTTGCGGACCTGGTCGGTGAGGTTGCGGGCCATGAAGTTGACGTTGTCGGTCAGGTCCTTCCAGGTGCCGGCGACGCCGGGGACCTGGGCCTGCCCGCCGAGGATGCCCTCGGTGCCGACCTCGCGCGCCACGCGGGTTACCTCGTCCGCGAACGACCGCAGCTGGTCGACCATCGTGTTGATCGTGTTCTTCAGCTCGAGGATCTCGCCCTTCACGTCCACGGTGATCTTCTGGCTGAGGTCACCGTTCGCGACGGCGGTGGTGACCTGGGCGATGTTGCGGACCTGGTCGGTCAGGTTCGAGGCCATGAAGTTCACCGAGTCGGTGAGGTCCTTCCAGGTGCCGGCCACGCCGGGGACCTGCGCCTGACCGCCGAGCTTGCCGTCGGTGCCGACCTCGCGCGCGACGCGCGTGACCTCGGCGGCGAAGCTCGAGAGCTGCTCGACCATGGAGTTCACTGTGGTTCCGATGCGGGCGAACTCGCCCTTGACCGGGCGTCCCTCGATCTCGAGCGCCATCTTCTGGTTCAGGTCACCCTCGGCGACCGCGACGATCACGCGCGCGACCTCGGTGGTCGGGCGGACGAGGTCGTCGATCAGGCCGTTGACCGAGTCGACCGCGGTGCTCCACGCGCCCCCGGCGCCGTGCAGCCGTGCGCGCTCGGTCATCCGGCCCTCGCGGCCGATGATCTCGGCCACGCGGACCAGCTCGGCCTCGAGCGCGGCGTTGCGGGCCGCCATCTGGTTGTAGGCGGCTTCGAGCCGTCCGATGTCGTCCTTGCGGCGCGCCGGCAGCCGCACTCCGAAGTCGCCGGCCGCGGCTGCCTGAAGCGCGTGTTCGAGCCGAGCGAGCGCCGGATCGTCGTCGCGTGTTCGCCCGTTCTTGACCGCGGTGGCCGCGCCGTTGGAGCCCTTGTGGAACTCGGCCGCGCCGTTAGAGGTCTTGCGGGACGTCGCTGCCCCATTGGACGTCTTGCGTGTGGCGCCCGTGCCGTTAGCCGCCTTACGCGAGGACGTCGCCCGGACAGTGCCCCTCTGGTCATCCGCCCCAGTCTTCGCCATGCCTGCGCCTCCAGATTCAGTTGCTCCGCGAGGCGCCCCCTGTTGGCCGCGCGATAGCCCGTTACCGACCCGAAAGATTATCGCTGGAGTTCGCCGATTTAGCGGCAGCCGGTGTTGATTAAACACCTGATCTACAACCACCTTCGACCAGGTTTGGGTATGCCGGGCCGCGGAAGGCGCGCTTGAGGCTGTCTTGGCGGGGTTTGGTCCGGCGGTTCGCTACCAGCCGCCGCGCCAATCGGCGTTGGCGGCGCGCGCCTTGGCGGCGGCCATACGCGCGTGCTTGCGCTTCTCCAGCCGCCACTGGAGCAGCGACAGGAGCACGATGACCGTCGGGAAGAAGATGATCGTGATGAACATGGCGTTCGTGATCACCGTGTCGTTGGTCTCGCCGTACCAGCCCTCGCCGCCGTGAGAGACGCCGCTCGCCAGGGCGGCGGGCGCGGTGGCGAGTACCAGCAGCGCGACGGTCGTCAGTGCGGTGATGATCCGGGCGCGGCGCATCTGCCCTGAAGGGTACCGGAGAGTGCTCCGGCACACGAGGTCCGGCCCCGCCCGCATAACACGACAAAACACCTGCCGAGCCGGGGCCATGCCCAGTTACCCCTGATTATCGCGTCAGCTCGGCAAGGTCAGCGAGAGAGGCGCGGAATGTCGAGCTATCCGAGTCGCGGAACAGCCGGCGCGCTCGGGAAATGCACGGCGCGCCTACGCCACCGCGGCGCTCTCGCGACGACCGCCGACCGCGGCTAACGCCCGAAGCAACACGGGGTTGTACGTCTCGTTCTTGGTCGTGATCTCGAGGTGGTTGATCGGCGCCTCGAATACCTCCGCGCCGACCGCGCTGGCGAGCTCGTGCTGCTTGCGCGGCGGCACCGCGCTGTCACGGGAGGTGAGGACGACCGCGGTCGGGATCGGCAGCGGCGCCAGCCACGGCCTCGAGTCGAATCGGCCGAGCTCCCGGCCGGCCTCGACGATGTCGGGCACGGAGTGGCGCATCATCTCGGAGAGGACCCACGCGGTCTGCGGGGAATCGCGCATGCCGGTGCGGCGCAACCCGGCGCTCCACGTTGCCCGCGGCGCCAGCGTCAGCAGCAGCCCGACGAGCCCAAGCGCCCGGAACGCCCGCCTCGTCTCCGGATCCTGCCAATGCTGCGCGGTGCCGCTCAGCAGGAGCCCGCTGACGGCGTCCGGGTGGTCGCGCGCCATCAGCTGGGCGATCGCGCCACCCATCGAGTACCCGACGACGATCGCCGGCGCCGCGTCTAGCACGCGCAGCGCCGCGGCGGCGTCACCGGCGCAGTCGGTCATCCGGAACGGCGTCAGCGGGCGCAACCCGCGGCCATGGCCGCGGTGATCGATCGCCAGCACGCGATAGCCCGCCGCCGCGAGCGCATAGTAGGCGCCGCACCAGTTCAGATCGGCGCTCGCGACCCAGCCGTGCAGCAGCATCACGACCGGGCCGTCGCCACCGGTGTCGCGCAGGAACAGCTCGCCGCGACCGGGCGCGATGAGGGTCCGCGCCGGCGGCATCTCGATCGGCGGAATCGGCGGGAACGTGTATCGAGCCACGTGATCGATGCTAACTAGGCCGCCCCATCGCGCCGAAATACCATTGCCCACATGGCAGTCGTGATCGCATCCGACCTCGGCAAGGACATTGCCGGCGAGCCCCTTCTGCGCGGCATTTCGTTCAAGCTCGAGCGCCGCGACCGGATGACCCTGTCCGGCCGCAACGGCGCCGGCAAGACGACGCTACTCAGGATGCTCTCGGGCGAGGATTCGGTTGACTTGGGCGAGCTTACGCTGGCCAAGGACACCAAGATCGCACTTCACGACCAGCGTCCCCCGCGCGAGCGCGACCTGACCCTCCGTGGGTACGTCCTGTCCGGCGCCCGCGAGTTGGTGGCGATCGAGGAGCAGCTATCAGAGCTCGAGCAGGCGATGGCGCAGGGCGCCCACGACGACGGCACGCTCGGCCGCTATGCAGAAGCCCAGGCCCGGCTCGAGCACGCCGGCGGCTACAACTGGCGCGACCGGGCGCTGTCGGCGCTCCACGGCCTGGGCTTCCGAGACGACGCCGATCTCGACCGGACGCTCAAGACCTTCTCCGGCGGGGAGCTCACTCGCGCCTCGCTTGGACGGGCGCTTGCCGGCGATCCCGACCTGCTGCTGCTCGACGAACCGACCAACCACCTCGACATCGAGTCGCTCGAGTGGCTCGAGCAGCATCTCGCGAGCCTCGACGCCGCAATCGTCCTGGTGGCCCACGACCGCTGGTTCCTCGAGGCGGTCGGCACGAGCGTGCTCGAGCTCGAGGCCGGGCGCGGCAAGTTCTTCAAGGGGCCGTGGCACGCATGGCGCAAGGAGAAGGCTACGCGCGACCTCGCGCTGGGGCGGGCGATCGAGCGCCAGGAGGCCGAGATCGAGCGGCTCGAGCGGTTCGTGACCCGGTTCCGGGCGGGCACGCGAGCTCGCCAGGCGCAGTCGCGAGTCAAGAAGCTGGCCAAGATGGATCGACTGCAACGCGGGCCGACCGACGGTGCCCCGCTCGAGTTCTCGTTCAAGCCCCCCGAGCGGAGCGGACGGGTCGTATTCGAGTTCGAGAACGGCCAGGTCGAGGTCAACGGCGGCGTCCTGCTCGACGAAGTGGAGTTGTGGCTCGAGCGCGGCGAGCACGTGTCGCTGGTCGGTCCCAACGGTGCGGGCAAGACCACGCTGATCGAGACGCTCGCCGGCCACCGTGAGCTGAATGGAGATGGTCCGGTCATGGTGTCGGGCAGGCTGCGGACCGGGCACAACGTCAAGATCGGGTTTCTGTCCCAGCACACCGAGGAGCTGTCCGCCGGCAGCGCGCGGACGGTGCTCGAGGCAACGACGCACCTGACCAGGCTGACGCCGAACAACGCGCGCGGGCTGCTCGGCCGCTTCATGTTCTCCGGAGACGAGGTGGAGAAGTCGCTCGAGGTTCTCTCCGGCGGGGAGCGCCGGCGCCTGTCGCTGGCAATCCTCGTCCAGTCGGGCGCCAACGTGTTGATCCTCGACGAGCCGACCAACCACCTCGACCTCGACAGTCGCGAGGCGCTCGAGGCGGCGCTCAACGCGTTCGGCGGCTCGCTGCTGCTCGTCTCGCACGATCGCGCGCTGCTCGACGCGGTGGGGAAGCGGACGGTGGCGATCGAGGATGCGACCTTGCACAGCTACGTCGGAGGCTGGCCGGAGTACGTCCGGGCTCGCGAGGATCGCGCCCAACGGGAGGTGGAGAGAAAGACGGGCAAGCAGGCCAAACCGCGTTCACGGTCGGCGGGCACTCCGCCCCGCTCGGATAACGCACGAGAGCAGCAGAGGCTCGAACGGGAGATTGAGGCCGCCGAGGCCTCGCTGAAGGCCCTCGAGGAGGAGCTGTCGGACCCGGTCGCATGGTCGACCCCGCAGCGGACCGCTCGAGCGACCGCACGCCACGACGAGGCGAAGCGTGCGGTCGACGAGCTGTACGAGCGCTGGGAGCGCCTCGCGGGTTAGCCGGCGGGCTTCGTCAACACCGGTCCGGCCCCACCGAAGATCGAGCCGCAGTCCTTCGAGGCGGCCTGGAACGCCGGGGCGTTCGGGTTGATCCCGGCTCCGCTGATCTGGACTCCGACGCCTCCGTTCGGGCCGGGCTGGAAACTCGGATCGGGGAAGTTGGGGACGCCATGAGACCGCATGCACTTAGCCATCGCGAGCGCCTGCGACTTTGCCTTGGCGGTCTGCGCCGCTGTCGGATGGCCGCCGTTCGGCAGATACGACTGGCAGTCCTTCATCGCCGACTGGAACGCCGGCCCGTTGACCTCGACCCCGTTCACCGACATGCTGTTAGGCGTTTGCTGGACGCGGAGATCGAGCAGGCCGCCGGTCGGGTCGGGGAAGTTCGGTACGCCGTGGGCTCGCATACACCCCGCGAACTGCAGCGCCTTGCCGTTGCTCGCGGCCGTGTCGTGGGACGACGTGGACCCGCCCGCGACGTCACTCGCGCTCGAGGTCCCGCCGCATGCCGCCAGCGAGAGCGCCGCTCCTGTCAGGCAGAGCAGGATCGCGTATCGCACTGTTACCTCCTAAGTCGTGGTTCCTCAGTGGTACGCCACGAGGGGTTACGTCACGGGAACGCGGGTTGTTACCGCTCCGTAACCTGGAGCTGGCCATCCTCTTGGTCGCCGAACCTCCACACTGTTTCGAGGGCAGATGCGCGTGCTGGTGATCGAGGACCATGCTGAGCTGGCCGAGACGGTCGCGCTGGGTTTGCAGCGCGAGGGCATGGCCGTCGATATCGCGTTCGACGGTCCGTCCGGATTGCAGCGCGCCGCTGTCTATGACTACGACGTGATCGTGCTCGACCGGGACCTCCCCGGTATACACGGCGACCGCGTGTGCGAAACGCTGGTCACCAAGGGCGGGAGGGCTCGGGTGCTGATGCTGACCGCCTCGGCCGGGATCGAGGACCGCGTCGCCGGGCTCAGCCTGGGTGCCGACGACTACCTGCCCAAGCCGTTCGCATTCGCCGAGCTGATCGCGCGGATCCGGGCGCTCGCCCGGCGCGCGCAGCCGGCTTTGGCGCCGGTGATGCGCAGCGGCGACCTGACGCTCGACACCGGAAGGCGGATCGCCCACCGCGCCGGCCGCCGGCTCGATCTGACCGCTAAGGAGCTCGCGGTGCTCGAGCTGCTGCTTGCCGCACGCAACACCGTGGTGTCGCCCGAGGAGTTGCTCGCCCGCGCGTGGGACGAGGCGGCCGATCCGTTCTCGGCGGTCGTGAAGGTCACGATCAGCCGGCTGCGGCGCAAGCTCGGCGAGCCGCCGATCATCGTGACGGTGCCCGGTGCCGGCTATCGCATCTAGTCGCCGGTGGCCGCCGCGCCGGTGGCTGCCGCGGCGGAGCGTCCGCCTGCGGCTGACGGTGCTCTACGGGACGCTGTTCCTGGTGGCGGGGGCGGCGCTGCTCGCGATCACGTACGGACTGGTCGCGAACGGGACCGCGGCCGAGGACAAGCCGTTCGTTGTCACCAAGAAGGCCACCGGGCCCAGCGTCGCCCTGCCGGCGCTGCCCGGCACCGTCGCGGGCGCCGCCACGCCGAGCGACGGCGCAGTCATCTTCGAGCAGAAATCGGCGGGCCCGAAGACGCAGATTCAGGTGCGAGCCTACGAGGGCCAGGTCGACGCCACATTCACCCGGCTGGTGGCAAACCACGCGGCCGAGCTGGCGTCGCTGCAGAAGCAGGCCAACGTCAAGATCGCCGCGGTGCGGGATTCGCAGCTCGCCACCCTGCTTACACGCTCGGGGCTGGGGCTCGCGATCATGGCCATCGCGTCGATCGGGCTCGGCTGGCTGATGGCGGGGCGGGCGCTGCGGCCCGTGCGGACCATGAGTTCGCGCGCCCGGGGGATCTCCGAGCGCAACCTGCACGAACGCCTCGCGCTCGACGGGCCGGACGACGAGCTCAAGGAGCTCGGCGAGACGTTCGACGGTCTGCTCGGCCGCCTGGAGGCGGCCTTCGAGTCCCAGCGCCGCTTCGTCGCGAATGCCTCACACGAGCTGCGGACGCCGATCACGCTCGAGCGGGCGCTGGTCGAGGTCGCGCTCAGCGACCCGAATCCGTCGGTCGAGTCGCTGCGCGACACGTGCCGGCGCGTGCTCACCGCGAGCGAGCAACAGGAGCGCCTGATCGAGGCGTTGCTCACGCTCGCCCGGAGCCAGCGCGGACTCGAGTCGCGCGCTCCGGTGAACCTGCGCGAGGTCACCGCCGAGGCGGTGCGCGCGGTGCCGTCGAACGGGATCACGGTCGAGACGGAGCTTGGAGACGCGTCCACGACGGGCGATCCGGCCATGGTCGAGCGGCTGGTCGCGAACCTGATGCAGAACGCGATTCGCTACAACAAGCCCGACGGCTGGGTCTCGGCCTGGACCGGGATGCGCGACGGCCAGCCGACCGTTGAGGTCACCAATACCGGACCCGTGGTCAGGCCCGAACAGGTGCCTGAGCTAGTCAAACCGTTCTCCCGCCTCGACCGAAATGGGTCGGTCGCGGCCCGGAACGCCGACGCGCGGGAAGGCCTCGGCCTCGGGCTGTCGATCGTGCAGGCGGTCGTCGACGCCCATGGCGCGCACCTGACGACGGCTCCACGCGCGGAAGGCGGCCTCAAGGTCTCGGTCAGCTTTCCGGCGTTGGAGTGACCGCGGTTCGTTTGGTCTCGGCGACCAGCCGGGGGCTGTCGAGGAGGATTCCCCGCCGGCGTAGCCCCGCTAGCAGCGGCTCCTGGTCGTCGAAACTGACCTGCGTCACGATCCCCGGACGGAAGGTGATCGTCATCGCCCCCAGGCACACGCCCGCGACCTGGCCGTCGATCTCGAGCCTAGCGCCGGCGAACGCGCCGGCAACGTCGATCACCAGCTCCGACGAGGATGCGATCACGAGCGGTGGCGCGAACCCGCCGTGCTTGGGCAGTGGCGTGAACACGAAACCATCCACGTGGGGCAGGAACAGCGGACCGCCCGCCGAGATGCCATAGCCGCTGGTGCCGATCGGCGTGCTGACGACGGCCCCGTCGCCCGCCATGCGCGCGAACAGCGTCCCATCGACGATCGCGGTCAGCCGCACCTGTCCGCCGCTTTCGCGCACGACCGCCAGGTCGTTGAGGGCGAACAGGGGCTCGCTTTCCGGGCGCACGATCGACAGCGCCGGGAATCTACGGGGCACCCACTGGCCCCGGCTGAAGCGCTCCAGGGCGCGAACGGCGTCGGCCACCTTGACGTTGGCCAGCGCCCCGAGACTCCCGCAGGCGATCCCGAGGACAGGCCTATCCGCCGCCGACCCAGCGCGGAGCGCGGCGAGCGTCGTGCCGTCGCCGCCGATCGACACGATCAGGTCACAATCCGCCGCCGCGCCCTCGTCGGCGACCCGCCGTTGCGGGTACGCGGCCGGGATCTGGACGACCTCGATCCCGTGCTCCTGCGTCCATTCCCGGATGAGCCGCAGCGGCTCATCGAGATTCCGGGTCGGGTGAACGAGCATGCCGATCCGCCGCGGCCGTTGGATTGCCTGGTCCGAGGTGTTCGTCTGCTGAACGGATGTGAACATGTCCGGGCCGCAAGAACCTTATTGTGGGACCGTCGGGAGGACTCTCTAAACTCGAACCAACGATGGCACCGCTTAGCGATGCGTCGCCGATCCGGGTTGCGCTGATCGATGATGACAGCGGACTGCTGACCGTTCTGGAACGGCGACTGGGAGCACTTCGCTGGGAAGCGCAGGTGCTGGCGTTCCCGCCCGACGCCGGCCATCTGGCGGCGCTCCGGCTGCACGCGTTGATCGTCAACCCTGCGCTCACGGGCCTCGACTACATCGAGCGCGTCGCGACCGCGCTCCCCGGCCTGGCGCTGCTGGTCTGCAGCGGGCCGGTGACGGTCTCCGAGCGCGTCAAGGGCCTGCGGGCCGGCGCGGACGATTGGGTGACCAAGCCGTGTCACCCAGAGGAGCTGCTGGCGCGGATCCAGGCCGTGCTACGCCGGCGCCGAGCGGGCGAGCTCCCGGTCGAGGAGGCGACGATTGAGGCTGGCGAGATCGCGATCCGGCCCGATCGCTACGACGCCTACGCCGGCGAGCAGGGCGCCTCCCTGTCTCGCAAGGAGTTCGAGTTGCTGCGCCAGCTGGCGGCCGCCGACGGGCGCGTGCTGGAGCGCGAGGACATCTACCAGCGGGTGTGGGGCTACACGATGGCTCGCGGCGACCGGTCGGTCGACGTGTTCGTGCGCAAGCTGCGCCAGAAGCTCGAGCAGATCTCTCCCGGATGGCGCTACGTCCACACCCATTTCGGCGTCGGCTACCGGTTCGCTGCCGAGCCGATCGCCGAGGCGGGGGCGGCCGCCGAGGGTGCTGCGGTCCCGCGGACGGTCGAACGGGTGCCGGAATCCTCACGGGAGGATTTCGCCGCGGTACGCTGAGCGGGTGAACTCAACCGCCCGCAACGTCCTGATCGTGCTCGTGCTGGCCGCGATCGTGGGCACGCTGTCGGGCGGCGTCACCGCGGCCAATGTCGCGATCCAGGCGGTAACGATCGCGTTCCTCGGGACGCTCGTGTGGTTCGCGTCGATCATGTATCGCCAGCACCGGAGCACGCTGTACTCGCTCGGCGACGGCCGGCGCGCCGTGCTCTACATCGCACTCGGCGTCGGGACGCTCACGCTGACGGCGACCTCGCGTATGTGGAGCGCCGGTGGCGCGGCCTCGGTCGCGTGGCTGTTGCTGTTAGGCGGCGCGGCCTACGCGGTGTTCGCCGTGCTGTGGTCAGCGCGCAAGTATTAGCTAGAGAGCTCGCCGTCAGCTGACGACGGGGCGCGGGCGCGGAGGCGCCACGTCGCTGCCGACGCCGGCACACTTGGGGCACAGACCTTCGAGCAGCACGTGGGCCCGTTCCACCTCGTATCCCGGGTCGCGCAGCGCCAACTCGATGTGCTCGGGCTCGATGTCGTAGAGGGCGCCGCAACGCCCGCAACGAAAGTGGTGGTGAGGCGCGACGTTGGCGTCGAACTGCCGTGGTCCCGGGCCCTCGACCACGCCGAGCAAGCCCGCCTCGGCGAGCTCTCCGAGCGCGTTGTAGACGGTCGCTCGCGATAGCTCCGGAAGCTCCTCCCTGGCCTGCTGGAACACCTCCTCGGCGCTGAGGTGACCGTTTTCGGTCCCCGCGAAAAGCCCGTAGATCGCGCGCCGCTGCGCGGTCGCGCGCAGGCCGTGGGCGCGAAGCAACTGAGCCAGCGCCACGTCCGAGAGCGGGGTAGAGGAGGAGGAGGACATCTGGAAGCCGTCTAAGGTGGGATTCGATCCAGATCCGGCCGCAATAGGAGGGTATCGCGAGGACCGGTCGACGACCGCGCCGGCCCTATCCTCGAAGGCATGTCAGTAGTTCCGGCCGACCGCCGTCGCGAGCTCCCCGACGAGCCCGGCGTGTACCTGTTCCGCGACCGTCGCGGCAAGGTGATCTACGTCGGCAAGGCCAAGTCGATCCGCAAGCGGGTCGCGTCGCACTTCTCGAATCCGAGCACGCGAGGAGGTAGGGATCTGGTCGACATGATCGATCAGATCGAGGCGCTCGTCGTCCACACCGAGACCGAGGCGCTGCTCGCCGAGCAGAACTTCATCAAGCAGTACAAGCCCCGGTTCAACATCCGGCTGCGCGACGACAAGTCGTACCCGTACATCGCGATCTCGCTCGACGAGGATTTCCCGCGGGTGTACTTCACCCGCGAGCGGCACCGCCGCGACCGCGCGTACTTCGGTCCCTACAGCAACGCCAAGCGGGTCCGCGCGACGCTCGAGGTGCTCGGCAAGGTGTTCCTGTTCCGCTCCTGCGAGGGCCCCGAGCCGGGCCGGCGCAGCGGATCGCCGTGCCTGGACTACTACATCAAGCGGTGCGAGGCGCCGTGCGTGGGGTATGTCAGCCGCGAGGACTACCGGAAGGGGATCGACGGCGTGATCGATTTCCTGTCGGGCCGCTACCGGGAGATCGAGCGCTCGCTCGAGAAGTCGATGCGCGAGGCGGCCGCCGAGCAGCGGTTCGAAGATGCCGCCCGGGAGCGGAACCGGCTGCGCGCGGTTCATTCGTTGCTCGAGCGCCAGCGCGTCGCCAACGAGGCGACGGGCACACTCGACGCGATCGCGGTCGCCGTGCACGAGGGCGAGGCCAACGCTCAGGTGTTCCAGGTTCGCGACGGGGTGCTCGCCGACCGCCAGAGCTTCTACCTCGACAACGAACCTTACGCTGGGATCGCCGAGGTCGCGGAGGCGTTCATCCTTCAGTACTACACAAGCGCGATGATGGTCCCGCCGCTCCTGATCGTGCAGCGCGAGGTCGGCTCCGCGCCGGCGCTGGCCGAGGCCTTGAGCGCCCGGCGAGACGGCTCCGTCGAGATCAGGGCCGCTGAGCGCGGGGACAAGCGCCGGATCCTCGAGCTGGCCGAGCGCAACGCCAGGCTGGCGCTCGACCAGGAGCGTCTCCGCTCCGAGCGCCGCCGCCAGCAGCGGGTCGAGGCGCTCGACGGTCTCCAGCAGGCGCTCGGGCTCGACGCGCTGCCGCTCCGGATCGAGTGCTTCGACATCTCGACGCTGATGGGCACGAACACCGTGGCGTCGATGGTGGTGTTCGAGGGCGGGGCGCCGAAGAAGTCCGACTATCGGCGGTTCAAGATCCGCGGGGACTTCGCCGAGAACGGCGGACCGTCGATCGGCGAGCCCGACGACTTCGCGGCGATGGAGGAGGTCCTGTCGCGCCGGCTCGCCCGCTGGGAGCACCAGCACGATCTGTCCCCGCACGACAAGGACTACGACCCAAGCTTTGCCGCGCTCCCCAACGTGATCGTGATCGACGGCGGCAAGGGCCAGCTGTCGGCGGGGCTCCGCGCGCTCCAGGGGTTCCGCGATCGCGGTGTGGTCGTGATCTCGCTGGCCAAGCGGATCGAGGAGGTGTTCACCGCCGGCGCGAGCGAGCCGCTTCGCCTGCCGCACGACACGGTCGAGCTCCAGCTGCTCCAGCGGGTCCGGGACGAGGCGCACCGGTTCGCGATCACCCACCACCGGATCCGCCGGGACCGGGCGATGACCGCGTCGATCCTCGACGAGCTCCCCGGCGTAGGGCCGGCGCGCAAGCGTGCGCTGCTCAAGCACTTCGGGTCACCCGACGCGATCCTGTCGGCCTCGCGGGAGGAGCTCGAGGCCGTGCCGGGGATGCCGGGCAAGCTCGCGCGCGAGGTGTATCGCGAGCTCCACAAGACGGGGGTCTAGCGGGTCAAGAGCGCGGCGCTGGTCGGCGGCAGGTCGATCAAGTACCGGCCGGGGTGCGGCTTCACGGGCTGTAGCCGCGGCGGGGGGACGACGCCGGTGGCGCGAACCGATTCGCCGCCCAGCGTGACTCCCATCGTGGCCGTGGGGCCGGGCGCGCGGAGCCACTCGATGTGGGCGGCTGGTGCGCCGAGCCGAAGCGAGACCTCATGGGGTCGCGAGTCCTTGTTGATCAGCACGACCCGCGTGCTGCCGTCGGTCGCCCGGGTGGCCCACACCTTCACCGGTCCGCCCGCCGCACGCACCGGCAGCAGCCGCGCCCCCGGCGGGAACGCCCGCGAGAACATCAGCATCCCGTAGTAGTCCGGACGCACCGACCCCCGCCAGCGACCGCCGGCTCGCGTGAATGTGAACGGCTCGTATGCGGCGCCCGGCAGCGAGTGGACGTTGACGCCGTCGACGCCGATGCTCGCCATGTTGAACAGCGTGTCGAGCATCCACAGCGCGGAGGCGAACGTGTCGCTAACCCCGGACCGGCCGATGCATCCGGCAAGCGCCGCCGAGTTCAGCTCGTCGACCCGGAACTCGAGACCGTCGGCGTGGGCAGCGGCGACGTACGGCTCGAGCGCCTCGGCGAGACCGCTCGCCGAGCGGTCGCTCAGCAGGTTGCCGATCGACGGGTACCCCGGCGAGTCGGGGTCGGTCTGGCAGCCCTCGAGCGCATACCGGTGAACGGTTGCGATCGTGAGCCGGGGCGCGGCACGGACCAGGGCCGGAAGCCCGGCCATCCATGGCAGCTCGGCGGTCGCCGGCCCCGCGAGCGCGACCGTCGGCAGCGCGGCGCTCCAGCGCGCGACCTGGCCGACATAGGCGTTCAGACCGTAGTCGGCGTCGCGCGCGAACACGCGCCCGTGGCGCCCCGTGTACCACGGAAACACGCCGTACACGTCGGGCTCGTTGCCGGGCTCGAGCGCGAGCACGTGACGCGGTCCTATACCCGCCAGGAGCCGGCGCGCCTCGGCGGCCGCCACGCTCGGTCGCCCGGCGGCGAGGTTGATGCCGAGGATCAGCCGCGCGTGCAGCGCCGTCGCCAACGCGCGGGCGGTCGCTGTCCACCGTGGCGTCAGCGCGTATCTGATGCCCGCGGGACGCGGCGCGCCGGCGACCGGCCACCATGTCGCGTCGGTGCTGTCGCCACCGATCCGCAGAACCGGCGCCGGCGTCAGGTTCCGTAGGAGCCGGACGAACACCGGGTTCGGCGCGGCCGGCTTGCCCCCGGCGTACGCCTCGAGGGCTCCGTACTCGAACGAAAGGCCGAGGAACCCAGCGGGGAGGGGCGCGCCGATGGGCGCCGCGCCGACGGTCGCGTGGAACGACGGTCGTTCGGCCGGCCGCGCCGGGGACGTGTCGAACCTCGTGGCGGCTCCGACCACCCACGGGGCGGACCCGAGGATGAACAGCGTGAGCGCGGCCAGGATGATCAGGTGTGCGCTGCGCCACCGCACGGCGCGATCCTCCCACACCCCGCGCGCTCGTCCGCACGAACCTTCAAGCTTCCTAACATGGAAGTCTCAAGAGTGGAACAACTCGGGCAGCCAACGGAAGCGCCGCGGGAGGCCGCATCGGCCTTGATCGACCTGGTGATCATCACCGGGTTCTCGGGCGCCGGCAAGTCGACCGCGATGGCCGCCTTCGAGGACGAGGGCTACTTCTGCGTGGACAACCTGCCGTCGGAGATGATCCGCTCGCTCGTCGATCTGTTCATGCACTCGGGCTCGAAGGTTCAGCGCGCGGCGGTCGTATCCGACGTCCGCGGCGGCGAGTATTTCGATGGCCTGACCGCGATGCTCGACGACCTCCGTGCCGCCGGCGTCACGCATCGGGTGCTGTTCCTCGACGCCGAAGAGCAGTCTCTGCTCACCCGCTACAAGGAGACGCGCCGGCGCCACCCACTGGCGCCCGAGGGGAGCGTCGCCGACGGCATCGCCCGCGAACGCGAGCTTCTTCGGCCACTGCGAATGCGGGCGGACGTCGTCTTCAATACATCCGGCATGACCGCGGCGATGCTGCGCCGCAAGCTCGCCGACGAGCTGCTGCCGACTCGCACCCCCGGCCGCCTGGCGGTCACATTCCAGAGCTTCGGCTTCAAGTACGGCCCCGCCCGCGACCCCGACCTACTGCTCGATGTCCGCTTCCTTCCGAACCCGCATTACGAGAAGGACTTGCGGCCACTGACCGGCGAGGACTCGCAGATCGTCGAGTTCATCAACCGCGACGGTGAGCTGGAGGCGTTCTACGAGAAGCTGCATCCGCTGCTCGACTATCTGCTCCCGCAGTACCTGACCGAGGGCAAAGCACATCTGGTGGTGGCGATCGGTTGCACCGGGGGTCGACACCGCTCGGTCGCGATCGCCTCGCATCTGGCAAAGCGCTACAACCCGGAACCCGAGTACCTCGTGGACCTCGTTCACCGAGACGTCAGCCGACCGGCGTGATCGACCACATCGGCTTCGAGGTCAGCGATCTCGAGCGAGCGAGCCGGTTCTACGACGCCGTTCTGTACGCCCTCGGGTCCAGGCGCATGGTCCAGTCCGAGCACGTCGTCGCGTATGGGGTCAACCGCCCCCAGTTGTGGATCGTGGCGAGGGGCCGAGCGCCGGGGCCGGGGTACGGTCATGTGGCGCTGCAGGCGAGCGGCAAAGCCGGTGTCGACGCCGCCTACGCCGGCGGACTCGCCAACGGTGGCAGCGACGACGGGCCTCCCGGGATGCGCCCCCAATACGGCTCGCGTTACTACGCGGCGTATCTGCGGGATCCGGACGGGCTGCGGGTGGAAGTGGTCTCGCGGAGATGACTCGCTAGCCTTCCGCCTGCCGACTGACCCGCACTAACGGTCGGCATTTCTCTTGCTGCCACGTATATGAAACGAAAGAGGGGTCGAGCATGCCGGTACGCGTCGGGATAAACGGTTTCGGACGCATTGGCCGAAACGTGTTCCGCGCCGCTTACGAGGCCGGGGCCGACATCGAGTGGGTGGGGGTCAACGACATCGGCGATCCGAAGACGTTCGCCCACCTGCTCAAGTACGACTCGAACTACGGGCCGTTTCCGGGCGAGGTCGAGGAAACCAGCACGGGCTTTCTCGTGGACGGCAGCGAGATCCGCTTCCTGTCCGAGAAGGATCCCGCCGCGCTTCCGTGGGACGAGCTTGGCGCGGAGGTCGTGATCGAGTCGACCGGCCTGTTCACCGATCGTGAAAACGCCGCCAAGCACCTCGCGGCCGGCGCCAAGAAGGTGCTGATCTCCGCGCCCGCGACCGCGCCCGACGTCACCGTCGCGCTCGCGGTGAACTTCGAGGAGGCGTATGACCCGGCCAAGCACGACGTGATCTCGAACGCCTCGTGCACCACGAACTGCCTGGCCCCGGTCGCCAAGGTGTTGCACGATACGGTCGGGATCAAGCACGGACTGATGACCACGATCCACGCGTACACCGCCGATCAGCGTCTCCAGGACATGCCGCACCGCGACCTTCGCCGGGCGCGGGCCGCTGCGATCAACCTGATCCCGGCCTCTACCGGGGCCGCGAAGGCGATCGGGCTGGTCATCCCCGAGCTGAACGGCAAGCTGAACGGGTTTGCAGTCCGCGCGCCGGTGCCGACCGGCAGCGTCGTCGACCTGACGGTCGAGGCCAACCGCGAGACGACCGTCGAGGAGATCAACGCTGCCATGAAGGCCGCCGCCGACGGGCCGATGAAGGGCGTGCTCGAGTACACCGAAGATCCGATCGTGTCCTCGGACATCGTCAAGAACCCCGCGTCGTCGATCTTCGACTCGTTGCTCACCGTGGTTATGGACAAAACGTTGGTCAAGCTTGTTGCCTGGTACGACAACGAGTGGGGCTACTCGAATCGTGTCGTCGACGTCGCGCAGAGACTGTTGTGAAGACGCTTCGGGACCTGGGCGACCTCGACGGCAAGCGCGTGCTGGTCAGAGTGGACTTCAACGTCCCGCTCGAGCAGGGGCGGGTTGCCGACGACATGCGGATCCGCGCCGCGCTGCCGACGATCGAAGAGCTGCGCCGGCGCGGGGCCAGGATCGTGCTCGTCTCGCACCTGGGGCGCCCGAAGGATCGCGAGCCGTCGCTGTCGCTGTCGCCGGTAGGTGCACGGCTGGGCGAGCTGCTCGCGGCCCCCGTAACGGTCGCGCCGGGCGTGGTCGGCGACGATGTGCGAGCCGCGGTCGACGGCTTGGGCGACGGCGACCTGCTGCTGCTCGAGAACGTCCGCTACGAGCCGGGGGAGACGAAGAACGACCCCGAGCTCGCGCGTTCGCTGGCGGACCTCGCTGACGTCTACGTGGACGACGCCTTCGGCGCTGCTCACCGGGCGCACGCGTCGACCGAGGGCGTCGCGCGGCTGGTCGATCAGCGCGCGGCCGGCCTCCTGCTCGAGCGCGAGGTGGACACGCTGACGAGCGTGCTCGAGGATCCGGCTCGGCCGCTGGTCTCGGTGCTCGGCGGCGCCAAGGTAAGCGACAAGATCGGCGTGATCGATCGCTTTCGCGAGAGCGCCGACACGATCCTGATTGGAGGCGCGATGTGCTTCCCGTTCTTGGCCGCGCAGGGCCACTCGGTCGGCGATTCGCTGTGTGCGCAGGACGACGTGGAGCTGGCGCGGCGGATACTCGACTCGGGATCGTCGACGCGGGCTCGGCTGGAGCTCCCCGTCGACCTCGTGATCGCGCAACAGTTCTCAGAGGGTGTCGAGGCCCTGGAGCTCGACGGGCTCGATGTCCCCGATGGGTGGATGGGGCTCGACATCGGCCCGCGGACGGCCGCGGCCTACGGCGAGGTGATCGCTTCGGCGGGGACCGTGTTCTGGAACGGCCCGATGGGCGCGTTCGAGCTCGCCCCGTTTGCGGCCGGGACGCGTGCGGTCGCCGAGGCGGTGGCCGCGGCGCCGGGGACCACCGTCGTGGGCGGCGGTGACTCCGCGGCGGCTCTGCAGCGGTTCGGGCTAACGGAGCGCGTGACGCACCTGTCGACCGGGGGCGGGGCGACCCTCGAAATGATCGAGGGCAAGCCGCTTCCTGGGGTAGAGGCGCTGTCATGAGCGAGCGGACTCGACTCATCGCCGGCAACTGGAAGATGAACAAGACGGTCGCCGAGGCCGAGGAGTTCATCCAGGCGCTGCTGCCTCGCGTCTCGTCGGTTCAGGGAGTCGACATCGCGATTTGTCCGCCGTTCACGGCGCTGCAGGCGATGGTCGACTCGGCTCGCGGCTCGCGCGTCGAGGTGTACGCCCAGAACATGCACCACGCCGACTCCGGCGCGTTCACGGGCGAGATAGCCCCGCCGATGCTGGTAGAGCTCGGCGTCCACGGCGTGATCCTCGGGCATTCCGAGCGGCGGGAGCTGTTCGGCGAGACCGACCGTGCGCTGCAACTGAAGGTGCCCGCGGCGCTCGCCGCCGGGCTCAAGCCGATCCTGTGTGTTGGCGAGACCGAGGACGAGCGCGAGGCCGGCGACACCGAGCGCAAACTCCGCCACCAGGTCCAGGAGGACCTCGCTCGAGTTGAGACCGATCGGCTCGGCGAGATCGTGATCGCGTACGAGCCGATCTGGGCGATCGGAACCGGACGGGTGGCGACGCCCGAACAGGCGCAGGAGGCGATCGCGTTCATCCGCGCGCTCGTGGCCGATCGCTCGCGCGAGCAAGCTGAGTTGACCCGCGTGCTGTACGGGGGGAGCGTCAAGCCCGAGAGCGCGGGCGTGATGTGCGAGTTGCCCGACGTCGACGGGGCGCTGGTCGGCGGCGCGAGCCTCGACGCCGAGTCGTTCGCGGCGACCGTCAACGCGGCCTGCTGATGGCTCTGACTCCCGGGCCGAACGGGCTGCCGGCGCCGTCGGCAGTGCTGATCGTGCTCGACGGGTGGGGGCTCGCGCCGGCTGGGCCGGGCAACGCGGTCTCGCTCGCGCGGACGCCGGTGTTCGACGAGCTGTGGTCGTCGTATCCGCACACACAGCTGACGGCGTGCGGGCGCGCGGTCGGACTGCCCGAGGGCCAGATGGGCAACTCCGAAGTGGGACACATGAACCTCGGGGCCGGCGCCGTCGTGATGCAGGATCTGACCCGGATTGATCTTGCGGTGGAGCGCGGGGAGCTGTCCGAGAATCCCGTGCTCCGGGCCGCGTTCTCGGACGCCGATCGGGTGCACCTGATCGGCCTGGTGTCGGACGGGGGAGTGCATTCGGGTTTCAAGCACCTCGAGGCGCTGATCCAGCTGGGAGCGTCACTCGAGGTTCCGGATTTTGTGTTGCACGCGTTCACCGACGGCCGCGACACGCTGCCCGAGTCGGGAGCGGGCTATTTGGAGACCGTGCAGGGATGGATAGACGAGGCAGGCGCCGGCCGGATCGGGACCGTTGTCGGCCGCTACTGGGCGATGGACCGCGACCGGCGCTGGGATCGGGTCCAGCGCGCGTACGATCTGCTCGTTCACGGCCGGGCCGAGCACCGCGCCGCGTCGGGGGCGCAGGCAGCTCGCGAGGCGTACGCGCGCGGCGAGACCGACGAGTTCATCACGCCCGTCGTGGTCGGCGATTCAGATTCTCGGATCCGCCCGGGCGACTCCGTGTTCGCCTTCAACTTTCGGCCCGACCGGATGCGCGAGATCACGCGGGCACTGGCGGAGCCGTCGTTCTCCGAGATCGACCGCGAGCGTGCGCCAGTCGTCGAGCGCTACGCGACCATGACCCAGTACGAGGAGGACTGGACGTATCCGGTCGCGTTTGCCCCGGAGCATCCCGCGATGACGCTTCCGCACGTGCTGGCCGACCGCGGAGTCCGCCAGTTGCACGTCGCCGAGACCGAGAAGTACGCGCACGTGACGTACTTCTTCAACGGCGGCGAGGAAACCGCATATGACGGGGAGCGGCGCGAGCTCGTCGAATCCCCTCGGGACGTCCCCACCTACGACAAGAAGCCCGAGATGAGCGCCCGGGGCGCCGCCGACGCGTTCGTGTCCGCCTGGCGCGAGGACTCGCCGACGTTCGGGATCATCAACTTCGCCAATCCGGACATGGTCGGGCACACCGGCGTGATCCCGGCGGCGGTCGCCGCGATCGAAACCGTCGACGGTTGTCTGGGCTCGGTTGTCGAGGCGGTGCACGAGTCCGGAGGCGCCTGCGTCATCACGGCCGACCACGGGAACGCCGATCACATGCTCGAGGACGACGGCAGCCCGAACACAGCGCATTCGCTGAACCCCGTGCCGCTGATCGTGACCGTGCCGGGGCTCGAGCTGCGGCCCTCAGGCGGGGTCCTGGCCGACGTCGCGCCGACCGTGCTCCAGGTGCTCGGCGTCGATCAGCCCGCCGCGATGACCGGCGAGTCCCTCATCGCGCGCTCCTAGCGCCGGGCCGCGAGCAACTGCCGCATCACCTCGCGGGTCTCTCGGGACCGCTCGAGCTGGGGACGTTCACGTCTGTGACGAAGCCCACCGGTTCGAGGTGCGCGCGCCGATCTGGGTGCGCACGGTGCACCTATACTTGACACAAAGCGACTTAGATTTCATACTAATCGCAGACACCGATTCTCATCCCCACAAGGAGAGGTTGATATGGCATTGATTCGATGGGAGCCCGCCCGCGAGCTCTCGACCATGCAGAGCGAGATGAATCGCCTGTTCGGCAAGTTCTTCGATTCGGCCACCCCGGGCAACGGGCGTCGTACGGCGCTCCGGACCTGGATTCCGGCGATGGACATCACCGAGAGCGAGAACGAGTACGTGCTCAAAGCGGACCTGCCGGGCCTGAACGAGGGCGACGTCAACGTCGAGCTCGACGACAACGTCCTGCGGATCTCCGGCGAGCGGAAGTCCGAGCACAAGGAGAGCAAGGACGGCTATCACCGCGTGGAGCGCGCATTCGGTCGCTTCTCGCGCTCGCTGCGTCTGCCTGAGGGCGTTACCGCCGAGGGCATCCAGGCGAACTTCGACAACGGCGTGCTCGAGGTGCACATCCAGAAGCCCGAGCAGCAGAAGCCCCAGAAGGTCGCGATCTCGGTCGGCCGCGAGGCCAACACGATCGAGGGCGGCGAGGACACCGAGTCCTCGCAGGCGGCCTAGTTAGTTAGGTCACTTGTAGGGTCCGGGCCGTGTTCACGGTCCGGACCCGAATTCCCGGTGAGCGTGCCCGCACCGGGACGCTGCACCTGGCTCACGGCGACGTGAGCACTCCGGCGTTCGTACCGCTCGCGACCAAGGGAGCGGTCAAGACGCTCGAGCCGCGTGACATACACGCGCTCGGCTACGAGCTGATCCTCGGCAACACCTTTCACCTGCTGCTCGCGCCGGGGCCCGAACTCGTTCAGCAGTTCGGCGGTCTGCACTCGTTCATGCGCTGGGACCGGCCGATCATCACGGACTCGGGCGGCTTTCAGGTGTTCTCGATGGGCCACGGCGGCGTGGCCGACGAGATCAAGGGCCGGGGCCGAGGCGGTGGCGCCTCCGGCGGGGCGATTCTCTCAATAGATGAAGAAGGGGTGCGCTTTCGGTCCTACGTCGACGGAGGCGAGCGCTTCCTCTCGCCCGAGTCCTCGATGTCGGTCCAGGCCGCGCTCGGCTCCGACATCGCGCTCGTGTTCGACGAATGCACGCCGTTTCACGTCACGCGCGAGTACACCGAGCGCTCGATGGAGCGCACCCACCGCTGGCTCGAACGCTGCCTGCGCTGGCACGACGAGCACGGGCCGGCCGGCCAGGTCGTGTACGGGATCGTCCAGGGAGGGGTCGAGCAGGACCTGCGCATCGTGTCCGTCGGGGCGGTGGCGGCGAGCTCGTGCGACGGCGTCGCGATCGGCGGCTCGCTCGGCCAGGACAAGGCACAGATGCACTCGGTCGTGTCGTGGACCACCGCCGAGCTCGAGCGCGTGGCGCCCGGCCGGCCCCGGCACCTGCTCGGGATCGGCGACGTGGATGACCTGATCGCCGGAGTCGAGATGGGCATCGACACGTTCGACTGCGCGATGCCGACCCGGCTCGGGCGCCACGGGGTGGCGGTCGTGCCGGACCCCGAGGCACGGTGGCGCGTCGACCTGGCCAAGGGCCGGTGGCGCGAATCGCCCGAACCGATCCTCGACGGCTGCCCGTGTCCCGCCTGCTCGGCCGGCTTCTCCCGTGGATACCTGCACTACCTGCTGCGCGCCGGCGAGCTGACCGCGCTGCGCCTCGTGACCCTCCACAACCTGTCGTTCATCGCGCGTCTGATGGCCGACCTGCGGGGCGGGATCGACGCCGGGCGGTTCCCCGAGGTCGCGGCCGCGCTCCGGGCCGGAGCCGCGCCCGGGGCGGTCGCCGGCGGTATGTAAATCGCCCGAAACCGCCGGCGCCCCGTCCATTTCCGGGACATAAGCACCTGGCGGATGCTCATGTCCCGATGGCGCTCCGAGGTGCGGAGTTTTCGGGCCTTAACCAGGTGGCGGTCGGCGGCGACGCCGGGCACGAACGCCCGGCGTGACGGCGGTCGCGGCGACGGCCCGCTCGGCATCCGTGCCTCGCCTTACGGGCCTGCCCCGCCACATCCGACGGACGCCGCCGAAGGCGGCCCAGCTAAACCGTCGGCCTCGCAAACAGCTGCGTAGGTGGATGTCCCCCGTTGCCGGCGCACGGCACCCGGTGCGGACACGTACCGGAGCTACTTTGTGTACTGGTTGATGAGGCTCTGAACCTGCTTGACCGCGTCGCTGGTGTCGTGGGCGACGACCTTGCGGAAGTGCACGACGTTGTTCGACGTGCTCGCGGAGATCGCGATCGCCACCGCCACCGCGGCCACGAACAGGACCACGACGGCGAGGAGCGCGAAGAAGCGGCGGGCGGCGCGTGAGCCGCGGGAGCGCTGGGCCGGCGCCCGACGCCCGTCGTCCGTGCCGTAGGCGGACATCGGCGGGGGGTAGGCGGGGCGGCGTGGCTCGAGCTGCCTCGGCCGGGCTTGCGAGTTCGTCTGGGCAGTGCGCGGCGCGACGCGGGTCTCGGCCGTGGGCGCGCCCCGGCCCGACAGGACGCGGGTGGTCGCGCGGGTTCCGGGGTTCCGGCTCCGGGCGCCGGTTCGGAGCGGCTCGGCCCCGCGCGCGCCGGCGGCGATCGCCTCGCCGAGCAGCATCGCGGTCTCCGGGCGGTCTTCCTTGTCGAGGGACAGCGCCATCGAAATCGCGTCGGCGAGCTCAGGCGGCACGCGCGGGTTGAGCTCGTCGACCGAGGCGGGCGGCTCGCGCTGCTGCTTGAGCGCGAGCTCCGACAGCGAGCTGGCCTCATATGGCAGGCGGCCGCTCAGGAGCTGATAGGCGACAACCCCGAGCGAGTACAGATCGGCGCGCGGCCCGGCCTCCTCGCCGCGCGCCTGCTCGGGCGCGAGGTACGCGGCCGTCCCCAGCACCGAGCCGACCTGGGTGATGCTCGACTGGTCGGTGGCGCGAGCGATGCCGAAGTCCGCGAGCTTGACCACATCCGAATCGGACACGAGCAGGTTGCCCGGCTTGACGTCACGGTGCACGACGCCGTTTCGGTGCGCGTAGTCGAGCCCACGGCAGGCCTGGGTCACGACATCGACCGCCTGGTCCACCTCCATGGGCCCGTGGTCGCGGAGCAGCTCGGCGCACGAGTGGCCGGGCACGTGCTCCATCACGATGAAGTGCTGGCGCGCCTGCTCGTCGAACCCGAAGTCGAACACCTGAACGATGTTCGGGTGCACCAGCCGCGCCGCCGACAGCGCCTCGCGACGGAAACGGGACACGAATGTCGGATCATCCGCGAGATGCTCCGCTAGCAGCTTGATCGCGACGAAGCGCTCGAGGCGCTCGTCGAACGCCAGCTGCACCGTGGACATTCCGCCGACGCCGAGGCGGCCCTCGATGCGGTACCGCCCGACGATCGATGTTCCATTAGTCACCCACCACCGCCGTTTCCGCCACTGTTGCCATCGCCCGCACCGGTCCCGCCACTGTTGCCGTTGCCCGTCGTCGTGGTGGTGGGTCCTCCGCCGAGTCCCACGCCACCGGACGTTGTCGTCTCAGAAGAAGTACCCGGGTTCGTCGGCGTGGTTGCGGTTGTCGTCGTCGGGGTAGTAGTCGTCGTGGTCGGGGTGGTGGTGGTCGTCGTGGTCGGCGTCGTGGTCGTCGTGGTCGGGGTGGTGGTCGTCGTCGTGGTCGTGGGCGGGGCCGGCGTGGTCGTCGCCTCGTGCTGGCGGCAGTCCTTCGCGGCGAGCACCGCGATCGTCGAGGCGCCCTGGGCCAGGTTGCTGCGGAGCGTCGGATTGACGGTCACCGGCAGGTTCTGGACGTCCTTGTTCAGAGCCGCGCTGGCGTTGACGGCGGCCCCGCAGTCACCGGACTGCACCGCCGAGCTGATCTCATTTCCCTGACCGCTCAGCGCGATCGACTGGTCGCCCGAGAGCAAGCCGGCGCCGCCACCGCAGGCGGCGACGCACGAGACGGCGAAGCCCAGCCCGCCGGCGAGGATGGCGCGAGGCGCATAGCGCATGCGCGACCCGACTTTAGACGGTCATCCCGTTGGCATTCCGTTAGACGGTCCGGGGACGTCCTACCGCGGACGAAGGGTTAGAGGCCTCTTATTGGCCGTATGCCAGGCGTTCGGCCAACGAGTCGGGAAGCCGGGCGGCACGGATCGCCGCGGCGGCCCCGGCGATGTCGTACTCGGTGCGGCGGTAGACCGCCTCCCAGGCGTCGAGGTCCAGCTCGAGCCAGCCGGCGCGCGGGTCGCCGTCGCGCGGTTGACCCACGCTGCCCGGGTTTATCAGCCATTCGCCCTGGGCGATATCGAGCTGCTCGTCGGCCCCCCGGGTCTGGCCGCTGGCCGACTCCCCCTCGTTCCGCGAGAACGACAGCGCCACATGGGAGTGGCCGATCAGGCAGACCCTGTGCGACTGGGCGTCGAGGCACAGCTCCGCCTGGAGAGGAGACAGCACGTACTCCCAGATCGGGTCCCTGGGGCTGGCGTGGAAGAGGCCGACGTGCTCGTCGAGGTACGCGGGCTCGAGCTTGTCGAGGTACTCCCGCGTCTCGGGTGTGATCACGCCCTGGGTCCACCTCGCGGCCAGCGCGGCGCCGCGCGAGAACTCCTCGAGCGGAAGCGCGCCCCGGACTCCGAGGTCGTGGTTGCCGGCGAGGCAGATCGCGGCGTATCGCCTGGCCAGCTCGACGCACGCGTCGGGCTCCGCGCCGTAGCCCACGAGGTCGCCGAGGCACCACATCTCCTGGCAATCGGAGGCCTCGATCGCGTCCAGCACCGCCTCGAAGGCATGCCGGTTACCGTGGATGTCAGAAACGATTGCGACTCTCATTTGCGTGGCGGCTCGGTGGCGCGCGCGGCTAAAGTCTTGCTGGTGAGGGACCCCTCGCGCCACCGGTTGGTTGAGTCGATGCTGCTTGCGCTCATCGCCGCGGAGGGTGGCGTCCGTCTGCTGTCCCCGCGAGAGCGGCCAATCGAGCCTGCGGATGTAGATCTTCACAGTTTTTTCAGCGACGCGGAGATCGAGCGCGGTCGGCGGTTCGCCCGACCTCAGCTCGCGCTCGGATTGGCCCGGGCCGCGATCGAGCTCGGGGCACTCGCGCTCCTGGTCCGCAAGCCGCCCAAGTGGCTCTCTCGCGGCTCGAAACGCCCGGCGCTGGCCGGCGCCTTGACGGGGGCCGGGCTCGCCGTCGGGCTGTCGTTGCCGGCCCTCCCGGTGTCGGCGATCTCGCGCAGGCGCGGAGTGGCCGTCGGGCTCGTCACGCAGTCCTGGCGTGGATGGGCGGCCGACCTCGTCAAGGGCGCCGCGATCGAGTCGGTGCTGGCGGGCGCGGCGGGCGGCGCGGCGGTCGCCGTGACCAGGCGCTATCCCCGCGACTGGTGGCTGCCGGCTTCGGCCGGATCGGTGCTGTTCGGCGCAGTCCTGGCGGCGCTCGCGCCGGTCGTGCTCGACCCTGTCTTCAACGACTTCACGCCGCTGCCCGAGGGCGAGACACGATCCGACGTGCTCGAGCTCGCGCGCGCGGCCGGCGTCAAGGTCGGGGAGGTCTACTCCGTCGACGCCAGCCGCCGCACCACCGCGGCGAACGCATATGTGGCCGGGCTCGGGCCGACCAAGCGGGTTGTCCTATTCGACACGCTGCTCGACCGCTACGACCGCGACGAGATCCGGGTCGTCGTGGCGCACGAGCTGGGGCACGTGCGGCACCGCGACGTGCCCCGCGGCGTCCTGTACGCGGCCCTGATCGCGCCGGCCGTCGCGCTCGCCGTCCAGCGGCTGAGCTGGGTGCTGTCACCCGAGCGCGGGACCGCGGGCGCGCTCCCCGCGCTGGCGCTGGCGGCGGCCGTGGTTGGCGGGCCCGTGGGGTTGATCGGCAACCGCCTGTCGCGGGCGATCGAGCGCCGCTCAGACGCGTACTCGCTGGTGCTAACCGACGCGCCCGATGCGTTCATCTCGTTCGAACGGGCGATCGCGGTCCAGAACGTCGCCGACCTCGAACCGCCGCGGTGGCTCACCTGTCTGCTGGCCACGCACCCGCCGACGGCCGAGCGGATCGGCTCGGCGGTCAGCTTCGCGGGGCGGAACGGGAACGGCGCCGTCGCGGGCTACTCGTCGTCGTCGTCCTCATCGGACGCCTCTTCGAGCTCCTGACGACCGCCGTACTCGGGCAGATTCTTGATGCCCTCGCGGGTCTGCCACTTTGAGTAGTTGTCCTGCATGGCGTCGATCAGCTCCCGCATAAACTTGGCGCTGAGGTTGATGCGCGAGACGACTACGCCGGGGATCTCGTCGTCCTCCACCTCGTGGTCCACGCGCGCAAATGTGATCGTGAACTCGTAGTCGGAGTGGCTTACGTTCGCGAAGTTCGCGTATACGCCGGCCATGATGTCCGGCGAGAAGTGGATGTTGATGTGCCGCTCCTGGCGGCCGGGATCGTCCATGGGAACGTAGTATCCCATCGTGAAGATCCTCGTCGTCGCCGTCGGGAGGCTGCGTCCACCGTTCTCCGACGATGTCCAGCACTATCAGAAGCTCCTCGCGCGTCACGTCAAGCTCGAGCTGATCGAGGTGCGCGAGGATGAGCACGTGGCCCGCCGGATCCCGGACCGAACGTTTGTCTCGCTGCTCGACCGCGAGGGCGAAGAGCTCGACTCGGTGTCGTTCAGTGGTTGGCTGGAGGAGCGGCGCCAAAGTGGGATGGATGTCTGCTTCGTCGTCGGCGGTCCGTTCGGCCTGGATCTCGACGACGTCCAACACCGGCTGTCGCTCGGGCGGATCACGCTGCCGCACCAGCTAGCGCGGGTGGTGCTGCTCGAGCAGCTCTACCGCGGGCACAAGATCCTCGCCGGTGAGCCGTACCACTACTGATGGCCGATTGGAGTCAGAGCGGCGCTTGGAATTTTCCGGGCGAGGACGACGGCAAAGACCGTGCGAGCGCGCTCGCGCAGCGAGAGCATGCCCGCCGCGAGGTGCGGCTGTTCATCCGGCGGTTGGGGATCCTGATCGGGGCGTTGGGCTTGATGGTGATCGTGGGCACGATCGGGTTTGCCGTGTTCGAGCACGTGTCCCCGGCCTACGGGTTCGAGTGGACGATCGACACGGTCACCACGCTCGGGTCGATCCCCGACCCCTCGGACACGGCCGGCCGCGCGCTCAAGGTCGGCCTCGAGCTGCTCGGCATAGGTACGCTCTTTTACGCCCTAGCGACCGTTGCGGAGTTCTTCGTCTCGGGGCAGTTGAGTGGCGTTCTGGAAGAGCGCCGGATAGACAAGATGATCAGTTCGTTCACCGACCACTACATCGTCTGCGGCTTCGGCCGCGTCGGGCGCCAGGTCGCCCGCGACCTGCGGACCGCCGGCGCCAGGTTCGTATTGATCGATCCCAATCCTTCAAATCGCGAAGCCGCCCGTGCGACCGGCGCCCCCCTGATCGAGAGCCAGGCCTCGGACGACGAGGTCCTCAAGCAGGCGGGCATCGAGCGCGCGTTCGGGGTGATCGCGTGTGTCGACTCCGACGCTGAAAACATCTTCATCGCGCTGACCGCGCGTGAGCTCCGCTCGGATATCTTCATCGTGGCGCGGGCCTCGGCGGAGGACTCGGAGAAGAAA
>Ga0335076_10000762_pt1 | contig 30220 bp, 22 predicted proteins | sample Lox_Sample_25_FD_206717 | JGI IMG/M metagenome (GOLD analysis project Ga0335076, IMG submission 206717) | Soil microbial communities from Loxahatchee National Wildlife Refuge, Florida, United States - Lox_Sample_2.5 | ecosystem: Environmental > Terrestrial > Soil > Wetlands | place: USA... | reverse complement strand
AGGGCGCCGGCCGCGTCTTGCCACCGGCCAAGATTCACCAGCGATTTGCCGCGGTAGAGAAGCGCTTCGGTTTTGCCGGGTTCGTTTTTCTCACACTCGGCAAACGCGGCTGCCGCTTCCGCCCAGCGATGTTGCTGAAATAGCTGCATCGCTTGGGTGAAGGCGGCAGATTGGGCCCACACTTCGAGCGTGAAGGCCAGTACTGCCGGAACAACGACGACAATGTTGAAAACTCGCCGCATAATTTCACTGCTACGGTGCAGAAGAATTGCCTTCTGTCACGGTAAGAAATTGGTCAGCTTTCAAGTTCTTCAAAACCTGTACGATGCCACTGGGCCAGCGAATCTCAAGACGAGTTATGGAGGTAGCCGGGCCCAGTCCGAAATGCACTCGTTTGTCGCTGGATGACTGGTAACTGCTGGCCGTCGTGACCGTGGCGTACTGATCGCCTTGGCTGGTTGAAATCTTGATTTGGGCGCCGATTGCGTCCCGGTTGCTCTTCACCCCAACCAGCTTCAGGGTGATCCAATGATTGTTAGTTGCAGTCTCGTTGTGGAGCACCCACGCGGGCCCATCGAGGGACGTCACTACGACATCAACTTTGCCATCATTATCGATGTCCCCAACCGCCATGCCGCGCGCGGCCCATTTATGCTGAAAAATCTCGCCGGATTGAGCTGAGACGTCTACAAATTTCTTCCCGCCATCATTCTTCAAAAGTAATGGCGATTCGAGATAGCGCAGATGCGGTTCGTTGATCTGGATGGTGTCCATGACATGCGACTGGACGATGAAAAGATCCTTCCAGCCGTCATTATCATAGTCCAGGAATCGTACCCCCCACCCCGAATGGAGCAAAGTGATGGCTCCCAAACCGCTGCTCACCGATGAGTAATTGAAGGTTCCGTCGCCCGCGTTGGTGTAGAGGGCATATTTCTGGTTGGCCAGATCGGTGACGACGATATCCGGCCAGCCGTCATTATTGTAGTCTTCGAAATCCACGCCCATTCCGGCGTAGCTCGCACCGCTGCCATCCAAGCCGGCGCCAGAGACTAATCCGATCTCTTCAAAGGTGCCGTTCCCCTTGTTGTGAAACAGATATTCCGGAATGGAGTCGTTGGCTAAAAAGATGTCCATCCATCCGTCGTGATCGTAATCCGCAATCGCCAGCCCCAGCCCCTTGGCGGGCTTGGCCATGCCTGCCTTTTGCGCCACTTCAGTGAACTTGCCGTTGCCTTCATTGTGATACAGGAGCAGGGAAACTGGCTTGAACAGATCGGGGTGACAATACGACCGAAAGCCTTCCTCGCGATGGCCGCAATAGATGTCGTCAAAGTCCCACTCCATGTAGCGGGCGACGACCAGGTCGAGCCGTCCATCGTTGTCGTAATCGACCCAGGCAGCGCTGGTAGCCCAGCCTGAGCCGCCGACGCCCGATGCAGCCGTCACGTCGCTGAAGGTTCCGTCGCCATTGTTGTGATAGAGGGTGCTGTGTCCGTACCCGGCTACGAAAAGATCTTCAAAGCCATCGTTGTCGTAGTCCCCGACAGCCACACCCGTCGAGTACGTGCTGCCGGAGAGGCCAGCTTTCTCGGTCACATCCTCAAAAGTTCCGTCCGCCTTTTGGTGAAAGAGACGGTTCCAGTATTTCGGATTGTCTTTTTGCGGAATGGAGCCTTTGGGCATGGGGTCATCGATGCGCGCCCCATTGGCGAAAAAGATGTCGAGACGTCCGTCGTTGTCGTAATCGAAGAGCGCTACACCCGAACCCATGGTCTCGAGCAGGTACTTTTTCGAGGTTTTGGAAGCTTGCTGCTGAAAGCGGACGCCAAGTTTGGCCGTGATGTCGACAAATTTGCCGGGACCGAATTTATCGGTTCCAGCACGGGCACCGGGTACAGCGGTTTGCCCCACGCTGCCGCAGAAAAAGCAGAGCAAAACCAGGCTGATGGCCGCGAGCCAGAAAGGCGCAGGGCGTTTCCCGTACTGTGCATCGGCAGATTCGAGGCCCGGCAGTTCCACCGCTCCTTCACCGTAGTTTATACCGGGCCCCAGCTGCGTAAAAATTGCCCCGAATCAATATCAGTGCACACCGCAAGAAAATCGGGCCGCTGCCGAAGCAACGGCCCGGGATTGCGCCGCAAAGCGTGGGAAGTTGCGCCGCAAAACCCTGGGGGAGACCCTCAATACTCAAATTTCAGCATCAGCTGTATTTTCCTCGGCCCTAAGAGCAAGCTATCGGGGTTCAGTAGTCCAAAGGCCCCATCGTTAGCGCTCATATCCGGCGGCCGGTTGAACAGGTGCCGGTTGAACGCGTCAATGAAGCTCGCCTGGAATAGAAGATCTTTAGATTCAGTGAACTTAAAGCGCTTGAGCACGTTGAAATCCTCACTCAGGTAGGCTGGCATGCGTACGGCCCCGGTGACACGGGGCATGTCGCCGAACGCGTACGGGTTTCCCGCGCTAATGCTGGTGCTCGAATTGGGATCAATGAACGCATTCTTGTTGAAGAGGGAATCGGTGAACGCGTTAAAGCCAGGACTTGTATAGGCGGAACTAAATAACGGCTGCCCAGGCACTTCATTGAAACGAATCGAACCCGCAAAGGCCGGAATGCCCGTGGCGCAGCAGAAGGCAAAGGGCTGACCGCTGAGGTAACGCTGCACGCCGCTGACCGACCAGCCGCCGATTGCCTGGTTCAGAATTCCGCCGTGGTTGGCGAATTTCTTGCCTGATCCAAAGGGCAATTCATAAACGTAGCTGAGGACGAAGTTCTGAGGCACATCCTGGTCGCTGATGGCTTTGTCTCCCTTTTTGTTAAACGAGTTCTGGGGGCCGGCACTGCCCGCCAAAGTTGCAAAGAAGGGCAGCGCGCTATCCGCATCGGTCAGGGTCTTGGACCAGGTATAGGAAGCCATCAGGTTCAGGCCGTTGTGGAAACGCCGCTGCAGAGAGGCTTGCAGAGCGTTGTAAGTGGATTGTCCCAGGTTCTCGAGGGCGCCGTCCGTATTGAAGCCAAAGTACTGTGGAAACGGCACCAGCGCCTGGGCAACGATGGCGCTGCTGGGGAATCCGGGGTAAGGCGAGGGGATCGTCGTCTGCGAACCGATCGGAGTTAAGAGATTTTGGCCCAGCGCGAGAAACTGGGGATGCAGCGAGTTGACAGCGTCATAGTTCGACCGAAGGTGGGTGGAGTGCTGTCCCACATAGGCTACCGAGGCGATCAGATCAGTCGTTAGTTCCCGCTGAACTTCCAAACTCCAGTTCTGAATCATCGCCGGCCGGCCGTAGGAAGGATCGGTGTATTGCGGACCGGTAAAGTTCAGCTGCGTGGGGTCAAGGTTGGGCGGGGGAGCAAAGGCCGGGAAACCTGCGTCCAGACTAAAAGCAGGACTAAAGCCCTCGATCGACGAGAAGGAAGGGTTGGCCTGGAATCCGGTGCGGTTAAATCCGCCGAAGTCGGCATAAGTTATCGCTCCGTACACAATGCCGTAACCGCCGCGAAGCACGGTTTTGTTGGGGTTGCCCAGGAAACCGGGTGACCAGGCAAAACCAAGCCGCGGACCGAAATCTTTCTTCCAGATATTGGCCCAGCGCTCATTCACATCGCCGTTCCGCCCCGAGCCCGTTCCAGCGAACACCAAAGCGCCCGGCAAATTACCCGCCCCGGGATTGGGCGCCGTTAAGCTGATATTGGAGGTGTTGCCGTGGGCCTCGCGGTTGGGCAAGTCCAGATCCCAGCGCAAGCCATAGTTCAGGGTGAGTCGTGGCGTTACTCTGTAAGTGTCTTGGGCAAACAAGGCATAGTAGCTGCGGATCCACTTCGGCTGACTGGCGTAGACCGAGGCATTCACGTTCTGTGGAACGCCGAGCAGAATGCTGGCGAAAGTATCGCCGCTCAGGTTCGATGACGCTTGTGTGCCTGCACTTTGTCCTCGAGCGAAAGTGAATGTGCCGCTGGTGTTCTGGAAGTTGAGCGGATCGAAGATCTGCGGCCTCCAGTCAGCACCGAACTTGAAAGAGTGCTTGCCTTTGACCCAGCTAACCGTGTCGCTCAAACGATAACCGTTGTCGATGGTATCGCCGTCGACGTTGTCCCCTATGCCTGTGTAACCCTGGGAAACATCGATCGAGGGAAACATGCGCCCACTTAGCCCGGCAAAGCCCAGTTGCTGGTCCCAATCCGTTCCATTGCCCTGGATCACGCCGGCGCCAATGTTGGCGCTATTGGTCCGGTTGTAGCCGATGTTGAAGTGATTCAAAATGGTTGGAGTAAACGTGTAATCGTAGCCAAAACGGATGTAGTGAGTGGTAAAGGCCTGAGTTCGGCCAAAGCCGGCAGGGCCCGCGAAAATCGGAGTCGTCGAAATGCGGTGATTTTCCCGCGAATTGTAAGTGAAGTACGCCTTGCCGTTGGTCGATACGTTCTGATCGATGCGAACTGTGGTAGTGGTATCTTCGATCGGGTAGCTGTAAGGGAACGCGTAGTTGTTGACCAAGTTGGTGTTTTGCGGGGCCGGATAAGATGAAAGAATGTTCCTCCCCACGGTCGAAATACTACCGGCTGGAATGACGTTGCCAGTACTTCCCGGTTCGTTCAGGAAGGCCGTCCGGCAGAGCGTTCCGCCCACATTCTGGGTCGTAGCAGGATCGAAGATTTCGCCTTGATAGATCGGCGTCCCGTCGCAGGGATTCGTGCCCAGCACGTTGGCTGTGTCCAGCACGGCGGTGAAATCACCTTTTTGTTCGTCAGCCGTGGGTATGTTGGAGGATTGCACGCCGCCAAACTTCTGCTGGTACTGTTCCCAGGAGAAGAAGAAGAAGGTTTTGTCTCTTCCGTCATAGACTTTGGGAATGCGCACCGGGCCACCCATGGTGACGCCGTAGTCGTTCTGCTTGTCAGCCGGTGTACGGAACTGGTTCCGCGTCTCAGGCGTTGGATTTTGGGCGATTCTGTAATCGTTGGCCCAGGTGTTTGCGTCCAAGTCATCGTTGCGGAAAATATCGTAAGCCACGCCGTGATAATTGTTGGTTCCCGACTTGGTGCTGAAGCTTTCGATGCCGCCCGTGGTGCGTCCGAATTCAGCCGGCAACGTTGAGGTCAACACCTTGAACTCGCTAATGGCTTCAACGGAGGGAGCGGTTTCATCGAAGGAAGAGCCGTTCTCCGACCGGTACATGCTGGCGCCATCGAGCAGGACCTCTGTGGCGTAGTTCTGGCCGCCGCTGATTTTGGATTCAAACGTACCGCCATTGCCGTTGCCCGTGCCGTATCCGACGGTTCCGGGAACCAGGAAAACAAAGGCCTCCGGCGAACGCATGGCCTGAACCGAACTCCCAAGAACCAGGGGCAACTCCAAATCCTGCTTGGGATTGATGACCGTGCCAATGTCGGAACTTTCCGACTGGATGGTAGGCGCATCGGCATTCACCGAGACCGTCTCGTTCACCGTGCCGGTGGTAAGTTTCACGTCCACATCGGACGTGGTCGCGACCTGGACCACAATGCCAGTCAAGGTGACTGTCTTGAAGCCCGGCGAACTGACGGTGACGTCGTACGTTCCCAGATTGACGTTAGGGAAGCGGTACAAGCCAGCGTCGCTGGTCTCGGTCTTGTACGTCGTCCCCGTAGATTGTTCTTTCGCTGTCAACTGCGCGTGCGAGACCAGAGCACCGGATGGATCGGTCACCGAGCCCGCAATAGATCCCTGATTCGCCTGTCCGAAAGCCTGGGGAAAGGCGAGGAGGACAAGAAGAACCACCAGGCAGCCAGCCGGCGCCATACGCCAAAGGCCATGTCGCGAGTGCATAGTCACGCTCCCAGAACAACCTTGGTGTTTGATCGATGTCAGTTCCGAAGTCATAAGTAAACGTTTACTCATTAAAATCGAAAAAACTGCGTCCGCTTCTATTGCGAAGCTTCCTGCGCTTCCGGCGTGCGTTTCATTTTGTCGGCCAGGCGCTGGGCCTGGACCGCATCGGCTTGTTGCTTCAAACGCATGAAAGAATCGAGTGCCTGCCTGGACTGCTCGGGCTGTTGCGCCCGCCGGTAAAGCTGGGCCAATTGATAATAAGATTGCCGCAACGAGTCGCTGTCCACCTGGCCGGCATCCGCTACCGCGGCGTTGAAACTCTTGATGGCGGCGTCAACCTGGCCAAGCTGGGCCTGCGCCCGACCCATCTGGTAATGTGCGTCCCGGTAATTCGGAGCGCGATGAAGCACTTCGCCCAACAATGACTCGGCCGTCTCCGGCTTGGCGCGCTCCAAGCTCACCACCGCCAGCTTGTACCTGGCCGATAAGCTTTCGCCGTCGATCTTCAACTCGTCCCCGAAAGCGGATTCGGCTTTCTCCAATTGGTTTTGCTTCCAGTAGATATCGCCCAACTCTTCGTGCAGCCCGGGTTCCATGGGGCGCTGGCGCAGCGCCACCTGGCACTCAGTCACTGCGTCCTCCAGGCGGTCGGCCTCAACATACGATTGCGCCAGCGCTTGATGGACACGCCAGGAGTTGGGGTCCGCCTGGTACATCTCTTCGTAGCTTTCTTTCGAAACCAGCATGTGAGCCCGGCCGCGATGATAGAGAATATCGACATCGCTGGGACTGAGCTGATCTGCCTTGTCGAGAGCCGTGCTGGCTGAGCTGGGATCGCCAGCTCCCAGTTCCGCCACTCCCAGCCACATGAACGCTTTGGCATTTTGAGGATCGATCTGGGTCTCGCGTGTCAGGGCTGCAATCGCCGCCGGGTAGTCGTCCTCACGGTAGCGGGCGATTCCTAGAAACAGATTGGGGCCCCGAAGCAGTGGCTCCAGAGTGACCGCACGATCAAGTGCCTTGATAGAGTCGCCGAGATGGCCTTGCTGAAATTCTGCCAGCCCAAGGTTGAAGTATGCCTGAGCGGATTTCGGGGCCAATTTGGTGGCTGCGGTAAAGGCGGCTGCCGCCTCGTTCCACTGCCCGTTGCGCATCGCCTCAACGCCTTGGTGAAACGATTTCTCGAACTGAGCGTCCTGCGCGGCCAGAAAGGAGGGGCCGCCCAGGATCACCATCAAAAAAATCGTTAATCGGATGCCGAGATTTGAGCTTGACAAGTAGCTTGTTTCCCCACGCAGCGAGTTTCGGGTGAATCTAGTATTAAAATACTAGCCTTGTCAAGAGAGATTTCTCGCCCCAGCGCATTTTTGGGAAAACGATTACTTTGGCTTCGCTAACGGGGCGCGATCTTTCCGGGGGTTTTGGGCGGCGGCCCGAATCCGCCGGAAACGATCCCCTTGCCTTCTTCGACAGAATAAAACCGGTCCACCTGCGGAGGCGTAAACCGCTCCACTGCCCCGCTCGGCCAGTGAATTTCGACGTTGTCAATCCTGGTGGCATCGCCAAGCCCGAAGTGGACCCGCGGATCGTTGGACGAGGCGTAGCTTCCCCCGCTGATTACATCTGCCCTTTGACGGATCCCGCCGGCTCGCAAGTAGACCGCGGCGCCGACGGCGTCCCGCGGACTTTTGGATCCGCCGATCAGCTTTATGCCCAGCCAGTGGTTCTTGTCTGAATTCACATTCCGCAACAACGCCGGGACGTTATCCAGTTGGTTGATCACGACGTCGATTTTTCCGTCGTTAAAGAGATCCCCAAATGCCGCACCGCGGGCGGTGAACAGAGAAGCCAGCCCAGTGCCCTTTACCGGCGGAATAACTTCAAACTTACCATTGTGGAGGTTGTGAAAAAGAAGCGGCCGTTCTGAAAAAGTTGTCCCCCAGTCGGTTTGGTCCACGCCCGGATAAACATGCCCGTTGGCCACGAACAGGTCCTTCCAGCCGTCGTTGTCGAAGTCGAGAAAGCCAGTTCCCCAACCCAGGAACGGGATGGTCACTTCCGCGATGCCCGCCTGATAACTGACATCGGTGAAGTTCGCGTCTCCCTCGTTTCGGTAGAGCGGATTGTAGTCATCGGAGAAGACAGTGTCGTAAAGATCAATCCAGCCGTTGTTGAGATAATCGCCGACCGCGATTCCCATGGAGGCGGTTTCGCGGCCATTCTCATTGAGCGCATACCCCGAGGCGTAGCTGGCGTCTTCGAAGGTCCCGTTGCCTTTGTTGACGTAGAGATAATTGGGCGTGGAATCATTCGCGACTGCCAGGTCAACTTTGCCGTCGTTGTTGGTGTCGGCAAAAACCGCCGTCAGTCCGTAGTAAGCATTCGGGTCGCTGACGCCCGCCTTTTCGCTGACATCCGTGAAAGTGCCGTCGCCATTATTGTGGAAGAGATGGTCGCGTTCGCCCTTCAGTCCCCGCGGCCCGCACATCACCTTCAACCCCCGGAACTCGCAGGTAGGCAGCGAAACTGACGCCGTGCCAGGCATCGGCGGGTGATTGAGATCGTAGTGCACATATCCTGGGACAAAGAGGTCCAGGCGGCCGTCGCCGTCGTAATCGCCAAAGGTCGCGCCAGTCGACCAGTTGCCCAGGGCCACGCCCGCCTTCTCTGCGACATCGGTAAAAGTGCCATCGTGATTGTTGTGGTAGAGGCGGTTCTTACCAAAATTCGTGACGTAAAGATCCGGCCATCCGTCGTTGTCGTAATCTCCTACGGCAGCCCCGAACCCCCAGCGGTCGTTGGTTACGCCTGCTTGTTGGGCGACATCGGTGAAGGTGCCATCATGGTTGTTGTGGAACAACGCGGCGTGAGGAGGAGTTGTCTTTCCGGACATTGCGTCATACGTCGATCCATTGACCAGATAAATATCCAGCCAGCCGTCGTTGTCGTAATCGAGCAGCGCGACGCCGGAACCGACGGTTTCAAGAATGAAAGTTTTTTGCGGGGTTCCCATAACGTGCCGCCAGCCTGTAAGCCCCGCTTTTTCCGCAATGTCCTGGAAGACGACGGGTCCGCTGTCCACAAATCCACCTGCCGTGATGGGGCGCTTTTCCTGATCGAGCACAGCGGCATGCGCGCCGCCGGTCGAGACCACACCCTGAGGCTGCTGTGTTTCCTGGTTTGCGTCGGAGGATTGAGCCGGGAGGCCAGTGGGCAACGCCACTCCAACGCAAACGAAGAAGATGCAAGCCCGGCCAACCCTGCGCGACCAATTCCGGAGCCACATTTGTCGCCAGTATATCTGGCCGCCTTGGAGACGATGATTCAATGAGTCCGTCCGATCACGGCTGAATTTCCGGCCAGTCGTCGGGCCAGGTGATGGAATTTACGAAGACGTAGGCAGCGCCGTCGGGCAAATGCAGGGCGTGAAATGTAACGCGGTCGCCGTTTTGCTGGTCGAGGTAAACGGTTTCGCCTCCCGGGGCGTTCCATGTGGTTCCGTTTCCTGCCAGCAACTGTGTTCCTCCGCCTTGCATCATGGGGGTGCCGCTCTTATCGGCAAACGGCCCGTTCGGGCTAGCGCCGCGTCCCACCATGATGCGATAGGTGTCCTTGTAGGGATCGGGATTACAGCAATCGTCGAAAGATGCGAACAGATAGTAATAGTTCCCTTTGTGCACAAGCGAGGTTCCCTCGATCGGATCGAGTGGCACTGCGGGACGTTCCGCGAGCGAGTAGATGGTCGTGTTCGTGGCCAGGAGTTTGCCAGTGGAGGGATCGATTTGACGCTGCTTGATCCCCGTCCAATAACTGCCGTAGGTCATCCAGACGTTTCCGTCGGTATCCACGAGAATATTGGGATCGATCGCGTTGAAGTCGTCCGTAAATGAGGAACTGAGCACGAGCCCCTGGTCAACCCACTGATACGCGGGGTCAGAAGAATCGAGCGTCGTGTTCGTGGCCAGCCCGATCACCGAAGTGTTCGAGGCAAAAGTGGATCCCGCGTAATAGACATGGTAAAGGCCGTTGAAAAAAGAAATGTCGGGGGCCCACAATCCGCCAATGCCCGGAACGGCGGTCTGCACCCAGGTGGGAATCTGACTGAAAACCGCGCCACAAAGTTGCCAATCCACCGCGTCGGTCGAACAGCGAATCGGAAGATCGCCGGGGATGGCGCCGCCCGCATCGGTCGAGAACACGTAGTAAGTGTTTCCCTGGCGAATGATGCTTGGGTCCCGAACCGGCGTTGTCGCGCCGCTGAGATGATAGTTGCTGAAGACGGGTGATCCAGAGTTTGGGGCCGAGCCGGGGGATGAATTGTGCGGTCCCCCTCCGCAAGCGCTGAGAGCAAGACTGATCGCAAGAAGAAAAACGGAAATGTTGCGAGAAATTGGCAATCGGCGTGGCGATTTCAGGAGAATTGAATGGTCCGGTTTCAAAGGGCCCTGCGCTTTTCCGGTTGTTGCCTTGAGTGCGTCCTGCTCAAGACAGCGTTAGCGATAACTTGGTCACCGAAGCCGGCGGAAAAGTGTAGACCAGTGGAGAATTCCTGATCTCTACTTCCTTAGTTTGCGGAACGACGACCTGTAGCTGCTCGAATGTGTTGTGGGCATGAATGTCGGAGTGAGTGAGCGTGGTCTCTGACGCTGATTTCACCATTCCGCCACGGATTCCGACTTGGGTTTCACGCGGGTCGCTCACATGTGGATTCACGACAGTGAGCGTCAATTCTTTTTCGCGCAGCGAGGCTGAACCTTGCAATCCCCAAAACGACGCAGGTTTCCCGTCGCGATCGTAGGAGATCGCAGGACAGGAAAAAATTGTACGTAGCGACTGGCCGCCTTGATGGGAAGCATACATGGCAAACACATGCCCCACGGGCGTGACTACGAATTTGTCTTCGTGCGCCAGGTAGAGACTGTTCAGGCAGTTGATCAACTGCGCGCAAGCCGCCATTGCAACCTTCTCGGGATGCCGATTGAAGATGTCCAAAGTCATTCCACTAAAAACTGCGTCACGCAAAGTCGGGATTTGCTCAAGCTGATCTCCGGGCGTGGCCTCGCTGCCCGGCCGATACCACGGGCCCCACTCGTCCACCACCAGCTTGATGAAGTGTTCGGGATCTTCTTCTCCCATGATTTGCCAGTGGCCGTTGATGAGCCCTTCCATGCGGTCGCCTTCGCGCAGCAGTTCGTACCAATCGACGGCGTCGAATTTGAGCGCATCGCCCTTGCCCTGTACCCAGTCGCGAGTGCGGCCCCGGCTCAGGTTCCAGGCATAATGATGGAGAGCCAACCCGAAGATTCCGCGCAGCTGCCAACGGCCCTTGCGGACGATTTCCTCAAGAAAACCGCGCGTCCACGCCCAATCGTCCACGTTCGGCCCCGACGCGACGAACGATACCTGCTGTCCATAGCGCGGGACCCAGGTGATAAAACGCCGGAATTCCACGGCGTACTCCGGCGCTGTAAAATTGCCGCCGCATCCCCAGGACTCGTTCCCCACGCCCCAGTAACGAACGTTGAAGGGATCTTTGAATCCCGCCGCAGCCCGCTCATCCGCCAACGTCGTGCTGCCTGCAGGCGAATTGCAATATTCCACCCAGCGATACAATTCTTCCGCCGGCAGGCTGCGCAAATTCGCCGCCAAATAGGGCTCACTCCCAATCAGCTTGCAGAAGTGCGCAAATTCATTCGTACCAAATTCATTCGGATCATAACGGTGGCTGGCTGGGGCGGTGCTGGCTTCGCCTTCCGCCCAGAAATTCGTCCGTCTGGGCCGCTTGTCGGCGGGGCCGATGCCGTCGCGCCAGTCGTAACTGTCGGCAAAGCAGCCTCCGGGAAAACGCACCACCGGAGGGTTGATTTTCCGCAACTCCTCCACGAGTTCCTTTCGGATGCCGTCGATATTCGCCACTTTGGACTTCGGCCCCACCCAAATTCCGTCATAAACAACCCCACTCAGGTTCTCCACGAAATGACCGTAGATGTTCGGGGAGATCGTCCCGAGCGGCTCGTCGAGCAGCACTTCGATGCGCGCGTTATCAGCGCCCGGCTGCGCCCAGGCCAGCGGGAAAGAAGCTTTCGTGGCGAAGGCGGCGCCGGCAGTGGCAAGACTGGCACGAAGAAATTGTCGGCGTCCGATCATGGGAGCCCTCGTTCGCTGAGAATTACGGGGGGATATGGTAAACGTTTGCTGGAGATGATGCTATAGTTTTCTTGGCTGCCGGTTTCGCGATCTCCATGTTCCCACCGACGTCTCCAGAGCTGCGCACCACCCCGCGGTCGAGAAGACATCTTCTGAAGTGGCACACCCTTCTGCATATAAGCGTGTTCTGGGTTTCAGTTTTTCAATTGCCACTTCCCATACACGGGCAAGCGCCCAAGCCTGGCGTGGAGTTGCGCATTATCGTCGTCGATTCTTCCAGTTCCGCAGGTCGCGTCATTCAGAAATTGAAAAACGGTGAGGACTTTGCCGCCCTCGCCAAAGCGATCTCTATCGATCCAACTTCCTCAGACGGCGGCTACATGGGAGTGGTGGACCCGTCCACCCTGCGCACGGAATTGCGTGATGCGTTACGGGGCATAGCGCCGGGACAGATTACAGGTGTGGTCCGTTTGCCCTCGGGCTATGCCATCCTGAAAGTCCTTCTGCCCTCGGAAACGGCTTCAGTTCAGACTACCAGCCCGGCCCGCCTGTTGCCCTCGGCCGCCACCGGAACCATTCGATATGCTCCAAATGTGGGCGGCAAAGGCGAAGCCGATCTCGCATTCCGAGATCTTGCCAAACCGGAGGGCTGGAGCCAGGACTTGGGCGGTATGTGTCAGATTCGCCAGCGGTCGCTTGCCGCCGTGACCGACCACATCCTCAAGAGCCTCGATCCCGCGAATCCCGAAGGCGTCGCCCACGGCGGGCCTCTCGACATCATCCAGATGCACTATGCGCTGGCCAACGTGTATGCCTATCAGGGCCAAATGGACAAAGCGATCGAACAGTGGCAAACGGCGTACGAAATTGCGTCCATGCAACTGCCGGGTGCGATGCCGGAACTGGAAGAAGTGCTGGGCATTGCCTACCTGCACAAGGCGGAAATGGACAACGATGTCTATCGCCATCCCGGGGAACAATGCATTTTCCCGCCGCGGTCGAGTTTCCGCTATTCCAAGCCTGCGGCTTCGGAGAAAGCGGTTGAGTATCTCTCGAAATACCTGCAGCGCAAACCTGACGCTTTGGATGTGAAATGGCTTCTGAATCTCGCCTACATGACGCTGGGACAATATCCGGCGACTGTGCCGCGGGAGTATCTCATTCCGCCCTCCGCGTTCGAGTCGAGCGAAGATGTGGGGCGGTTTGTGGATGTAGCGCCCGCCGCAGGCATCAACTTGTATTCCATGTCGGGCGGCTTGATCGTCGATGACTTCGAGCAAAACGGGCTCTTCGACATTGTGACCTCGGACTTCGGCCAGTGCGCGCCGATGCATTTTTTTCACAATAATGGCGATGGCACATTTTCAGACCGCACCGAGCAGGCAGGCCTCAATGAGCAGCTCGGTGGACTGAACATGATCCAGACCGACTACAACAACGACGGCTGCCTCGATATTCTCGTCCTGCGCGGCGCGTGGGAATTTCCCCAGCGCAAATCATTGTTGCGAAATAATTGCGACGGAACTTTTACCGATGTGACCGCCGCCAGCGGCTTGGCTCAGCCTGCGACTTCCACCCAGACCGCGGTCTGGGCCGATATCGATAACGACGGCTACCTTGACCTCTTCGTGGGCAATGAAAACGGACCCAGTCAGCTCTTTCGTAATAAAGGGGATGGCACGTTTGAAGACATCTCTCACCGCGCGGGGGTTGATCGCGTGGCCTTTACCAAGGCTGTGGTCGCCGCGGACTATGATAACGACGGTTACGTTGATTTCTATGTCTCCAATCTGAACGGCGACAATTTTCTTTATCACAATAACCACGACCGTACGTTTACCGAAGTTGCCCGTGAGGCAGGCGTGCAGAAACCCTGGCAAAGCTTTGCGGCGTGGTTCTTCGACTACGACAACGACGGCTGGCCTGATCTGTTTGTCACCAGCTATTACGTCTCGGCGGAGGAATCTTTGCGCAGCTACCTTGGCTTGACCCCGAACGCTGAAACTCTCAAGCTCTACAAAAATCTTGGCGATGGAACTTTTCGCGATGTGACCGCGGAAGTTGGACTGGACCGCGTGTTTATGGCCATGGGCGCGAACTTTGGCGACATCGACAACGATGGTTTTCTCGATATGTATCTTGGCACCGGCAATCCCAGTTATGCGTCGCTGTTGCCCAACGTTTTGTTGCACAACAAAAATGGAAAATTCTTTACGGATGTCACCGCTTCCTCCGGCACCGGTGAATTACACAAGGGCCACGCCGTTGTCTTCGCCGATATCGACAATGACGGCGACGAAGACCTTCTCACCGAAATTGGAGGGGCGGTCCCGGGCGATAGTCACGCTTTCCGCCTGTTTGAAAATCCGGGAAACGGCAACGACTGGATCAGCCTCCACCTGATCGGTGTAAAGACCAACCGGGCAGCAATCGGGGCCAGAATCAAAGTGACGGTTGAGAACGAAGAGAAGGAAAAGCGGGCCATTTACCGCACGGTCGGCAGCGGTGGATCGTTTGGCGCTTCGCCTCTCACCCAGCACATCGGATTGGGCAAGTCTGCCCGCAACGTTGATCTGGAAATCTGGTGGCCGGCAAGCAACTCCCGGCAGAGTTTTACGAATGTTACTCCCAACCAGTTTCTTGAAATCAAAGAATTCGCCAAGGACTACACCAGGCTAAAGCGGCACGCGTTTCGCTTGGGAGATCCCAACCGGGACAAAGTGTCTTCCTCACTCGCGGCTGACCATGCGAGCCAGAATCGAGGGTACGGGAAGTGAGACTGTTTGCCATGACTTCCGCGAGGTGCTGCCTCGGAATCGCCGGAGTGATGCTGTTTGCGACGATGCAGTCAATGGCGGAGCAGAAATATAGCGCCACGGGTCTCGTGTTAAGCGTTAATGCGCCCGACCGTACTCTGACTGTTTCCTGCCGCGAGATTCCCGGTTACATAGATGCTATGGCCATGCCCTTCAGCGTGCGCGATGCTAAGGCACTGGTTGGCCTGGAGCCGGGGATGACCATCGACTTCTCGCTGGTTGTAGGCAAGGATTCGGCCTACGCCGAAGACATCCACGTCCATCCTTTCGAAAATCTGGAGTTGGATCCCGGCGAAGCTCGTCGTCTGAAGCTGACCGAAAAGGCGCTTGATGAGAAATCAGACAGCAATAACGTTCTCCGCATCGGGCAGCAAGTTCCGAACTTTGTCCTGACTGATCAGAACCGGCAACGCGTCGCGCTCTCCCAGTTTCACGGCAAAGTGGTGGCCCTCACATTCATCTACACGCGCTGTCCGCTTCCCAACTATTGCATCCGGCTCTCCAATAATCTCGGGCTGCTGCAGCGGCGTTTCAAAGAGCAGATGGGAGGCGATCTCGTACTATTTACGATCGTGATCGACCCGGTGCACGACCAACCAGAGGCACTCGCCGACTACGCCCGTACCTGGAAGGCGGACGCTCGCACCTGGCATTTTCTGAGTGGCCCGGTTTCCGATATTCGCAATCTCGGCCGGGAATTTGATATGGATTTTTATCCTGACGAGGCGCTCTTCGTGCACTCATTTCACACTGTAGTCATCGACCGCCGCGGCCGTCTGGCGGCCAATCTCGAGGGGAATGGTTTCACCGCGCAACAGCTTGGGGACCTGGTGCAAACGGTGATGGCGCGTCCACCGGAGTCGCCTTAGTTGCATTTCGCCGGCCAAGCCTATGGATGCTGGGGAGTGACGGGCAGCGGATAAAATCCGATTTGTTCTTGTTGCAGAATGGCCAGCTGGCCGCCATCCGGGGAAAGCGCGAAAGTTTGCATAGCCGGCAGAGGCGCGGGAACTCTCAGCCCGAACAACTTCTGCCCGTTTTTAACCCGATAGATTCCAACACGCTGTTCCTTCAACTCCGACGGGTGGAAGGGGGAGTCCGGATTCAATGGCTTCGCCAACTCTGCGACTCCGATCGCGAAAACGTTGCTGGCGGCGGTTCCACTTGCTCGTTGTTCGAGTTCGGCCGAAGGAGACCAACCTTTTAGCACCGGTTTCCCGTCGGGCCGCAGCACCCGATACCACTTGCCTGCGGCCTGTGAGTCACATCCCAGCATAAACAGCAGATTGGAAGGCAGGCTGGTTAATTCCGGCCGGCAAGTTGAATTCACTTGAGCAAGGATGCGTTTCTGCCCGGTCCATGTGATCTCGACAATGCGCCAGTGGTTCCTGCCGGTATACAGGCTCCTCACCTCGCCGTCGTCGGTCAAAACCGGCGGCGGTTGCAACGAAGATCGCATAACCGTTACCAGACTGCGAAAATTCTGGTCGAAAACGTCAATCTCAACGTCTTCCTCCGGTTCCCGGCCCTCGGCCTCAGCGAGTTGCCGGTGCGTGGTTTCCGAGTGACGCTCCTGCACTGTTCCAACGACGAAATAAGTCGCGGACGGGGAGACCCGCACGAAAGCCAAAGGTCCGCTCAGCGCCAGCTTCTGTTTCATCTTTAGTCCGGGACCATACATGCGCAACTCGCGGCCGACGTGAACCAGAACCCGATCGGGCCCGATCGGCCACAGATATTGCTCCGCATCCTGCACTCGCCACTCCAGAGTTTGTTCCGGCCGCATGGTTTTCAAATCGAACAGGGTGGCCCGGATGATGCGCAGATTCTCTACTTTCGCGTCCGTCGCGGTGCGCGGAATCAGCTCATGGGGATTAAAGGTAAGCAAAAGCTCCGTTGGCCCCAGATAAGTGATAGCGGAAGCGTAATCGAAGCCAAACATTTCGCGATCAGGCGGCGGTCCAAATCCCAGATGGCGGATCGAGAGGGAACCGGTAGCTCCCGCGTCGCCCGACTCTGATTCCTGACCCATTGGCGCGATGCTGCACGATGGCGGTGCACAGATATCGGTTTCGTCAGGCACGGGCGTGGTTGCGGCAGCCGTCTCTTCGGGCGCCTTTGCGTCCGCCACCGCTGGTGGTGGGGCCGCATTGGCATTGGCCGGGACGTTGCTTTTGGGACTGGCTACGAGAACGAACTGCGATCCAATCTCGAGGCGAAGATTATGTTTCGCCGCGGTGAGGACCGTGCTTCCTTCCGGACCGGCGCCCACGGTCAACTTCACGTCGGCGATTCCAACGACCTCACCGGGAAGAACCGCTTTGGGCGGTTTGTATGTTGGGGGCTCGGCAAAAAACGAAGTTGCCGCAGCTCCGGTCAGGCTTCTTAAATTGCCCCCCGACGAACCACCAAGCGCGGGGCCAGCTCCGCCTCCGCCTCCGATCGCCATGCCGACGGCCTCACTCAAAGGCCGACTTTCCTGGTCGGCGAAGAGATTCAAGTTGGGATCAGGGGCGATCAAGGCAGCCACGGATAGCGAAAGCGGTTTCATGTCGCGTCCGCCACATTCCCCGCTCTCGAACAAGAGCGCGACCTGCGAAGTTTTCTGGGTTTTCGATCGCGGAGTTTGATTAACCACGCGCCCCTTTAGAATTGCGCCCTTCCGTAGTTTGCAATCCGGGCTTTTCCATTCGTTTTCCACTTTCAGGTAGACCGGGTCCCCGATCTTCACGCGGCCTGCTTCCAGGGCTTTGATCAAATACGCTTGAACCGGGGCGCTCGCCTGTTGGGCCCGGACCGCGGGCGCCTGGGAAAGCAAAGCCGCCAAGAGGAGTCCGACTAATCGTCGGTTGGAAAAAGCCAGCATGGTCCTGCTCCGGATCGAGAAAATATCGATCGTTAGGTGGTTTGGCCAGATCCGTAAAGAAAACGTTTCCTCAAAACCACGACATTACGGTATCGTAAACGATTTCCCGGGTTTGATATTATCCTCTCACTTAGCGTCGCCAACCTAATGGATATTCGTGAAGTCGCAAAGCGGGCGCGAGTTTCAACCGCCACCGTGTCTCGCGCCATCAATCGCGTTCCCACCGTGAATCCCCAGCTCGCCAAGCGGGTATGGAACGTGGTCGAGGAGCTTGGCTATTATCCTAATACCCAGGCGCGGGCTCTGGTTTCCGGACGAAGCCGGATCTTCGGAATCATCATTTCGGAGATCACCAACCCGTTTTTTCCTGAGATCGTCCATGTCTTCGAGCGCATTGCCGTCGAGCATGAGTTCGAAATCATGGTGACCTCGACGGAGAACGACCCCAAGCAAATGCAGACCGCGGTCCGGCGCATGATCGAACGCCGCGTGGAGGGTGTGGCGATCATGACGTTCGGCATGGAAGAGGCGTTGCTTGAGGACCTGAAGTTGCGCAAAGTGCCCCTTGTCTTCGTCGACGTGGGACCGCAGCGCCCCAGAGTCAGCAATATCCTGATCGATTACCTGCACGGGATTCGTCAGGCGGTGCAACACCTTGCCGCGCTTCGTCACCGCAAAATCGCCTTCATTTCCGGTCCTTTGCATCTGAAATCGGCCGAAGCCCGGAGACAGGCCTTTCTTCGCTCGATGGAGGAAATCGGCCTGGAGGTCGACCCCCTGGTGGTAGTGGAGGGAACGCACACGATCGAAGGCGGCATCGCCGCGTTTGGCAAACTCTTGAGTGGCCCGATCCAGCCCACGGCCGTGCTCTGCTCCAACGACATGACTGCAATGGGCGTTATGCGCAAGGCCTACGAGCAGGGAATCCGGATTCCGCTCGACCTGTCGGTCATCGGCTTCGACGATATTCGTCTGGCGCAATTTGTTTTGCCCGCCCTTACCACTGTACAAATGTCCCAGGCCGATCTCGCTCGCCTGGCTTTCAACGCGCTTCTTGCCGAGTTGCAGCGGGAGACTCCCTCGCCCACGGGAACCGAATATGTTCTCAAAACGCATCTTGTGCTGCGTGAGTCCACGGGTTTGTTTTCTGGCGCGCCAAAAGTCGCCACCGGGAAAAAGCCGGCGCGCAAATAACGTCCTCGCCGACCGTGAGTGAGTTTGGGAAACAGAAGTAACAGTCTCGCTCACGCTCCCCATTGAATCACGGTGTAGGACCGCGCCGGTACCTCGAACCTGGAACGGCCCGCCGAAGTGCCGGGTTTGTCAAAGGCCTGAGGCGTAACCCGGGTTGGAGCGTCAAAAGTGTTCGTGGCTTTGAGATCGTTACCGGTGAGCACGGTCGAATTAAATACACGGGCCGGCGTCCAATCCTGCCAATTCACCTCAATCGCGCGCGGTTTGTTCAGGTCGCGATTCAAGATGAAGAGCGAAACTTTGCCATCCTCGGAGTTGATCGTTGCCACAGCATCGATGAACGGAACCTGGCCCATGCCTGAGACTTCGTAGGTGGAGGATTCCACCAGCGGATTGAGGACGCTGCCACGTGCCCACTGCAAAGCCCAGCTGTAAGGATAGTAAATCGTCTGTCGCAACAGTCCCTTTTCGTTGGTGAGAATGGGCGCGATGACGTTGACCAGCTGGGCCAGGCAAGCGATCTTGATGCGATCTGCATGGCGCATTAAGGTGTTGAGGATGCCGCCGACCAGCAACGCATCCTCCAGGTTGTAAACCTCTTCCAATAAATGGGGAGCGATTTTCTCGTGTCCGTTTAAGGCGTCTCCATTTCGCTCTCGATACCACACGTTCCATTCATCGAAAGAAAGCCACAGCTCCTTGGGGGAGCGCTGATGTCCCCGCACCAGATCACATACCGCGAGGGTTTCTCCAATTTGCTTCTCCATGCTCAGGTTCATGGCCACAAACTTCGCGCTGTCGGCCCCGGTTTCTTCCTGGGTGTTCCCAATGTAGCGGTGCAAGGACAAGGCATCGACGTAGCCGTAGCACTGCTCCAAGACCTCGCGGTCCCATTCGAGGTAGGTGGGCATGCCGGGGCCGCTGGAGCCGCAAGCAATCAGCTTGAGAGAGGGATCGACGGCCCGCATCTGGCGCGCCGCGTCTTGTGCTTTGATGCCGTAATCGGTGGCTGTCATGTGCCCGATCTGCCACGGGCCGTCCATCTCATTGCCCAGGCACCAGTGCCGCACTTTGTAGGGCTGCTCAATGCCGTGACTGCGCCGGAATTCGCTCCATTTCGTGCCCTTTTCTATGTTGCAGTACTCGACCAGCGCCGCGGCTTCTTCCGGGGTTCCGGTTCCGAGGTTGAGGCCCATGAGGGGGAGGGTTCCCGCCATCTTGCACCAGGCCATGAAATCGTCCGTCCCGAACTGATTGGTGTCGATCGAATTCCATGCCTTGTCGAGCACGTGGGGACGGTTTTGCCTGGGGCCAACCCCGTCGAGCCAGTTGTAGCCGGAGACGAAGTTGCCTCCGGGATAACGAATAATCGGCACGCCGAGCTGGCGTATTTCTTGCATGACATCCTTGCGGAATCCGTTGCTATCGGAGAGAGGCGAGCCCGGATCGTAGACGCCCTCGTAGATGGCGCGCCCCAGATGCTCGAGGAAAGAACCGAAGAGGTATTTATCGAGCGGAGCGATAGTGCGGCGGGAATCAATGTAAATCCGCACGGTGGCATCGGCGCTGGCCGGTTTTGTCTGGGCGAGCAAGGAGTCCCGCATCAGGAGTCCCGCCGAACACGTGATTCCGGCGCTGGCCGCTCCTTTTAGGAATGATCGCCTGGTTTCGAACATGCTATCCCCCTGAGCGCAATAATCGTGCTACAGTAAACGTTTGCTACATCCCGGGAATTGGGACCATCCTCTCACCTGATTTAGCTTTCCGCCCGGGCCGCCTTGATCAGTTTTGGCAAGAGGCCTCCGAACTCGCCCTGCGGCTTGCCAAAGGCAAAATACACACTACGGTAGAGCGAAAAAAGCTCGTTATAAACCTCTTGTTGGCGCGCATCCGGATTGAAGACAGTGTACGGCGGGCAGACTCGCCGTTGCGCCTCCTCGATGCTGCGGAAAATGCCCGCGGCCAGAAAGGCAAAGATGGCGGATCCAAGTCCGGTCACTTTGCTGGCCGGCACCAGGACCGGCTTCCCGAGAACATTGGCATAAACCTGATTAAGGACCGGATTATTCTGTGGAATTCCTCCGCCATTGATGACGCGAAGCGTAGGCGCGCCGTATTCGCTCATGCGATCGAGGATGACCCGGGTGTGAAAAGCCGTGCCCTCAATGGCCGCATACAGCTCATCCTGCGCCGCATGCTGTAGGTTCCAGCCAAAAGTAATTCCGGCGAGGTTGGGGTTGACCAGCACCGTGCGGTCGCCATTATCCCAAGTCATACGCAGCAATCCGGTTTGACCGGCCCGATAATTTTCCAGCCCTTTGCTCAACTCTTCGACGGTCGTATTGGCGCGCCGCGCAATCGCTCCGAAAATATCTCCGGTGGCGGAGAGCCCGGCTTCGATTCCTGTAAATTGTGGATGTACGCTGCCCCTAACCACGCCGCATACGCCGGGAATCAACTCTGTCTTTTTGGCGAAAGCGATGATGCAGGTCGAGGTGCCCACAACATTTACAACGTCGCCTTCCTTGGCGCCTGCGCCGATCGCATCCCAATGAGCATCGAAGGCTCCGACGGGAATGGGGATACCTGGCTCAAGACCCAACTTTTCCGCCCAATAAGGAGAAAGTTTGCCGGCGACTTGATCAGAGGTGGCATAGTGCCCATCCAGTTTGGCGCGCACGCCTGCCAGCAAGGGGTCGACTTTAGCCAGAAAACTCTCGGGAGGAAGACCGCCTAGGGCTGCGTTCCACATCCATTTGTGGCCCATTGCGCAAATGCTGCGATACGCTTGGGCTGGGGATGTAACTCCGCTCAACGTTGCCGCCACCATATCGCAGTGCTCGAAGGCGCTGGCGAACTTGTCGCGTTTCCCTGGGTTATGCCGAAGCCAGTGCAACAGTTTGGCAAATCCCCATTCGGTGGAATAGACGCCGCCGCACCACTGGATGGCCTCCAGGTTTTCGCGGTGCGCCAGTTCAGTGATCTCTGCGGCTTCCTGTTTCGCTCGATGGTCGCACCACAAGTAGTACCCATCGAGGGGCTGCAGGTCTTTATCGACAGGAACCACGCTGGATCCGGTCGTATCGAGGGCGATCGCTCTTACCTGACCCCCTTCGATTCCAGCCTCACTGAGCGCGTGCCTGGTCGCGGCCGCCAGGGCGTGCATGTGGTCATGGTGCGACTGCGTGGCGTACTCCGGGTCTTCCCGTTTGCGGTGAAGCGGATATTCGGCGCTGGCCGAGCCAATGATTCCGCGCTCGCTGTCCACCAATGAAACCCGAACGCTCAGCGTGCCGAAATCAACTCCCGCCACTATGGCCATCGCTCGTCCTTTTCCACTCCCTAGCTCTGCCCCGTCCCCGACCGGTTTTTCACTCGGCCGGGAGAGAAATACACGCAATAGAAGATGCCTACCAGGAGCAGAAAGGCACCCCACCAGATGCTGGCGTGAAGGCGATAGAGCACGACCGGGAATTCGGGCGGGTAGATGAGTTCATATAACCCAGCCGCCAGGATCAGCGCGCCATCCACCAGAAGGGAGATGCCGATAAAAAACCAGATCGAAATCGAAGATCCCGGATTCATAGGCTCTGCTTTACCAAAAAATGATTTGCAGCACGATAAAGACAACGGCTACGACGGCTGCCCAGAAAGCCGGCCTGTGCCAAATGGGCACCTGTTCTTCCTTCGGAATTTCGGTCACACCGTAGACCAGACCATTCAGCGCTTCGAGCGGTTTCGGTTTCGTGAGCAGGCTCACCACGACCGTCACCGCCACGCAAACGATCCAGGACCAGAGAGCGCGATACATATTCTCGGCCATATTTTTCGCGTGCGGCGAAAGCGCAACATAGCGCAGGGCGGAAGGATCAACTTTGACCCACGCCCACATGCTGATGGAGGAAAGCGTTCCAGCCAGCAATCCCCAGAATCCGCCGGGCCCGGTTGCGCGCTTCCATAGCATGCCGAGAATGACCGTCCCAAAGAGAGGCGCAATGAAAAAGCTGAACAGGGCCTGAACGTAGTCCATGATGCTGGCGAACTGCATTACGAGATAGGCTGTGCCGATGCTTACCAGCACGCCAACGATCGTGCAGGCCCGACCCATCGAAACCAGCTGCGGGTCGGTGGCATTTTTGCGGAAGAGCGCCCGGTAGATGTCGTAGGTCCAGACCGTGGCAAAGGCGCTCACATTACCGGCCATGCCGGACATGAAACCGGCAATCAGCGCGGTCACACCCAAACCAAGCAGGCCGGGCCCGCAATAGCGCGCCAACATCAGCGGCAGAACCTCGTTGTAGCTGTGCCCTCCGGTGGCGACGGCCATGCTTTCGCCCACCAGGCGGAAAGGCAGCACTGCCCAGGCCAGCAGTCCGGGAAGGATGACAATGAACGGCACCATCATCTTGAAGGCTGCGCCGATGATGGGCGCCATTTTCGCGGCGCGCAAGCTACGCGCGGAGAGGACCCGCTGCACCACCAGAAAATCTGTCGTCCAATATCCGAATGAGATGATCAAACCCAACCCGAACACGATTCCCGTCCAATGGATTCCCATCGGGTTGGCATCGAAGGAACCGAGCGTGCCCCACATGTGGGTGTAGGCTTCGCCCGCATTTTGCGTGACCCGCGCACGCAAGCCTTGCATTCCGCCGGCTTCGACCAGTCCCAGGATGGGGATGAGCAACGCGCCCGCCCAGATGAGGATGAACTGCAGAACCTCGTTGAAAATGGCCGAGCGCAAACCACCCAGCGCGACGTAGACGGCGACCGTGATCGAAGAGACCCAAATGCTGAAGTGAATGTCCCATCCCAGTACCACCTTCATGACCAGCGCCATTGAGTACATATTGATGCCGCTCATGAGCACGGTCATGAAGGCGAAGCAAATCGCCGAGAGCGCGCTGCTGGACTCGCCGAAGCGCAGCTTCAGGTAGCCCGGCACGGAATGCGTCTTCGAAATGTAGTAGAAGGGCATCATCACCAGCCCCAGAAAAAGCATGGCGGGGATGGCGCCGATCCAATACCAGTGGGCGGCGAGGATGCCGTACTCGTAAGCCGAGGCTGCCCATCCCATCAATTCAAGCGACCCGAGGTTGGCGGAAAGAAAACTCAGGCCGGCGATCCAGGCGGTCATCTCGCGTCCTGCAAGGAAAAAGTCTTCACTGGTGTTGGCGCGCTTTTTGAGATAAAAGCCGATGACAAGAACCAGCGCGAAGTAAAAACCGATGATGACCAGATCAATGGTTGATAGACGAACCAGTGAGGGGGCGATTACCGCCGTCAATCCGCGAATCATTTAGCTTTGACCTGGCCGTAGTAGGCGTCTTGCCCGTGTTTACGCAAAAAGTGCTTGTCGAGCAGTTCGCGAGCGATGGGAGAAACGTTGGGTTGGATCATGATGGTATAAAGCGCGGTTCGCGCCAGGGCTTCAAGGATCACCGCGGTGTGCGCGGCGGCGCCGGGAGTCGGTCCCCAGCAGAACGGGCCATGAGAAGCAACCAGGACCCCCGGGATCTCGTCTGGATCAAGCTTCTGAAAGCGCCGGCCGATGACCAGCCCCGTGTTCTTTTCATAATCCTCTGCGATCTCCTCCGGGGTCAAAGCCGGAGTGACCGGCACCTCGCCATGGAAATAGTCGGCGTGCGTTGTTCCCAGGCAAGGGATGGGCTTGGCCGCTTGCGCCCAGGAAGTGGCGTACTCGGAATGAGTATGAACGATTCCTCCAACACGGGAGAACTGTCGATAGATCTGGATATGTGTGGGGAGATCGGAAGAGGGGCGAAGGTCGCCATCGATCATTTCGCCGTTCAGGTTCGCGATCACCATGTGCTCGGGGAGCAGGCTCTCGTAGGGTACGCCACTCGGCTTAATCACGACATATCCATCTTTTCGCGAAATACCACTGGCGTTTCCGAAGGTATAGAGCACGAGGCCGCGGCGAACCAGCTCCAGGTTCGCCTCCAGGACCGCTTCGCGCAAGGTTTGCAAGAGCACAGCGCGCTCTCCGATATATAGTAATCGTTTACTCGAAAAGCATGACAGTAGAGAAGCATGTCGCGTTTGTCAATGACCCGGCTCAAAAATCCAACCCGCAAGGTAACCTGATTTTGGAAAGCAGACGGCAAGGATCGAAAGAAGGAGAGGATTTCCCATGGGAACCACGTCCAGACGACAATTCCTGAAGACCACAGCCGCCGGGGCCGGGGCGCTGTTTCTTGCAAAATCCCGGGCTGCGTCCAGGCCTGCGACGGTTCAGCTAGCCGTCGTGCCTCCTCTTTCACAGTTCGAGTACGCACAGGTTCAACTGCTCGAAGGCAGCCTGCTCGAGCAATTCGAACACAACCATAGGATTTTCCTCGACCTCGATGAAGATGGCATGCTCAAGCCGTTCCGGCAACGCCAGGGGATGCCGGCCCCGGGCCCGGATCTGGGCGGATGGTATGACAACAGCCCTGACTTCAATCCCCAGAACAATTTTCATGGCTTCATCCCCGGGCATAGTTTCGGACAATATCTCTCAGGACTGGCGAGAGCTTATGCGATCACGGGATCGAAGCCCACGCAGGCCAAAGTCCGGCGCCTGGTCCGGGCTTTTGCGGAGACAGTGGAACCCAGCGGCAAGTTTTACGTGGACTACCGGCTGCCCGGCTACACGTTTGACAAGACGTGTTGTGGCCTGATCGATGCGCACGAATTCGCAGCCGACCCCATTGCGCTCGATGTTTTGCAACGCAGCACCGACGCGGTTCTTCCCCACTTGCCGGAACGGGCATTGAGCCGCGCGGAACAGGAGGCCCGCCCGCACAAAGACGTCTCCTATACCTGGGACGAAACTTATACGCTCCCCGAAAATCTCTTCCTTGCCTACCAGCGGAGCGGCAACGACCGCTATCGCGAACTGGGCAAGAGATTCATCTATCACGAATACTACGATGCTCTAGCCGAAGACCACAATGCGCTGCCCGGCAAACATGCTTACAGCCATGTCAACACTCTGAGTTCGGCCATGCAGTCTTACCTGGTGTTGGGCGAGGAAGAGTATCTACGCGCCGCCCGCAATGGTTTGCGGATGGTTCAGGAACAGAGTTACGCCACAGGAGGATGGGGACCCAACGAGGGCTTTGTTGAACCGGACAAGGGGCTGCTCGCGGCCAGCCTCAAAAAGACCCACGCCAGTTTTGAAACCCCCTGCGGGGCATATGGCCACTTCAAGATCACGCGATATCTCCTGCGCGTTACCGGTGATTCCCGTTACGGCGACAGCATGGAGCAAGTTCTCTACAACACGATCGCTGGCGCCAAGCCGATTCTCTCCGATGGGACCAGCTTCTACTATTCCGATTACAACACCGACAACAGCAAGAAAGTCTATTACCGGGACAAATGGCCATGCTGTTCCGGAACGTTTCCACAGTTAACTGCCGACTATGGAATCAGCGCGTATTATCGCGGCAAAGACGGCATCTACGTGAACCTATACATTCCGTCCCGACTCTCCTGCTCGCAGAACGGAACGCCCTGCATGATTACGCAACGAACCAGCTACCCGGCGGTCAACACGACCGAACTCGAGTTCACCTTGCCGCGTCCTGAGAACTTCAACGTCTATCTGCGAATCCCTGCCTGGGCGGACGCCAAAACCAGGATTTCAATCAACGGCAGCCCTCTGCAAAGCGAGATTTTCTCCGGCAAGTTTCTTGTCCTGCATCGTACCTGGAAAAACGGCGACCGCGTGGAGTTCGAACTCGGGATGCCACTGCGGCTTGAGGCAGTCGACAAACAAAATTCTGACACGGTCGCACTGATGCGCGGGCCGGTTGCCCTTTTTGCGACCGGCGATCTACCGGACAGAGTCACAGGCCCGCAACTTCTCGCGGCGAGTCCAGTCTCTTCGGGTTCTCAGGACTGGGTGATCAACGTGCGCGGCCGCCGCTTTACTCGTCGGCCTTTCTCAACCCTGGGTGATGAAACCTATCGCTTATACGAGGAGATCAGCGGATAGGGGTAGTGAAGTGAACTGCTGGTATTCCCTGGTTAGGCAGGAGACCGCTGCTCGGGCATCAGGCTACAGTGGCCCTGAGAAGTTTTTTCCTTCTTTCATGAGAGCACGGCAGATTTCTCAGCACTTATGCAAGAAGGCAACTACCTAAAAGATAAAATTTCGCGATTAGACCCTGAGCAACTTGCCGACTGGGATGCCGAACACAAATCGTGGGAGGCCCGCGTCAGCGAGTTTCTAATGAACGCAGGCAAACCGAGCGGGTTCCGTTTCTACAAGCGGGTGGTCTAGGCAGGCTGGCACCGTAGAGCCATTCTCTGGCGCAGATTCATAACGTAGTTTGGTTATGAGCAGTTCTGGGGGAGGGCTGTTCGACTAAGCGTCCCGTGACTCTGATCGGAGTCTGGGCGCTTTCGTTTTTTCGCCCGCTGCTGGCTTAGAATAAGCATTCAGCAGCGAAAGCAGAACTCCCGTGACCGAAGAAACCATCTCAATCTTGCCGGGTTCGCGCCTCAAAACCGCCATGGCGCTGGCCATCATCGCGGATGCACTTCAAATCGTGGTTTTCCCCTTGTTCGTGGAAGGCGCCCTATCGCCTGCCGATGACATTCTTGATTTTGGTATGGCGGCGGTGCTGGTTCAACTTTTGGGCTGGCATTGGGAATTTCTGCCATCGTTTCTTGGTAAATTGGTGCCCGGAGCTGATCTGGTTCCTTTCTGGACGCTGGCGGTTGCAAACGTCTACCGGAAATCGAAGCGGAATGTGGTCGCCGCAGAAGAAAATCGTGAGCAGCGCCCGGTGCTAAAAGACCCACAACATTCGTAAGGTATAAAAGGGAACGCTCCCGCATCGACCATGGGCAAAGGGTTGCGACCCTGCCACGCGCTTGGTTTGCTATTTCCGCAGAAACTTCCACCAAATTGCAGTGTGTTGCACGCGATCAGGCGTGCCCGGCAAGGTCAATGTGCGAGCAGGAAGGCAAGTCCCAAATTCTGAACGCTTATGAATGCGAATAACCGCAGAGGAGAAAACTGATGGTAAATCTCATAACCCAAAGGTCGGTGGTTCAAATCCACCCCCCGCAACCACGAAACGCTTCGTTCTCAGCAGCTTCCATGAACCCCGCAACCATCCGAATTGACAAAAATGAAGCTCTTAGCCGGCCTTACCTCCACATGACGATAGCGCGGCGAGAATGCGGCAATCGGCAATGCGACCTTTTCCTGGACAGCCGTTCTTGATGCGCCGCAACTGCGCCGCGAGCCGTCGCAGGTCCGCGATTTTGGCTTCGATTTCTCTCAAGTGATTCTCAGTGATCCGATCGATGCCCGAACATTTCCGGCGCGATTGAACTGAGAGCCGCAGAAGATCCCGGAGTCGATCGAGCGTAAAGCCAAGATCGCGGCATCGTCTGACAAATTGCAGGCGATGCAAGTGTTCCCGCTTGTAGATGCGGTAATTACCTTCAGTTCGTGCCGGCTCGGGCATGAGTTTCACATGCTCGTAATAGCGAATCGTCACTACCTTGACGCCCGCTGCCTTTGACAGTTTTCCGATGCTGAACCGCTCGTTTGAGTTCATGTGCTTGACACTATAGGAGCTATAGACCTCATGCTTGAATAGCGAGGCTACCATGAGCGGTTCCTGCCGAGAAACAAATCGCCGAAAGCGACACTCCGCGCATGTCTGGAAAACACTGTGATAATTGTGGACCGCACGTCTGTCACAAAATGCACGCTCTTGGTCGGATTGCTACTGTGCTGCACCAGTGCTTTCGCTCAGTCACCTGACAAGGAGCCGAAAGAAGTCGCGGTCGTTGAGCTTGGAGGGGCTGCTGAGCGAAGTCTCACAGAGGGAAGCTCCAGTTTCGGTCCAACAGTCGCGGTCGAGTTCACGCCAATTGAGCATTGGCTGGAACTTGAGGCCGGTGTTACGCCGCTGTTTAGACGCCACTCGACGGAATGGAGCACCGACCTTCTCTTCAAAAAACCTTGGACAATTTCGCCGAATTTCGAGTTCATGCTTGGCGTTGGCCCCGAGTGGATTCACACAAACGCATACGGTAAGAAGATGAACTCGGCTGGTCTTGAAGTCGCGCCAGACTTCATGTTTTGGCCGTCAAAAAAGCACAAACTCGGATGGTATCTCGAACCAAGTTACGACTATAAATTCGGACCTGGACATGAGCATTCGCTTGGCGCAAGCGGCGGCCTGCTGATTTCTATTCCCTAGCTTTGCACCCATGAACGACTTGACCATTTTCCGGGAGGCTGCGGCCCACCGAGGAAAGCGCCTGGAATACTTCACAATCGCTTGGAATAGCCTGGAAGGCCTGATCGGCATCGGAGCTGGGACATCCGCCGGAAGCATCTCGCTTGTTGGGTTCGCAATCGACAGCCTGATTGAAGTCACGTCTGGGGCAACGCTGTTATGGCGCATGTCGGTCGATGGGAATGCCGCGAGGCGGGAGCGAAACGAGAGGCTTAGCCTTAGGATCGTCGGGGCGTGCTTCCTCACACTGGCTCTCTACATTGCCAGCGAGTCTGTCGTGGACTTGGCAAGGAAAGCCGCGCCTGAGAGGAGCTTTCCCGGTATAGCGCTTGCTGTGGTTTCCCTGATTGTCATGCCAATTCTTTCGCGCGCCAAGAAGAGCGTTGGAGATTCGCTGGGCAGTGCCGCCATGAAAGCGGATGCGCGACAGACCGATTTCTGCGTCTATCTTTCGGCGATTCTGTTGTTCGGCCTAGTACTGAATGCAGTCTTGGGCTGGTGGTGGGCCGAATTTGCGAGTTCCAAGCTGGTGAACAGCTTCAGCTGACTGTTGAAGACAGGAGGCTCACGCCACAGAATGAATCAGTTCGCTCCGAAATGGTATCGAAAGGAATTGTCTATTCGGTACGTATCGGGCCCCCGCAACCAAAAAATTCTTTCCCTTCAGCAAGTTCTCTATACCGCGCAACCATCCGAATTGACAATTGCGGAACCGCATCTGCCGGATGAAGAAGCTCCACGCATAGCATCGTGATCCGAGAGACTATCGCTGTTCAGCAAATCAACACCTCCAGGTGTAACGCAAACTCGAAACTTCAAATGCACGGCTGTGCACGTTACAATGGGCGCCGCTGAGGGAATTCCGATGACAAGAAAGGTGTTCGTACTGCTCCTGCTTTTGTTCTCGGTTCCAAATTATGCCCAGAACTCGAATTCTCTGGAGCGTCTTCAGTCCGCTCCTTCGGGGAGTCCGGCACGTCACCCACCCGGAGGCTACGTGACGGTCAACGGCATTCGGCTTTGGTACGAAAGCGAAGGATCGGGCCAAGCAGTAGTTTTGGTTCCCGCGGGGCCGGGCGTTCCCCACAGCTAATTTCATCCACACTTTTC
>Ga0335076_10000761_pt1 | contig 30235 bp, 31 predicted proteins | sample Lox_Sample_25_FD_206717 | JGI IMG/M metagenome (GOLD analysis project Ga0335076, IMG submission 206717) | Soil microbial communities from Loxahatchee National Wildlife Refuge, Florida, United States - Lox_Sample_2.5 | ecosystem: Environmental > Terrestrial > Soil > Wetlands | place: USA... | reverse complement strand
ACGTTGAAAACGGTCCCGAAACATGTCGGAACTCATGACGGATCGGATTTCTGCGGAACCGGGACGGTGAGACAACTTTGTGCTTGCCGAGGCCCGGAGGAGCTAGGCGCCGGTTCAGCCGCGACAACCACCGGCAGAGAGAGCCCGCCCGGGGACTCGAACCCCGAACCCCTTCATTACAAGTGAAGTGCTCTACCAGTTGAGCTAGGCGGGCGGATGGGGCTCAGTCTTGCACGCTCGAGACGGCCCGCTCGAGCGAGCCGTGGCCGTTGCTCGCGTGGTCGGGTGGCGGGCCGGGCGGTTCGGGCTCCGGCGCGGGGTTGGCGCGCCGCTCGAGTTCCCCGAGCACGAGCCCGAACAGGAGGTGGCGCCAGGTGGCCTGGATGAACGCGCGTTTGTTGCCGCTGAGGGCAGGCAGGTGGTTGCGGGCGGGGTGGTAGCGGTCGGACAGGGCGACGAGCGGCCAACCGGCGAGGTGCTCGGCGAGCGCGACAGCGGGGCCGCGCAGGGCGGGTGAGATCGGGAGGGTGGGGGCGACGTTGGCGTAGACGGCGCCGAACAGCGCGCCGTTCTGGGTGTGGAGCGCGAGACCGAAGCGGTACCAGCCCGGGCCGTCGCGCACGGCGCGGCCTAGCAGCTCGACGTCGTCATAGCGGCTCGAGAGGAGCAGCTTGTCGAGCGGTTGCTCGAAGGCCCAGACGGCCGCGGCGAGGGCGCCGCAGAGCGCGCCTCGGAGCGTTCGTATGGGGACGCCGCCGGAGCTCACGGGTGGGCAAGACTGTAACGGGCGGGGCCGCGGCGGGTAGGGCAATGTGCGATGGATCACGAGCAGCTGCACGGGCGCGCACGGGAGCGCGGCGTCAACCGTTTGGTGCTGTTCGCGGTCCGGCTGATCCTGACACCGTTCTTTCTGGTGTACCTGCGGATGCAGCGGATCGGGCGCGAGCACATCCCGGCCGAGGGCCCCGTGATCCTGGCGTCGAACCATCGGAGTTTCTTCGACCCGTTCATCATCGGGACGATGACTCGGCGGCCCGTGTACTACGTGGCCAAGAAGGAGCTTTTCACCTACAACCGGTTGCTGAGCTGGCTGCTGAGCGCGCTCGGGGCGTTCCCGATCGACCGGGGAGCGAGCGACCAGGACTCGGTCGAGACCGCCAGGATCGTCCTGGCGCGCGGGGAGATCGTGCTGATGTTCCCCGAGGGGACGCGCACACGCCCGGGCCCGCTGGGCAGGCCGCGCCGCGGCGTCGGACGGCTCGCGCTCGAGACCGGGGCACCCGTCGTCCCGATCGCGATCATCGGCACCGAGGACATCCGCCGTGGGTGGCGCGTCCGGCCGCGCAAGGTCAGGCTCCGCGCCGGCCGTGCGCTGCAGTTCCCCACCGTCGATAACGCCTCCCCGGCGCTCGCCGGCGCGGTCACCGATCGGATCTGGCCGATGGTCATGCTCCAGTGGGAGTGGCTCGGCGGCATCCCTCCGATCCGCCGCGCCGCGATCATCGGCGCCGGCGCGTGGGGCACCAGCCTCGCGATATTGCTGGCGCGGGCCGGGCTCGAGGTCGAGCTCGGCACACGCACCCGTGAGCAGGCCGCGGCCGTAGCGGCCACTCGTAGGAACGACGGCTACTTGCCCCGGGTCGAGCTGCCGGAGTCCGTGCACGTCACCCGCGCATCCGAGCTCGACCTGACCGAGGCCGATCTCGTCTGTCTGACCGTCCCCGCGCGGGCGCTGCCGAGCGTCCTCGCCGCGCACGGCGAACGGCTACCGCGGAGCGCCGGAGTGCTGGTCCTGTCCAGAGGCCTCGTGCCGCCGCTCGGCACGCTGCCTTCGGCGTACGTCGCAGAGCGATGCGCCGCGCGTGCGGTCGCGGTCCTGGGCGGACCGGCTGATGCCGCCGAGGTACTCGAGCACGGAGCCTCGGTGGTGCTGGCCACGGTCGACCGCGGCCTTGCAAGGAACCTTGCAGACGTGCTCACCGCCGCCGGCCTCGACGTCTCGAGGAGCAGCGACGTGACCGGCGTCGAACTGGCCGCGACGGCGAAGAACCTCGCGGTGCTCGCCGCGGCCGTCGCCTTGGTCGCCGGACCGAACGTCGCCGGCGCCGCCGCGGGCAAGGTCTTTGCCGAGGTCGACGCGCTCGCCCGGGCGCGTGGCGGTCGCCCGGAGACATTCGCCGGCCTTGCCGGCGCGGGCGACCTCGTCGCGACGGTCGTCTCGTCGAGCTCGCGGAGCCGCCGCGCCGGCGAGTTGCTCGCCCAGGGCGTGCCGGCGACGGAGATCGGCGATGCTGTGGGCCAAGGCGTCGAGGCGGTCGATTCGGCCTCGCTGCTGGCGAGTGTGGCCCGCGACGCCCACCTCGAGGCCCCCGCGCTCGAGAGCCTCGCGGCGCTGGTCGAAGGACGGATCGAGCCCGAGCAGTGGACCGCGACGATGACCGCCGACCAGGCTGCCCCTCCTCGCCACTATCCGCGACGCGTGACGAAGGCTAGGCTCTGATGTGGTGGACGGCGAGTTACCCAAGAGCAAAGCGGAAGTCGATGCGCGGTTCACGGAGCTGTACCGCACGCATCTGCGCGACGTCTACTCCTACAGCTACTACCGCGTCGGCAACCACCACGACGCCGAGGACCTCACCGAGCAGACGTTCCTGCAGGCCTACCGGCACTTCGAGCGCGCGCTCCGGGAGGCCAACGGCCGGCCGCTGCGTCCATGGCTCATCCGAATCGCGCACAACCTGGCTGCGAACTTTTACCGCGACCGTTCGCGCAAGCCGGAATCGGGTATCGAGGATGCCGGCATGATCTCGGCGCCGCACACGACGGAATCGCTGGTTGAAGGTCGCGAGCAGCTGAAGTCGATCCTGGACGGCGTCCAGCAGCTCCCTGACGACCGCCGCGAGGCGCTGATCATGCGGTTCGCACTCGGGATGGACAACCGCGAGATCGCGCGGGCGCTCGGGCGCACCGACGGCGCCACGAAGGTGCTGCTCCATCGCGCGATCCGCCAGCTCGAAGGAATGGTTTCAGAGCCCGCAACCGATTCGGGAGGATCGCGAGAATGAGCTCAGGAGCGGCCGATTTCGAAGCATTGCTGCGCGAGGCGCTGGCGCCGGTCGAGCCGCCGGCCGACATGGCGCAGCGGCTCGAGCTGACGCTCGTCAACCTGACCGAGCTGGCTCAGGAGGAGCTCGACGCGTGGGAGCTCCGGGCGATGCGCGATCCGAGGAACTGGGTCCGTCCGGCGGCCGCCGCGGTCGTCGGCCTCAGCGCCGGCACGGCGCTCGTGGTCCTGCGTGTACGAGCGCGCCACCGGGTCCGGAAGCAGCGCTCACACAACGCGCTCGACCTCGCGCAGCGGACGCTGCATGACGTCGGCGAGGAGGCGCGCCGGATCCTGCCTCGCGGGCACTGACGCGCGCCAGCGCGGGATGCCCCGGCGTTCCGTGGCCGTAACCAGCCGCTGATAGCTTGGATTGAAGATGGCAGTCTGCTACCGACACCCTTCCCGTGAGACGGGAGTCTCGTGCTCGTCGTGCGGGCGGCCAATCTGCCCGGACTGCATGACCCCGACCCCGGTCGGGATGCGCTGTCCCGAGTGCTCGCGCGAGCGAACGAAGGTCAGGGGAATGCCATCTGTAAGGACCACCCCGGTGGTGACGCAGGCGCTGATCGCGCTCAACGTGATCGCGTTCCTGATCGAGACGGCGGCCGGCGCTCCGCTCGGCGGTGGAGGCGGCGGGTCGGTGTGGTTCCACGGCTCGCTGTTCGGTCCCGCGATCACTGCCCACAACCCATTCCCGTTCTACACGGGCACGCACGAGTACTGGCGCCTGGTCACCAGCGGCTTCCTGCACGACGGACTCCTGCACATCTTCATCAACATGATCTCGCTGTGGTTCGTCGGCTCCGCGCTGGAGCCTGCGATCGGGCGCGTCAACTTCCTCGCCGTGTACTTCGTCTCGCTGCTCGCGGGGTCGTTCGGGGCCCTGTGGTTCCAGCCGCAGATCCCGACGGTGGGCGCGTCCGGCGCGATCTTCGGGATCTTCGGGGCGCTGATCGTGGTGGCGCGGGCCCGCGGCATCCCGATCTGGCAGAGCGGGCTCGGGTTTGTGCTCATCTTCAATCTTCTGTTCTCGCTGAGCGTTCGCGGCATCTCGATCGGCGACCATCTCGGCGGTCTCGTGGGCGGCTTGATCACCGGCTTCTTGATCGTCGAAGTGGCCGAGCGGCGTCAGTTGGCATGGGTGGCGCTGGCCGGCTGTGCCGTGGTCGGGATCGCGAGCATCATCGGCGCACTGGCCGTGGCCGGCGGCACCGGCCTCACGCCCAACGGCGTCGGCTTCAGTCTCTAGACCGGAGGGTGCAGCCCACTACAGCTCGACCGTGAACACCTCGGCCGGCGCCTCGGGCACCAGCTCCGGGTGGATGATATGGGCGAGCAGCTCGAGGCCGTCGATGATCCGCGGGCCGGGACGCGAGAAGTAGGCGGCGGCATCGACGGCGACGACCTCGCCCGCGCCGACCGCGGCCAGCTCGTCGCGATGCATCTCCGCCTCGCGGTGCGCGATCTCGGCGTCGTAGCCGCAGGGCATCACGATCACGATGTCGGGCTGAGAGGCCTCGACCTCCTGCCACGAGCGCTCCTCGGACTTCTCGCCGGCGAAGCCCAGCACGTCCTCGCCGCCGGCGTACTCGATCAGCTGCGGCGTCCAGTGACCTGCCGCGAACGGCGGGTCGAGCCATTCGAGCGCGGCGACCCGCGGCCGGCGGGCGCCGCGGACCGCGAGGCGCACCTTGTCGATTCGCGCCGAGGCGTCGCGCACGAGCTCGACCGCTTCGTCCTTGCGGTCGGTGGCCTGGGCCAGCGTGCGGACGTCGCCGAGCACCTCGCCGACCGTGCGGGGATCGAGCGAGATCACGCGCGGGTGGGTCTCGATCTCCTCGGCGACGGCGCGGACGTCGTCGTGGGAGACCGCGCACACCGAGCACAGCTCCTGGGTGACGATCAGGTCTGGGCGAAGGTCGTGCAACAGCTCGGCGTCCAGCTCATAGATCGAGAGCCCGGCGAGCGTGCGCTCCTTGACCGCGGCGTCGATCTCGCCCGCGCTCAGACCGCTCGGGAGCACGTCGCGCGTGATCTTGGGCAGCTCGCGGGCGGCCTCTGGGTAGTCGCACTCGTGGGTGACGGCGATTACCTCCGGGCCAAGGCCGAGCGCGAACAGCGTCTCGGTGGCCGAAGGGACAAGGCTGACGATGCGCATCGACAATCAGGATAGATCGGCCAGAGCTCTCCCAACGGGGCTGGTGCTGCTGCTACCGTTTCACCGTCGCTGCATGAACGACGACGATCCATCCCGAAGTAGCAGCTCACAGACGAGGGGCTGCCCACCGCGGACGGAGCTTTCCCGCACGCGGGCCGCTGGTGGGGTCGCCCAGCTGCGGGCGTGGCAGGTGCCGGCGCGCCGGTGAAGGGGCTCTTCATCATCCTGACCGGGCTGCTCGTCCTGGTCAACGCGTTCTTCGTGATCGCCGAGTATGCGCTCGTGCGCTCGCGGAAGGAGCGACTCGAGGCGCTGGCCGACGAGGGGGCGCGCGGGGCCCGGCTGGCGATCCGGCAGATCGACAACATCGGCGACTACATCGCGGCCTGCCAGGTCGGGATCACGATGGCCTCGATCGGCATCGGCGCCCTGGGCGAGCCGGCGATCGCGCACCTGTTCGAGCCATGGCTCGGCGGCCCGCTCGGGCACACCGCAGCGGTCGCGGTGTCGGTGGTGATCTCCTACCTGCTGATCACGATCGCCTTGAGCATCGTCGGGGAGATCGTCCCGAAGCTCTACACGATCCAGCACGCCGAGGGCCTGGCGCGACGGATAGCGCGGCCGATCCAGTTTTTCCGGATCCTGTTCCACCCGTTCATCATCGTTCTGAACTCGGCCTCGGAGTCGATCCTGCGGATGCTCGGCACCGATCCCGATGCCGAGCCCGAGGGCGGGACGCCGGATGAGCTCAAGCGGCTGATCGCCCAGTCGACCACCGGGGGCCAGCTCGACGTGGGCGAAGGGAAGATGCTGACCGGCGTGTTCCACCTGCACGAGCAGGAGGCACGGCAGGTGATGACGCCGATCCCGGCGGTTGTCACGGTGGACGTCTCGGAGACGGTCGAGGCGGCGCTCAAGCTGTGCGTCTCGACAGGGCACTCTCGCTTGGTCGTGACCGAAGACGAGAACCAGGATCGGGTCAAGGGCATCGTCCACGTCAACCAGCTGGTCAAGAAGATGCTGAACGACGGGATGGACGCGCACTTCGACGGACTCGTCCGTGCTGCGCCGATCGTGCCCGAGACTAAGCCGCTCGACGACCTGCTGGCCGACCTGCAGCGCGAGCGGACAGAGCTCGCGATCGTCGTCGACGAGTACGGCCGCACCGCCGGGATCGTGACGATCGAGGACATCATCGAGGAGGTCGTCGGAGAGATCTCCGACGAAACCGACCCCGCCGGCGGGGCGGTGCGCCGGCTGGCGAACGGCGACTGGTTCGTGCGCGGGCACGTGGCAGTATCGGATCTCGAGGACTACGGGCTCGAGCTCCCCGTCGACACGGACGCCTACAACTCGGTCGGCGGCTTCGTGTTCGCCGAGCTCGGCCGGCTTCCCAAGCGCGGGGACACGATCGCTGCCAACGGATACTCGATCCGGGTCGAGTCGGTGAGGCAGAACCGGATCGAGGCGGTGCGGATCAGGCAGCGCCGCGCGGCCGCGTAGGTGAAATGCGGATACTGCAATGGGGGGTGGAGACCGAACCCCACACGCTCGCTGCATTCGTTACATTTCCCCGCTCAAGGCAACGGCCGGAGAGTCAGCGAGCTAGCGCGGACATTCTCCCGGTGGTTGAGAGGAGAGATGGAAGCCGGCCCCCCAGGTGGGCCGGCTTCGCCCCTTCATGGCCTGTCGAGCCGCGCTGCGGTCCGGCGAACCTGCTCCGCGGCCCCGAATAGCGACGGCTTCGGGCAAAAAAGAAGCCGGCCCGCTGGGGACGGGCCGGCTCCGTGCTTCTGGGGAGGAGGTGCTGCTATGAGGTACGTCGCGCCATGAAGGATGGCCCCCGGACCTGAACGACCGTTAAATACTCTGTCTGGGCTCCGTTAGTCGTATTTGTAGAACCCGGCGCCCGATTTGCGGCCGAGCGCGCCGTCGTTGACGAGCTCGAGGAGCCGCTCGGGCACGGCGGCGCCGATCGACTCGCCGATCGCCTGGCACACATCGAGCCCCACGTAGTCGAGCAACGCGATCGGGCCCATCGGCATGCCCGCCCCGAGGGTCATGCAGTTGTCGACGTCCTCGGGCTTCATGCAGGTCTCGGACATCAGCTCGACGGCGCTGAACAGGTACGGGAACAGGAGCCGGTTGACGACGAATCCCGGTATGTCCGGAACCTCGACCGCGGTCTTGCCGAGCGCCTCGCACAGTTTCCGCGCGCGCTCCCGAGTCTCCTCGGTGGCCTGTGGCGGGAAGGCAAGCTCGACCAGCTGCATCCGCGGCACCGGGTTGAATGGGTGAAAGCCGACAAACGACTCGGGATGGCCGCTCGCCTCCGCGAGCTCGGCGATCGACAATGACGAGGTCGTGGTGGCCAGCACCGCTCCGGCCCCGGCGTGTCGCGCGAGCTCGCCGAGGTCCGACAGGACGGCGCTCTTGGACCCGTGGTGCTCGACGACCGCCTCGACCAGGAACGTGGCGGCAGCCAGGTCGTCGAGGTCGGTGACGATCCGGATCCTGTCCGGGTCGTAGCCGTCGAGCTTAGAGCAGGTCTTGATCACTCGCGCGCGGGCGCGAGCGGCCGAATCGTCAGACCGAGCCCACAACAGCACCTGCTCACGCTCGGCGGCCGCCACCGCCAGGCCGCAGGCGATCACACCCGAGCCGGCGATTCCCACTCGTTCCTGCAAGTCAGCTCCTCTGGTCGATTGGCTCGCGGAAAGCTTCAGTACAGTAGTAACGAATCAACGGGAACGCGCCATCGGGGGCCTTCGCGGGATCCGAGTCCGTAAAAAGGAGCAAAAGTGCCGCAATCTGGTCGCGAGGTAGTGATCGTCGAAGCCGTCCGGACGCCGATCGGCCGGGGGCACAAGGAGAAGGGCTACTACAAGGACACTCATCCCAACGAGCTGCTTGGCCGCTGTTACACCGAGGTGATCGAGCGTGCCGGCATCCCGGCGAACGAGGTCGAGGACGTCGTCGCCGGGTGCGTCCAGCAGTACGGCGAGCAGATGTTCAACGTCGGCCGCAACGCCTGGCTCCAGGCCGGTCTTCCGATCGAGACGCCCGCGACCACCGTCGACCGCCAGTGCGGCTCGGCGCAGCAAGCGGTCAACTTCGCGGCGGCGCTGATCGCCGCCGGGGTGCACGACGTGGCGATCGGCTCGGGCGTCGAGCACATGGCGCACGTGCCGATGGGCGTCGGGTTCAACTGGATCGGCGAGGTCGGCACCCCATGGCCTCCCGAGCTGATGGAGCGCTACAACCTGATCCCTCAGGGCCTGTCGGCGGAGATGATCGCCGACCAGTGGGAGATCCCGCGCTCAGAACTCGACGAGCTCGGCGTGCGCTCGCACCAGCTGGCCCACCGGGCCACCGAGGAGGGCCGGTTCGAGCGGGAGATCATCCCGTTCAAGGTCAACGGCTCGACTTATGTCGCCGACCAGGGGATCCGCCCGGAGACGACGATCGAGGCGCTGTCAGAGCTCAAGCCCGTGTTCAAGGAGGACGGCAAGATCACGGCCGGCAACAGCTCCCAGATCTCCGACGGCGCTGCCGCTGTGCTGCTGATGGCGCGCGAGAAGGCCGACGCCCTGGGGTTAAAGCCCCGCGCCCGGATCGTCGACCAGACCACCGTCGGCGTCGACCCGGTGATCATGCTGACCGGCCCGATCCCCGCGACCCAGAAGCTGCTCGAGCGCAACGGGATGAAGATGGACGACATCGACCTGGTCGAAATCAACGAGGCGTTCGCGCCGGTGATCGCGGCCTGGCGGCGCGAGCTCGAGCCCGACATGGACCGCGTCAACGTCAACGGCGGCGCGATGGCGCTCGGCCACCCGCTCGGCTCGACCGGCGCCCGGCTGATCACGACGCTGCTGCACGAGCTCGAGCGCTCCGACAAGGAGGTCGGGCTCGTGACGATGTGCTGCGGTGGCGGCCTCGGGACCGGGACGCTGATTCAGCGGGTGTAGGCGTCAGTCGGGTCGAGCTTGGGAAGAAACTTCAGCCGGGAGGCAGTTTCTTCGCGAGTGGGCGTCACTCCCAGCGGAACCCGACCGGCAACGGCGAGGGTGGCAGCGGGCTGGTCGGCAACCCCGCCGGCGGGTCGTTGACGTTGAATCCCACCGGCGCCAGGTCGTTCGCGGTGTCGGGATGGAACAGCGACGCGAGGTACTGGGCCTGCCCGCGGCCAGGGCCAAGCTCAAACTGGCCGCCGCTGTAGGCGCTGATGCCATGGTCGGCGCAGTAGTCGTAGGTCGCGCACAGCTTCGCCAGTCCGCCGATCCGTGAGGGCTTCAAATTCACCATTCGGGGCGGGAACGGCAACGCCTCGATGTCGGCGATCGAGTGGATCGGCGCGTCCCACGTGATCCGGTCGTGCACGCCGGCCAACACCGCCGCGGTCTCGGGCGTCACCACGTCGGGGTCCTCGATCCACGCGTCCGGGAACGCCGTGATCACCCGTTCATACAACACCGGGTCGGGCGGCTGATCGACGATCGTCCCGGTGTACAAGCTCTTGAAGTCGACCGAGTCGACGGCGCCAGTGGCCACCAGTGCCGCGATCAGCTCCGGAGTCCACGAGCTCGTCGGGTCGAGCTTGAACCGCAGCGATGGGTACGCGGACAGGCGGCGCGAGATCGGGTCGAGCGTCGGCGGTTCGCCGAGCCGCAGCGAGACGACGAACGTGACCGGGCGCGGGTCCCGGCGCAAACGTGCATAAAGCGGCTCGCCTGCTTGGGCGAGCGCCAGGTCGAGCGCGGCGCTGTGGAACGTCCAGCGCCGGTACAGCCGCGAGACGTCGCGTTTGGGCGCCACCGGGAACAGGTCGAGCGAGTCGACGAGCTGACAGAACTCGGCGAGCGCAAAGCGCCCGGACAGCTTCGCGGCGTGGACCGCCCCGGCTCGCTGGAGCGCGACGTGGTCCTCGGCGTCGTAGACGACATCCTCGCCGACGCCCTCGAGCCCGCCGCCCGTCAAGTGGACGACCGTGGTCAGCCGTTCGAATCCGCTCGAGACCTCGGTCCGGAGGCCCTGCAGCGTGTAGCCGTCGATTTCGATCGGGAGGTCGGCAAGCAGATCGAATGTGGTCACGTGCGCCGCTCCCCACTGCCCTGCCCCGCACCTTCGAGCCGCGCCACCAGATCGTCGAGCCGGAGCTCCTCGAGTCCCTTGCCTACGGTGTCGAGCTCGCCGGCGCAGTACTCGACGAGGTCCCGTCCCTCCTTGACCAGATCGAGCGTCTCGCGCAGCCCGGCCTGACCCGAGTCGAGCCGCCGGATGATCTCCTCGATCCGGGCGACCGCGGTCTCGTAGGTGCGGGTTGGCTGCGGCGCGCTCATCGGACCTCGGCGTCGACGGCCCCGTCGTGGAATCGCACGCGGACTTCGTGAGCGTCACGCGCCCCGCCCGACGACGTCACTGGCTCGCCGTCCCGATCCTCGACCAGCGCGTAGCCCCGCGCGAGCGTCCGCTCGGGATCGTGCGCCGCCAGCGCCAGTGACAGCCGCTGGAGCTCGCGCCGGCGCGCCGAGCGATCGGAACCTCGTGCCCGGTCGATCGCCCGTCCGAGCACAAGCGTGTGTCGCCCGGCGCGGGTACGACCGTCCGAGACCGCGCGCCGCGCGCTTGCTCGCAGCTCGCGCACCAGCTGATGTAGGCGCCGGCGCTCGCGCGTGATGTGCCGCGCCGGCGCTCCGGCCAGCCGTTCGAGCGTCCGAGCGCGCTCGACGATCGCGCGGCGGCTGTGGACATCCAGCCGGCGCGCGGCCGCGAGCAGCTCGGCCCGCGCGGCGGCGCAGTCGACCGGGACGGCCGCCTCGGCCGCGTGCGTCGGCGTCGAGCAGCAGATCGCGGCCACGTCGTCGATCAGCGTGCGATCGGTGTGGTGGCCGACCGACGAGATCACCGGGACCCGAAGCAGCGCGACCGTCCGGCACAGCGCCTCGTCGCAGAACGCGAACAGGTCGGCCAGCGAGCCGCCACCGCGCGCGACGATCACGACCTCGACCTCCTGGATCGCGGCCAGCTCGCGGAGCGCAGCGCCGATGCGGGGGGCGGCGTGTCGGTCCTGCACCGGAACGAACGCCCACACGAGCCGCCCCGCCCAGCCCCGCCGTCGCAACCCGGCGAGGACGTCGTCGCGGGCCTTGCCGCGCTCCCCGGTCACGACGCCGATCGTGCGCGGGAGCGGGGGTCGCGAAAGCCGCTTCTGATGCTCGAACAGCCCGTCGGCGTGGAGCCGGCGCCGAAGACGCTCGAGCTGGATGAGCAGGTCCCCCTCGCCGGCGATCCGCAGCTCGGAGACCGCGAACGTGAACGAGGGCGAGGACGAGGCACTGCCGGGGTAGTAGTCGCAGCCTCCGCCGATCACGACCCGCATCCCGTCGACCGGGGCGACGCCGAGGGCTTCGAAGTCAGACGCCCACATCGAGCACGGCAGCGCGCCGCGCGCGTCGCGGAGCTCGAAGTAGACGCGCGCGCGGCCTGACCTGAACCCCCACACCTCGCCGACGAGCTGGACGCGCGCGAACTTGAGTAGTTCCTGCTTGAGGCGTGCGGCGTACGTGCCGACCGGGAACGGGCCGGGGAGTTCGCTCTCGCCGATCGGCTCGGTCAGGGTGGCGGCGTCGGGCGCGGGCATGGCCGTATCGAGGCTACCGGGCGACCCGGCAGCGCCGCGCGGATACGATGCCCGGCATGGACCTGACACTGTCACCCGCCGAGGAGGCGTTCCGCGACGAGTTGCGCGAATGGCTCGCGGCCAACCACCCCGGGCGCGAGCCCGCCGGCGACGAGGCCGCGTTCCAGTTCCGCCTCGCCTGGCAGCGAAAGCTGAACGACGCCGGGTGGGCCGGCGTCTCGTGGCCGAAGGAATATGGCGGTCGCGGCGCCACGCTCGTCGAGCAGGCGATCTTCAACGAGGAGGTGGTTCGCGCGCGGACGCCGTCGGTGGCGAACGTTCTCGCGCTCGCGATGGGCGGTCCGACCGTGATCGCGCACGGCACCGAGGAGCAGCGAAGGCGCTACCTGCCGCCGATCCTGTCCGGCGATGAGATCTGGTGCCAGGGGTTCTCCGAGCCGGGCGCCGGCTCTGACCTCGCTTCGCTGAAGACGCGCGCGGTTCGCCGCGGTGACGAGTGGATCGTGACCGGACAGAAGGTGTGGACGACGTTCGCTCACCACGCGAAGTGGTGCATGCTGGTGGCCCGGACCGACCCCGACGCCCCCAAGCACAAGGGCCTCACATACTTCCTCATGGACATGGAGCAGGACGCCGTCCAGGTTCGGCCGCTTCGCCAGATCACCGGCGAGTCCGAGTTCAACGAGCTGTTCATCGAGGAGGCGCGGATCCCGCACGAGAACATCGTCGGCGCCGAAGGCGAAGGCTGGGCGGTGGCGATCACGACGCTCATGCACGAGCGCGCCACGCTGGCGTTCGGGCTCCAGGTGAGCGTGCAGATCGCGCTTCGCGAGCTGATCGACTCAGCACACGAGACCCGCGGCGAGAACGGGCGTGTCGCCACCGAGGACCCGGTGGTCAGACAGCACCTCGCGCAGCTGCTGATCGAGTCCGAGGTGCTTCGCCTGAACGCCTACCGCGGCCTCAGCGCGATCATGCGCTCGGGCGTCCCCGGCCCCGAGGGCTCGCTCGGGAAGTGGCACTGGTCCGAGGTCAACCAGTCGCTGACCGAGGTGGCGATGGAGATCGCCGGGCCGCGGGCGATGCTGGCCGACGACGACTGGACCTACCGGTTCCTGCGCTCCCGGGCCAACTCGATCGAGGGCGGAACGACAGAGATCCTCAAGAACATCGTCGCCGAGCGGGTCCTGGGACTCCCGCGGATGCGCTGACGCATCGGACGGCCGCTCACATGAACTTTGGATTCAGCGACGACCAGCAGGCGATCAAGCGCACGGCCCGCGAGTTCCTGGCCGCGCGCTATCCGCTCGCGACTGTCCGAGCACTCGCCGAGGACGAGCGCGGGTTCACCGACGAACAGTGGCAGGAACTCGTCGAGCTCGGATGGCCGGGGGTGATCATCCCGGAGGACCGCGGCGGGCTTGGGCTCGGGGCGATTGAGCTCGTGGTGATCGCCGAGGAGATGGGCTACGCGCTCGCGCCAAGCCCGTGGTTCTCGACAACGTGTGCGGCGCTGATGCTGGCTGCCGCCGGCACCGAAGCGCAGCGCGAGCGCTGGCTCGAGCCGCTGGCCGCGGGCGAGGCGCGTGGCACGCTGGCCGTGTGGGACGAGCAATCGGGGTGGGCGCCCGACCATTCCGAGGTCGAGCCGGCCCCTGACGGGACGCTTTCGTGCGTGAAGATCGCGGTGCCGGATGCCGCGTCGGCCGACTTCGTGATCGTGTCGGGGGCGGACGGGCGCCACTACCTGCATAACGTGTCGGACCCGGGGATCACGCTCGTGGCCGAACCCGGGATCGACCCCACGCGCAAGCTGTTCCGGGTGGAGCTCGAACGCGCCGCCGCCGAACCGCTCGAGCACGCGCCGGACAAGATCGCGTGGGCATACGCGACGATCGTCACCCTGCTCGCCGCCGAGAACGTCGGCGCGGCCCAACGGGCGATGGAGATGGCGGTCGAATACGCGAAGGACCGCACGCAGTTCGACCGCCCGATCGGCTCCTACCAGGCGGTCTCGCACCGGTGCGCGCAGATGCTGCTCGAGGTCGAGGGCGCCCGGTCGCTCTCCTACTGGGCCGGCTGGGCGCTCGACAACGAGCCCGGAACCGGGCCGCGGGCGGCGTCGATGGCGAAGTCGTATGCCGGCGACGCCGGCTTCCGGGTGGCCGCGTCCGCGCTACAGGTGCACGGTGGGATCGGCTTCACGTACGAGCACGACCTGCATTTCTTCCTCAAGCGCGCACACGCCAACGCGCACGCATTCGGGGATTCGCGCTGGCACCGCGACCGCGTGGCGGACCTGGCCGGCGTGTAGTTCACCCCGGCCAGGTCATTTCCCCCGATCAGTATTTCTGCTTGCCGCAGCTCCCGTTGAACTCCGGGTTCTTCATCGGCTGGCTGATGATCGTCCCGCCATACCGGGACACGTTCGACGTGCCGTACTGAGCGTCACCGCCGAAGTTCTGCGTCGTGAGGCCGCGGATTGATTTTCCGAAGTTCCAGATACACGTGCCGGACGGCGCCGACTTCGACATCGACCCACCTCGGTTGGAGAGGCTCCAGTAGGGATAGAAGGCGGCGCTGATCGGTGGGACCAGGCAGCCCGCGCCCGTGGTGACGTCACACAGGTTCGACGATCCGCCGATGTCGGACTCGAACTGAATCGTCGGATACGGCTTCCCGCTGGTGAACGGGCCTATGTAGCTGGCCGGAGTCGGATGGTTCCGCGTCCCGTCCGGCCACGTAAACGGCACATAGCCGGTGCCATCGAAGTCGAGATCGCCGTTCTGGAACTGATCCTGGAAACAGAATGGCAACGGTGAGCTCTCCGTGGCGGTGGTTGTTCCGTTCAACACCACCTGGCGGCCTCCCTTGGGGAAGCAGAAGCCGTCGGCGAACTCACACAGCGCGCCGCTGTCCGGGTCATTCGTTGGACAGGCCGTCGGCCCGTTCGGACCCTGTGTGGTCGCGTTCTGGCACCCTGCGCTCGTGCACGGCCCCTCCCCGGTTGCTCCGGGGCCTTCGAGGCCCCCGTTGCAGATGTCGAACACCTGAGGATCCGAGTAACTCGACCCGTCCGGGTATGAGGTGGAAAACGGATCCTGGTTGGTCACGGAGTTGCAGGTCTCGCCGTGACCGATCTCCTGCTCCATCAGCACGCCACCCTCGAGCGCCGCCCACGGCACCTGGTTCTGCTGCTTGGCGGTGTTGTACTCGGCGTGGAACGTGAACGGCGTGCCCGAACAGTCGGCGATGCTCGTATTCATGAACCCGTTGCCAGCGCTCGCGACTATGTAGCCGGTCTGTCCTGTAGTTAGATCTTTGATGAGCGCGGTCAACCCCTGTGGCGGGTCGGACAACGAGATCTCGAGCACGTCTCCGCCGTTCATCTCCAGCGTGTGCTGGTTTGGCAAGAACGTACTGACGTCGGTGAGCTGCGGGCTCGCCGGTCCGGTTGGGACGCCGTTGTTCTGGAGATAGGCAAAGTTGACAGGCTCTTCGCAGTTCGCGTTGCAGGTCGCGAACCCGAACGTACACTCAAGGCTGTCAATAGTCAGTGCCGAACACCACTTCGTCTTGCTGCAGCTCTCGCTGTCGATGAAGGGCGTGAATCCGGGCGGATACAGCTGCAACTCGAGGAAGGCGGAACCGGCGTCGGTCGTCGCGCCGGAGCTTGTGTTCTTGTCGCTGTCGGGCTTGCATGGGTTTTGCGGATAGGAGTTCGGATCGCAGATCGGCAGTCCGAACCACGGCGCGACACTCAACTCGCCGTAGTTGGTCACGCTCCCTGACGGTGTGGGCGTCGCGGCCGGATCAATTGGGAGCTGCATGAAGTACGTCATCTGGTTGCCGGAGCCGGGCTTGTTCGAGATGAACTTGATGCTCGGCTCGTCGTGCCCGACGTACCAGCCGTTGTCGATGAAACGGCCGGCCTTGCCGTTCTTGACCGCGATGGGATCGGTGCAAAGGCCGCCGAAATCCGGCTTGACCGCCTGATATTTGGCGCTCCAGCCGTTGCAGTCGAGTTCGTTCGTGCCTTTGGGCGGGACGCTCGCGGATGCGGCGCCGGCAAACGCCGAGGCCAACGTGGCAACGACAGCGAGCGCGCCCATCACCCCCCAGAGCCTCCGCGACAGACTATGCAGCGAGTGCAATGAAGCCATGCGAGCTCCTCCCATCGACGACGGGGTTTACGCTCTTACGCGAGCCGCGGGCAACCTACCACCGGGATTGACACCCGGTATGAGAGAACTCACATGAAACCACAGGTGACCCCGCACGCACGTATTCCGTGTCAGAACGCGGACATGCGCTGCGCCGACCTAGCAGAGGGCCGCCCTGGCAGCGACGGGCGCGCTAGGGGAATCCGTGTTGATCGGGGTGCCTCTCGGGGGGCTCATCCGGGGTCAGCACAACCTTGCCGTGCTGAGCGTCGGCTTCGAGCACCGCGGGGTCGGCGGCCTGGAACCACTTACGGTGGAAGAACTGCGGGAAGAACGGCCACGAGGCGAACATCAGGATGATCCCGAGGATCAGACCGCCGATGCCGACGAAGATCGGCGTCTGGATGCCGAGGAACGGCTTGGAGTAGTTGTTCCCGGCGGTGTTGTAGTACGTGAACGCCTTGATTGCGACATAGGCCATCATGATCCCGCCGACGACCGGCACGACACCGGCGAGGAAGAAGTTCCGGACGCTCTTCGTCAGGTCATGACGGAAGTAGACGGCGCACGCGAGTCCGGTGAAGCCGTAGTAGAAGCAAACGGCGAAGCCGAGCGCGGAGATCGTGTCGCCGAGAACGTCCTGGTTGGGGTTGAACGCGAGCAGCGCCACCGTCCACAGGATCGACAGGCCACCCATCAGCAGGGTCGAGAACGTGGGGGTGAAGAACCGCGGGTGGACGCGGCCGAACGCCGACGGGATCGAGTTCCACTTGGCCATCGACAGCGTCGTGCGCGCCGTTGGCAGGATCGTCGTCTGCGTCGAGGCCGAGGCGGACGTCAGCACCGTGATGATCAGCAGCTTGTCGAGCGGAGAGCCGAACACGCCGATGCCGAGCGCGTTGAGGACGTCGTCGGAGTTGCCGGCGAGGAACTTCGTCCCGTGATAGGCCTGCGCCGCGGCGGATACGACCACGTAGATCAGCAGGAGGATCAGCGTCGAGACGACCGCCGCCTTGCCCGGACCGCGGTGGCGGTCACGCGACTCCTCGTTGACGGCTACGCCCGAGTCCCACCCCCAGTAGATGAAGATGCCGAGCAGCACGCCGTCGATCAGCGCGCCCCAGCCGAGATCGAAGGGGTTGAACCACGACGCCGTGACGTGGATGGAGCCGGTCGGGTTGTTCGCGTAGACCTTGATCAGGGCGACGACCGCGAACAGCATGAGCGTGAACAGCTCGATGCCGAGCAGCGCCGTCTGAATCCGAGCCGAGAGTTCGATGCCGCGGTAGCAGATCCAGGTCATCAGCGCGATCCAGATCACCGCGCCGACGATCAGCGCGAAGTTCGAATTGGCGGCGGAGTGCCAGCTGAACAGGAGGAATGTGTAGTCCGCCGCGATCGCCGCGAGCGACGCCATCACGATGATGTCGGCGAGGAAGATCGCCCAGCCGTTGACCCAGCCGATCTGCGGTCCGAACGCCCGCGTCGTCCACGCGAAGGTGGTGCCCGCGTCGGGGTCGGCGAGGTTGAGGAAGCGGTAGCCGACCGAGACGAACAGGATCGGGATGAACGAGACGATAAGGACGGCGGGCGCGTGCACGCCCACGCCGGTAACCGCGACGATGAACCCGAGGGTCGCGGCGAGGCTATACGCAGGGGCGGTCGAGGCGACCGCGATGACGAGGTTCGAGATGTACCCCAGCGCATCGGCCTTGAGGCCCTTGGCGCCCGGAGCGCTGGTGTCCTGGATGGCGTCCGCAGGACCTGCGGCGGTTGTCGACTCCAAAGCGATGCGAAAGTTATGCGGCCTCTCGCCGGATTGGCAAGCCGCAAGTGGATCACAAAGTATCGCTCCTTTGGACAGAATGTCCAAACGCCCCGCAGATACCGTGCGCCGAGATGTCCGAAGCACAGGTAAGGGTTGCGGTCCTCGGCGCGGCCGGAACGATCGCGCCCGCGATCGTCCACGACCTTGGCGTATCCGACGAGGTCGCCACGATGGCATTGCTGGACCTCGACCCGGACAAGGCGGCCACGGTGGCACAGGAACACGGTCACGGAAAGGCGGCCGCGGCGCGGGTCGATGCGCGCGACGTCGACGCGCTCGCCGGCGCGATCGGGGCCGCCGGCGCCGACGTGCTGCTGAACACCGCCTCGTACCGCATCAACCTCGACGCGATGCGCGCCTGCCTGAAGACCGGATGTCACTACCTCGACCTGGGCGGTCTGTATCGGGTCACGCGCGACCAGCTCGAACTGAATGCCGAGTTCGAGCGGGCGGGGCGTCTGGCCGTGCTTGGGATCGGATCGAGTCCGGGAAAGACGAACCTGATGGCCGCAGCGACCGTGGACCGGCTCGGGGACGGCGCTGAGGGGATCGACACGATCGAGATCTGCGCCGCCGGCCGCGACCCCGCCGCGCCTCAAGACGGCCGGCTACGACCCCCCTACGCGGTCCAGACCCTGATCGACGAGCTGACCCTCGCGCCGGTCGTCCTAGAAGACGGCCGCGCTGTCGAGATCGAGCCGCTCAGCCCCGGAGGGGCCGTCGACTACGGCGACCCGATCGGCCGGGCCGAGACGATCTACACGCTGCACTCCGAGCTGGCCACGTTCGGCGAGAGCTTCGGGTGTCAGAACGCGAGCTTCCGGCTGTCGCTCGCGCCGGCGCTCCTCGACCGCCTCCAGCAGCTCGCGAACGCGACGCCGGAGGAAATACAGGCCGCCGGCCGCGAGGCGGCGTCGCCGTCAAACGAGACGGTGTCGATCCATCTCGTCATCGTGCGCGCGACCGACGGCGAGATCGTCACTGCTCGCGCGATTACGAGGCCGCATTTCGGCCTCGGCGGATCCGTGGTGTCGACGGCCGCGCCGGCGGCCGCGTGCATCCGGCTGTTCGCGCGCGGTGCGCTTACCGCGACCGGCGCTCACCCGCCTGAGCGATGCATCGATCCCGGCCTGATGTTCGCCGAGCTCGAGACGCGTGGGTGCACGTTCACTTGGACGAGCTGAGGGCGTTCTCGCGCTCCTGATCGCGCAGCCACGCCACCGTCTCGGCGAGCCCGTCCTTCACGTCGATCCGGGCCTCCCAGCCGAGCAGCCGTCGGGCCTTCTCCACCGACGGCCAGCGCCGCCGCACGTCGACCTCGAAGCTCGGGAGGTGGCGCAGCTCGAACTCGGCCGGATCGTTGCCGCACGCCTCCCAGATCATCCTCGCGAGCTCCGCGACCGACAGCTCCTCCGAGGCGGAGATGTTGAAGTCCTCGTTCTCCCCGGCCGCGGACGCCATCGCGGTCACGATCCCGTCGGCGATGTCGTCGACGTGCGTGATCGTCCGCGTCTGCTGGCCCGAGCCGAAGATCTCGAGCGGGCGGCGCCCGGTGAGGGCCTTGTGAATCAGGTCGGGAACGGCGTGGGCGATTCCGGGCTCGTCGGCATGGGGAAGCTCACCAGGACCGTAGGCGTTGAACGGGCGGCAGATCGTGTAGCGCAGGCCGTGCTCGTCCTGGGCGGCGCGGGTGTAGACCTCGCCCGCGAGCTTCGAGAACCCGTACGCGGATCGGGGCGCCAGGCACTCGGCCAGGTGGCCCTCGGTGGTCGGGAACTCGGTCGCCCGCTCGAACACCATCGAGGACGACACGTACACGAAGCGCTCGGTGTCGTGGTCGACGGCCGCGTGGACGACCGCGCCGGTGAGCGCATTGTTGGCCTCAGTGAGCGTGAACGGGAGCTTGTGGAAGTTCGCGATCCCGCCGACGATCGCGGCCAGATGGATCACGTGCGAGCAGCCGTCGACCGCGGCGCGCGCCACCGGTGCCTCGCGTAGGTCGGCGGTGTGGATCTCGCACCCTTCACGCATCCACAGCGGTGGCCGGCGGTGGTCGGCGACCCGCACCTCCCACTGGCTGTCGGACAGGAGCCGTCTGACCACGGCCGAGCCGATCGTCCCGGCGCCACCCGTAACGAGCACTCGGCTCATCCCGCGGAGGTGCTTTCGGAGGAGCTGAGCGCGCCGGGAGCGCGCAGCATCGCCGATGTCTCGGCGGCGTACACGAACACCTGCCCCGTCCCGAGCGCGTCCCACGGATCGACCAGCAGGCAGTCGCCGGACGCCTTCGCGACGATGTCCGCGAGCACGGCCTGTCCGTCGAACGCCGAATGGTTGGTCGCGACGATCACGACGTCGGCGTCCTGTACCGCCTGCTCGAGCGGCTGGGTGGGGGATGGGGCGTGCGGGTCGCAGACGGCTACGTCGGCGAGGTCGCGCTCGAGCAGCCGGATCAGCTTCGGCGAGAGCGAGTCGCGCTCGTCGTCGGTGTCGCGCTTGAACGTGAGCCCCAGGACGGCCACCTTGCGGCTCGAAAGCGAACCTATCCGCCGCTTGATCCCCTCGACCAGGAACAGCGGCACCGACTCGTTGACCCGCGATACGGCGAGCAGCATCCCGGGGGCCGCGGACCGCTCCTCGGAGAATGCGAAGTCCTTGCGCAGGCAGGTGCCGGCGGTCATACCGGGCCGCGCGATCCCGCCGCGCGGGTAGTCGCGGTTGATCAGGTCGATCACCTCGAACACGTTGGCGTCGTAGCGCTCGCAGTCCATCATCAGCAGGTTGGGCAGCGCGAACGTGGTGTAGCGAAGGATGTTCGTCCAGATCTTCGCGAGCTCGGCCTGCACCGGAGTGGTCCTGACGATCGGGGCGCCGAACACCGAGAACGTGTTCGCCGCCCGTTCGGTGGACGCCTCGCCGACTCCTCCGATGATGCACGGGAGCGTCGAGATCTCCTCGACGAACCGCCCCGCCGCGATTCGCTCCGGAGCGTGCGCCACGAACACATCCTCGCCGATGCGCAGCCCGCGCCGCTTCTCCAGATAGCCCGCGACGAACTCGGTGGTCCCGGGGGCGATCGTCGAGCGCAGGATCAGCGCGTGCCCGGGGCGGAGCATCGGCAGCAGGTCGTCCACCGCGGCGCGCACCTGGCGCAGGTCGCTCTCGATGTGGGAGAAGGACGGAGTCCCGATGGTGATGACGATGTCATCGGCGCGAGCGGCGTCGGCGGCGCGCTCTGACAGCTCGAGGCGACCGCTTGCGATCACGCGCTCGAGCAGCTCCTGGGTCCCGGACTCGGCGAACGGCATCCGGCCGGCGCGGATCGACGCGAGCACCGACTGGTCGTGATCGACGCCGAGCACTCGGAGCCCGCGGTCGGCGAAAGACAGCGCGAGCGGGAGCCCCACGCGTCCGAGACCGATCACCGAAAGAGACCGCGCAGCGTTCACGAACCCGACCTCAGGCGAGGGCGTCGCCGTCGTGCGCGTCGCCCGCCGTCGCAGCCGACGCGGTCACGCTGCGCAGCGGCGTTAGACCGGGCTCAGCCTGGTGTCCGCGTACCTCTCCCGCGAACGCGATCCGGTTGAGGCGGGCGATCTCGCGCTCGCCCTCGACACGGGCAGGGTGGTCGGCGGAGAGACCGCGGATCAGCGTCCGGATGCGCTCGCGAAGCTGCAGCGCGAAGTGCGGCGTCGAGGCGCCCATGAGCTGGCGCACGTCCTCGACCGTGACCTCGCGGCCGGGGCGCAGGCGATCTGGATGCTCAGCTTGGCTCATTTCTGTTGCACCACTTCCAGAAGGCTATCCATCTGGGCCTGGACGGAGACCGAGATCGTGCTCGGGTCGCCGATCACCCAGCCGTGGTTGTAGACCGCGGCGGTCGGTCCCTCCGCGGTGTAGCCCGGGGTCGCGTAGTCGAGGAAGAAGTTCAGCACCGACTGCGGGAGGGTGTTCGGGTCATCGATGAGCAGCTGCGGGCCGTAGCTGCCGCTGGCCGACAGGGCCGAAGACGCGGCGGCGTCGAGCGTCCGGTTCGCGTTGATCAGCGTGTACCCGTGACCGGGGCTGCGCATCGCCCAGCCGAAGCTCCCCGGCACGTGGGCGCACGCCTGGTTGACGACGCACGGTGGATCGCGGTAGACGGCGAACGCCACCGAATTCGCCGCCGGGTCGGTGTCTCCGACCCGGTTGACCGTCCCGTACTGGCGCAGCTGGGTCAGGACCGTATCCGGGATCACGCTTGGCGGCCCGAGGACGTAGATGTGGGGCATCTGGTCCGATTTCAACGCCGAGGCGGTTGCCGCCGGGACGCCCGAGGCGTTCACGAACAGGACGGGGTCGCCGCTCTCCGCGGCCCAGCCTGCCGCCGGCATCGCGTAGCCGGGGTAGTCCGCCGAGGCGATCACGACGTCCGGGCTCGGCTTGCCCGCGGCGGCGCTTGCGAACTTGTCGATCGCGGCGGCGAGCGCGTACGGCCCGTTACCCGTGATCGCGGCACCGCGCAGCCCCGTGGCGGCGGGGACATCGCCGACCCGGATCACCTGCGCGCCGTCGGCCTGGCCAGAGCCTGTCGGAGCGAGCAGGGTCAGTGCGTTAGCGCTCGCCTGTGGAAGCGACGTCGCCCCGGACAACAGAATCGGCGCGCGGATCGGAGGTGCCATAAGCACCGAGGCGGCGATCGCGGCCTCCCAGTCGTCGGTGGGCGCGAGCGTCACCGCGGTCGGATGGGTGCCCGGGGCCGACGAAGGGAACACCGCGAGCGCGACGCCGGCGGCGTTGGAGATCGAATTCACGCCGGACACGCGGGTGGTGTTCTTGGTCGCGAGCACGGGGAAGCCGGTGCCGGCGGCCGGAGACGACGTGCTCGGGGCCGAGCTCGTGGTCGTCGTTCGCACGATCAGCCGGGTGGCGCTCCCACCGCAGCCCTCGATCGTCAGAACGCAGGTGGCGAGCGCCACGATCAGCACCGACCGTCGCATGGCGCCGGACGTTAGCGGGGCGGGGGGTCGATCGCCGCAGTTTGCGGTGCGCGTCCAATAGCCGCATTTTGCGGAAAAAGAGGATCGGATCCGCGGGCGGCGAAGGTTCGTCTCTCGTCGGCAATGGATATATTGCCGCCACGCCGAATCCGCGGGCCACGACATCCGCGGAGCGGGGGACCCAGTTCGTTGGGGCGAGTCCCGTGGTGAATCCGCGGGAGGCGCAGGCTCTTTTAGCGCCAGCCCGTCAGCTAACCCCGCAGGCCGACGAAAGAGACTGTTGCGGGTTTCCAACCTGATACTCCCGAGCTTGGCCGCGTTGGCGCTGGCGAGCCCGCCGGCCGCGAGCGCCGCCGGGGGCGCGGCGCCCCAGGCGAGTTCGAGCTCCGGGACCTCGACTTCGACCGGGACCGGGGCCTCCAGCGCGAGCGGAACGACCTCCCCGGGTGCGACTGCGACCTCGGGCGGCGCCGGCATCGGCGCCACGCCGGGTCTCCCGTTCCCACATCCGACCGTTCCCGGCATGACCGCCAGGATCATCAACGGCCTCGCATACGCGCCCGCGCAGGCGCCGCTCGCGGTGCAGCAGGCGATCTGGGCCGGCGACCGGATCCGGTTCAAGCCGTACGCGGTTGGTGGCGGGCACGGGCGCTGGAACGACGTCGCCTACGACTGCTCGGGCTCGGTGTCGTATGTGCTGCACGCCGCGGGGCTGCTCAAGACGTCGATGGACTCGAGCGACTTCGAGGCATGGGGGCGGCGCGGGAGCGGTGCCTGGATCACCGTGTACACCAATCCGGCACACGCGTTCATCCAGATCGCCGGGATCAGGTTCGACACGTCCGCCGAGGACGACCCGAATCCCCCGCCAGGGACTGGGCCCCGGTGGCGGCCCGTGATGACCAGCACGGCGGGCTTCATGCCTCGGCACCCGCCAAGCCTGTAGCCGGCCCTCCATCCGGTCCGGAACCTGCGCTCTCACGTGCGGCCCCGCTACGCTTGGAAGGCTCGTCCAGAAACACGCAGAGGAGGATGCGATGCCGGGCCTTTCCGGGCGCATGTCGACAGTCATCAAAGCGAAGATCTCGAAGCTCCTAGACCGCGCGGAGGATCCTTCAGAGACGCTCGAATACAGCTATCAGAAGCAGATCGAGCTGCTTCAGAACGTCAAGAAGGGCATCGCCGACGTCGTCACCTCGAAGAAGCGCCTACAGCTTCAGGAGCAGAAGCTCCGCGACCAGGTGGTGAAGCTCGACACGCAGGCCCGCCAGGCGCTCGCCGCAGGGAACGAGGATCTCGCGCGCGTCGCGCTTGAACGCAAGAACGTCGCGCAGACCGAGCTTCAGTCGCTCGACTCGCAGATCGCCCAGCTCGAGCAGCAGCAGCAGCAGATGACCGAGTCCGAGCAGAAGCTGCGCGCCAAGATCGAGCAGTTCCGCTCCAAGAAAGAGGTCATCAAGGCTCAGTACTCGGCCGCCGAGGCGCAGGTCCGGATCTCCGAGGCCGCGACGGGCGTCGGCGAGGAGATGGCCGACGTCGGCCTGGCGATGCAGCGCGCGCTCGACAAGACCGAGAACATGAAAGCTCGCGCCGACGCCGTCCAGGAACTCGAGGCGGCCGGAACGTTCGAGGATCTGACGCAGCTCGGCTCAGGCGAAGATGACATCGACCGTCAGCTCCGCGAGCTCTCAAGCGGCAGTGAGGTCGATGCCGAGCTGGCGCGGATGAAAGCGGAGCTCGGCGCGGGGTCGAAGAGTGCCGGAGAGATCGGCGCGGGCAGTGAAGCGGCCGCTCCGGCGGGAGACCCCGCGGAAGCCGAGCAGGCGGGCCCGTCCCCGTCCGCAGGGCAGGCCCCGTGATCGTCCGGATCGCCACCGAGGGTCAGTACGAGGTCCCAGACGATGACGCCGCGACGCTCGAGCAGCTCGACAACGACGCGGTCGCGGCCTGCGACGCCGGGGACGAGCAGCAGTTCCAGGCCACGTTCACGCGCCTCATCGAGCACGTTCGCGACAAGGGACAGCCGGTCCCCGAGGACCGCCTCGAGCCCTCGGACGTGATCCTTCCGCCACCTGACGTCTCGTTCGAGGAGGCGCAGGCGGAGTTCAGCGGCGAGGGCCTGATTCCGGGCTAGAGGCCGCTCGGTCGCGCTGGGCGTTTGGTCCCGGACAGTTTCACCGGCCGGTTACCGGGAAGCCTCCTCTAAAGAGACGAGGAGGTTGAGAGTATGTCCACAGTACTGATCATCGTGATCGTCGTGGTCGCGGTCATCGTGTTGGCCGCGCTGTTGTTAGCCGTGACCCGGGGCCGTCGTGCGGCGGCCGAGCGCCGGCGTCAGCGCGTGCTGGAGCAGCGTCGCGGGCAGGCGGTGTCCGAGCACCGCGAGGCGGCTGAGATGCGTACCGGCCGCGCCGAGGAAGCCGAGCATCGCGCACGGCTGGCAACCGCCAGAGCCGAGCGCGAGCGGGCCGAGGCGCGTTTGCACGAGGAGAGCGCACGCGCGCACGAACTCGGGCTCGCCGACGACGACCTGATGCGCGAGAACGCGGGCGAGACTGGGCGCGAACAGGAGCGCGACGAGGTCGCCGCCGACACCCGCGGGCGCGACTCGGACCGCTGACACCCCGCAAGCTAGAGGGAGGACGGACATGTCCAGCACTGCCTCCGAGCCCTCGGTTGCCGAGCTCATCAAGCAGCTGTCCGAGCAGAGCAGCCGCCTGGCCAGACAGGAGGTTGAGCTGGCCAAGGCGGAGCTCGCGGTCAAGGGCAAGCGAGCCGGAATCGGCGTCGGCATGTTTGGCGGCGCCGGCGTGTTCGGGTTCTACGGGTTCGGCGCGCTGGTTGCGGCCGCCGTCCTCGCCCTCGCGACTGCAGTCGCCGCGTGGCTCGCCGCGCTGATCGTCGCGGCGGTGCTGGCGGCCGTGGCCGGCGTGCTGGCGTTGCAGGGCAAGAGCAAGGTGGCGCAGGCGACTCCGCCGATGCCCGAGCAGGCAGCCGAGAGCGTGAAGGAGGATGTGCAATGGGCGAAGACCCGGGCACGGTCGGCGCGCCAGTAGAGAGCGCCGGCGATCCCGCGCAGGGCGCCAAGGATCCCGCGCAGATCCGCGAGGAGATCGAGGCCACCCGCCGCGAACTAGGCGACACCGTCGAGGCGTTGGCGGCGAAGGCCGACGTCAAGACACACGTCCGCGAGCGAGTCGAGCGCACCAAGGCGTCGATGCCGAACCCGGTCGTACTCGGAGCGGTGGCGGCGGTCGCGGTGCTCGGCCTGGTCGCCTGGCGGGTGAAGAAGCGCTAACTCTCCTAGATCGGGGTTCCCCACAAGGGGAACCAGCGCTCGAGTTCCTGCTCGACCGGCAGTTCCTTGCCGATCTGGGCCTTGAGAACGAACTCGCGCTCGTTGTCGCGCTTCTCGGCGCCGGCGGCGGGCGCGAACGGATAGAACGCGCCGCGCTTGTAGTTGTAGATCCAGTAGACGGGCTTCTTGGTCCGCTCGTCGTTGAAGCCGAACACGGCGCACAGGACCCGGTCGCCGTAGCCGCCGGCCTCGAGCGCGGTACTTACGGCGTTGATCCCGACGACGAGATCGTCGAAATCGCTGCCCCGGAGCACCAGCCACCGAAATCCGTAGGTGTCGTCGGAGCTGGTCACGGTCGTCCCGCTGTCCGACGCCGTAGCGCGGACGACCTCCTCCATCTCGCGGACGATCGACTCGAAGTCCGCGGTGGCCAGAGGCTGGAACACGATCGCGGCCGCCCCGCGGGACGTGAGACCCATCGAGGTCTCCATCGTCACGTACGCGGTGCTCATCGCGAACAGCCGGTCCGGCGCCGGCTGCGCCAGCTTCCGACGACCCATGAGGACGTCGAGGAAGCCCACTCGAGTTAGGCGGTGCCCTGGAGCTGAGCCTCGAGCCGCTGCAGGCGCTCGATCCTCGCCGTCAGCGGCGGATGGGTCGAGAACAGCCCGCCGACCGTCTGCTTGACCTTCGGCGGGAAGATGTAAAACGCGGCAAGCTCGCTCGAGGCGGCACGCAGGTCGCGCTGTGGCACCCGCGACATGCCGCCGTCGATCTTCAGCAGGGCGCTGATCAGCGCGCTCGGCCGGCCGGTGAGAATCGCCGAGCCACGGTCGGCGGCGAACTCCCGGTAGCGCGAGAGCGCCTGGAGCAGCAGGAACGAAATAACGTAGACCGCCGCGGACACCAGGATCACGATGAAGAACCCGTTGTTGTTCTGGTTATTGCGGTCGTTGCCGCCAAAGCCACCGCCGAACAGAAATCCCCACTGGGTGATGAATGCCGCGATCGAGGCGAAGAAGCTCGCGATCGTCATCACCACGACGTCGCGGTTCAGGACATGGGTGACCTCGTGTCCGAGCACCGCCTCGAGCTCGGCGGGCTCGAGCAGCTGAAGGATCCCGGTCGTGGCGCACACGGTCGCGGTCTTCGGGGAGCGCCCGACGGCGAACGCGTTGGGCATCGGGGTCTGGGCGATCGCGACCCGCGGCTTGGGGATGTTGGCCTGGACGCACAGGCGATCGACGATCGCGTGCAGCTGGGGGGCCTGCTCCGGCGTCACCTCTTTGGCGCCCATCGAGGCCAGGGCGATCTTGTCAGAGGTGAACAGCTGAAGTGCGAACAGCCCTGCGGCGACGATCGCAATCGTGACCGCGCCGGCGCCCGCGGCGATCAGCACCGCGATCAGGACGGCATAGACGAGCCCGAGCAGGAAGATCGTGAACAGCATCCGGGCCTGAAGCCCGTTGTCGCGACCGAATGAGTTTTTGCTGGCCATGGTGCTCTTAATGGTGGCAGACGGGGTAACTGGTTTCTGAGGCGTCTCTATGAATACGAGAAGTGATGGGCTTTCGCGGTCTCGGCCGGTCTAGCGGGGTGGTACGTGCCGCTCGGGCGTATCTCGCCGGCATCGGCACGACCGGCTCGTTGCTGGCCGTGGCCGCGCTCGTATTCATCGTAGCCAGCGCGATGGTGGCGTTTCACGGCTGGCCCCATGTCGGCGTGCAGCCGTCGCCCGGCGAGGTGGTGATTTCACCGCGTTCGGCGTCCACCGGTGCGACCCCCGTGGCACGCCGGCTGGCGGTCGTCGCGAAGGCGCGCGCTGGCGGCGCGGCCGCGGGTTCGCCCGGGCCGGGGCATGCGCCCGCGGGGACCGGTCGCGCGCGGGGTGGCGGCGGATCTATGCCCGCTGGGCCGCCGCGGCAGACGATCGGCGCGCCGGCGAGCACGTCGGAGCCGGTCGCCGTACCGGCGAGCGGGCCGACGTCGTGCGGGTGCGCGACGTCCCCGGCGCCCGCGCCCTCGCCGACCCCGGTCCAGCAGGTCACGCAGACGCTGGGCCAGGTGACGAATACGCTCGGAGACGTCGTGTCGGGCACGGGCAGCCAGCTCGGCTCGACCGTACAGCGGACCACGAACACGGCTGCCGGCGCGGTCGGGGCGCTCAGCCCGGGCGCGGGAGGAGTCGTTCAGAGCGCAGGTTCGGGGACCGCGCAGACCGTCACCGGCGCGACCCAGGCGCTCGGTGGCGTGCTAACGGGCCTCGGGCACTGACGTTCATCAAGTGCGGGCGAACGTCTGCTCGATGAACCGCAAGCTCACCGCCTGCATCTCGGCGTCGTGCTGGATCGACCGGTGGTGGCCGCCGGGCAGCGCGATCAGCCGGCTGCTGGGCGAGCGGAGCAGAGTCGCCAGCTCTCGCGACTGCTCGACCGGCACCTGCTCGTCGCCCTCGGCGTGGAGCAGGAGGACCGGAATCTCGAGCTCGCGTGCCGCGGCGTTCACGTCATGCGCGGCGAGGAAGCGATCGAGCCCGGGTGAGTCGGCGTCGAACGTGAACCGCCCTTCGGCGAGCCCGCGCCGCAGGCCCTCGTCACCGGCGGGGCAGATCGCGACGACCGCCGCGGCATTCGCCGCGGCCGCCGACACGAGCGCCAGGTAGCCGCCCATGCTCGAGCCCCTGAGTGCGATCGGGGGCTGCGCGTCGCCGGCCCCAATTCGGGACCGCAGCAGCGATGCCATCGCGACGACATCGTCGAGCGCCCGCCCGTCCATCGGCCCTTGGCTCTCGCCGTGGCCGCGCTGGTCGAACACGATGGCTCCGAGGCCGGCGCCCAGCGCGACCCGAGCAAAGTCGTGGTGATTCTCCTTGCACGAGCCGGCGCCGTGGAGGACCACGACGCCACCGGGCGCGGTCGTCGGCGGCAGCCACAGCGAGTAAGACAAGCCATCGTGGACGCCGATCTCGTTCGGGAGCTCTGGCCTGACGGTCCGCAGCCGGGACACCCGCGGATCATGCCAGGCACGGCACGTGCCTAACATGACCGACCGATGACCGCTACGACCGCCACGCTGTCTCACGTGTATCCGATCGGCTCGCGCGTGAACGAGCGCGGCCGGCTCGAGATCGGCGGATGTGACGCGGTCGAGCTGGCCCGCGAGTTCGGGAGCCCGGTCTACGTCGTCGCCGAGGACGACATGCGCGCGCGGGCGCGTGCGTTCGTGGACGCGGTCGGCGCGCGCCACTCCGACTACGACGTGCTGTTCGCGTCCAAGGCGTTCCCTTGCACCGCGGTGTACCGGCTGCTCGCGGAGGAGGGGCTGGCCTGCGACGTAGCCTCGGGCGGGGAGCTGTTCCTGGCGGTGCGGGGCGGGTTCGACCCGGCGCGGATCTACTTCCACGGGAATGCGAAATCGGACGGCGAGGTCCGCGAGGCGCTCGCGGCCGGGGTCGGCCACCTCGTGATCGACTCGCTCGACGAGCTCGATCTGGTGGAGCGTGTCGCGGCTGAGCTCGGACGGCGCCAGGAGGTGCTGATCCGGATCACCCCGGGGGTGGCGGGCGACACCCATCATGCGATCTCGACCGGGCAGAGCGACTCGAAGTTCGGGTTCGCGCCGATCGACGCGCGAATCGCGATCGATCGGCTCGCCGGCGCGCCCCATCTGGACCTGGTCGGGCTGCACTTCCACATCGGCTCTCAGCTGCTCGAGCTCGAACCGTTCCGAGCCGCGGTGCGCACGATCGCCGCGCTCGGCGACTTTCCGGTCTATAACGTGGGTGGCGGGCTCGGGGTCGCGTACCTGAGCGACCAGAAGCCGCCGGCGGTCGAGGAGTACGTCGACGCGATCGTGTCCACCGTGCATTCGGAGCTGGGCGCGGACAAGCGGCTCCTGCTCGAGCCCGGGAGGGCGCTGGTGGCCAACTCCGCCGTCACGCTGTACACGGTGGAGACGGTCAAGCGCAACGTCTCGACGTGGGTGGCGGTCGACGGCGGGATGTCCGACAACCTCCGTCCGATGCTGTACGGCTCGAAATACGAGGCGTTGGTCGCCGACC
>Ga0335076_10000760_pt1 | contig 30266 bp, 30 predicted proteins | sample Lox_Sample_25_FD_206717 | JGI IMG/M metagenome (GOLD analysis project Ga0335076, IMG submission 206717) | Soil microbial communities from Loxahatchee National Wildlife Refuge, Florida, United States - Lox_Sample_2.5 | ecosystem: Environmental > Terrestrial > Soil > Wetlands | place: USA... | reverse complement strand
CAGGTCGTGGTTGCGCGCCGAGAGGAACGTCAGCACGAAGTCCATGACGCAGATGTCCGTGCAGATGCCGACCACGAGCACGGCCTCGAGCCTGTGCTCGTTCACCCAGTCGACCACCCGGTTGCGCCCGTCCGCGGTGATGGAGCCGACGAAGCCGTTGATGCAGTCCTTGCGCACCAGCGTCGTGTGCCGGTCCTGCTCCAGCCAAAGCAGCTGCGGCACCAGGTTCTCCTCGCCGGTGCCGGCCTCGCAGTGGGGCGGGTAGGGGGGTTCCGGCTTGCCCGGCACGTGGGTGTCGAGGAAGGCGAGGATCGGCCGGCCGCTGCCGCTGAAGGCGCGCGCCAGGCGGTCGGTCTCGTCCACCATCTGCGTCACCTGCGCGTTCGGCGCCGGCGGCGCCAGGTAGCCGGCGCCCACGGTGGCGAAGCCGTTCACCTCGTCGACGATGACGAGCCCGGTCTTCTGCTGGCCCAGCGTCAGCGCCTCGAGCCTGATCGGCATCGCCGCGCGCAGCTGGCCCACCAGGCCCGTGCTGTCCGGTATCGGCGTGTCCATGGGTGCACCTGCATCAGTTGATGGCCAATGATCGGATTCGCCGCCACGGCAGGCAAGAGGCTTCGCAGGGCCTTGCCAGTCGCGGCGGGCGCGTGATTTGCTCATTGCAACGATAAGGACGATCGGGGGAGGCGGCCATGGCGCGGTTGAACCGCAGCTATGTGCATGGCGGGAGCGAGACGCCGCTCATCGGCCAGACGATCGGCGAGTATTTCGATGGGATCGCGGCGCGCTTTCCCGATTGCGACGCGCTCATCGTCCGCCAGCAGAACATCCGCTGGACCTACCGGCAGTTCAAGGAACAGGTCGACACGGTGGCCGCCGGCCTCGTCGCCCTCGGCCTCGAGCCCGGCGACCGCATCGGCATCTGGTCGCCCAACAACGCCGAGTGGGCGGTGACGCAGTTCGCCACCGCCAAGGCGGGCCTGGTGCTCGTCAACATCAACCCGGCCTACCGGCTGGCCGAGGTCGAGTACGCGCTCAACAAGGTCGGCTGCAAGGCGCTGATCACGGCAACCCAGCTCAAGACCAGCGACTACGTCGCCATGCTGCGCGAGCTGGCGCCCGAGCTCGACCGCGCCAACCCCGGCCAGCTCAAGGCAGCGAAGCTGCCGGCGCTGCGCGCCGTCATCCGCATCGGCGGCCCTTCGCGCGGCATGTACGGCTTCGACGAGCTGCCCGGCCTCGCCGACGAAACGCATCGGGCCGAATTGCGCCGGCTCGCCGCGCGCCTGCAGTTCGACGACCCCATCAACATCCAGTTCACCAGCGGCACCACCGGCTTCCCCAAGGGCGCCACGCTCACCCACCACAACATCCTCAACAACGGCTTCTTCATCGGCGAAACGATGCGGCTGACCGAGAAGGACCGCATCTGCATCCCGGTGCCGCTCTATCACTGCTTCGGCATGGTACTGGGCAACCTCGCCTGCATCACCCACGGTTCGGCCATGGTCTACCCGGGCGAGGCCTTCGATCCGCTGGCCGTGCTGGAGACGGTCGAGGCCGAGCGCTGCACCGGCCTCTACGGCGTCCCCACCATGTTCATCGCCGAGCTCGGCCATGCCGACTTCAAGCGCTTCGACCTCTCGACCCTGCGCACCGGCATCATGGCCGGCTCCCCCTGTCCCATCGAGGTGATGAAGCGGGTCAACGCCGAGATGCACATGTCGGAGGTCACGATCTGCTACGGCATGACGGAGACGAGCCCGGTGAGCTTCCAGACGGCGCCTGACGACCCCCTGGAAAAACGCGTCGGCAGCGTCGGCCGCATCCACCCGCATGTGGAGGTCAAGATCGTCGACGCCGACGGCTGCATCGTGCCCCCGGGCATGCCGGGCGAACTCTGCACGCGCGGCTACTCCGTCATGCAGGGCTACTGGGGCGACGCCGAGAAGACGGCCGAGGCCATCGACGCCGGGCGCTGGATGCACACCGGCGATCTCGCCACCCTCGACGACGAGGGCTACTGCAACATCGTCGGCCGCATCAAGGACATGGTCATCCGCGGCGGCGAGAACATCTACCCGCGCGAGATCGAGGAGTTCCTCTATCGCCATCCCAAGATCCAGGACGTGCAGGTGATCGGCGTGCCCGACGCCAAGTACGGCGAGGAGCTCTGCGCCTGGGTGAAACTCAGGCCCGGCGAAAGCGCCACGGCCGACGACATCCGCGATTTCTGCAAGGGCCAGATCGCCCACTATAAGATCCCGCGCTACGTCAAGTTCGTCGACGGCTTCCCCATGACCGTCACCGGCAAGATCCAGAAATACCTGATGCGCCAGGAGATGACGAAGGAGCTGGGTCTGGTCGAGGCCAAGACGGCCTGATCCCGCCCACTTTCGCCGCCGTCCGGGACTTGCTAACGTCGCGGCAATTCGGCCCGTCTTCAGGGCACTATAACGGCAGGGAGGCCACGACGATGCGTTTCGACCGCAGACAGTTCTTCCGCACGGCCACCGGCGCGCTCGCCTACGCGAGCAGCCTGACGCTGCTGAAGGCGGCGCGCCTGCAGGGCGCCGAGCCGATCCGGGTCGGCAACATTCTCGACAAGACCGGCGTGCTCAACATCTACAGCCTGAAGCAGATCGCCGGCGTCGCCATGGCCGTCGACGAGATCAATGCCGCCGGCGGCCTCGTCGGCCGCCCGCTCGAGCTGGTCTTCTACGACTCCCAGTCGGACAACCAGTTCAACTCGCAATACGCCACCCAGGCGCTCGCCAAGGACAAGGTCAGCGTCATCCATGGCGGCATCACCAGCTCGTCGCGCGAGGTCATGCGGCCGATCGTCCGCAAGTTCAAGGGCCTGCTGTTCTACAACTCCCTTTACGAGGGCGGCGTCTGCGACAAGCGCCACGTCTCGACCGGCATGGTGCCGGCGCAGCAGCTGGAGCCGCTCGTCGATTATGTCGTCAAGGAGAACGGCAAGAAGAAGGGCTACATCCTGGCCGCCGACTACAACTACGGCCAGATCACCTCGAAATGGATGCAGAAGCTGATCCGCGACGCCGGCGGCGAGGACATGGCGGTCGAGTTCTTCCCGCTCGACGTCAACAACTTCGCGCCCGTCATCGCCAAGATCCAGTCGGCCAAGCCCGACGTCGTCTGGTCGGTGCTGGTCGGCGGCGCCCACATCGCCTTCTACCGCCAGTTCGAGGCGACCATCGGCAAGAAGAACATGATGCTGGCCTCCACCACCTACGGCGTCGGCCGCGAGCAGACCGAGCTCAGCCCGCAGGAGGGCGACGGCATCATCATCGCAACGTCGTTCGTGGATTCGCTGCCGACCGACGCCGCCAAGAGCTTCGTCGCCAAATTCCAGAAGTATGTCGGCAACAGCGAATATGTCGGCGAGTACGGCGAATACGGCTATCGCGGCGTCAGCCTGTGGGCCGAGGCGGTGAAGAAGGCCGGCGCCGCCGATCCGGACGCCGTCATCGCCGCGCTCGACGGCGTCAGCTTCCAGGGCGGCGGCGGCCTCTACACCATCGACGGCAAGACCAACCACACGACCATGGACATCCATATCGTGAAGGGCAACGCCACCCAGACCTTCGACGTGATCAAGTCCTTCCCGCAGCGCCCGCCGAAGGACACCCAGCTCGTCTGCGATCTCTCCAAGAACCCCGACGACACGACGCAATACGAACCGAAGATCTGACGACGGGCATTCGGCCCTCGGATGTAGGGGCGGGTCTCAGACCCGCCCCTATGGTGTTTCGGGCTCGGTCGACAGCATGCAGCAACTCGCCAACTACGCCTACCTGATCGGCTTCTCCTTCAGCATCTTCGTCCTCATCAGCGTCGGGCTCGCCGTCATCTTCGGGATGATGCGGGTCATCAACCTGGCGCAGGGCGAATTCCTCATGCTCGGCGCCTATGTCTGCGTGATCGCCACCACGGCCGGGCTCAGCGTGTGGCTCGGCATCGTTCTGGCCGCGCTCGCCGTCGGCGCCTTCGGCGTCCTCGTCGAGCGGCTGATCATCCGCCATCTCTATGGCCGCATCATCGACACGCTGCTGGCCACCTGGGGCCTCAGTCTCTTCCTCATCGGCGGCGTCACCATCCTCTTCGGGCCGCAGAGCGAGAGCGTCGGCGTCGACCTCGGCAAGTTCTCGATCGGCGACTTCACCTACTCGGTCTACAGCCTGGCGATGATGGCGATCGCCGTGGCCATGCTCGTCGCCACCTATGCGCTCTGGCGCTTCACCCGCTTCGGCCTCGTCGTCCGCGGCACCATGCAGAACCCGCGCATGGCCGCGGCCATGGGCATCAACACCGACCGCGTCTACATGCTCACCTTCGGCTTCGGCTCGGCGCTCACCGGACTCGCCGGCGCCGTCCTGGTGCCGATCACCGGCGCCTCGCCGCAGCTCGGCCTCACCTACATCGCCAAGGCCTTCATCACCGTCATCGCCGGCGGCCCGCTGCCGCTGCTCGGCGCGACAGCGGCGTCCGGGCTCTTCGGCTTCATCGACGGCATCATGGACTACCGCTACGGCCCGGTGCTGGCGCAAATCACCGTTCTGCTGGTGGCGATCCTGCTGTTGCGCCTGCTCCCCTCCGGCATCACCGGCCGGCTGCGGCGGGGCTTGTGAGCCGGGCGATGGGGGCAAACGCCGCGAGCCGACCGCGCGCACCCTGGTGGTTCGCCGTCGGCATCGTCCTGATCGCGGCGATCCTGGCACCGTACTACCTGGTCACCGACATCTCCGACCAGATCGACATCTCCATCATCTTCGTCCTCGCGCTGCTGGCCCTCAGCATGAGCTTCCTCTGGGGCTATGCCGGCATCCTCAGTTTCGGGCAGACGGCGTTCTTCGGCCTCGGCGGCTACGCCTACACCGTGCTGGCGCTCAACCTGCACGAGACGACCTTCTCGTTCTTCGCCGCCATCGCGCTCACCATGCTGTTCGCCGCCGTCCTCGGCTATTTCATGATCTACGGCCGCATCAGCGACATCTATCTGAGCGTCATCACGCTCGTCGTCACGCTGATCTTCGAGAAGGCCATCAAGTCCACCTCCGGCGACCAGTACGTGATCGGCAGCGTGCGGCTCAACGGCCAGAACGGCATCCCAACGGTTCCGTCCCTGCGCATCCCCTGGTCCGGCACGGAGCTGTCGTTCGACGGCGTCTTCATCCTCGATGCCGTGCTGTTGATCCTCGTCTATGCCGGATTGCGGCTGCTGCTCACGACGACCTTCGGGCGTGTCCTCGTCGGCATCCGCGAGAACACGCGGCGGATCGAGCTGCTCGGCTATGACAGCCGCCGCTACAAGCTCGGTGCCTTCGTCATCAGCGGCGGCATCGCGGCGCTGGCCGGTGTGCTCTACGGCGTCTGGAACAACTTCGTGGCGCCGGAGATGTTCGGCCTGAAGCGCGCCGCCGAGGTCATCGTCTGGGTCATCGTCGGCGGCAAGTCGACGCTGGTCGGCCCGATCGTCGGCACCGCGATCGTGCAATACCTGCAGAACAAGCTCGGCACCCAGTCGGTCGGCGAATGGCTGCCGCTCATCCTCGGCTTCGTTCTCATCCTCGTCGTGCTGCTCTTCCGCAACGGCCTGCTGCCAGGATTGGTCGGCGGCATCGGATGGGCCTGGCGCCAGGTGCGCCGCGTCGCATGACTGCGCCGCCGATCCTCGAGGCGCACGGGGTCGAGAAGCGCTTCGGCGGCGTGCGTGCCATCGCCGGCGTCGACTTCGCGCTGGCGGACGGCGAGCTGCGCTGTCTCATCGGTCCCAACGGCGCCGGCAAGAGCACCTTCTTCAAGATGATCACGGGGCAGCTGCGTCCCACCGCCGGACAGATCCTGTTTGCCGGCGCCGATATCACCCGCGCCGAGGCGCACCAGATCGGGCGCCTCGGCATCGGCATCAAGAACCAGGTGCCGGACGTGTTCGACGGCTTGTCGGTGCGCGAGAACATCTGGCTCGCCGCCCGACGCGCCGACAAAGGGCCGCGGGCGCGCTCGGTGGCCGACGAGGTGATGGCACGCCTGCAGCTGGCCGACATCGCCGACCGTCCGGTCGGCATCCTCGCGCACGGCCAGCGCCAGTGGACGGAGATCGGCATGGTGCTGGCGCGCAAGCCGCGGCTCATCCTACTCGACGAGCCGTCGGCCGGCATGAGCCTCGAGGAGACCAACCGCACGGCGGCGCTGATCCGCGAAGTCAACCGCACCACGACCATCATCGTCGTCGAGCACGACATGCAGTTCATCCGCCAGATCGCCACCAAGGTCACCGTCTTCCACCAGGGCCGGATTCTGGTCGAGGATTCGTTCGACCGCATCATGACCGACGCGCGCGTGCGCGACGTCTATCTCGGCCGGCAGGCGGCGGCATGACAATCCTCGCCGTCACCGATCTGTGCGCCGCCTACGGCCGCATCCAGATCCTCAACGGCATATCGTTTGCCGTGGCGGAGCGCGAGTTCGTCGGCATCCTCGGCCACAACGGCATGGGCAAGACAACGCTCTTGAAGACCCTCATCGGGGAGATCGGCGCGACCGGCGGGCGCATCGAGTTCGGCGGCGAGGACGTTAGCCGCCTGCCGGCGCATCGGCGGGCGCGGCGCGGCATCGGCTATGTGCCGCAGGGACGCGAGATCTTCCCGGCGCTGTCGGTGTTCGACAATCTGCGCATGGCAAGTGCCGCGATCGGCGCCGCCGATGCCGCCGTCATCGAGCCCGTGCTCGACGACTTCCCGCGGCTGAAGTCGCTGCTGGACCGTCCCGGCGGCGCGCTCTCCGGCGGCGAGCAGCAGCTCCTCGCGTTGGCACGCTGCCTGTGCGGTCGGCCACGCCTCATCCTGCTGGACGAGCCGACCGAGGGCATCCAGCCTTCGATCATCGAGGAGATCGTCGAGCGCCTGACGGCGCTGCGCGATCGCTCCGGGCTCACCGTCCTGCTCGTCGAGCAGAACCTCGATTTCATCCGCGCCCTCTCGCAGCGTGTGCTGCTGATCCAGAAGGGCCGCATCACCCAAGAGCTGACGCCGGAGCATCTCGCCGATGCCGCCGTCGTCGGCGAGTTCATCGGCGTATCGGCATAGAGGACCACACCCATGATGACCATCACCGCGATCATCCGCGCGAAGCCCGGCCACGCCGACACGGTGAAGCGGGCACTCCTCGACGTGATCGAGGCGGTCCGCCGCACGGAGCCCGATACGCTGAACTACTACGTCGGCCAGTCGGCGGACGATCCCACGGTCTTCACGACCTTCGAGCGCTTCCGCGACCGCGCAGCCATGGAGAAGCACAACAATTCCACCGCGGTCGCGAAGTTCGTCGAGGTCGCCGGGCCAGTGCTCGCAGACAAGGTCATCCTCCACACCTGCAACGAGCTGGCGTCGAAGTAGGGGCGACCGGCAGGTCGCCCGTCTATCCGTCGCACATCGCCGCGGGCGACCTGCCGGTCGCGCCTACATTACCGCTTCGTCCAATCCGTCGATTTCTCGAACGCGGCGGCGGCGCGGATGGCCGAGGCCTCGTCGAAGTGCTTGGCAACCAGCATCATCCCGATCGGCAGGCCCTTGATCTTGCCGCAGGGCACCGTGAGGGCCGGATGGCCGCTGACGTCGAACGGGCAGGTGTTGTGCTGCATGTTGAGGGCGGCGTCGACATATTCCTCGCGCGTGCAGTCGGGGGCCGGGATCTTCGTGGCCGGGAAGGGGATCGTCGGCATCGCCAGCAGGTCGTACTTCTTGAGCGCCTCGTCATAGGCCTGCTTCACCAGCGGCTTCAGGTTCTGGCCCTTGGCGTGGTAGCGGCCGTGATAGAAGCGGTTGAGATACTCGCCCAGCAGCAGCACCAGCTTGCAGGTCTCGGACATGTCGTCCGGCCGCGAGCGCCAGCCGCGCGCGAAGGCGTCGATCAGCGACGTCGCGTAGTAGCCGTTCCAGTTGTTGCCGAGCGCATTGCCCTTGATCATCATCTCGGTGGCGCCCTCGAGGATCACCGCCGTCCAGATATGCGGCGCGTCGCGGTGCATCGGCACCGAGACCTCCTCGACCGCGGCGCCCAGCTTCTCGAACGAGAGAATCGCGTCGCGCACGTTCTTGTCGGTCTCGATGTCGCTGGCGCCCGGATGCGCGAAGCCCTCCTGCAGGATGCCGATCTTCATGCCCTTGACGCCCTGGCCGAGCGCCTTGAGGTAGTCCTGCGTCTTCGCGATCGTCGTGCGCGGATCGAGCGGATCCGGCCCGGCGATGACGCTCAGCAGGGCGGCCAAGTTCTCCGTGCTGCTGCACATCGGGCCGCAATGGTCGACGGCATAGGAGATCGGCATGGCGCCGGTCAGCGGTACCAGGCCCCAGGTCGGCTTCAGCCCGTAGACGCCGCACCAGCAGGAGGGCGTGCGGATCGAGCCGCCCTGGTCGCCGCCGAGCGCCATCTCCACCTCGCCGGCGGCGACGAGCGCGGCGCTGCCGCCGGATGATCCGCCGGCCGAGTGCTCGGGATTGTGCGGGTTGCGGATCGGACCGGTGGCGCAGGTGTGGCTGCCGGCGGAGAAGCACAGGTCTTCGCAGGCGGCCTTGCCCGCGATGATGCCGCCGGCGTCCAGAATGCGCGTGACCACGGTGGCGTCGACGTCCGGCACATAGCCCTCGAGCGTGCGCGAGCCGTTCATCATGGGCACGCCGGCGACGCAGATGTTGTCCTTGATGGCGACGCGCTTGCCGGCCAGCGGCCCCTTGGCGACGCCCTTGATGTCGCATTTCCAGTACCAGGCATTGTGGCGGTTCTCGGCAGCGCCGGGACGATAGCCGGGCTCGCGCGGATACTTCGCCGCCGGCTTGGGTTCGACCATTTCGTCGACGCGCGCGTAGGAGGCGAGCGTTCCCGCCATGATCCCCTGGAACGACTTGGCGTCGTCGACCGTCAGGTGCAGGCCGAAGGAGTCGGCGATATCCAGGACCTGTTCGATCGTCGGCGTCCGCACCGATACGGTCATCTGATCCTCCCCTGTTGCGCGCCCGATTCGTTGGACATCCGCGGGCTTCGTTCATGTAAGCAACAATCGCCGATCTGGGAAAGGGAGATGCAGCGTGGTAAGCTGGGCGTCGGGACTCGCGTGGCAATTGGCGGTCCCCTGTCATCGCGTCGTCGGCGTGCCGAGATGGAATGGATGGGTCCATCGCGGATGCCGTGGGTGCGCTGAGTAACCCGTCCAGCTCTGCGCCACTCGCCGAGCCCGGATGTCGTCGGACCGACGCCGGCCGGCCTGTGCTCCGCAATCGGCGTTTGCGTGGAATCCGTTAGGCATGGCGAACGGGACCGGCCCTTCCGGCGGCCGGCCCGCGTCCGTCCAATCAGTGATGGGAGGAGAAGACAATGGCCAATGGCGCATCCACCTACACCTACCGGGCCGGTCGCCGGCTCGCCCTGCGGAAGGATCCGGGCCAGTTCGTCGTCCGCGCGCTGCCGGAGCGTCTGAAGGCCATCGGCGTCGCCGAAGCCGAGCGGGTGTCGTCGTCGTCGTCGCGCGTGCGCGTGGCGACGGCCGAGCTGGAACGGCTCATGGGCGAAAGTCGGCGCCTGGCGACCACGCATCACGCCTACTACGAGGCCGAGACGGGGCAGGAATTCCTCATCACGGATCGCGTCATCGTCATCTTCAAGCAGGGCGTGGCACCCGCCGACATCGACGTATTCGCCGGCCGCTACGCTCTCACCCGGCAGGCGGAGCTGGGGCCCCGGACGTACCTGTTCCAGCTCACCGATCACACCGGCATGAATCCGGTGAAGCTGGTGGTGAAACTGAACGAAAACGAAAAGGCACTGGTCGAATCGGCCGAGCACGACCTGAACCAGCGGATGGCGGTTTCTCAGTTCACGCTGCCGACCGATCCGGCGTTCGCACGCCAGTGGCACCTGCACACCGCGCTGGCGAGCCCGGATTTCGATACGCGGGCCTCGTCGCGCTGCGCCGCCGCCTGGCAGCTCCTCAACGGATTCGGCAGCAGCGACGTCGTCGTCGGCATCACCGACGATGGCTGCAAGCTCGACCATCCCGACCTCGACTCGCCCGACAAGTTCGCCGGCTGGGGCTATTTCCGCCAGCAGCGCCTGGTCAGGAACGGCGACGTCGATGCGAGCCGCAGCGAGATGTACAAGTCCGGCTCCAACCACGGCACGTCCTGCGCCGGCGTCATCGCCGGCGAGGTCGATGCATCCCTGACCGTCGGCGCGGCGCCCGGCTGCCGGCTGCTGCCGGTCCAGTGGGAATCGTCGGGCCCGTCGCTGTTCATCAGCGATTCGAAGCTCCTCACCGCGCTCGATTTTTTTGCCGACAAGATCGACGTCATGTCGAACTCCTGGGGCGGCGCCCCGAGCAACGTCTGGTCGACGGCCGTCCAGCAACGCATCGCGGGCCTCGCCGCGACGGGCGGCCGGCGCGGCCGTGGCATCGTCTTCCTGTGGGCGGCCGGCAACAACAACTGCCCGATCAGCCTCGCCGCGACCCTCGACGTCCCCTATACCGACGGCTGGCAGATCCAGGCCGACGGGTCGCGCGTGTGGGTCGGGGTGCAGAAATCGCGGCAGTTCTCCAACAGCCTCGTCGGGATCGCCGGAGTCATGCACGTCGCTGCCCTCAGCAGCCTCGCCCAGCGCAGCCACTACTCGAACTACGGTCCGGGCGTGCTGATCTGCGCCCCGACCAACAACGTTCACGAATACCGCCGCCTCAGCGTGCGCGGCCTGGGCATCACGACGACGACCGGCGCCGGCGGCGGCGTGACCGACGTCTTCGGCGGCACCTCGAGCGCGACGCCGCTGGTGGCCGGCATCGCCGCCCTCGTGATATCCGCCAATCCGCTGCTGAGCGCCGCCGACGTCGTCTCCGTGCTGAAGCGGACCGCGGCGAAGGACCTGTCGTTGACCGGCTATGGGCCTACGCCGCCGGCGACCTTCGATCCGACGCCGATCTGGGACGTTTCGCCGGTGGCACCATTCGACAGCGGCGATTTCGCCGAGGGTGCCGATCCCGACGGTTCCTGGAGTCCCTGGTTCGGCCATGGCCGCGTCGACGCGGCCGACGCCGTCGCCGAGGCGCTGCGCCGGGCAGCGCCGGCCGGCGGCGGCCTTCCCGCCTTCAGCCAGACGTCGACGCCGGCGAAGGCGATTCCCGACAACGACCAGACGGGAATCCGCGACGTCATTGCCTGTCCCGCGGCCGGAACGGTCGGGGCCGTCAGGGTGACGGTCGACATCACCCATACCTTCATCGGCGATCTCAGGATCGCCGTGACCGCCCCCTCGGGGGCGACGGCCGTTCTGCATGATCGCGCCGGCGGCAGCGCCCACGATATCAGGCGCAGCTTCGATGCCGCCTCGGTCGCCGCCCTGGCGGGGCTGGCCGCCGGTCCCATGCAGGGTAACTGGACCCTGGCGGTACAGGATGTCGCCGCCCGGGATACCGGCACGCTCAACAGCTGGACGCTCGAGATCCAGCCGCGCGCGCAGTCCGTCATCGACGCCGCGGAGGCGCCGGGAGCCGCCATCCCCGACAACAGCCCCGCGGGAATCGAGCGGATCCTCGCCGTTTCCGGCAGCGGCCGCGTCGTCGACATCGAGGTCGCCGTCGACATCACCCACAGCTATATCGGCGATCTTGTCGTCGAACTGACGCCGCCGGCCGGCGCTGCCGTTCCCCTGCATCAACGATCGGGCGGCGGCACCGACAACCTTATCGCGACCTTCACGTCGGCGTCGGTGCCGGGGCTGCAGGCACTCCGGGGCCAGCCGGTGGCGGGATCATGGCGGCTCAAGGTCGCCGACCTCGAGGCCGTCGACATCGGCAAGCTCAACCGCTGGAGCCTCAGGATCGCCAGCGCCGCCTGAGCGTCCGCGTCTCCCCTGGCCGGGCCGCGACCGGCCGCTTGTTGACGCCCGCCCGCCGCTGCGGTCTACTTCGGGCAGTGCGATTATCCATCACCAACAAGCAACAAGGGAGGCACTGCAATGGACAATACCGGACTCATGCGCGTGCGCAGCTACGCGCCGATGACGCGGCGCGATTTCGGTCGCGGCATGACGGCTGCGGCGGCCCTGGCGGCGACCGGGTTGAGCAGCCGCAAGGCGGCAGCCGCGACCACCGTCACGATGTTCGGCTGGCAGGATTATGACGCCGGCCTGCGCGTCGGCGATTTCCTCAGCAAGAACGACATCACCCTCAACTTCACGACGATCGGCAGCAACGACGAGATCATCAGCCGCCTGGCCGCCGGTGGCGCCGGGCAGATCGATATCGTGAACCCCTACATGGGGTACATCCCCTTCCTGGCGGCGAGCGACCTGATCGAGCCGGTCGACGAATCGCTGGTTCCGAACCTGAAAGACGTGCCGGACGTGTTCCGCAACGATTCGAACGTCATCGTCGACGGCAAGCGCTATTCCGTGCCGTTCACCTGGGGTTCGGCGCCGATGGCCTATGATCCGGCCGTCATTCCGACCGCGCCCGATTCGTGGATGGATATCTTCAAGCCGGAATACAAGGGCAAGGTCGGCATGGCCGACGATCCCATCGGCAACCAGATGCTGGCGGCGATCCTGGCGACCGACGCCAAGGTGCCGACGATGCTGACGCAGGACCAGCTGAACCAGGCGACCGAGTTCCTGATCAAGCTGAAGAAGGACCAGGTGCGGCAGCTGGCGGTGAGCTGGGGCGATCTGGCCAATGCGATGGGCCGCAGCGAGATCGTCATCACCTACAGCGGCGGCGAATTCATGAAGAAGTTCGTCGGCGATGCCGGCAAGAAGATCGAGCTCGTCTATCCGAAGGAAGGCACCTTCGCCTGGTTCGACAGCTTCTGCTTTGCCAAGGGCGCGCCCAGCCGCGAGGCCGCGCACAAATGCGCCAACCAGGCCCTGTCGGTCGAGGGCCAGGTCGCCCTGACCGAAAAGAACTTCCAGGGGATCATGGTGCAGGCGGCGATCGACAAGCTGTCGCCGGAGCTCAAGGGCCTCTATCCCTACGACAACATGTCGGAGTTCCAGAAGAAGGCGAAGTTCTTCCCCATGCCGCCGCTGAAGCCGGATGGCGTGCATGCCAGCTATGATGATTGGACGGCCGCCTACCAGCGGTTCAAGGCGGCGTAATCTCACCGTTGCAGGGGCGGATCCAAGAGCCGCCCCTGCGCATCTCGTGTCAGACCTCACCGGCAAAATCGCTCTCATCACCGGCGCGGCCTCGGGCATAGGCCGCGCCGGCGCGCGCGCGTTCGCGGCGGCGGGTGCCGCCGTCGTCGTTGCCGACCTGAATGAAAAGAACGGCCGCGCCGTCGTTGCCGAACTGGGCGACGACAAGGCCATGTTCCAGCCGCTCGACGTGCGGAGCAGCGAGCAGGTGCAGGCGGCGGTCGCTGCGACGGTCGCCCGCTTCGGCCGCATCGATGCGCTCTTCCACAACGCCATGAACGTGCCGCTCGTCAATCGCGAGGATACCCGGACGACCGAGCTGGCCGAGAGCGTCTGGCGCGAGATCATCGATCTCGTGCTCACCGGCACGTTCCTCTGCTGCAAATATGTCGGGCAGCAGATGCTGAAGCAGAAATCCGGCTCGCTCATCCTGACGGCCACCACCGATGCGCTGATCGGCCAGGCCGGCCTCGACGCCTACACCGCGGCCAAGGGCGGCGTGGTGGCGCTCACGCGCTCGCTGGCCGCGGGCCTCTCGCCCGAGGGCGTGCGCGTCAACGCCGTCTGCCCGAGCTTCGTCGAAACGCCGCACCAGGCGCCGTTCATGAGCGATCCGGCGGAGCGCCGCAAGATCGAGGATCTCCACCTCATGGGCATCATGCAGCCGGAGGAGATCGCCGATTTCGCCGTCTACCTCGCCAGCGACAAGGCCAGGCGGATGACCGGCGGCATCCACGTCGTCGATGCCGGCTACACCGCCTTCAAGGGCCGCATGGACATCAAGGCGACCGTGGCCCGCTGATGCGTGAGCATCGCATCCGGGCGTTGCTGCTGGCACCGGCCACCGCGATCTTCTTCGTCCTCTTCGTCCTGCCGCTCGCCTACTTCTTCGTCATCAGCTTCTGGCGCAAGGTGCTGTTCGCGATGCGGCCGGACTTCACCTTCGTCAACTACGGCCAGGTCTACGACCAGCATCTGGCGACGCTGGCCTTCACCCTGGCTCTGGCCTTCATCGTCGCCGTGCTGACGACGACGCTCGGCTTCATCTACGCCTACATCGTCCGCTTCAAGGCCGGGCGCTGGGGGCCGGCGCTGCTGTTCATCTCGCTAATCACCATGTTCGGCGGTTATCTCGTGAAGATCTATGCCTGGATGACCATCCTCGGCATCAAGGGAGTGCTGAACACCGCGCTGCTCGCGCTCGGCGTGATCGACGAGCCGCTGTCGTGGCTCTACTACAACGCGGGCGCCGTGGTCGTGACGCTGGTGAACTTCTCGCTGCCGCTCGCCATCCTGCCGATCTATGCCTCGATGCGCGGCATCACCGACATCGAGCTGGAGGCGGCGCGCGACCTCGGCGCCGGCGGCTGGCGCAGCTTCTCCGACATCGTCGTGCCGCGCTCGCGCGTCGGCATCACGGCCGCCTTCGGCCTCACCTTTCTGCTCTCCGGCGGCGACTATCTCACGCCCCAGCTCGTCGGCGGCAAGGTCAACATGATCGGCGTGCAGATCGCGGCGCAGTTCGGCCTCATCTTCAACTGGCCGATGGGCGCGGCGATGTCCTTCGTCACGCTTGCGTCGTCAACGCTGGTCGCCGTGGTCGCGCTTTCTCTCTTCTCGCAGTGGCGGCCGCGATGAGAGGCCTGTCCGACATCGTCTGGCGCGCCATCGGCGGCCTCTTCGTGGTGTTCCTGTTGTCGCCCCTGGTCCTGGTCGTGCTCTTCTCGTTCACGAGCCGGGCGCAATCCGCCTTTCCGATCGAATCGCTGTCGCTGCGGTGGTGGGAAGCCATGCTCGCCGATCCCCGATTCCCGGGCGCGTTCTGGAACAGCGTCATCATCAGCGGAACAGTGGGGGTTCTGTCGGCCATCATCGGCACCATGGCGGCCATGGCCCTGGCGCGACTGGAGCCGCGCCGCGCGCGTCCGGCCGTGGCGATGCTGTGCCTGCCGCTCATGGTGCCGCCGCTTGTCCTGGGCGTCACGCTGCTTACCTTCTATTCCAAGACGCACTTCCCCATGGGACGGCAGACCGTGATCATGAGCCATCTGCTGTTCACGCTGCCGTTCGTCGTCCTCGTCGTCTTCGCCCGTCTTCGCAATTTCGACTACCGCGTCGTCGAGAGCGCGCGTGACCTCGGTGCTTCGCCGCTACGGGCGTTCTTCACGGTTACGCTGCCCATCATCCGGGCGACCATCGTCGGCGCGGCGCTCATTGCCATGTCGCTGTCGCTCGACGACTTCGTCATCACCTTCTTCACCATCAGCGGCGGCCAGACGCTGCCGATCTTCGTCTTCGGCATGATCCGGGCGGCGCTGACGCCGATGGCCAATGCGATCGGCACGCTGATCCTCGTCATGACGATCGGCACGACGCTGATCGCGCTCTGGCTCACGCGCTATCGCGGCTGAGCGCATGCGCGCCCCCGTCACCGTCTTCGACAGCCCGGAACAGCTCGGCTGGACGCTCGCGGGCGAGATCCTCGAGCGCACGCGGGCCGCGCTGCGACGCCGGCGCCGCTTCCTGCTGGGGTGCCCCAGCGGCCGCACGCCGCGCCCGATCTATCGGGCGCTCGCGCGCCGCGCCGCCGAAGCCAACGACAACCTCTCGCACCTCGTCATCGTGATGATGGACGAATATCTGAACGCCGACGGCAAGGGCGGCTTCGTCGCCGCGCCGATGAACGCGCACTACAGCTGCCTCGGCTTCGCCTTCCGCGAGATCCAGGGGCCGATCAACCAGGAGCTGCCGGCCGACGCCTGCATCCCCGACCACCACATCTGGATTCCCGATCCCGCCGATCCCCCGGAATACGATCGGCGACTGGCGGATGCCGGCGGCGTCGACTTCTTCATCATGGCGAGCGGCGCCTCCGACGGCCACGTCGCCTTCAACCCGCCGGGCTCCGCCATCGACAGCGGCACGCGCATCGTGGCGTTGGCCGAGCACACCCGCCAGGACAACCTGTCGACCTTCCCGCAGTTCACCAGCCTCGACGAGGTGCCGACGCACGGCGTCTCGGTCGGGCTCGGCACCATCGCGGGCCTGTCGCAGGAGGCGGTGCTGGTCATGCATGGCGCCGGCAAGGCGGAGTCGGCCCGCCGCGTCCAGGCCGACGAGCATTTCGATGCGGCCTGGCCGGCCACCCTCGTCCACGAGTGCCGCCGTGGCCGCATCCTGCTCGACAAGGCGGCCGCCGGTACGTGAGCGCCGCCGGCTGCGTGCTCGGCATCGACGTCGGCGGCACCAAGATCGCGGCCGGGGTCGTGGATGTCGCCACCGGCGCGATACTGGCGCGCGAGACCATCGCCACCGCGGCGGCGCGCGACGGCGCGGCGATCCTCGACGACACGGTCGCCCTGGCGCGCCGGCTGATGGCGGCGTCGGCGCAGCCTGTCGTGCGCATCGGGGTCGGCGTGCCGCAGCTCGTCGACGTCACCGGCCGCATCCGCAGCGCCTACAATTTCGACTGGAGAGACGCGCCCGTGCGCGAGCGGTTGTCGGCGCTGGCGCCGGCCACGGTCGAGTCCGACGTGCGCGCCGCGGCGCTGGCCGAGGCCGTCGTCGGCGCCGGCCGTCCGTATCGCCAGTTCGCCTACGTCACCATCGGAACGGGTCTCAGCTACTGCCTCGTCCTCGACGGCAAGCCCTATGCCGGCGCCAACGGCTTCGCCATCCACTTCGCCTCGAGCGCGCTGCAGGTGATCTGCACGGCCTGCGGCGCCGTCAATCGGCCGGTGCTGGAGGATATCGCCGCCGGGCCGGCGTTGGCCGCCGCCTATCGACGGCGCAGCGGCCGCGACGCGCGGGGCGCCGAAGCCGTGCTGTCGGTGGCCGCGGCGGGCGATGCCGACGCGATCGGCGTGATTGACGAGGCCGCCGATCAGCTCGGCCCGCTCGTGGCCCTCATCGTCAACATGCTGGACCCCGCCGCCATCGTGCTCGGCGGCGGCCTCGGCCTGGCGGCGGGCCTCTATCGCGACCGGCTGGTCGCTACCGTGCGGGCCCATATCTGGGCGGCCGCCTGTCGCGACCTGCCGATCCTACCCGCGCAGCTCGGTAGCGACGCCGGCATCGTCGGCGCGGCGCTCGCGGCGAGCAGCTGACTGCGACCCTTATTTCGTCTACCGCGTCAGGTAGGTCGTCGTCACGCTGCCGCGCAGGGTCGCGTCGGCCTGGGCGGACTTCTGCTGCCAGGACACGCTGCGGCCGTCTGTGGTGACGCGGAAGCAGCCTTCCGCGATGGGGACGCTCCGCTGCCAGCTGACGCAGACGTCGCCGCTGCTGTCCAGGCTCCAGCGGCCGTTGACGCGGGCACCCGCGGCATCGGTGTAGGTGGCGCTGCCGCCGGGCAGGAAATATTCGTTGTAGGCCGTGCCGTCGCCGGTCTTGCCCGAAACGGTATTGTCCTTCATGGCCGCGATGAAGCGGTCGCCCTTCAAGATATCGGCCCCCGCCGGCAGCGCCGCGGCGGAGACCGCGACGCCAAAGGCGAGCAAGATGATCGAGGCCTTCATGATCGGCTCCTCATGCACAATGGGACGAACGCACCGCGCCCGCTGCCCCCTCGGCTGAGATTGTCCGTATGATGCTGATTTGGGATCGATGCCCGGCCGGGGCAAGGGCGCCTTGATGTCACGGCGCCCTGGTGTCAAGAAGGTCGCGGCACAGCGAAGGGAGGGAGCGCATGGATCTCGGCATTTCCGGCCGCACGGCGATCGTCTGCGGCGGCAGCAAGGGGCTGGGGAAGGGCTGCGCCGCGGCGCTGGCAGCGGACGGCGTGCGCATCGTCCTCAACGCGCGCGATCCGGCCGCGCTCGAAGCGACCGCGGCGGCGCTTCGCGCCTCGACCGGCAGCGAGGTCGTCACGGTCGCCGCCGACGTCACGACGGCCGAAGGGCGCAGCGCGCTGCTCGCCAAGGCGCCGGCGCCCGACATCCTCGTGACCAACTCGGGCGGTCCGCCGCCCGGCGACTTCCGCGAGTGGGACGAGAGCGACTGGCACCGCGCAGTCCAGAACAACATGGTGGCGCACATCCTGCTGATCAAAGGGGTGATCGACGGGATGATCGCCCGCGGCTTCGGGCGCATCGTCAACATCACCTCGGCGGCGGTGAAGGCGCCCTATCCCGGACTAGGCCTTTCGAACGGTGCCCGCGCCGGCCTCACCGGTTTCGTCGCCGGCCTGGCGCGCGAGGTGGTCAAGCACGGCGTGACCATCAACAACCTGCTGCCGGGCTCCCACGAGACCGACCGGTCGCGCGCCATCGTCGCCCGCGATGCGGCAGCCAGGGGAGTCTCTCTCGAGGCCGCGCTGGCCCAGGCCAAGGCCGAGGAGGTCGCCGGCCGCTTCGGCACCATCGACGAATTCGGCGCCGCCTGCGCCTTCTTCTGCAGCGCCCATGCCGGCTACATCACCGGCCAGAACCTGCTGATCGACGGCGGCTACTATCACGGCACGCTGTGAAGGCGCCGCGTCAGGGCGGGCCGAGCAGGACGCTGATGCTGCGCTGCATGTGCTGCATGCTGTCGCGGCAGACCTGGAACCCCCCGCGCCAGCCCGAGGCATAGGGCTCGGTGGCCGTCGGCGGCTCGGTGACGTCGCTGATCGGGTAGAACGGGCTGCCGGCGTTGGCGTAGCCGGCGTCGCAGCCGTCCTTGTAGCCGACGCGATAGGCCTCCGGTCCCGGCGGCATGGTGAACATCGGCGTGCTGCAGCCGGCGATGAACAGCAAGCCGATCGGCACGATCATGCGCATGGTCGACCTCCCCGAGATGCCGCCGCTACGGAGCGCACCGATCAGCGGCGGGTGCCCATGAGAATGCCGACGACGAAGGCGGCCGCCGCCGCTTCCCACGGATTGCGGCGCGCCCAGCGGCCGAGCCCGTCGACGATCGATTCGAGTCCCTCGCCGAGCCGGCGTCCGTCGCCGAGCGAAGCCCGCCGCCGGCGCGGCCGATATAGTGCCGCCGCCGCGACGATGGCGGCAAGGGCAAGCGTGATCGCGGCCGTGATGGCGGCCGCCGCCGGATCGCTGAGGAAGCTCGCGAGGTAGCCGTAGAGGGCGCAGAGCGCGAAGGCGAGCGCCGCCACGGCGAGGATGAGCGCGATCAGGAGCAGCCCGAGCGCCGCCGCCAGCCGCGTCAGCGACGCCTTCGCCTCGGCGGTGCCGGCCGCCAGTCGCAGCGCCGGCGCCAGCAGGTTGAGCCACATGCGAGGGCTCCTTAGCGACGGTCGAGCAGGCGGCCGAGCACCAGCCCGACGAGCAGCGCGATCAGCACCGCCGCCAGCGGCCGCTCCTCGATCTTGGCGCGCGCGTCCCGCAGGGTCTGCTCCCCGCGCTCCGCCAGGTCCTCGATGGTCTCGTCGATCTCGCCGCGCAGCCGCTCGCCCTTCTCGCGTGCGGCGCGGCCGGCGGCGCCCGCCGCCGCCGAGCCGAAATCCTTGAGGTCCTTGGCCAGGCCGCCGATGTCGGCCTTCAGCTTCGCCAGGTCCTCCCGCAGGGTCGCCAGTTCCTCTTCCGCCGTCCGCGTCGCCATGATGATTCCTCCCTCTGCGCCAACGCCATGCCGGTGTCTTCTGATATTGGCAGCCCCGCTCGCCGGCTCAACCGGAAGCTGCGGCAGCCACGATTTCGACATCGGGGTTGCCGCCTAACAACGGAATTATTGCCGGGCTTGACCCCCTTTGGACCGCTCTCAACCGTCATCGCCGGGCTTGACCCGGCGATCCAGGAAACGCCGGAAACATTGACCCTTTTCGCGCGTTGGCTGGATTGCCGGGTCAAGCCCAGCAATGACGATAAAAGGTAGTGCATCATGAAAGCGTCCCGTGTTCCAAGGCCGGCTATGGGCCGAAAACATGCTGCTCAGCCGCTACTTCGCGGTACGGGCCGAATCTGAACCGGACAGCATTGGGTCAAGCCCGGCGATGACAAGTGGAGGGGTGCGCGTGATCGGCGGAATCTAATCCCCGATCACCCGCTGGTCGGCGAAGGCCCAGCCGATCTTGACCGGCTGGTCGACGGCGAGCGACCGGCGCAACGCCATGTCGGTGCTGTGCACGATGACGCGCTGGCCGTCGGCCAGCTGCACGACGTACTTCACGAAGGGGCCGAGGAAGATGGCGTCGGCCAGGGTGGCATCCAGCGTGACGTCGGCCGCCAGCCCGTTGACGGCCGGCGCGATGCGCACGGCCTCCGGCCGCACCACCGCCGTCGCCGGCAGGTCCGGGCCGGCGGAGGCGAAGCGGGCGCCCGCCGCGAGCGTCACCCAGCCGCCCTCGCGCCGGCCGGGGAACACGTTGGCCTCGCCGATGAAGGTGGAGACGAAGCGCGTCTTCGGCGCCGCATAGATCTCCTCCGGCCCGCCCTCCTGCACGAGCACGCCCTGGTCCATGACGGCGATCCGGTTGGCGAGGCCGAGCGCCTCGCCCTGGTCGTGGGTGACGAACACGAAGGTGCCGCCGATCTGCTGGTGGATGCGCCGCAGCTCCTCCTGCATCGCCTGGCGCAGCTTGAGGTCGAGCGCCGCCAGCGGCTCGTCGAGCAGCAGCACCTGCGGCCGCATGATCAACGCGCGCGCCAGCGCCACGCGCTGCTGCTGGCCGCCGGAAAGCTGGTCGATCGAGCGGGTGACGAATTCCTCGAGCCGCACCAGCGCGATCGCCGCGTCCACCCGCTGGTCGATTTCGCCCTGCGGCCGTTTGGCCGTGCGCAGGCCATAGGCGATGTTCTGCCGCACGCTCATATGCGGGAACAGGCCGTAGCCCTGGAACACCGTGTTGGTCGGCCGCTTCTCCGGGCCGAGCGACGTCACGTCCTGGCCGTCGATCTCGACCGTGCCGGTGGTCGGCGCCACGAACCCGCCGATGATGCGCAGCAGCGTGGTCTTGCCGCAGCCCGAGGGCCCCAGGATGGCCAGAAAGTCGCCGCGCCGGATCTCCAGGTCGAGCGTCTGTACCGCCGTCACCGACCCGTAGCTCTTGGATACCCCGCGCAGCCGCACCAGCGGCGCGCCGCTCCTGCCGCTCTCGGTCACGCCCGCCGGCACTGCCGCTCCCATCGCTCTGTCCGTCTTGCCTCGACCCGTCTCATGCCGGTCTTCTTGTTTACGTCGCGGATCATTGGCGACCGCCGGCCGATTGTCCAGCAGCGGCAATCCGGCGGGTCGGGCTGGTCCAAGCCCCCTTGACGAACCCCGGCTGGCTGGGAGTGACTCACACGGCGAGCGAATCGCCGGGGGAGGGCATGGCCAAGGTCGAATGCGTGCTGGAGGCGCGGAGCTGGCTGGGCGAGGGGCCGTGCTGGCACCCCGGCGAGCAGGCTCTCTACTGGACGGACGTTCCGGGCAAGCTCGTCCACCGCTGGCATCCCAAGAGCGGCGAGCACCAGAAATGGCGGACGAAGGAGATGGTGGCGGCGATCTCCGTCCGCGCCAAGGGCGGCCTCATCGTCGCCTCCCACACCGGCATCGATTTCTTCGACCCCAAGACCGGCGAGACCGAGCGCTTCGTCGAGCCCGAGAAGGAGAAGCCGCAGAACCGCTCCAACGACGGCAAATGCGATCGCCAGGGCCGCTTCTGGTACGGCACCATGATGAACAACTTCGCCGCCGACATGAGCGAGGCACCGATCACCGCCAACACCGGCGGTCTCTACCGCATCGACCCCAACGGCTCGGTGCACGTCCTCGACCAGGGCATCGGCATCGCCAACACCTTCGCCTGGAGCCCGGACAACAGTGTCATGTACTTCGGGGACACGCTGGATGCCATCTACGCCTACGATTTCCACGCCGAGTCCGGCGTCGTCCACAACCGCCGCGTCTTCGGCAAGCTCGACACCAACCAGTACGGCCACCCCGACGGCTCCACCATCGACGCCCAGGGCTTCCTGTGGAACGCGCGCTGGGACGGCGGCTGCCTTATCCGCTGGTCGCCCGACGGCAAGGTCGACCGCATCGTCAAGCTGCCCTGCCGGCGCGTCACCAGCTGCATCTTCGGCGGCCCGCGGCTCGACATCCTCTACGTCACGACCGTCCGCTACGGCCTCTCCGACGCCGACCTGGCCGAGCAGCCGCTCGCCGGCGGCATCTTCGCCATCGACGCCGGCGTCAAGGGCGTCCCCGACGGCCAGTTCGCGGGCTGAGTCTCGATTCTCATTTCTTGACTCCCGCGAAAGCGGGGGTCCAGGGCCGCGGTACGATCGCTTGCCCCTGGACCCCCGCTTTCGCGGGGGAGTCATGTAAGAATAAGGAACATCGACCTCACACCCGCCCAAAGCGCTCGAGACCGAACCCGCTCACCTCGATCTCCGGCTTGCGTCCCGCCATCAGGTCGGCGAGCGCCGTGGCTGAACCGCAGGCGAGCGTCCAGCCGAGCGGGCCGTGGCCGGTGTTGAGGAACAGGTTCGCAACCGGCGACCGCCCGAGAACCGGTCGCCCGTCCGGGCACATCGGCCGCAGGCCGGTCCAGTGCTGCGCCTCGCCCGATCCGGGATATTCGGGAAACAGCTGCCGGAAGCCCGCGAGCAGCATGGCGGCCCGCGGCGGGTTCGGCGACCGGTCGTAGCCCGCGAACTCGGCCGTGCCGGCGAGCCGGAGGCGGTCGCCCAGCCGTGTCACGCCCATCTTGCGGTGGTAATCGACGACGGGGATGGTCGGCGCATCGTTCCAGCCGCCGACCGGCAGCGTCGCCGAGTAGCCCTTCACCGGCTGCACCGGCAGGCGGAAGCCGAGCTGCCGCGCCAGCGGCGTGCTGTAGCTGCCGCAGGCCAGCACGAACCGGTCGCCGGCGATGCGCCCCTTGTCGGTCGTCACGGCCTTGATCCTCCCAGCCTCCGTCTCGAATCCCGCGATCGTCGTGTCGTAGCGGAATTCGACCCCGAGGCGGGCGGCATGCAGCGCCAGCGACTGCGTGAAGCGCAGGCAGTCGCCGCTGCGGTCGCCCACATAGTGCACGCCGCCGGCCAGCTGCCGGCGCACCGGCCGCAGCGCCGGCTCCAGCGCCACACAGGCCTCGCCGTCGAGCACGGCCACCGGCAGGCCCAGCCCGCGATAGAGCGCGGCGGTCGCCGCTGCCTTGTCGAGCGACGCGCTGTCCTGGTAGACGCGCAGGTTGCCGCGCTCGTTCCGGTCATAGGACAGCTTCAGCGAGTCGGTCAGGGCGTCCAGCGCGTCGCGGCTGTAGATGCCCAGCCGGTAGATCGTCTCCGTGTTGGCGCGCCATCGCCCCGGCGCGCAGTTGGCGAGAAACCTGAGGCCCCAGCCGAGCATGTCCGGCAGCGCCCGGAGCCGCAGCAGGAACGGCGAGTCCTCGCGGCCCAGATGGGCGAGGATCATGCTCGGCGTGCCCGGCGCCGCCCAGGGGTCGGACATGCCGGGCGTGACGAGGGCGCCGTTGGCGAAGCTGGTCTCCAGCCCCGCCGCCGGCTGGCGCTCGACGACGACGACCTTGTCGCCGTCGCGCGCCAGATAGTAGGCGGTCGTGACGCCGATGACGCCGGCGCCGAGGACGACCGTCGTCACCGCCGCCGTCGCGTCCGCGCCGCCTTGCGCCGCGCCGCGCCGCTCTTCGGCCGCGCCGCCGTCCGCTTGACGACCTTCGCCTTCGACCGGGCGACGACGCGCGTCCCGACATGGGCGTAGGCGACGATCTCGATGCGCGCGCCCGGCACCATCAGCTGCGCCACGATGGTCGCCCGGTTCGGGTAGGGCTGCGGGAAGACGCGGCTGTAGACGGCGTTCATGCCGGCAAAGTCCTCGGGATGCGGCAGGTAGACGAGCACCTGCGTGACGTCGGCGAGCGTGCCGCCCGCCGCCTCGACCGTCTGCTTCAGGTTCTGCAGCGTGAGTTCGGTCTGCACCCCGATGTCGCCGGTCTCGAACGAGCCGTCGGCCTTCATCGGGATCTGCGCGGTGTAGAGGATGCCGTCGGCGAGCGTCGCCCACTCGATGGGCGCGTTCGCCGGCTTCAGGCCGGTGGGTACGGCGGATTTCATGCTGGCCCCTTTGCTGTTGGCGGATTCGTGACAGGATGGGTCGGATGCGATGCGGGTTGTATTGCCGCTGTATTATTGACTCGCGGTAGCGGACGCTAAAGAGTACCCGCGATGACTGCAAGCGCCCGCGAAGAGGGCGAAAACGGGAAGGGAGGAAACAATGCGACTCAATGTGCGTCGGGCGGCGTTGGCCCTGGCATCGGTGATGCTGGCGGCCGGCCTCGCTTTCACCGGGGCCATGGCGGACGAGATCAAGACCGTCGAGCCCGGCAAGCTCAACATCGCCATGAACGGCGACATGCCGATGACCCAGCTCAAGGACGGGCAGCTCAGCGGCACCGACGGCGAGCTGATGGTCTACGTCGCCAAGAAGCTGGGGCTGGAGCCGGTCGTCCATCAGATGGACTGGGCGGCGGAGATCGAGGCGACCAAGCAGGGCAAGGTCGATATCATGCACGGCGCCATGGGCTGGATCGAGCCGCGCACCAAGATCATGAACCTGACCGATCCGATCTACTATTTCGGCACCCTGCTGGCCCAGAAGGACTCGAACAACTTCCACAGCTTCGCCGACATGAAGGGCCATTCGGTCGGCACCGTCACCGGCTTCACCCTGGTGCCGGAGCTGAAGACCGTCGACGGCATCGGCGAGGTCAAGCTCTACGACACCTCCGACGGCGTGCTGCAGGACCTCGTGGCCGGCCGCCTCGACATGGCGATCCTCGACCCGCCGCTCGTGCAGTGGGGCATCGTCAACCATCCGGAATGGAAGATTAAGCAGGTGCCGCTCGATCCGGAGCCGGACAAGTACCCGATCATGTCGACCAAATACAGCGTGATCTTCGGCGTCAACAAGCAGGAGCCGGAACTGGCGGCCGCCATCAGCAAGATCATCGCCGAGGACATCTGGCCCAACTGCATCAACGTCAAGACCATGGCCAAGTACGGCATGGGCGACAAGGCCTGGTTCGTGCCGCCGGCTAAGGACCCGCGCATCGGCGTCGATCGCGAGAAGGACTATACGTCGCGGACCGCGCCAGCGAGCTGTTTCCAATAGCGTCCGACTCGCGCGTCGCCGCAATCGAATGATAGATGTAGGGGCGGGTCTCAGACCCGCCCCTATGAATGTCCAGCGCCACCCATGGCCCCTCTGCTGCGGATCGTCGACCTGCACAAGCGCTTCGGCGCTCTCGAGGTGCTCTCGGGCATCAGCATCGACGTGGCGCGGGGCGAGAAGGTCTCCATCATCGGTCCCAGCGGCTCGGGCAAGACCACGCTGCTCCGCTGCATCAACTACCTGGAGAAGCCGTCGGCCGGCCATATCTACATCGACGGCAAGCTCATCGGCGAGGCCGAGCGCAACGGCGGCTACGTCCATCTGAGCGACCGCGAGCTCGCCAAGGAGCGGCAGGAGATCGGCTTCGTCTTCCAGCGCTTCAACCTGTTCCCGCACCTGACCGCGCTCGACAACGTCACCATCGCGCCGCGCAAGGTGCTGGGCCTCCCGCGCGAGGAGGCGGAGGCGCGCGGCCGCGAGATGCTGACCAAGGTCGGCCTTGGCCACAAGATCGGCGAATATCCGGAACGGCTCTCCGGCGGCCAGCAGCAGCGTGTCGCCATCGCCCGCGTGCTCGCCATGCAGCCGAAGCTCATGCTCTTCGACGAGGCCACCTCGGCGCTCGATCCCGAGCTCATCGGCGAGGTCCTGCGCGTCATGCGCCAGCTGGCCGAGGAGGGGCGCACCATGGTCATCGTCACCCACGAGATCCAGTTCGCCGGCGAGGTCTCCGACCGCGTCGTCTTCATGGACGGCGGCAAGATCGTCGAGCAGGGGCCGCCGCGCGAGGTGCTGCTGAAGCCGCAGCAGCCGCGTACGCGCGAGTTCCTCAAGCACATCCAGGACCGCTAGGGATCGCGCCGCCATGTATTTCCTCAACGTGCTCGAGGCCAAGGGCTGGTACTTCCTGACGACGCTGCTCGGCGGCTGGCCGGAGACGGCCGGCGTCGCCGCCGCGTCCCTGGTCTTCGCCCTGATCGTGGGGCTGTTCATCGCGCTCTTGCGGCTGTCGCGCTGGCGGCTGCTGCGGTTTCCGGCCGTTGCCTATGTCGAGTTCTTCCGCGGCACGCCGGCGCTGGTGCAGCTCTTCGTCATCTATTTCGGCCTGCCCGACACCGGCTTCCAGCCGTCGCCGCTGCAGGCGGCGATTGTCGGGCTCGGCCTCAACGGCGCCGCCTATCTCTCGGAGATCTACCGCGCCGGCATCGAATCGATCCATCGCGGGCAGCTGGAGGCGTCGCTCTCGCTCGGCATGACGCCGGCGAGCGCCATGCGCTACATCATCCTGCCGCAGGCGATTCGCACCATGCTGCCGCCGATCACCAATTTCGCCATCGTCCTGCTGAAGGATACGGCGATCATCTTCGCGGTCGGCGTCGTCGAGATCATGGCGCTGGCCCGCAACCTGGTGACGGAGACGCTGCAGAGCGCCGTCGTCTACCTCATCGCCGGCGCCATCTACCTGTGCATGACCATCCCCATGGCCCGTTTCGCCGCCCGCCTGGAGCGGGCGAAGCGCGCCTGGCAATAGGGGCGCCGGGAATGCTCCAGCTCCCGCAGATCTACGCCGAGAACATCCGTCGCTGGCTGCCCGAGCTGCTGCATTTCGCGCTCACGACGCTGCTGATCGCGGCGCTGTCGTTCGTCGTGGCGGTCTTCATCGGGCTCGTCCTCGCCCTGATGCGCACCTCGCGCTCCCCGGTGTCGGGCGGCGTCGCGGCCGGCTACATCGAGGTCTGCCGCGGCCTGCCGATTGTGGTCCTGCTCTATATCGTCTACTTCGCGCCGCCCCAGCTGCTGCCCGATATCGGCTGGAAGTGGTTCACGACCCTGGCCGGCGCGGTCCTCGGTCTGGGCATCCACGGCGGCGCCATCCTGGCCGAGGTCTTCCGCTCCGGCATCGAGGCGCTGCACAAGGGCCAGCGCGAGGCGGCACTGTCGCTCGGGATGACGCCGGCCAAGGCGACGGCCTACATCATCCTGCCGCAGGCCGCCCGCATCGTGCTGCCGCCGGTCGGCAACTACGCCATCGGCCTGCTCAAGGACACGTCGCTCTGCTCGCTGATCGGCGCCAACGAGCTGATGAACGACGCCAAGAGCATCGCCTTCGCCGACTACCAGCCCATGGCCGTCTTCGTGCTGGTGGCCGGCATCTACTTCGCCATGAGCTATCCGCTGTCGCTCTGCGTGCGCTATATGGAAGCCCGCATGCGCCACGGCCGGAGCTGATCCGCCAGGGAAGGAAAGCCATGAAAGTCGTCAAGCTCGAAGCCATCCCCGTCCGCATCCCCTACAAGCGCGTCGAGGCCAGCTCGCTGATCGCGCGCAGCGGCGTCGCCGATGTGCTCGTCAAGCTCACCGCCGACAACGGCCTCGTCGGCTGGGGCGAATGCACGCGCGCCGCCGACGTGCCGGGCATCGAGAGCGCGGTCAACGCCATGGCGCCCCTCGTCGTCGGCCGCGACCCCTGGGACAAGGAGGCGATCCACCGCGAGCTCGCCATCCCCGCCCTCTGGGCGTTCCAGCCGATGACGGGCAACTTCGCCTATGCCGGCATCGACATGGCGCTCTGGGACCTTTGCGGCAAGGAATGCGGCCAGCCGCTCTACCGCCTCTTCGGCGGCGCCATGCGCGAGGAGGTCGACTATTACTATTACATGGAATGGGGGACGCCGGAGGAGATCGCCCGTCAGGCCAAGGACGGCGCCAAGAAGGGCTACCGCGCCTACTACATGAAAGTCGGCGTCGACGAGCGCAAGGAAGAGGCGATGCTGGAGGCGCTGCGCGACGGCATCGGCCCCGCAGGCCTGATCCACATCGACGTGAACCAGGCCTGGACCATGCCGCAGGCGGTGCGCCTCTTGAAGCGGTGGCACGCGAAGTACGACCTCGACTTCGTCGAGGCCCCTGTCCGCATCGATCCCATCGAGAACAACCGCGACCTGATGCAGCAGGTCGACGTGCCCATCTGCGTCAACGAGGGCCTGTGGCGCGAGGCCGATGCCTGGCGCATCATCAAGTCGCGCGCCGGCCACTATCTCTGCTTCTCGCAATATTGGGTCGGCTCGCTCGCCCGCTTCCACATGCTGTGCCACGCCGGCCACATGGAGGGGTGGCAGGTCTGCAAGCACACGCACGGCGAGTTCGGCCTCACCGCCGCCGCCGGCCAGCACCTCATGCTGACCATCCCCAATGCCTGCCTTGGCCACCAGCAGACGGCACAGATCATGGAGGATGATATTCTTACGGAGCGCATCCCCATCGCCGACGCCCCGCGCTGGGGCCGCATCGACAAGCCCGGCCTCGGCGTCACGGTCGACGAGGCCAAGGTCGCCAAGTACCACGCCGACTACCGCAAGCATGGCGAGTTCCCCACCTACGTCGGCCGGGTCGCGAATTCGTAGGGACAGTGGCTCTCAGATTGTCACCCCGGCGAAAGCCGGGGTCCATATTCCAGAGGCCGATGTCTATGGACGCCAGCTTTCGCCGAGGTGACAGCAGGGGACGAAGCCTCGGCCGAGAACCGTCACATCAGATCGAGCGGATGAGGCCGCCGTCGACGCGCAGGAGCGCGCCCGTGATATAGGCGGCCGGGGCGCCGGCGAGGAAGGCGACCGCGGCCGCGAACTCCGCCGGCGTGCCGTAGCGGCCGACCGGGATCGTTGCGCGCGAGGCGGCAGCGACGGCCGCGACCTCGATGCCCTGCCGCTCGGCATTGGCGGCGTCGATCTCGTCGACCCGTTCCGTCTGGATGCGGCCGGGCACCACGCAGTTGACGGTGACGCCCCAGCCGGCGACCTCGTTGGCGAGGCTCTTCGACCAGCCGGCGATGGACGCGCGCACCGCATTCGACTGGCCGAGATTGGCGATCGGCTGCTCGACGCCGGAGGAGACGACGGTGATCACCCGGCCCCAGCCCTGCGCGCGCATCGGCGGCAGCAGGCGCCGCGTCAGCTCGAAGATGCCGATCGCCATCGCCTGGTACCAGCGCCGCCACGCCTCGGCGTCGACCTCGAGGATCGAGCCCGGCGGCGGCCCGCCCGTGTTGTTGACGAGGATGTCGATGCCGCCGGCCGCGAGCAGGCCGTCGGCCAGCCGCTGCACCGCAGCCTCATTGGCGAGGTCGACCGTCTCGCACGCGGCGCGTTGCGGATACCGCGCATTGATGGACGCCGCCGCCGTCTCCAGCCGCGCGTGGCTGCGGGCGGCGAGCACGACCGTAGCGCCCTCGTCGGCCAGCGCCGTGGCGACCGCGCGCCCCAGCCCGCGGCTGGCGCCGAGTACCAGCGCCCGCTTGCCCGCGATCCCCAGATCCATCCGCTCAGGTTGCCGAGGTCGGATCGCGCTCGTCAAGAACGCGCGAACGGGACCCACCTACCGCACCAGCGCGCTGAAGGCGAAATCGGAATCGGCGCCGCCGGCGACGATGCGGTTGAGGCCGGGCCGCAGCTCGGCGACGTCGGTGCGGAAATGGCTGCCGATCGGCTCGCCGTTGACGCTCGTCCCGAGCGAGCTCTCGAGATCGCGCACGACGAGCCCGCCGTGGAGCTGGGCGATCATGAAATGCTGGCGCGACAGGCGGTAGGGGTCGCGGTCGTCGATCAGGAGGTCGGGGACGCGCTTCGGCACCTTCTCGCCGTGCCGGAGCTTGCGGCCGACGACGAACGGGAACTCGTCGACGGTGATCGACCGGTCGTCCATCCGCTCGCGCAGCACCGGCGTATCAGCGGCAAGGACAAGCCGCAGCGGCCCGGCGGAAACCTCGCGCCCCGGCGCCGTGCCGCCTTGGGCCAGGGCGTGCGCCAGCGGCAGGTCGTCGGCGATCTTGTCCTCGATCTCGCGCAAGCGCACGCTGAGCCGCAGCATCAGCTCCTGCGCCATCGCCGGATCGGCGCTGACGCGCTGGAAGAATTCCGAGACGCTGAACTGCTCGGCCTCCACCTCCGTGGTCGCCCGCGCCGTGGCATTGCGCGGCCGCCGCTCGATCACGCCCATCTCGCCGACGAACT